>Ga0210405_10001535_pt1 | contig 26034 bp, 24 predicted proteins | sample IncBWH11MmetaG_FD_155492 | JGI IMG/M metagenome (GOLD analysis project Ga0210405, IMG submission 155492) | Forest soil microbial communities from Barre Woods Harvard Forest LTER site, Petersham, Massachusetts, United States - Inc-BW-H-11-M | ecosystem: Environmental > Terrestrial > Soil >...
CTGGCCCGGAATTTGATTTTGCGGAACAATCGGCGCCGAATCCGGCACGCCCGGAGCTGCGGGAGGAACCCGGCTGGACACATGACCGTCAGCGGACGAAGCCGCAGCCGCGAGGCTGATCGCGCCGATGACGATAAGGATGACCGGATAGGTGTTCTCGAACGAAAAATTGCCCCCACGCACTTGGTCGAGCAGAAAAAGCACGCCAATCGTGATAATGATGGCCGGCCCCATCAGGCTGCGAATCGTGCACCGGCGGCACGCGCAACGGATACGATCACTCATCGAGCGAAACCTCCTACGGCCTGCGGTCGAGCCGGTTGCGCATCATCAAAACCCCTGCAGCGATCAAAACAATCGGCCAGAAAAACTGCGAAATCCGGTACCAGGGGAACCAATCGAAGTTGTGGAGCAGCAGCAGGACTCCCGCCCCAATCAGGAGAATCGGCCCAATGGGGCGTTCTTTGGTGAAAGAATCGAGCGGATCGGACAAAGTTTCGCCCATCTGCCGCGCCTTTGCCGTGCGATACGCGTCCACGGGCATGTAGATCCACAACCCCCCGATGCAAATCCACAAAGCCGCCGTGGCGCCACCGCTCATGTTGCTATCGATCCCCGTGATGAACAGCACCAGGAAGATGGCCAGGTGCATCATTCCTTTTCCAAACTGCTCGTTATAGAAAGCCCCCATCCCCGGCAGAAATCCCAGGAAAAAAGCCAGCACGGGATTCGATCTTACGTAGCGGGGTGGAGGCGGAGGCAAACCGGCGCTGGGCATCTGGTATTGCGACTCCGCAGGCGGAGGCGGAATAGGAACCGGTGGAGGCTGAACGGGAATGCCCACGATGCCCGCCAGACAATCTTCGCAATAGAGCACGTCTCGCACCGGACGGACGCACGCCGAGCACATGGCCTTGCCGCAGTTGCGACAGTAGCCGGTCGCGTCCACTTCGGAATGGACGGCACACTTCATGGCATTCTCCTCTCACCAATCGAGCCGCTCAAAACCGGGCATTGCGCCGCCAGAACACGTACATTTCTGCCGAATTCGTCGGCACGGTTCTGCTGCTTCGGCGCGGACGGATTGGTCTTGTCGCTGCGGCCAGGTTGCTTGCCGGGAGAATCCTGGGGAATCGCCTGCTCCCTGCCGGCGGGATTCTGGTCGTTTTCGTTCAAGCGCGTTTGAATTTCGTACACGACGCGCAAATCGCTGACGAACTTGACGCTTTGGGCATAAACGAGGTGGGCCTTACGGTCCGCATTGCGATAAATAGTAGCCGGACGAAGTTCCGCCAGCTTCGGCTTGCTGAACGAAAATCCGGAAGCCGCCAGAATTATAAACATCGTCGCGGCTACGGAAGCCATGCTGTAAACAAACCGCGGCGATCGCAAGCTCTTCAGCCAGTGCCTCAGGTTGCGCCAGCTCGGGGCGCCCAGCGTGGCAGTCAGGATGGCATTCTCAAGTTCCGCTGGCGGCTCCACCGCTTCCAGCGCGTACAGCCCGCCCAGCGTGTGTGCCACTGCCGCGACCAGCGGCGCGCACTTCTCGCAGGTATTCACATGGACGTTAAACGCGGATTGCTCCGCGGGCTGCAGCAGTCCGTCCAGGTAATCGCTCAGTCGCGCTTCGGTTTGTTCACAAGTCCAATTCATAAAATGCTCTGCGCTTGCTTCGAAAATCCAGCCTCGCTCACGACGGCCGCACTCCCATTTGCTGCAGAATGCGCGCCAGTTCGACGCGTCCCCGGTTGATTCTCGATTTTACCGTGCCCTCCGGCACCGCCAAAACTTGTTGAATCTCGCTGTACTCCAGTTGCTGCAAGTCGCGCAGGATCACCGCCTCGCGCAATTCCGGCGAAAGCCGCGTCAGCGCCGACTGCACCTGGCCGCTCAATTCACCTAGCAGCGCCTGCTCATCCGGACGCCGCGCCGCGGATTCCTTGTTTTCCACCACCGGCATCTTGTCGTCCAACGAATCCGTAATCCGGTCGCGCTTCGATCTACGATAGTGGTCAATCAGCAGGTTGCGCGTCACGCTAGTCATCCACGTTGTGAAACCGCCATGGGCCGACCGATAGCTTGCCAAGGTGCGGTACACCCGCAGAAAAACATCCTGCGACAAGTCCTGGGACTCCGTTCGGTTGCCCGTGAACCTGTAGCAGATGTTAAAAATGCGCCTGCTGTGCCGACGCACAAGTTCCTCCCAGGCCGACCCGTCGCCCTGGAGGCATTGCTGGACCAGTTGGGCATCCTGCTCCAACGTATCTTCAGCCTCATAACCTGCTACGGTGCAAGGCGTGTCTGTGAGTCGGCTTCTCTCTCAAAAGCCGCTGGCAGCCCATCTCGGCCTGCCAAACTATGGAACGTAAAATGCTCTCGAAATGTTCCCTCAGGATCAGACCCTGATGCCTACCGTTCTGACTCGCATCTTACGCACCAGCGTTGCAAGACACAAGCTCCCCAACCGCGGCTCGCAAGCGGACGCCCCATCGGAAGAAAGTGTGCTAGCTGGCGGCAAGCGATCCTGAACTTCGCTACTGGTGGCGTGCTCCGGCTGCACTTTTCCGGAGCCGTCCGAGCCAAATGCGCCAATAGTACAAGCACAAGGCCGCAGGCCATTCAATATAATGGCTTTAGCCAACATTCTGAACCTGTTCACAAAAAGCGGTTGGCCATGCGGCTTGACAGCATAGGGATGCGGTGGCCAAGATTGACACGCCATGGAACAATCCTTTAGCGCCGAGTTGGCGCCGATCGCTCTTCCGGATTGCGATGGAAGGGAAATAGTTCTCGGGTCTTTGTGGTCGAGCCGGCCCACAGTGCTCGTTTTTCTGCGCCACTACGGCTGAATTTTCTGCGGTGAACACGTCGCGCAGTTGCGCGAGCACCAGAAATCCTTCGAGGAAAAGGGCGCCGGTTTGGCCGCCATCGGACTGGGGGATCGCCAGTACGCGCGGTTCTTCCGCGAGAAAACGGGGATCGCCTTTCCTCTGTTGATCGACGAGCAGCGGCTGGCTTATCGAGCCGCAGGACTGAAATCCGCCAACCTGCTGCATCTGCTTCGCCGCGACAACGCCGCCGCGCGAAAGCGCGCTCGGGCAGCCGGCCATCGCCAGCACAAAACGGGGCAGAATCCGTTTCAGCTGGGAGGGAGCTTTATCTTTGGCCCCGGCAACGTCGACCGCTTCGCGCACGTCAGCGAAACGTTTGGCGACAACGCTTCCGTCGACGCTCTGCTTGGAGCGCTCGCCTGAATACGGAAGAAAATTTGGGTCTGACACCCTTCGCACCGGCACGCGTGCCGCAAGAAAACTTGCGTAGTGACCCGCGAGACGATTCCGTATATACCATGTATCTACATACGAGGCTCACCGTGAAGACTCAACTCGCAAAATGGGGGAATAGCACGGCGGTGCGAATTCCCGGGGCCGTGGCCGAGGCGGCTAAACTCCGGCCAGGTGGTGACGTAGGGATGGCTGTCGAGGGGTCCGGAATGATCAAGATTTGCAGGCGAAGGCGCGAACCAAGTTTAGAACAACTCGTTGAGGCCATAACCGTGGAAAACCGACACAGGGAGGTCGACTGGGGAAAGCCCGTCGGACATGAAGTATGGTGAAGCGAGAGTATATTCCAGAATAAACCTTTTGTGTCCGCCTTGACGGCAATGCCTGCGCCCGTTACGCTGGCCAGCGCATGCAATCATCGTCGAGGAAACTCCTTGTCGTCCTGATCGGGCTGCTGGTGCTGGGTTTTGTCCTCTACCGCTCGAGCGGGATGATTCATCTTGGAGATTTCAGCGGCGCCAAGTTGCTTCATGCGGTTCGTCACGCGAATCCATTCCTTCTGATTCTCTCCATCGTGGCCATCTATGGGTGTTACGCGCTGCGCGCGCTTCGTTGGAAAGTGTTTCAACAAAACCTGGGTCCATCGCGTTTTGGACCGATTTACGCAATGACGCTGGCAGGCTTCGCGGCTGTTTTTCTTCTGGGCCGCGCTGGCGAACCCGTGCGGCCGCTGCTTCTCTCGCGCAAGGAAAAGCTGCCCATTGCGGACCTCTTCGGAATCTATGCGCTCGAGCGGCTTTTCGATTTGGCAAGCGCCGCCGTCATTGCCGCGGTCGGGTTGCTCCTGTTTCAATCGCGCGGTCTTGTGGGCGACACGGCCGGCAAGCTGGAAACCGCTGCGAGGACCACAGGCTCGCTGCTTTTCGCTGGCGTTGCCGGTGCGGTTGTCTTTTTGTTGTACCTGCGGCTGCACGGATCAGCGTTGCTCGAACGCCGCTTGCAAGGCTGGGTGCTGGCGCACGGCTGGCGCGGCAAGATCGCCGCAATCCTCCTCGGTTTTGCGCGCGGCGTCCAGGCCATTCGAACCTGGAGCGACCTCACACTCTCCGTCTTTTATTCCGCGGCTCATTGGTTCCTCGTTCTGCTCATCTTTCTTTGGGTCTCGCATAGTTTTGGCGGCGCGCTCACGAGCCTCACTCTGGGCGACGCCATGCTGGTGATGGCGTTCACGCTGGTGGGATCCGCGGTGCAACTGCCGGGAGTGGGCGGTGGCTCACAGGTGGCATGTTTCCTTGCGTACACGGCGGTGTTTGGAGTAGAAACAGAAGCCGCCGCCGCGGCTTCGATCGTCATGTGGCTGATCACGTTTGCGGCGTGCAGTTTGGCGGGGGTGCCGTTGTTAATCCATGAAGGATTTTCGCTGGGGAAATTGCGCGAGATGGCGGTGCGCGAAAAAGCGGCGGCGGGCGAAAGCGCGGCGCGGCAAGGAGAATCCGCCCAGTGAAGTGTCCTTTTTGCGCGCATGTTGACGACAAGGTGATCGATTCGCGCGAGGGCCGCCTCGGCGACACTATTCGCAGGCGGCGCGAATGCCTGAAGTGCGGGCGCCGCTTCACCACGTACGAGCGCATCGACGAAATTCCGTACATGGTCATCAAGAAGGACGGGCGGCGGGAGCGCTTCGAGCGGCAAAAGATTTTGCAGGGACTGTTGAAAGCGTGCGAAAAACGCCCGGTGCCCACGCCCAAGCTGGAAGCTATCGTGGATGAAATCGAAGGCGTGGTACAGGAGTCCACGGAACGCGAACTGACCACCACGGAAATCGGCGAAATGATCATGCGCGGGCTGAAGAAGCTGGACAAGGTGGCGTACGTACGATTCGCTTCCGTGTACATGGACTTCAAGGACGTGCAGGAATTCATGAGCGAGCTGAAAAATCTTCTGAAGGATCGCGTAAAGAAATAACCTCTTTTTCTTTCGCAAGAGTTCTTATGATAAAACGCGCCGCAATCTATCTTTCTATATTGCTTGCCGGCGCGAGCCTTTGCGAGATTGCGATTACCGGGGCCGCGCGGGGAAAGCCGGCGGTCCGGATCGATGCGGAAAAGATACGCGCGCACGTAAAGTATTTGGCGAGCGACTCGCTCGAAGGGCGTGGCACAGGTCAAAAGGGAGGCGATGCTGCCGCCGACTATATTGCCGCGCAGTTCAAAAGCTACGGACTGAAACCCGCTTCGGACGCGGACACCTATTTTCAGAGCGTGCCGATGGTGAGCATGAAGACTCTGGGTACCACCACATTCGTCCTCATGCCCCAGAGCGGGCAACCCGTCCCGCTGAAAAATCTGGATGATTTTGTAACCAGCAACGAGAGCCAGGTGGAATCGTCGGATATTGATGCGCCGGTCGTTTTTGTCGGCTACGGAATATCTGCGCCGGAATACCAGTGGGACGATTACAAGGGCCACGACCTGAAAGGGAAAGTGGCGCTGCTGTTTGCCAACGAGCCAATTTCGAACGATCCGAATTTTTTCAAGGGGAAAGCGCTCACCTACTACGGCCGGTGGACTTACAAATTCGAGGAGACCGCTCGCCGCGGAGCCCTTGCCGCGCTGATCGTCCACCGAACGGACCTCGCGAGCTACGGATGGGAAGTCGTGCGAAACACTTGGGGAACCGAGCGTTCGTATCTGGAGCGTGATGGAACACCAAAGCTACAAGCCGCGTCCTGGATTCAGCTGGAAGTTGCCAAGAAGCTCGTGGGCATGGCAGGTCTTGATCTGGACAAGCTTTTCGAGCAGGCGCAGTCCCGGGAGTTCAGGCCGATCGAGCTGCCGGTTCGATTGAAGGCTCATGTAGCAAGCAAGCTGCGGCCGTTTATTTCTCATAACGTGGTGGCCATGCTAGAAGGTTCCGACCCCGAGAAAAGCCACGAAGCCGTTCTCTACACCGCGCATTACGACCATCTGGGGATCGACGAGAGCAAGACCGGCGACAAAATTTACAACGGAGCGGTGGACAACGCGACAGGATGCGGGATTTTGCTGGAGTTGGCGCGCACTTGGGCGAAGGCCAAGAAAGCGCCGCCGCGGTCGATCCTCTTTGCCTCCGTGACAGGAGAGGAGCAGGGCCTGTTGGGGTCCGAGTTTTTGGGAAAAAAACTGGCGTATTTGCCTGCAGATACGATCCTGGACTTAAATTTTGACGCCCTTGCTCCCGTCGGGTTGCCGGAAGAAGTGGAAGTCACGGGAGCGGAGCGGACCACTTTTTATCCGGGGGTGGAAGCGACGGCGAATGAGTTTGGATGGGTCATTCGGCCGGACGCGAATCCCGAAGCGGGTCACTATTACCGCTCGGATCATTTCAGCTTGGCGCGCGTGGGAGTCCCGTCGTTTTCAATCGGTGAGGGTTTGAAATTCAAAGGTCATGACCTTGCCTGGGGCGAAGCGCAGGCCCAGGACTACGTGAAGAATCATTACCACCAGCCGAGCGACGAGTATCGCAGCGACTGGGATTTCAAGGGCTTGGCGGAGGTGGCCCGCTTCGGATATGAATTGGGCCTGACCGCTGCGACGCAGCCGCAACCAATCGAATGGCTGCCGGGAGATGAATTCGCGAATGCGCGCAAGAAGCTCGCGTGGAATGAGATTGATGGAGGCGCGTTGTTCGCTGGACGTCCTGACCTTGCGATTGTGCACGCCGAGCCGATCATCTATCCTCCGCTCGCGAGGCAGACACGCATTTCGGGGACTGTCGTTCTCCACGTTACTGTTGGCACTGACGGGACAGTCGCGAACGTAAAGGTTCAAAGCGGGCATCCGCTGTTACACCAAGCATCCATAGACAGTCTGCGCCAGTGGAAGTTTACGCCGCAGTCCGGTGAACCGAGGACTTTTGAGCTGAAGTGCGAGTTTGCCTTGCGAGGAATCGGAGTGCGGTCCCTAAATTCATGGCGAAACTTTATAGTTGCCGAGCCGTTACACCTGTTGATCCTGGGGAATGCGCCAATAATCGACACCATGGCGGCCAGAACCGCGTCCTGAAGCACGCCAAGACTGCCGTTGCTATTGGGAGCGGTGAGGCAGAGTGCCCGGGCCACCCCCCGAGGGAGCGAGAAAGAAAACTGGAAAGTAGAAAGCAGAAACTGGAAATTTGACAGGCGGCAGATACATGGCCCTCAGCGGGGCCAGACGCCGGCGGTGAAGGACTTGATGGTGTGAAAGCCGAGTTGCTCGTAGAGCTTGACGGCGGTGTGGTTGTCGGAAGTTACGGTAAGCGTTAATTCGCGGAATTTCATGGAACGCAGAGCGTCGACGGAGGTTTGCATGAGCATGCGGCCGAGGCCGTGGCCCTGGTAACCGGGGAGCACGCAGATTTGCGTGGTGTGGCCGACGCCGGAGGAGACCTCGCTGGTGAGCACGGCGGCGATCAGTTCGTCGCTGCCGGGCTCGTGAAGTACGAAGGAGGCGGCCGGGACGAACTGGCCGCAGCCGGGAAGCAGAATGATGTTTTTCAGGAATTTCAGGGCGCCGTTGCGGCTGCGGTACTGGTCGTTAATTTCGCCGTCGACGTGGTTCGCGTAAGCCAGAAAAATGAGCTTGGCGCAAGACTCGAAATAGCGGTCGGTCCAGCGGTTGAGTCGCAAGCTCGCGGACGCGCCGGATTTCGCTTCGTGGACCTTTTGCAGATCGAGGAGCATGAACTGGCGGGTGAAGAGGTGGAATCCCTGGTCGAGGAGCGGGGTGTCCACGGGGCCGCTGAAGGGCATGAGCTGGGCTTCGATGCGCTCGAGGTGCGGAATGGCGCGCATGGAGTAGAGCATCTCCGCGAGCAGGCGCCGTCCGATGGAGTCCTGCGGGAATTTTGAGGAGACATACAGGCCGCCGATCAGGCCTTTCTGATCTTCGAGGACGTAGAAGGAATAGCCGGCGGCAGCGCCGTTTTCGAAGGCCACACATCCGGCGAGGGCGTGCGCGTCGAGGAAGCGTTTGATGAGTTCGAGCGCGCCGCGGTAGTCCCAATGCAATTCGTCGCGCCAGTGCCGGGCTTCTTCTTCGAGAAGGGGCTCAATCTGGCGGACGGTGGTCTGTCGCAAATCGACGATGTTCATGGATGAGGGGAAACCGGCGCGGCCCTTGCCGTGCGATTCCATCATAAAGGAGGTAAAGGAGATAAAGGAAGCAAAGGAGATAGAGGTAAAGGAGGGGACACAAGGGAATTTGCTGGCTCGGCGAGCGGTGAAAAAGATATGCTACGATGCAAATCGTTGCATTTGTAATATGAGGTAGATAGACGCGGCGCTGGCCGCCAGCCTAGTTGCACAGACTACGAATGCAGATCCTTCACGAACTCCGCTATCCCTCGAGGTGGTATACCAAGCTGCTGATGGCGTTGCTGGCGCTGGCCTTTTTTGCGGTGCTGGCGACCACGGCCATCGCGGAGTTTCTCGTCTACCGCATCGTGAAGCCGCAGCGGAGCGGCAGCGAAATCAGCATGGCAAGTTTTCCCGGCAGGCCGGAGGTGCTGGAGTTCGACGTTCCGGGAGGGCTCGGAAAACGGGAAGGGTGGTACTTTCCCGGCTTGCGAGGCGCGCCGGTGATTGTCCTTTGCCATGGCTACGAATCCAGCCGCGGCGAACTGCTGACGCTGGAATCAGCACTACAAGATCATCAGTACAACGTTTTCGTTTTTGATTTCGCGGGGCACGGGCTGAACGGGGGAATCAGCACGTTGGGCTACCGTGAAGCGGACGAAGTTCGCGGGGCCGTGGATATGCTGGCCAAACGGGACGATGTGGACCCGGCGCGGTTCGGGCTGTGGGGCTACAACCTGGGCGCCTACGCGGCGTTGCGCGAAGCAGAAAACGACAAGCGCATCCGCGCGCTGGTGCTGGACTCCGTGTACGACGAGCCGAAGCAGATGGTGAAAGTGGGCGTGGAGCACAACGGCCTCGGCGGATTCCCGTTCATGGTTCGCGCGGCGCAGCTGAGCTTTGGGTATTTGAACTACGCGCACCGTGACGATCCGCCGGTCTCGCGGAAATTGGCGGCGCTGAGCGGCGTTCCAACGCTTTATATCCAGGCGGTGGACGATCCGGAGCTCGCGGAGACCACGCGGCAGATGTTTTTGAAGGCGCCGGAGCCGCGCGAGCAGGCCATCATTCCGCGAGGGAATTTTGTGAGCTTTAACGACGAAGAGAAGCGCACGTATGAAAATCGCGTGGTGACGTTTTTTCTAGCGAGGCTGCCGCCGGCCGGGAAGGGTATGCGCTAGGGGTTTTCGCAAGTCACTCCAGGACAACTGACTGCTCAATGGTCCGGATGGCTTGACGTTTTCTTCATTCTTGGCGATTTCAACCAGCATTGCCTCAAAGGACGTCCGATCTAAAATCGTATATTGTATTTTCCTCTCGCGCAGGTCTTTTATCCCATCTAGCGAAACGAGTGCCAGAGCAGGTTGAGAAGGATCGCCACTCCATTCTTGAAGTTGACGTCGAAGATAGAAGTTAGTTCCATACAGCCATCCCCGGCTAAGGCGATACGAGAGAACATTGTTAGCGAAGTTCTGATTGGAGCTCACGATTCTTGCCATTGGGCGCGGTGAAACAACCGTGTCGATCCAACGAAGAAAGGATGGATTTATACAGCCAAAGAATAGAACAACCACAAACGCGCCTGAACCAAGGATTCCACCTTGCATTCCTAGTCGCGCGCACATGACCGTAGAAGCTACCCCAAGAATTGCAATCGCGATTCCCGCCAGAGCATAGGGTTTTGGCTGCGGAAGGCTCTCCCAAATTAGCGCCTGAATCGAAACGACTACCAAGACGGCACTGCCTGTGATCGAAATTGCAACCAACCCCCGAGTCTTCCAATACTTCCTAGCCCTGATGTCTAGGGCCAGCCACTTCGCGGTTATAAAGCCGAACATGGGGATTGTGGGGAGTATGTAGCCGGGAAGCTTAGATTTGGACAGTGAGAAAAAAAGAATCGCGAAGACGGCATATGCGAGGAACAAAACAGATGTCGCATCAGTTTCGCACCTTGTAGTTTCGCCGCGGATGGCCATCCTTGCCCAAATCGCAAGTGCTGACATCGTGCCCGTCATCCAGGGAAACAGCGCTATAAAGATGATAGGGCCGTAATACCAGAAGGGCTGGACGTGCTGGAATTCGGGGGTGAGGTAGCGCCTGAAATTGTGTTCGATGATGAAGATGCGGAAGAAATCGGGATTGCGGCGGGCGCAGAGGATATACCAGGGGAGAGCGGTGAGGCAGAAGCACGCGATCGCGACCGGATGAAAGAGGCGGAAGGCGTCGCGCCAGTGCTTGGTTAAGAGCGCCCAGAAAAAAATGGCGCCGCCGGAGAGAATGATGGCGGCTGGGCCTTTGGCGAGTACGGCGAGGCCGAGGAAGAAACCGAAGAGAATGAGGGCGAGCCACGGCGTTCGAGGAAGAATCGGCGTGTGTTCGTTGCGCGTTAGACCAAGAACGACGGCGCCGCAGACCATCGCGATGGTGAGCATCGCGCTGAAGGGCATGTCCGTGGCGGCGGCATGAGAAAAGCCAATCATGCCGACGGTAGTTGGAAGCAGAAGCAGCAGCCAGCGGGCGGTTTCCGCGCCGTAGAGACGAAGTGCCAGCCACGCCAGCGCAAGCGTGGCGAGCAACGCGGAGACGGCGCTGGGCAGCCGCGCGGCAGCTTCGCTCACGCCGAACAGCTTGAAGCTGAGAGCCGCGCCCCAATAGAAGAGCGGAGGCTTTTCGAACCACGGCTTTCCATAGAGGCGCGGGGTAACCCAGTCGCCGGTTTCTGCCATGTCTCGCGCGATCCATGCGTAACGCGGCTCGTCCGGCCCGACAAAGCCGATGGCGCCCAGATGGCTGAAATAGCAAACATAAAGTGTTGCGAGGATAAGGATGGCCCAGCCGACGCGGGCGGCGGTGCTAGTGCGTGAGTCGTCGGCGACGGGAGCAGATGTTTCGGCCACGGAAAACTGAGTCTAACATCGAACCACTATCTTCCATCGATGGACCTCTTGCATACTGTCGCCCGGCGGGAAACTCGCACGAATTTGAGCAAGCTATGAAGGAGTGGGTCGAATACGCGGCGGTTTGGATGATTTTGAAGGGGCTAGGCGTGTTGCCACGCCCGATCGCGCGGAGTCTTGCCGCCGGAGTTGTGACAATTCTCTACGCGCTGCTGCCGGGATTGAGAAAAACAGCCGAAGTGAATCTGCGGATTGCGTTCCCGGAATGGAGCGATGCGCAGCGCAAGGCGGTGGTGCGTGGGATGCTGCGCAATCTAGGCTGGATGGCGGCGGAGTTTGCCCGATTCCCCAAATATTCGAAAGAGAATATCGAGCAGATTGTGGCGCTCGACGGGCACGAGAATTTTCTGGAAGGGCAGCGGCGCGGAAAAGGCGTGCTCTATCTGACCGGGCATATCGGCGCGTGGGAGCTGTCTTCCTTCGCGCATGCGCTCTATGGATTTCCGCTGCATTATATGGCGCGGCGCATCGACAATCCGAGGATCGATGCGCTGGTGAACGAATACCGGTGCTTGCCGGGGAATCGCCCGATTTTCAAGAACGACTCAGCGCGCGTGATGCTGAAAGTCTTGAAAGAGGCGGGGACGGTGGGAATTTTGGCGGACCAGAACACCATGCCGCAAGAAGCCATGTTCGTGGATTTTTTCGGAAAGAAGGCCAGCACGACCACGGGAATCGCGCGTGTGGCGTTGCATACCGGCGCGGCGGTCGTGCCGGGGTATGCTGTTTGGGATGAGGGCAGCGGGAAGTACCGATTGCGTTTTGAGCCGCCCGTGGAGTTGATTCGCACGGGCGACGCGGAGCGGGACGTTCTGGAGAATACGCAAAAATTTACCAACGTGATCGAGCAGATTATCCGGAAGTATCCGGAGCAATGGATTTGGGTACACGGGCGGTGGAACACCAGGCCGGAGGGCGAGCCATCGCTCTACGATTCCCAGCGAGGCGAATGATGAGACGAACTGCTAAGGAATTGGCCGAAGCGATTGGCGCGAAACTCGAAGGCGACGGCTCAGCCGAACTTGGTGGGGTGGCGGCGCCGGAGCACGCCGGGTCGCGCGATTTGATCTATGTAGAATCCGCAAAGCATGCGCAGCGGGCCGCGGCTTCGGGCGCGGTCTGCGTTGTTGCGGGGGAGGGAATCGCGCTGGCGGGCAAAACGGTTTTGCGCAGTGCGCAACCAAAGGTGGCATTCGCGCGAGCGGCAGAGTTGTTGCTCGGGCGCGCCCCGATTGCGTCGGGGATTCATCCGACCGCGATAGTCGCGCCGCTTGCGCGGATCAGTGCGGGTGTGGGTATCGGGCCATACGCGGTGATTGGCGAAGACGCGCACGTTGGCCCGGGCACGCAGATCGGCGCGCACTCCGTGATCGGTGCGGGCTGCTGGATTGGCGAGAATTGCCGGATTCACTCGCGGGTCACGCTGTACGCCGGCGTACGCTTGGGGAACCGTGTGGAGATTCATTCCGGCGCGGTGATTGGTGCGGACGGTTTTGGGTACGCGTTCGGTGAAGGGAAGTACTGGAAATTTCCACAAGCCGGAATTGTGGAGATTTCCGACGACGTGGAAATCGGGGCGAACAGCACGATCGATCGTGGTTCGCTCGATGACACCCGCATCGCCCAGGGCGCGAAGCTGGACAATCTCGTGCACGTGGGGCACAACTGCCAGATCGGGGCGCACACGGTGATTGCCGCGCAAACTGGCATTTCCGGTTCGAGTGTACTGGGGCGCAACGTGGTAGTGGGCGGACAAGTGGGCATCGCGGATCACTGCAGATTAGAGGATAGAGCCGTCGCGGGAGCGCAAGCGGGCATTCCGACGGGCAAAACCATTCGCAGTGGGCAAACCGTTTGGGGGACACCGGCGCGGGAGATTGGTAAATTCAAAGAAATATATGTTTGGTATGCCAAGCTCCCGGAACTGGCGGCCCGCATCAAAGACTTAGAGGCTAAACTTGCCGCGAAGTGAAAAAGATCCGCGATTGCAGTGGCGCGTGGTCGTCGTTGGCGGGCACACGCGCAGCATTGGCAAGACGCAACTGGTGTGCGACGTGATCTCCGCCTTTCGCTCCGCGAACTGGATCGCGGGAAAAATCACCCAGTATGGGCACGGCGTTTGCGCGCAAAACGGAGAGAATTGCGATTGCGCGCCGGATGAGCATGTGTGCGCGATCAATTGGGAAACACGCGCGGATAGCGGGACGGACAGTGCGCGTTTTCTGGCGGCCGGGGCGCGGCGCTCCTTTTGGCTCAGGACCAAGCAGGGATTTCTCGCGGAGGGCCTGCCCCTGTTGAGGACGGCGCTGGAACAAGCGGCGGAAGGGGGCATAGCGGAATTGCCGCCGGTAATAGTGGAGAGCAACTCTTTGCTGCAATTTCTGAAGCCCAGCTTGTACTTTGCGGTGGTCGATCCGGCGAAGGAAGATTTCAAGGATTCGGCACGCGCGGCACTGGACCGTGCCGACGCCTTGGTGCTGCGCGGAACTGCCGATGCGCTCACAGCTGCAGTGCCTTCTTGGACAAAACTTCCGGCGCGCTTGCTGAAGGAAAAGCCATCCGTTTCGCAGCGCGAGGGCGACCCCTTGCCTGAGCCGGTGCACGTACTCGTCCAGCGCCTGCTGGAAGGGCCAGCAAATGTTTCGATTTGACAACGCGGAATTGCAAATCGCGCATCTTAATCGTTGACCGTCAACACGAACGCGGCGATAATTTAATAGTATCCGTGTTGCCCGAACCCTAACCGCTGCGTTGCCTTTGTGGGGAAGCGTTACGCAATCCGGCGGTTAAACTGATTCCAATCGTGGTTGCGCAGGCCTGCTGGGCTTGCCGGCTGAAGTACCGCTCTAGGGGGAGCACTGATGGCCTCATTCGTCCGAATGGGAGAAGAGATATCCGTCGCACCCGTGCCTCTGCCTTCGCACGAGCAGGAGTTGGCGGAGCGCCTGGAAAAAACCATCGAACGCGGCGCCAATCACCTTCTTTCCCTGCAAGCCGAGGAAGGGTACTGGCAGGGCGAGCTGGAAGCGGACACCACCCTCGAATCGGATTACATCTATTACTTGCACGTCCTCGGGAAGGCCGATCCGGAGCGCATTGCCAAGCTAGCGAACTACGTGCGCCGCCGGCAGCTTGCCGATGGTGGATGGTCTATTTATCCTGGCGGACCTTCGGAGCTGAATGCAACTTGCAAAGCGTATTTCGCGTTAAAGCTGGCCGGCGACTCCCCGTCCGCCCGCCATATGGCGCAAGCGCGCGAGACCGTTCATCGTCTCGGCGGCCTGGAGCACTCCAATTCCTACGTCCGGTTTTACCTGGCGCTGGTCGGCGCCGTCGGCTGGGAGCTGGTTCCCTCGATTCCGCCGGAGTTCATGCTTCTGCCGAATTGGTCTCTCATGAGCATTTACGAGATGTCTTCCTGGACGCGCGGCATCGTAATTCCCATGGCCATCTTGTGTACGTTGCGGCCTGATTGGCGCTTGCCGGAGCGTGCTTCTGTCGAGGAATTGTTTGCAGACTCAACGCGAAAGGACGCGGCATTTGAATGGAGCGATCAGCTCATCTCCTGGAAAAACGTCTTCCTGGCCCTGGACCGCGGATTAAAGCTCTACGAAAAATTGCCTTGGAAGCCGCTGCGCCAGCGCGCGCTCCGCGAAGCGAAATCCTGGATGCTGAATCACATCGAGCGGACCGAAGGGCTGGCGGCCATCTATCCCGCAATGATGAATTCGATTTTCGCGCTGATGGCCCTCGGACACGGCCCGGACGATCCGCTGACCTGGCGGGAAATCAAGGAGTTTTCGCGATTTGAAATCGAAGAGGGCGACACCATTCGCATGCAGCCGTGTGTTTCGCCAGTTTGGGATACCTGCATCGCCATGGTCGCTCTGGAAGAAGCCGGCTTGCCGGCTGATCATCCCGCGCTGGTGAAGGCTGCGGACTGGATGCTCTCGAAGCAAGTGCTCGGGCCGGGCGACTGGCAAGTGAAGAACAAGGACGCCGAACCGGGTGGCTGGGCCTTCGAGTTTCGCAACGATTTTTACCCCGACGTCGACGACACCGCATTCGTGCTGATGGCGCTGCAGCGCGTGAAGTATCCCGACCCCCAGCGCATGGAAGGCGCTATGCAGCGCGGGATTCAATGGCTGCTCAGCATGCAGAACCGCGACGGAGGCTGGGGCGCGTTTGACCGTGACAACGACCGGAAGTTTCTCTGCAACATTCCTTTTGCGGACCACAACGCGATGATCGATCCCTCGACCGCCGATGTCACCGCGCGTGTAGTGGAATGCCTCGGCCGATTTGGCTGGCCGGCGGAACATCCCGCGATCCAGCGGGCTGTCCAATTCTTGCTGAAGGATCAATCCGACGACGGTTCCTGGTTTGGCCGTTGGGGCGTCAACTACGTTTACGGAACCAGCGGCGTCTTGCGCGCCCTGGAAACCGTTTCGCTGACCGCGCGCGAGTACTGCCAGCGCGCCGTGATTTGGCTGCGCACCGTGCAGAAGGCGGACGGCAGCTTCGGCGAATCGCTCGCCAGCTATGAAACGCCTTCGACCAAAGGTCAGGGGCCCAGCACTGCGTCGCAAACCGCTTGGGGCCTAATCGGTTTGCTTGCGGGCGCCGAGCATAGCGACCCTGCCATCTTCAAGGCGGTTTCGTACCTCGTGCACCAGCAGAAAGACGATGGCTCGTGGAGCGAGCCGGATTTCACCGGCACGGGATTCCCCGGTGTCTTTTACCTGAAATACCATCTCTACCGGAATTCCTTTCCGGTGTATGCGCTTGCGCGTTATTCCAACCAGTCGCGCCACGCGGACGAATATGCGGCGCTGAAGTTCCGGCCGGACGAATTCCGGCTGCGCAGCGGGTTTTAAAGCGCATGATGCGCTTTCCTCTGCGGCTCACTGCGGACCTCGCCCTGGCCCGCATCGCGCAAAAGCTGCGTCCCGCCGCAGCTGTTCGCCCCATACAGTTCGTCGAGGCAGCGGAAGTTTTCCATGCCGATTCCAGCCACCCCGTTTCGCACGAAAAGATCCGCGATATTATCGACAGCCGCTCGCCGGTCGTTTGGATTGGGGGAAGCGAGCCGCTGCATCATCCCGGCATTGCGCATCTGGTTCGCGCTATCACGCGAAGCGGTCATTTTGTTTTCCTCGAAACCGATGGAACTCTTCTGCGCCGCCGCATTCATGAGTTTCAGCCGGTGCCACGGTTCTTTCTAACAGTTCGACTGGAGCCCGAACATCTGGAAACCGGTGGATCGCCACTGGCCGTGGAGGGTATCCGTGCCGCGAGACTCTCTGGCTTTTTGATTTGCGTTCAGCTGCGCGTCGCTCCGGATACCAGAATGAGCGATGCCGCAAAATTGTTCAATTTGGCGCATTCCCTGGATGTGGATGGGTGTGTGATTTCGCTCGCACGCCGCGAATCGCACTCCGCCAATATAGAGGCGGCCGCCGCGCCGCCGAAAACGGGCGAAGCCCGAAAGTTGATTGGCAGCGCGTGGTGGGAATCATTTTCGCGCTTGATTGAGCCGGTTTTGAGCCGCGAAGGGAATGCCGCTCGAAGTGGGGAAGAGAAGAGCGGCGCGCCGATCGAGCAAGAGTCACGCGCCAACGAGGAAGGCGTGAAAGTCGCATGACCACGCTGGTCACAGGCGCGGCAGGATTCCTTGGCAGCCATGTCACGCGGCAGTTGGTGGCTCGCGGCGATGAAGTGCGCGTGTTGCTGCGCGCCTCCAGCACCAATCGCGCCATCGCGGATTTGTCGCTCGAATATGTGACCGGAGATTTGCGCGACCCCGCCTCGCTTGACCGCGCAATGAAGGGCGTCAAGCGCGTCTTTCATGTCGCCGCCGACTACCGCCTATGGGCCAGGCGCTCGCGGGAGATTTACGATTCCAACGTCGGCGGAACAAAAAATCTTCTAGATGCCGCCAAGCGCGCCGGCGTCGAGCAATTGATCTACACCAGCACGGTGGCCACCATCGCCGTCGACCGCCCGCAGCTTCCCAATGAATCCACCGACGCCAGATTGGAAGAAATGGTCGGCCACTACAAACGCTCCAAGTGGATGGCGGAAAAGGAAGCGCTAAACGCCGCTAAAAACGGTTTGCCGGTGATTGTGGCTATGCCGACAACGCCAGTCGGGCCGTGGGACTGGAAGCCGACACCCACCGGAAAAATCATCCTGGATTTTTTGAATGGCAAAATGCCCGGATACGTAGAGACTGGCTTGAATTTTGTCGGCGTCGAAGAATGTGCGGCCGGGCACCTGCTGGTAGCCGAAAAGGGTAAAGTCGGTGAGCGCTACCTGCTGGGCGGAGAGAATCTGACGCTCAAGGCTATGCTGGATAAGCTCGCGAAAATAACCGGCCTGCGCGCGCCCATCCTGAAAATTCCTCATGGGCTCGCGCTGGGTGTAGCCTATGCCAATACCGTGTTTTCGCGGCTGGTCGGGCGCGAGCCGGGCATTCCGATCGAAGGAGTAAAGATCGCGCGCCACATGATGTTTGTGGACTGCTCGCGTGCCAAACGCGAATTGGGTTTTCAAGCGGGGCCGGTATCCGCAGCGCTGGAGCGCGCCGTCCGCTGGTACGAAGCCAACGGCTACATCGCCAGGAGCCGCGCCAAGCGCATGGCCCACGCCGCCGCCTAGGTTTTGGTGGCATAGGCTTTAGCCTGTGCTTGGTACGCAGCAAAGACTTGTAGGGCGTAGCATGCTGCGCCCCCCGTAGCAACGCGTAAAGACTATGCGCATCTTGGTCACATTCGCCGTCGAAGCGGAATTCGCCCCCTGGCGGAACCGGCATGACTTTGTTCGAATCTCCATGCCGACTCCGATCGGTCTTCAAAGCTACTCCTTTTATCGAGGAACAGTTTTTGAGAATGACGTGGATGTGCTGCTCACGGGTATTGGATGGGATGAGAACAAAGGAGGAAACCGCCCTCGATTCGTGCTTCGTGAACTTCTGAGGAACAAGCCCGACGCATGCATCTCCAGCGGTCTAGCCGGAGGTTTGAGAGTGGACCTGCGGCGCGGCGATATAGCGGCCGCGACGGAAGTGTCGCTGCGAACGGGCGGGGATACGTTCCGCAGCAGCGCAAATCTCTTGTTGATCGCCAAAGAGGCTGGCGCGAAAGTCGGATTAAAGCAAATCACGGAGACACACATCATATTCGAGGCTTCTGCCAAGTCAGCACTTTCGAATTTCGGCGACTTCGTGGATATGGAGGGTTACCACATCCTTCAAATCGTGAGTAGCACCAGAATTCCGGCGATTTCCGTACGCGCCATCAGCGACACGCGCGACGTAGACCTGCCGCCTGAAATCGGCAAACTGGTGGATCGTGAAGGTCGCCTTCGAGCGATCCCGCTTCTGAAATTGGTCGTGAAACGGCCCGTTCGGATTCCGTCGCTTCTGACCTTCGGTGCGCAGAGCCGAAGTGCAGCGGTCGGTCTTGCTGATTTTCTTGACCGTTTCCTGGAGACTGCTGGTGGCGGCAAGTCCGAGGCGCAGGCCAAGCGCTTGGCAGTAGCTGCCCAATGAGCCGCACTGGCACAACCCTGGAAGCCGTGAAGACCTTGGGTCCCATCCCCAAGACCATGCGCGCCGGTGTCTACCGCGAAAAGGGAATCGTTCGCGTCGAGGAAGTTCCCGTCCCCGAGGTCGCCGAAGGCGAAGTCCTCATCAAAGTCGCCGTCTGCGGCATCTGCGGCACCGACATCAAGAAAATTTATCATGCGTACGTGCCGCCGCCACAAATTCTAGGCCACGAAGTAGCCGGCGCTGTCGTAGCCATCGGCCGTGGCGTGACGAAGTGGAAGCTCGGCGACCGTGTGATGAGCTTCCATCACATCCCGTGCGGCGCGTGTTTCTATTGCGAACGCCGCCTGTTCTCCCAATGTAAGCAGTACAAGACGACCGGATTGACCGGCGGATTCACGCCGAACGGCGGCGGCTTCGGCGAATACGTAAAAGCCATGCCCTGGGTGGCCGAACGCGGAATCATCGCCCTCCCCGACGACGTCAGCTTCGAGGAAGCCACCTTCATCGAACCGATCAACACGATCTTGAAAGCCGTGCAGAAGGCCCGCATAGCGGCAGGCGAAACCGTGCTGATCGCTGGCTGCGGCCCCATCGGCCTGCAACTGCTGATGGTGGCGAATCTGCAAGGCGCGAAGCTCTATACCAGCGACCCCATGGAAGTCCGGCGCGCCAAGAGCCTATCTTTAGGAGCATTGGAGTCCTTTAACCCCAGTGATGGTAAGCTTGTGGAACAGGTGAAGGCCCGAACGGAAGGCCGAGGAGCCGACGCGGTTTTGGTGGCGGTGGCTCACCCGTCCGTCGTGGTGGAAGCGTTGGCAGCGGCGAGACCCGGTGGGCGTATACTGCTGTTTGCTGCAAACGACCCGGTAACCAGAATCGAGTTTCCCGCCGCAGCCGTGGGGATCGACGAAAAAGAAATCCTGGGCAGCTACAGCGCTGCCGTCGACATCCAAGAAGCAGGGGCCGATCTGGTGCTGCAAAAGAAACTGCCGGTCATGGAGATTGTGACGCACCGGTTTCCGTTGGCTAGAATCCAAGAGGGTTTGGACCTGGCCGCCAGGCCGACCGCGGAATCTCTGAAAATTTTGATCACACACGCATGAGCACGACAACGCCAAAGAAGATGGAAGTAGGCGAAGAAGTGAAAGCTGCCGTATCCCACGTCACGGTGCCCTCTAAAATGACCGCGGCCGTGCTCTATGGCAGCGAAGATCTTCGCATCGAAAAAATTGACGTGCCCGCCGTGGCTGCCGACGAAGTCCTGGTGCGCGTGCGGCTGGCCCTGACCGACGGCACCGACCTCAAAGTCTGGAAGCGCGGCTATCACGCCAAGATGATTCAGCCACCCGCCGTGTTTGGCCATGAGCTTGTGGGCGAAATCGTGGCCGTAGGCAAGCGCGTGGATCCCCGCTGGCGCATCGGCATGCGCGTGATCGCTGCGAATTCGGCGCCTTGCTTGCGCTGCTATCACTGCCGCCGCGGCCAGGAAAACCTTTGCGACGATTTGTTATTCAATAACGGCGCTTACGCCGACTACATGCGCATCCCCGGGCGCATTGTCGTGGAAAATATGCTGGAAGTGCCGCACTCGGTGGACGATCAGAGCGCCGCCTTGGCCGAACCACTGGCCTGCGTGCTTCGCGGAATTCATGAGATGGAAGTGCGCACCGGTGATACCACCGCCGTGATTGGCTGCGGCCCCATCGGATTGAAATTTGTCCGCATGCTTTCGCGCCGGGGCGTGCGCGTCCTTGCCTTAGCGCGACGCCCAGCACCACTCGAAGTTGCCAAGCGCCTGGGAGCGGTCGCGGCCTTCAACGTCACCGAAACCGAGGACGTCGTAGCCGCGGTAAAAGCGCTTACCGAGGATGGGCTTGGACCGGACTCCGTGGTGGAAGCCGCGGGCAATCCAGCTACCTGGCAACAGGCGTTGGCGATGGTGCGGCGCGGCGGTGTCGTGAATTTCTTTAGCGGCCTGCCTTCCGGCACCCGCGTGGAAATTGAGCCGGCGGCGATCCACTATTCGGAAATCAAGCTGATTTCGCCGTTTCATCACACGCCGCGCTTTTTTAGAGAAGCTCTCGAAGCCATCCGCCGCGGCGATATCTCCGCCCGCGATTTTGTCACCGAAGAAATCCGCCTCGCGGACCTGCCGCAGGCCTTTGCGCGCATGAAGTCTCGTAGCGGCGAAATCAAGCTGGCCGTGCGGCCGTAGTTTTCTGGTGCGTACGATACTCGCCAATCATCCAATGTTTGCGCCTGGTTTTGTAGGGTCCGCCTGGAGTTTACCCCGATCATGTCGGAGAGGCGGACCGCTCAAGATAAGCCTCTCATCCACGCCGGCGCAGGAAGAGCCTCCAATCTAATGCTGCGCCCCGGCGAAATCGAAATCACATGCCACGCGCCCAACCCTGGTTGCTCCACAGAGGAAGCGCAGAAGTACACGCGCTGGCTCGCCACTCATCACTACGAAAATTTCAACGTCGTCTCGTGGCTGCTCCCCAAAGCGCTGCACCAGCATTTCTACAACGTCTATGCTTACTGCCGCTGGGCCGATGATCTCGGCGACGAAGTGCCCGAAGCGGCGCGCGCGCTGGAACTGCTTGCCTGGTGGGAACATGAACTGGATGCCTGCTATGAAGGAAAACCGTCGCACCCGGTTTTCGTGGCTTTGCGCCAAACGATCGTCGCCAAAGATATTCCCGAGCAGCCTTTTGCTGACCTCTTAAAAGCGTTCCGCCAAGACCAGACCGTGAAGCGCTACCCAAACTGGAACGCCGTCCTCGGCTATTGCGTTTACTCCGCGAACCCCGTAGGCAGGTTGGTGCTGTACCTCTGCGGCTATCGAGATGAAGAGCGCCAGCGTCTGTCCGATGCCACTTGCACGGCCCTGCAGCTCGCAAACTTCTGGCAGGATGTGTCCCGCGACCTTGACATCGGGCGAATTTACATTCCTCTCGATGCGGCCGCGTCCCAGGGGCTTTCCGAGAGCGACATCATAGAACGCCGCTTCGATGACCGCTACGTCCGCTTAATGAAGGATTTAATCGCCCGCACGAGAACCCTCTTTGCCCAAGGCCGTCCGCTGGCAAAAATGGTGGACGCGCGCCTAAGCGTGGACCTGGAAATGTTTACCCGAGGCGGTTTAGCCGTTCTCGACTCTATCGAATCCATGGGCTACGACACGCTCCACCGCCGCCCCGCGGTCAGCAAACTCAAACAAGCCGCGCTCCTGGGCCGCGCTCTAGTGGCGCATCTAGCCGGCGGCAATCCGCGCACTGGTGAGGTAACTCCACTGCCCGGCGGAGAGGAGGGGCGTCCGCCGCGGCGGACTGCGCCCCATTTGAGCTCGACGATTTCGCAATCGTACGAAGAATGCCACCGCATCGCCCGCGCCTCCCAAAGCAATTTCTACTACGCCTTCTTCCTCCTACCCAAACCTAAGCGCGACGCCCTCGCCGCACTCTACGCATTCATGCGCCTGGTGGATGATGTCTCAGATGAAAACCAAAGTCTCCTCGCAAAACAGCGTGGTCTCGCGAAATGGCGAGCTGCATTCGATGAAGCCGTCACTGGTCACTCGCAGGTTTTTGATGGCACCGGTGCAATACCCTTACCTTCAGAACCTATGTGTGCTGAAGCCGAAGTCCTACCCGCTCTCGTCGACACCATGCAGCGCTACAAGATGCCCGCGCGCTATCTGCACGACCTCATCAGCGGCGCTGAGATGGACCTCACTGTTCAAACCTATCCGACCTTCGACCGCCTCCGCGAATATTGCTATCGTGTTGCCGGCACTGTGGGGCTCACCTGCACCCACGTCTTCGGCTTCAAAGATGCTCGCGCCCTCGATCTCGCGGAAAAGCTCGGCCTCGCTTTCCAATTGACGAATATCATTCGCGATGTCCACGAGGATTACAAATTAGGCCGCGTCTATCTCCCCGAAGAAGATCTGCAGCGCTACGGAATTTCGCCGCAAGACTTTGGTCGCGGCGAAGCAAGTCTCGGCGTTCGCGAATTGCTCCGCTTCGAAGCCCAGCGCGCCTGGCAACTGTATGAAGAGGGTTCTACTTTGCTTGGCCTCATCGACACGGATAGCCGCTGCGCGCTCTGGCTGCTGGTTCATACGTACAGCGCGCTACTCGGCCGCATCGAGTCGCTGGACTTCGCCGTTTTGGGCGAGCGCGTTCGTCTTTCCAAAGCGGAGAAAATGATCTTCATCGCCAAGGCGCGCTTCGGCCGCCATACGGAAGAGAATATCCTTGAAAAGCGTGATCGTGATCGGCGGCGGGCTGGCGGGACTGGCAGCCGGCGTCGCGCTGGCTGAATCCAGCTGGCGTGTACGTCTGTTTGAACAGCGTCCCTTCCTCGGTGGCCGCGCCACCTCCTATGTGTTGCCCGACGGCGAGCACGTCGACAATTGTCAGCACGTTACGCTCGGCTGCTGCACCAATCTTGACGACTTCTACCGCCGCATCGGCGCCGCCGGCAAGATCAAATTCTTCGATCGGCTCCTCTTTCTCGATCCGCAAGGCCGCAAAGGTGAAATGCAAGCTGGGTTTCTCCCCGCGCCATTTCATCTGACCGGATCATTCGCATCCTTTGCGCCCCTGACGCTGCTGGACAAGCTTTCCATCGCGCGCGCCATGCTTGATATTCTGCGGACCCAAGGTAAGCCATCCGATCTGCTCGAAAACGGCGGCATCTCCATGCTCGAATGGCTCCGCCGCCGCGGCCAAACCAAACGCGCCATCGAGCGGTTTTGGCGCGTTGTCCTCGTCAGCGCTCTGGATGAGGAGCTTGACCGCACCGACGCCCGCTTCGGCGTCGACGTCTTCTGGAAAGCCTTCCTTTCAAACAGTACCGGCTATCGTATGGGGGTCCCCGCGGTCCCGCTCGGCAATCTCTATGACGGCTGCAAGTCCGAAATTGAGCGCCGCGGTGGGGAAGTGACTCTGCGCGCTCCCGTGCGTGGCCTGAAAATCGAAAATGGTGAACTCGCCGGCGTTCGCTTCGATGAAGGCCGCGAAGAGACCGCCGACGCTTACTTGTTTGCCGTGCCCCACACCACGCTGGCCGAGCTGCTGCCCGAAAGCGTGAAGCAAAGCGATCCCGCACTCGCAAATCTCGACAAAATCAAAGTCGCGCCAATTACCGGCGTGCATTTCTGGTTCGACCGCCCGGTTATGGATGAGCCGTTCTTAACGCTCCTCGATACGACCACTCAGTGGATTTTCAATAAGACCGCGCTCTACGCCGATTCGAACGCAAAAGACCAGGCAGCCCCCAAAGGGCAGTACCTGCAACTTGTCATCAGCGCGTCCCACGACCTGCTGCAGAAACCGCGCCAGGAAATCATCGACCTCTGTCTCACAGAAATCCGCCATGCTCTCCCGCCCGCTCGCAGGGCCGAGTTGGTGAAAGCTACCGTGATCAAAGAAGCCGCCGCGACATTTTCCCCCGAGCCGGGAGTCGATCGTTGGCGCCCCAAACAACAAACCGCCATTCCGCGCCTCTTCCTCGCCGGCGATTGGACTGAAACCGGCTGGCCCGCCACTATGGAAGGCGCCGTGCGTAGTGGCTATCTCGCCGCCGAAGCCATCCTTCGCAGCCACGGCGCGCTCCGAAAATTTCTGCAGCCCGATCTCGCCCCCGACGGCTTCATCGCCATGTGGCTCGGCAAGCATTAGTCCCTTTTGGGAGTGCGGCAGCTCGCCGCCGCTTTTCTTTCGTCCAAGGATCGAAACCAGGCTGGTGATGTGATCTCTGCTGATGTGTCACTCCGCGACCATCTCAAACCATCCAATCCGCCTCTCCTTCACGGTCATTTGCTCTCCCTTCGCGTCAATCGCCTCATATTCTGCTCGGTGCACCGCCATGAACTCCTCATAAGCGCCACGCGACTCCCAGAAATCCATTGTCAAATACACACCACTGCGTAACGCATCCCGCACCAGCCGCGTCTCATAGTAGTGGGAGTCTTTCCGGAACAGCCGTACCCAGTCACCGTCCGGGCCATAGGCGTTCTCGAATCTTTCTTCACCACCCGGCTTGACTTCGTACTCCCACAGCGCTACAAACATAGAGGTCCCATCTCCTGCTCGTTGGACGTACGCATCTCTGCAAGCAAACTCTAGGGAATGATTGCGCGGTCCGGCCGAGTGTAACAATCAGATTGGATACAAGCCAGGTTGGCAAGCGCGATAGCGCTAAATCACCAGTTGTAGTTGTGGCAGTCCGTCGAAACGGGCGGACGGAGGTATTTGTGGATCGAAAGTACGGACACCGCGGCTACCGCGACGCGGAAAAGCAAGAGAAGAAGGACAAGTCGCACGACCGCAAGCCCCCCGCGGGCGGCCCGCGCGGCGCCGATCAATTCGGTCCCCGCACCCCCCGCATGGTCGGTACCGTCACCCGCGCGCGCTGCGCCAATTGCGGCGCCGTCCTGACCCCGGGTTTCGATGCCAATGGCACATGCCCCAAGTGCCAGTTCGAATTGCACTGCTGCAAACAGTGCCGCTTTTTCGATTCCGGCGCGCAGTTCGAGTGCACCCAGCCCATCCCTGAACGCATCTCTCCCAAGGACGCCAAGAACGCCTGCACTTTTTACGAATTTCGTATGACCATCGAAAAAGACACCGCGCCAACCTCTTATACACAGCCGAACGCCGCTGGCTCCACGCTTCCTTCTGGCCCCCCGCGCCACACCGACGCCCGCCAGGCCTTCGAAAACCTCTTCAAAAAGTAGCTAACCCAGTAATTTCTGCAAAGGCTCCCAGTAGTTCATTTTCCATCCTGCTGCCAGGTGCTCCGCGTCCCCCTTGGGAAATCCGGTATGGTCAAACACGATCTTCGTCCCCGATCCCTGCTCCACAAGCGCGAATCTCGCAATCGAATAGATGCCAGCGTCCCAGCTACCCGCTCGCCACGCTTGAACGATTCGCTCGTTTGGCAGAAGCTCGATGTGCCGCCCCGTAACATAACCGCCAAAAAGCGTAAACGCTCCGCCCGCTTCACGTCCGATCTCCGCTGGCTTTGCTCCCGGCGGCATTCCGGCCTTCATCGCCCCGCTCATCTGTATCACCTTGTCGAACTGCTTCGCGTCCGTCAGCGCCTCATACACGCGCTTCCGGCTCGCCTTGAAAACCG
>Ga0210405_10001536_pt1 | contig 26033 bp, 24 predicted proteins | sample IncBWH11MmetaG_FD_155492 | JGI IMG/M metagenome (GOLD analysis project Ga0210405, IMG submission 155492) | Forest soil microbial communities from Barre Woods Harvard Forest LTER site, Petersham, Massachusetts, United States - Inc-BW-H-11-M | ecosystem: Environmental > Terrestrial > Soil >...
TTCTTTTGCGTTGTCGAAATCTAGAGAGAACTGCATCTGGCGAGCGCCGGCTCCGGCAATCGGTTGCCCATCGAACAGCTCGATTAGCGGGCACACCAGACACGTGACCAAGATAACTGCGGTGATTATTCGAGACGCCCGAGGTCGCGGGGCTCCGAGTATAGCGTGGCAACCCGCCGTGGCGTCAGACACTGTGGGCGAGGGTAGTGACTCATTTTGACTTATCGGGTTTTATTCGCACTTCAGTCAGGGCCTGATACTCGGCCGATAGAATCCGAATGTTCTTTGCGATTGCTTCGTATTCTGCGGCATTCGGCTTGGCGTGTTCGAGTTGTACCCACAGATGTTGAATCTGTTGTAATTTCTCAAGAACTTCGGGCATCTGTTCGTTCTTCTCCTAAAACCAATCTTTTTAGGTGGATTTCAGATAGTAATCCTATGGGCTGCTGAATTCAAAGTGAGGAATTACATGGGCGAGCCTCCCTGGTGGGCAGGGGCGGGTAGACCAATGGGAGAGCTCGGACACAAACCGCGCCTAGGCGAGCGCGGAGCGCAGGATAGTCCATCCGGAGCGCGGCCAACATGGGGAGCTTACGGTAGTTCGCCTCGTTCCGAGTTTTGAGAACTCCATGAACGAAGTCCAATGGCAGAGGCCGCAATTAGCGGGGGATCGGAGGCCAAATCTTGGTGCTCAGTTGGTGCACACTGGACCGCAAATGAGGTCACCGGGTGCAACTTGGAGCGATGTAAGTCATTCAAAACAAATCAAACGTGGTGTGTACGAACAGGACAGGAAGAATTAGCAAACCACCGAAACTGCAACTGAGATGTGCCCACAGCACTTCAGAACAACCTGCAGGACCTCAAACTGGCCACTTGCAACTCACAAAATGTGCGGCTTGGAAACCCTCCGCCTCAGTCTATGAACACCAACTCAAAGCTGCAGGCAATCTCCCCGGCGAACGGGCATTCTCGTTGTGAGGTGGCGCGCATGCCTACCAAGCAGTGAACGCTTCCTCAGCCGCCGTGTGTCCCCTATAATCACGCCACCTCAGGAGGAGTGGCCGATTGTCCGAGTCTTCCAACAGCGCGGACCGATATGTCCTCGCGGTAATCACAGACGAAGGAGGCTTTTATCTCGATGTGCGAAGGCACATGGGAAGCGAGTTTCGGACCATTCTTTCGAGCACTGAAGACGAAATCAAAAAAAACCTGGAAGAGCCAGAGTTGCATGCCGTTTTGTTCGACCTGGATTGCATAGAAGGCAGCCCCGCAGACGGGCTGGAAGTGCTTGAAGAGATGCGCAGGGTTCGCGGCATGCTAATGCGACATCTCACTATCGCCAAGCAAAGCGGGGGCGATATTCGCTTGTTGAAACCCACCAAGTTCACCGTTCAGACTTTGAAAATGGTGGGCCTTCTAAATCTATTCAGTACTTACGATGATCTAGGCCAAGCTTTCGATTCGCTTCGGTAACCCTCAAGGGTTCACAGTCGCTCGGCAATTCCTGACAGACGGGTTACGGAACTACTTCCGAAAGAAGTATATCCGGTCGGTAGGGGGTGCGTTTGCGGAGCTAATGGAGGAAGACGAAATGTTTTATTGCACAACTCGGACGAATCGCTGAATGCGCGTCATGTAATGCATGGGATTGTGTGAGTTGTTGTAACGCGTCGCTCGCGCCGCACCAATACTGCCAATAACGCCCAATTCATGAGTCCCAGCGACCCGTCCGTTAGCAGACTTGCCCAGGCCGCACCTTGCCATGAATATCGCGGGATTAGATAAAGATTCAACAAGAAGTTGCCGGCGGCAGCCACAGCCTGCGATGCGAGGCGGAAGCGTTGGAATCCCGCTCCGGCTACAGCGTCCCCCGCGCTTAGATGGAAACAACGCAACAGTGGGATGAGGCAAAGCCAGCGCAGTGCAGATACGCTAGCTGAAAAATCACGTCCGGCGATCTTCGGAAGCACTGGCGCTAAAACAAACATTCCAACGGCAGCGAGCGCTCCCAAAATCAGCGTTCGTTTGAGTATCTTCCGCGCAAATGGCGCCGTGGCGTTAATCCCGTTGACGCCATCCCGGAAGAATCGCGGTAAGGCTGCTCCATGAACCGATCCGATTGGTATCGTACAAATGTTGACCACACGGTAGGCCATTGAATAGATGCCGTTTGCTACGTCCATGCCGTAATGCCCGAGCATAACTTTATCGACATCGTTATAGACTGTCGTAGTCGAGCCGGAAACCGCGAAGATAAATCCTTCCCCTAGCCGGGCCAAAAAGAGCTTTATAGAGAACTTAGGACGCCCAAAGCTGGAGGTTACTTTCGTAATCGCGACGAAACACGCAATCATTGACACCATCATTGACGCAACCGCCCAGCTGAAGGCACTGGTCCGATGCACGACCAGCGCCATGCAAACGACCAGCACAAGCCGCACACTATTGGTGAGGAAATTCAGACTGGCGGTAGTTCGCATCTTTTCAAATGTTTGGAACACTTGTGCCGCTGAACTGGTTAACTGGCCGCACAAGCAGTCTCCGATCGCAAGAACTACTAGGATTGATGCGCCGGCTTGGCCGAGCATCCACCTTCCAGCTAGGTGGAGCGCGATAGCCGCCAATGTCCCAACGAGGCCTATGGATAGTAAAATGTTGCCCCAATATTCGCGGAATCTCGAATGGTCGGGGCTCACGTAACGAAGAAACAAAAGGCCGGAACCCATCCCACTGTATTGACTGAGTATGTTGACAAGAGCCGCCGCTGCCGCCAAGATCCCGTACTCCCCGCTCCCCAACAGGCGCGCAAGTACCACGAAGTACGCGGCCTGTATCCCTAAGGACGCGACCTGTCCTCCGAACATCCATCCAGCGTTCCTTGCGAGGGGACTGGTTGCCAACCTCCGCGTTTCGTCACAGACTCTTTGTTTAAGGCTCCGCGAACCAGGAACATCCGAATCGTCCTCAAGCATTATTCGCTTCATCCATGGCTCTCCAGATCGTGATTTCTTGATGACCATGCGTAGCTTGCTCGTTCTCGGTACGGGCGGATTTTATAAAGCGGATTCACTAGGCTATGATCAGTTCCAGGCACAACGATGGGAGACGCTTACCATCGCGCCTTCCTTCCAGCAGCCGCTTATTCGGGAAAGGTTCTTCAAAGTTAGTTCACAATAAACTAGGCGCTTTCCGTGGGCTGAATCCTACCTGCGCCACCTCTTGGTTTTCGCATCGGCTCACACTGGCATGCGACCTCAGGAGCCAGGCTTTGCCCAATCGCATGATCGGTTTCTCGAAAAAGTAAAACGAAATCGTCGCCAACGTCGCGGTTATCGCCAAATCGGGCAGAAAAAGAAAAATGTGGGATGCCGACGGTCCTAAAAATGACTGCAAGACATCCTTAACAAGTTCCTGGAATAGGTAGAAACCATAGCTGATCGTGCCTACAAATACCAAGATTCGCGAGGACAGTAGCTTGGTCAACATAGAATTCGGTACTAAAACTAGATAACTCAGCAGAAAGAAAGCCGCAAACACAACCAAACTGTATCCGAATCCGTTGAACAGCTCCGTATCGGCTGTTCGACGAAACGATTTCACGAAGAATTCCAGACCCAGAAACAAGGCGGCTATTAAAAAGCTTGCGGTTCCAGACCACCGCAGCAGCACTGCGGGGCATCGTCCGTCTTCGAGCAGTAAAGCCAAGGCTGCCCCGGCAGCCAAACCGTCAATCCGAAAAGGGGTCAATAAGAAAATCGGATTATCCCAATTGTGATTCACACCCCAATAGTGATGAAACAATGCCGTCCCGAGGATACGCACAAAGGGAGATACAAGTACTATGGCAAGGCTCACTCTTAAAAGACTCTCTCGATCCAAGCGCTTCACAGCTAACGGCCAAAGGAAATAGAAGTGCTCTTCGATCGCAAGTGACCACAGGGCCCCTAAGGCAGGCAGTGCCGCAGGAGTGAGCTGAACCAAATTGCTAGCAAAGAAGAGGTACCCTAGATAAATAAGCTTGAAATGGCCGGCCATCAAGAAAACTGGGATGACCAATGCGACTAGCGGCGGTAAAATCCTTGTTGCACGTTTCACATAGAAAGATTTCCAGTAGTCAGGAGCGTTGACCTCCCGCCTAAGGGCACCTGTAATTAAGAATCCGGACAAAACAAAAAAAATGTCGACGCCGACCCAGCCGCTGCGCACCATTCCGTGATGGAACAATAGAACCAAAAAAACGGCCGATGCGCGTAAGCCGTCGAGCTGATTAATGCGCATATGCCCGCGTTTCTAGGTCTTTCGTCTGTCCCGGTCTTTTAGTCAGTGCCGTATCGCTTATCATAGGCGCGCTGCCCCGTCGCGCTCTTCGCGTGGCCTGCAGGTAGATATGGAGCGTTTGTTCGAAAAACGGACGGTGTGCAGGCCAACATAGCTCGATACGTCACGCCGCATCGATCGCGGTATTCCTGACATTGGAGGAGACGGCCACCCGAGCCCGGAATCTAAGCATTGGCTGCTCGACAAAGCGATACGAGATGTAGGCGACAGCAAACGTCAGGACGAGCCGAATCGAAAAATAATTCAGCGGCCCATCGAACACCATAAAAGGCTGTTGCCAAAGATACAGCGAATAACTAAGCAGCCCCGTCCAAACGAGCAGGCGACTATTCAAAAACGGATCTTTGCGCTCAATGGCTGCGCTGGTGGTGAGCGCGATTAGACAGGGTGCAAGGCCCCACAGCAAGACTAAATTTGTTTTATATAGCACGCCCGCAATGCCAACAGTCCCCGCACAAAGGAGAAGAAAGGAAACGGGAGATATGAGATATCTCTTCACAAATTCCCCCAATCGGTCCTGGTAGAACCCGAGCAGGCACCCAGCCGCTAAGGAGTCTGCAATGGCGGGTGCGCAATGGCTATACTCAGCGTACCCATTGTGCCTGAGAAGGATACGCATGAGAGGACTTGCAATCATAATAATCCAGCAGTAGCGCCGGGCATTCCTTACACCGGTGGCAAAAACCAAGGGCCACAGAAGATAAAACTGTTCTTCTACCGATAGAGACCAGAGGTGCTGGAGAGGTTTGTAGGCTTCAGAGAAGAAATACGTCGTCGTGAAGGTGAACGCATAGATAGATTGAACGATGCTCGAGTGTCCGAGCAGCAGGACTATCGTGACGTAGAACAGAGAAGCGGGAAGGATCCGGATCGCTCGCCTGCGATAAAATTGAGCCAGATTTATCTCTGAAGTTCGCGAGTATTCGCGGCAGAGTAACGTCGTTATCAGAAATCCCGAGATGACAAAGAATACCGTCACCCCGAAATACGACAATATGGCTAATGCATACCGTATAGTGTGGGTGTGCAAGGGGATCGAAACGAAATGGGCGGAGGCATGCCCCAGCAGTACGGCCCATATCGAGATTGCTCTCAGCCCGTCCAAGGAAGGTATCCGATTTGCGGATAGGTTCGGCATTACTCTATAAAGAAACCCTCTTCACACCCAGCGATACAAATACACTTTCAGATCGGGGTCTAGTTCTCCATTCCTTCGCTAATCCTACGAAAGCGATAAGAGTCAGGGTCCAGTTTATGGTCACGGGAGTCATAACCATCCCGGCCTCAACATTAGTAATCAGCTGCAAAAAAAGGATTGCGCTGAACCATCCGACGCGCGGACTGTAATAGCGGGAGCGAATTAAGCGCACGCTTTGCCTTATAGCTCTCCCGAAGAGAAACAGAACCAAAAGCAAACCGACGGCACCAAGCTCCAACCACAGCTCCAGCAGTCCGTTTTCTGCATAACCAATCGTCATCCAGTGGATACGCAGAGCTATGATGAGCGACTCGCGGTTCAATCCGAGCCAGAACGCTCCAAAGCCATAACCAAAAAAAGGATGCTTGAAGATTGAATCGAGGACCGCAAGGTAAATACCGGTTCGCCCCGTGAGCGTAGGGTCTTTGCCTATGGTTTTCAGCAGAGGTTCAAGATACAACAGCCCGAGGAAAACCATTCCGATCACGGCCGCGCCCGTTGCAACTGCCCATAGAAGCGATTGCTTATTTCCAAGTCGCCTCGAGATCGAAAGCCAAGCAGTAAAGAGCAGAACTCCTAAGGTTACAAACCATGCGCCGCGAGACTGGCACATTGCAATCAGGAAGAGCAGTAGAGCGGCATATCCGAGTTTGAGGATGAGTCGTTGCGCAGAATAGAACACAGGAGTCAGCAAAAAGGCCATACTGACCCCCAAGGCATTCTTGTGGGAGCATATCCCCTGCCACTCGGCGCCGCCGCCACGATGATATATCCCATAATTCGGCAGAAAGACGGCCAGGATGACGCTAAGAAGTCCCGCGACCGTGCCAACGAACATCAGCAACTTCATCAGACGTTCCGTTGAAAACCGCTCGGTCAGATAAAATGCAAACAAGGTGGTCATCATCAACTCGAGCGACGCCCGGAATGTAATTAGCGGCGACTCCGACCAGGTCGCTGAAAATGCTGCAAAGAGAGGAGCCAACAGCAGGACTTTGTTGTTGAGAATCACTCGCCAAATCTTTCGGTATCCAGAGACGATGAACACCGCCATTAAAAGGTAATACAAAATAACTTGTGGTCGAATACCTTGCGCGGTTCTCAGCAGGTAGCCATTTTCCGTCATTAGAGCACTGTTGTAAGGATTGGCTATGGAAAATTGGCCATCAACCACCAGATATAGAAGAGGGATCAATAGAACCCAAGTCAGCACCTGCTGATAGACGGGAGTCTCGTCGGGCCAAAATTGTGCAGTGTTAGCTCTGGCTCCAAACGGCATAGTCATCTGCGGTACAAGATATGAGGTACTCATCGAGACAGATAACTCCTTCCTCGAAGGTCGCGATGACTGTTCACGAAGAAATGCCCTTTGGGTCGCTCGGTTGTAAATTGTTCCAGAAAGCTCGGACTTGGTGCCCTATTTCGTCCGGATGAAATCGACGTGCCTGACTGATTCCCTGCTCGATCATTTCTTGCTGCTTCGGACGGCTGCCGAGAACCCGACCTAGGGTTGCGGCCATGTCCGCTACGTCATATGGATTGAAATAGGCAGCCGCCGGTCCACCAACTTCCGGTAGTGACGTAGCATCGGATGCGAAGACGGGCGTACCGGAGGCCATGGCCTCCAGGACGGGAATGCCGAACCCTTCCATGAAGGATGGGACGAGCACGGCTCGCGATCTACGGTACAGATCTTGAAGCTGACTCTCCGAAAGATAAGGCTCGATGTGGACAAGGTCCCCGATTTGTAGAGCCTGAGCACGCCTACGGAAAGCCGCTGCCACATCTGAGAGCCCGACAAGATGAAGACGAGGCGCAGTGGCGCGGCCCAATTTCGCCACGTATGCTGCGTAACCCTCGAGCGCCCCGTTAGGATTCTTGTGAGGAGCGCCCCCCGTGACTGCCAGAATGCAATTCTCCCTCTCGTCGAGACTTCTTACTTTTTCCTCAACGAACCAGGACTGAGGAATGCTGCAAGGAATTATCTTCACGCGCGCCGAAGGAAATCGCTCCGTTATCCGCCGTTTCGAGTAGGAAGAAACGGTCAACACTATTTGTGCCCGTGACACTGCCTTTGGGATCAGGAATCTGCGGTACGCGTTATTCACTCTCTGCCGGAAGCTGCGCACGTCGAATCTCTCGAGGAGGATCAGATCGTGCAGAACGAGGATGAGCCGCGTCCGTTTAGGAAGAAGAAGCGGAGCCGTGTTGTAAGGCGCCAGGAAAAAATCTGCACCACATTTGTGGAGGAAATACGGCAACGAAATCTGCTGCCATATCTGGTACCTTGACAGCCCTCCTTGGATTAGGGGCCAATCAGAATGGTTTTGACCCTTGGTCGCGAAACCCACAAAGCGGTCAGAATACGGGCCTAGAAGGTTCCTCAGCTGGCTGCCTTTCCCTGTGCCGCCATTCGGCGACAGAAATGCCTGCGCATCATAGGCAACTCGGAACGGATAGCCTTGTCCATCCGGGGCCTCATCGCCATGCTCATGTATGCGTGGGATCGCGATCGTATCGTATTTAGAAACTGCATCTGAACGGGAAAAGTGTGACATATAGGAAGGAGACCTTTATTTATGGAAAGCCTGCTGTTGGGGACATAACTTGTGTTAGCCGCTCATATTTAGGAGCGACTTGGCCGCCGCATCGTATGCGGGTTTTTTTTGGTAGCTTGGGTCAAATAAGTTCGGGCGGTGCATCAACCCATCGGGCCGCTTTGGCAGGTTCACGTCATCCGCCAATTGCTCGAAAGTTATAACGCTTGTAAATGGGCCAACCAAGTCAAGATATTCGGCGTATTTCCGTGCTACAGCCTCGTCTACTTGAGGGCCAGGAATTCCCGTATCATCAACGTCCAACTCCGTGATCATGATCTCGAGACCAAGATCTTGGAGTGCCCCGAGAAAGCTTTTCATGCCTGCCGTAGCCAGCGGAACATCCGCTTTGATGTGGCCCTGAATTCCGATTCCTGTTACTGGGACTTTGTTTTTTTTCAGGTTTACGGCCAGTTGCAGCAGGGCTTCCCGTCGTTGCGCATGTACCGGTAGGTCGTGCTCGACGTAGCATTCGTTTATGAAGAACTTTGACTTAGGATCGGCAGCTGCGGCCGCTCGAATCGCGACCTCAATGTAGTCGGGACCGGCCAATTCGAGCCACGGCTTGACGCGCAGACCGTCGGCCCTTCGGTCATTATGTATTGGCTCATTTACCACATCCCACGAGTAGATTTTTCCAGCATAGTGTTTCACCACGGTGGTGATGTGATCGGTCATGACACGTTGAGCGTTCTCTTTATTCACATACGAGCGGAACCATGAGGGCAGAGCGTTATGCCACACAAGAGTGTGGCCCCGAAACAGCAGACCGCTGCGTTGGCTCCAGTCCAGGTCCCAGTCCCCGTAACTGAAATCGTAGGTTTCGGGTGCGGGATGAATTCGATTCATCTTCAGGTCATTTCCGATGGCGAGCATGTCGAATTCGGTAGCAATCGTTCTCGCGGCGACCGGGTCTGTCTTCAAATCGTGTTGTCCCGAAAACATCGCTACAAGTTTCCCGCTGCGTCTTGCCATGGCCTTGAGAGTCAGCGCTTGCGAGGCCAGCCCCTCAGTTGTGTGCGCGCCAATTAAGTCGATTGCGCCTACACAAATCGCGCCTAGATATTTAAACAGTGTTCGCCTGGTCAATTCGGTTTTCATTCTTTTTCAGGATTGGTGCGGCTCATTGTAAACGAAGCCGCGGAATAGGCCCCGAGCGTGCGCGAGGCAAAAACCAGCGCTGGACCACCTGCCGCTCAAAAAAACTGTGAGTGCCCGCAACAGGTCATAACTGAGAAGTGCTGCCCAAAGCAGCGGGAGAGAATGACGCCGCACGAGTTGTCCCATCCCTTGGCCATATTTTTGGGCGCGACTGTGAGATACGGTGCCGCTCAGCATATCGCGACGGGGATGGCCAACATACAACGTTCGGTCGAATCGCGCGCGGAGTCCAACCTTCATCAGCTTCAGGATGTAGTCGGTTTCTTCGCTGGCAAGTAAAGACTCGTCGAAGCGAATGGACTCAGGAAGTGCTCGACGCTTCAAGAATAGGCTATTGGAAAATGTAGTGCGGAGCACATTGATCGCTCGAATATCGCACTGGCTTTGGATCCAACGATTTCCGCTTGGAAGGCCTTGCTCGTCGTTTGCCCCGACAGCGAGTATGTCGTAATTCGGGTTGTCGCAGAACCAATTCCATACTTGGGGCAAGAGGCCGGCCGGATACCAGCAGTCGTCATCGGGGAAAGCTACGATTTCGCCGGAAGCCTCTCTCAAGCCCACGTTACGCGCGAGAGAAAGACTCTTTCTGTTTAGCCGATGATGTGAAACTTTTATATCAGGCGCAAGAACAGACAAAAGCCGGTCTACGCGATCGTCTTCATTCTGATCTACTACAATGAGTTCGAAGTCCGCAGGCTGCTGATTAGCCAAGGATCCGAGCATCTTTTCAAGCTCTTGTGTTCGTCCGACAGTGGGAATAATGAGGCTGAATTGTTTCATATTTTACTCGTGGGCTGATCGGAGTTCCAACTGCAATTACTAGACGGCGCTAGTGGGGTCGCTGTTCGCATTGATGAAAACCCAGAAATCTGCCCAAGACCCTAGATCGTTATTTGACAGACGCGGAAACTGGTTGGGAATATGTTCTATCATCTTCCAATCAGGCTTGTTCAACTCAATCCAGTTAGTAAATCTTCGATGGCGGACATGCTGTGCCTCATCGGGAGATTCTTCGTTGTCCGAATAGATGACGACAAACTGGTTAGCCGCCCCGAACAGGGATCGCATATATCGATCGTAAACATCGTCTTCCACGAGGTGGTAAATGACGTCAAGCGAGAGAACCAGGTCTGCTCGTTCAGAATCGACAGAACTCTCATGAGCGAGCAAGAACTTTTTCGATCTATCGTGCTGAAAAACTTTCCGACATCGTTCGACGGCTGTAGCCGACACGTCAATTCCAACATAGCTAGGGTATTTCGATAAAGATAGCTGGTGCCCATCCCCGCATCCGAATTCAATAACGGAGCTGATCTCATGCCTAGCAACAAAGTCATTGAGCACGGCTGCCTTAAACTCTGCCAATTGTCCGTAGGATCCTGAACCCGAATTACCTCCGCGCGCATACCTGGCCTCCCAATAATCCGGAGAACGGAACTTCGTGAAACGGAGGAGCAGCCTGCGCGCTGCTCTACCCATCGCGTAAGCGCGGGGCCCGACAAAAGGTGTCTGCTTAAGGGTCTCTTTTAGTGTCATGTTCTAGTTTCTATTAAACTTCATGAAAGATGGGCTGGCGTACTTCCGGCGACGTCACGGGACGCAAAGATGGCCGGCGGCCTTTGGAGGCAGAGATCGATATAGACTTGTTCCAACAGCCGCGTTTGATGTTTCAAATCGAATTGAGTGCGAGTCCATGCTACGCCCGCCGCTGCGTACTCTTTCCAGGACTGTTCATTTTCAAGGAAATGACGGATGTGGCTAGCCAGTGTCTTCGAATCGCCTTCGGGCGCTAGGAGACCTGTCTGACCATGTAAGACTATTTCAGGAATGCCTCCGTGACGAAAGCTGGCAACCGGGGTTCCCATGGCCTGAGCCTCCGCGAAAACCGTGCCAAGTCCCTCGCTGTCGCCGTTTGGCGCCGTCACACTCGGAGCACAGAACACGCGCGAAACCGAGAGCCACTCTCGCACAGCAGTGTCCGGCTGTGCTCCCAGGAACTGGCACGAGATGCCAAGTTGCGCCGCAAGTTGTTCCAGCGAGGGGCGCAGCGGCCCATCGCCGATGACCACCGTTTGAATGCTGGCGTGACTCTTTTTCACCTCGGCGACCGCCTGCAATAGGAACGCACAGCCTTTCTTCTCGACAAGACGGCCTACGAATAAGAGCAGATCTCGGTTTCTTGTGGCAGACTGTGCCTGAAAAACCTCATGATCTATCCCGGTATAAAGGACCTGAAGCTTTTCCTTGGGGAACCCCGCATCAATAGCTTTTCGCCGGATGAACTCGGAAACGCAGATAAAGAGAGAGGCCTTCTTCCATAGATTTTGATAGCGTTCCCGGAAATTGATTCGTGCAGTTACATCTGATCCATGTAGCGTGACTATAAGTGGAATGCTGAGCCGGCGAGCAAGCGGCAGTGCCGACCGGCCGCCGCTGGCGAAGTGCGCATGAAGCAGACTGGCTTTCGCTGCAGCAGCGCGATGATGAAAGCCCGGAGCGAAGCGCAAGCGACGATATAGCTTTGGCGCCATCTTCGCAGGCACTGAGTACCCGGAGGATAGTAGGATTGAGTCTGTTGGGATAGCGAGAGATGGTTTCACGCGCCCTAAACCGATGTATCGAGGAACAAAACGAGTGAGACCACGAGCCTGTCCTTCTATGAAAGTCTCGGATATAGGCAGCAGACTTTCTTTGAAGATCAGAACAATCGGTTTTGTAACCGGAAGTTGACTCACGAAACGTATACCGGCCGCATGGCAATTACTTCATCGTAGACACTTTCCAACTTTGCTGTTTGTGTGAAAACGTCGAACTTTTCGCGAACCCACCTCATACCTAACTCTCGCGAGTGGCTCCAGAAACCATCATCGGCGAGATACCGTAGGATGTGTGTAGCCAACTGATCTTTATCCCCTTCATTCGCGAGCAATCCAGTCTCGCCGTCAACCATCGTTTCCGGTACGCCCCCATGGCGGTAACCCACGACGGGCACGCCCATTGCTTGCGCTTCGGTGAAGACATTTCCAAATGCTTCGCTCATCCCATCCGAAAGCGTAAGGCTCGGACCACAAAAAACTCTGGCTCGTTCCAACCAAGTCCGGATCACAGCAGGTGGCTGTTCACCAAGGAACTGGCATGGAACTCGCGATGCGTCCGCGAGCGCTTGAACCGACGGACGCAACGAGCCATCTCCGATGAATACGAGATGGGCTTTAGGATGACTTTGTCTGACAGTATGCATAGCGCGGACAAGATGGTCGGCACCTTTGTAGGGAACCAGACGTCCCACATAGAGGACCAAATTCCTGTCTTTTGCCTCGAGGCTGTGTGAAGGCGTAAACCGAGAGAAGTCGATTCCGGTGTAGTGAACCCGAAGCTTCTCAGGTGGGAATCCTCCGGCCAGGGCCTTTCGCCGAATAAAGTCGGACACGCACAGAAATACAGAAGCATGCGCCCAAAGACGCCGGCGCCAAAACAAGTAGGGCAGCTGAAACGCATGCTTCCTTAGTTCCTCATCATGAAACAATTCAGCTCCACCGCGCAGGTGCAGAACCATAGGAATTCGCAATGCTGCCGATATGGCAACGGCTGACGACGCAGCTTCGGCGAAGTGTGCGTGGAGCAATTGCGCGCCGATCTTCCGAATTCGTGAGTGATAGTGCGGCGCTAGGCCGGTCCAGCGATATCCCTCGCGCCTCACGCGCGATCCAAGGGATCGAGTCTGTGTGAGTAGTATCGGGGATGTATTCAGCACGCAGCTGGGTTGTGCAGGGATGAGGCCTACATAATGCGGGGTAAACTTTTTTAATGCGTTCACCTGGATGGGAATGAACGTCTGCGTTGCAGGCAGCATTCGTTCCGCGAATATCAGGACGCGGTTCAAATTCCTACCTCGAACAGCTGCAGATATGCCTGGCGTGCGACGCTTACGTGATACTTCGATTTTATCATTCGATAGGCGTGTTCCGAATATGCCGCTCTCCTCGAACTGCTCTCAATTAATGTCACAAGGTTCCTGCGGAGGTCCTCAACATCGCCGCTGCGAAACAACATTGCGGCCCGGCCGTTTTCGGTGATCTCGGAGTGAACGGGAAGATCGCTAAATAAACAAGGAAGGGCATGGGACATAGCTTCGAGCGCTACCAGCGGTAGTCCCTCCGGGCCTAGTGAAGGCATAACGAAGATATCCGCTGCTTCGTAATAGGGCGTTGGATCACTCTGGAATCCGACAAACTCAACATCGAGACCCGTGGCCAGTTCTTCGAGAGCTGGGCGGTACTGTCCCTCGCCGACGACCGTCAGACTCACGTCGGGGATGTCTCGAATTGCATCCAGCAGTAGGTGCAGTCCTTTGTACCTCTCCAGGCGGCCCACATAGATGATCCGCGTGCGTCGAGTGGTGTCTGTCGATCGGATCTTGTACTCAGGGAGATGAGCCACCCAGTTTGGAATCACTGTCACCCGCCCAAATGGAAATATCGGTTTGTAAAGGGCCCCGACAGTTTCAGAGACGCACACGAGCCGAGACGCCAAATTTGCGAAATATCGAGACAAAATTCGCGGGGTGAACTTTGCGGGATGTCTGTACCACTTAAATAGTTCCGTTTCAAAGGGTCCATGGCGCGTGTATATCGTCTCGCAATGGAGAATTCGGGCCGGAACGAGCAAAATCGACTCCAGAAAACCATTGATCTGGACTACATGGATTCGATGTCGCATCACAACCCACGGAAGCACCATGAAGGCCGTGAGGAATCTGAGAATCCTGATACGTGAAAATCCAGGGATTCTTATGACTCGCACACCACGGCGTTCCAATCGCTCCGCGAGGACTTCCAACGTGCAAATCGCAAAAAGGTCGGCGCTCGGATGAAGGATGGTTGCAAGCCCCTCTAGGTATCCCTCGACGCCCCCCATGGATGCGCCCAGATCTACCAATAGGATTTTCTTCTTTTCGCGTCTCATGTTCGAAATGAGGTCGTTTCGCAAGACATGGTTAATGAATTGTGTAGATGGCGGCACTCGATGTGGCAGCGGCTATGCTCGCGGCGTTCATCGCCGTATTCTTCATCCAACTGAATGGAATATAAAGCACGTCGTAAGGTTGCAGAAGGAGGTCCGGTTGCTTTCCCTTCTGTATCTCTGAGAGTTGTACCGGTATTTCTTCTTGCCCTTGCGAAGTCTTTCTGATCAGCCTGATGTGTGATTGCACAGAGGTCTTGTTGGCTGAGCCGGCCATCGCTATCGCCTGGAGTACAGTCAACCTCGAGTCGTTCGTCGCGATTGCATAGCCACCCGGTTTCGCCACGTCCCCCAAAATGTAAACGACGGGCGCCCTCGGGACGATGACTGTGTCACCTGGATAAACGACCGGAGAGACGGAAAGAGCTTGCTCAGCATCGTTGGCAAGATAGTAGTGGGTTTCTAGTGAAGAATCGTGATACCGCTTAACAGTAATGTTGCGGTCCGCAACGTCCGTCAAACCCCCAGCCAGGGCAATGATCTTCAGTATGGGTTGCGGCGTCGTGATCGAGTAAGTTCCAGGATTCTTCACTTGACCTAATACGGACACGTCCTGCGTGGCGTACTCCATAACTCGGACTCTTACCTGTGGCCGCCGCATTATTTTCTTATCGATAAATGCCGTTTCGATGGTTTTGGCAGCTTCCCCTGGAGTTTCACCAGCGAGCTTCAGCTCGCCGATCAGCTGTAGGCGCACCGTACCAGAGTCGGTTACCCGAACCTCCTGCCCCATTTCGGGTGTGTCAAAGACTTCGACGTCGATCAAGTCGCCCGGCCCGATGAGCAGGCTCTCTGTCTGAGCAGCGCAGGTTAGCGCCAGCGCACCTGCGAAGAAAAAGGTGAATATCAGCTTGCCCATTGAGTGCCTCCAGAGTAGCCGCGGCCGTTATATCCGTAGTAGTCGTAATAAGTGCTGGAAGAAGGGTCGAAGGCGTTTAGCACAAGGGCAATCTTTTGTGTTCCCTGTGTTTGCAGGATGGAGCAGCTTCGCTCGAGGGATTGCCGTTCGGTAACCTTGTAACGGGCAACCAGCAATGTGAGATCTGAATGCGTGCTCAACAGGACGGAGTCGGTCACCGGGAGGACCGGCGCGCCGTCAATAATAATGAAATCATATTGTTTCCGCCAGTTAAGCACCAGTTCCGTCATATTGTCGGAGCCCAACAGCTCTGCGGGATATTTGGGTGGATCACCAGCGGTCATTACGTCTAGTCCGGCCATGACCCTAGTTGGCACTATTGTCGACAGTTCACCTGCATGAGTTTTATCTGCAGCGAGGATAGAACTAAGCCCGGTTTGGGTTTCTAGTTTAAAGCGGTGGTGAAGGGTGGGAGTTCGCAGATCACCATCCACCAGCAGAACTTTCTTATCTTGCTGAGCGAGCAGGATAGCCAAATTTGCGCTTAGCATGCTCTTGCCTTCTCCCGGCACGGAACTCGTAACCAAAACCACCTGCGGCGACGAAGCGTTGCTACCACGCACAAGATAGGTTCGGAGCGTGCGCACGGCTTCTGTGTAAGCAGCGGCTGAAAGATTACTTATGGAGGGCCCTGAACCTTTCCACCTGCGTTTTTCTCTGTGGAATGGAAGAATGGCGATCGGAGCTTCTCCAAAGTGCGCTTCTACCTCTGACAGATTCCAAATCTTGGTATCAGAGGTATCTTTCAATAACGCACCGCAAATTCCTATAAACAGGCCGGCCGCCACTGATGCCGCAAGATACATAGGCACGTTTGGTTTTGCGGGTCTAGATGCTACACGCGCAGGATCAACGATGGTAATGTTGCTGGATCGCAGTCCCGCCAACAAATCGGCCTCTTTCAATCGCCTCAGCAGACTTTCATACAAGTTGCGGCTTTGTGTCGCTTCTTGCCGGACGATTTCGTACTCTACCGTCTTGTCGTTTAGCGCTCCAGCCTGTTGCTTTTCGTCGAGGAACACCGTTCGCGCGTTTTTTTCGACCTGTTCCGCAATTGTGTAGTCATTTTTTACGCGTCCGGCGATTCGCGCTGCTTCGGCGTGGATCGCATCTTGGATACCCTGTAAACTTGCACTTACTTCGGCCAGTTTTGGATATCCCGGACCAAATTTGGCTGAGAGTTCATTTAGCTGCGCCTGCGCGGTCGCTTCCTGTGACCGGAGGTTTTGGATCAAATTAAGCGAACCACTAACGCTTGGTGACGCCGAGGCCATCATTCCACTTCCGGATAGACCAGAGATTAGCTCAGGGTCACCGCTTTTGACGATTTGATATAGCGCGCCCTTCATGATCCGAGATGATTGAGCTTGAGCCCACTGAGCGGTAGCCTGTTGAAGTCGATCCAACACTGGCGTGTACACCTGTTCGCGGCCCTGCATGTCCGTTTGTCCGAGCGTAAACACACCCGAATCGCGCTGCAACAGGACGACTTTGGCTTGGAGTTCCTCGCTCTGCTTGCGCAATTCGGAAAGTTGATTCCCTAGCCAGCCAGAAGCCACCTGTGTGGCGTTGTGTCGTGTCTGGAAGTTATAGTCGATCAACCCCTGGACGAGATGATTGACTGCGTCGGCCGCGACCTTAGGATCGGAGTTCAGGTAGCTGACGTTGATGAGACGAGTGCCGGACACGGGTTTGACATCTAGCTTGGCTTCGAAAACTCTTACGACACGCACACGGCGTGCTGGAGCATCTTCAAGTGCTACATTCATTGGATCCGGTGTCCCCGATGGTGATAAAAGACCGAGCATCCAACCAATCGGGTTCCATTGAGGACGGAAATCTCGATTTTTTTCCAGATTGAGTTCTTTGATCACTTGGAGTGCTAGCGAGTCGGACTGGAGCACTTGAGCTTGTGTCTGCAAGGTTATGCTGGCATCCAACGCGTCCGATTCGCTCTCGACAGGACCAATCATGCTTTCCAAGCCCAAGGCATCGGCGGTTTCCTTTTGGACCTGCACCTCACTCGTTGCCTTGTAAAGGCGCGGGGTAGTAGCGCAATAAACGACGGCCCCGCCGACGAAAAGAATGACTGAGCCCAGAAGTATTGCCTTACGGCGTGACAAGATGTTCCAAAGATCTTTGATGGTTAGTTCTTTTTCCCGAGGAGCAGGCGTCCATAAGCGCGGCGCTATGGCCTCTGTCCTAACGACTAACTGTCTCGAAGGGTCCATATGATCACCTTTCTATCTAATTCGGGATACGATTCAAAACCGATTTGGTCACACTTTCGCCGAATACCAAAACTCTTAACCAGCCAACGCGTCCGAAGAATGGGACTCACTCATCTCCTCACGTGCGAGATTCATGAATCCTTCAACGAGCTCTCGCCTATGCTGTTGTGGGCCGGGTTCGTAAAGCTCAGCGGCAAAGCTAACCTTGTCAAGGAATGAGAAGAAAGCATGGAGGAAAGCTCTCCGAATTCGCTGGCGAGCGATGATGGCAGCGAACTCGAGGTTCCCAATAAGATATCGCCGCCACATCCTGTGTGGCTCGGCGCACAGGCGATAGAACCATTCAAAGCCAGATTTCTGAATCCACAAAGGCGCGCGGGAAACGATTCCTGCAACCATTTCAAAAGAGCCACCAACACCCATCGAAACAGGTATTGAAAGCGGTAAGCCATGGTCGTAGATCCAATATTCCTGTTTCGGCGCGCCAAGGCCGACGAAAAGAAGGTCGGGTTTTGCTGTACGAATTGCTCGCGCCGTTTCCTCGAGACCATTCGCAGTCTTTTCGAAACCGAGCGGGGGACAATAGCAGCTGATTCGGAGAGACGCCCAACGTTGCCTCAGAACTCCTGCAGTCAGATCTGCAGACTTGGGACGGCCTCCCAATAAGAAAACATGCAGGTTGTTTTCCGCTGCAAGACCGCAAAGCGTTTGAAACATGTCAACGCCTGCGACTCGCTCCTGAAGAGAGCGACCGTGGAGACGCGCGGCCAACAAAAGTGAGATGCCGTCGGGGACGACGAGGTCGGCGCGGTCATAAATCTCTCTCAAACGGTTATCTCGATCTAACAGGACGATGTGTTGTGCGTTAGCAGTTGCTACGTATGCAGGTTTTCCGCCGGCTTTTGCGTGGGCAACGATGGCAGCACATGCTTCTTGAAAGGAACAGTTGTCAATCAGAGCATGACCGACACCGACGCGATCCATACTCAGGTGACGAAGAGATGTTTGCCTCAGAGCAGATTCAGAATGCCTTTGCGTTTTGGTGTTTATGTTTATGGCGTGTCCTTGGCTGGAACCAAAATTAGTCGGGAATGGCCGGGGGGTTATGACATATCAACTTTTTTTGCTGCAATGAAACCATGCATGGATTACTGTCTTCGGAAATTTGCAATTCCTTCATGAATCGTGAACGTGAGTAAAATAACTACGGAAGTTGAAACCACAATAACTTCAAGCCGCACCAGTTCCTCGGAGCACGGCGGGAACAGTCCGGGCAAGGATCTTAATGTCGAGCCAAAGAGACCATTTATCGATGTATTGGAGATCAAGTTCCATCCATTGCTCAAATGGAATGGAGTTTCGGCCGTGAATTTGCCAGAGGCAGGTGATTCCGGGCTTAACACTGAACCGGCGCCGGTGGCAATCCTGATCAAATAATTGGTAATCGCGCAGGGACATCGCACGCGGCCCTACCAGGCTCATCTCTCCCTTCAAAACATTGACCAACTGCGGCAGTTCATCGATGCTTGTTTTTCGTAACACTCTGCCCAGGGGCGTAATTCTTGGATCTTCCTTGATCTTGAACACCGGGCCCGTCATTTCATTCATGGAAACCAGTTGGTTTTGTATTCTTTCGGCATCGGCAACCATGGTACGAAACTTGTAGATGGTGAACTTCCGTTTGTTCATTCCGATGCGAGTTTGCCGAAAAAACATAGGTCCTTTAGAAGTGACTTTGACGAGGACACTAACGGCGACAAGCAGCGGAGCAAGGAACGCCAACCCTATCAACGAACCAAGCAGATCTACACATCGCTTGAGAGCAGCAGGCAACGCTTCGATAGAGCGAGCAACTGCCAAAACCTGCGAATTGTCATCGATGTCCAGACCCGGCGAGTCTGGACTTATCAATTTGAAGACTTGGGAGTCCGCTCGAATGGCGATCCCTTGTTGCTCAAAGAGCGAGACGAGTCGAGCAGCGTCCTCGTAGCGGGAGCGCAGGGGCAAAAACATTACAGCCTCGTCCACGACGTTGTGCCGCAAAAACTCAGACAGACCGGAAAAAGTGCAGCAGCGAGAGTATCCACTCGTTTCAAAACTCGGGGTTCCCACCCAGTCATCGTCAATAAATCCGACGATACTATATCCAAGCTCCGGACGTTTCCGGATTCCGTCTGCGAAATCGATTGCGCGTTGGTTTGTCCCTGCGATCACCAAGAATCTGTTGTTCCTACCGCGCCTGCGCAGGAACGTAAGGAGCGAACGCGCAATGATGCGGCCAAGGAGCATGATTGCCGTGCAGATCCCCCACATGCACACCACAAAAATAAAGTTCACCATTCGAATGTGAAACAATTTCGCAGTGAAAAATAGGAACAAGGCAGCTAGAAGCGTAGCTTTGCACACATCGTAGATTTCGGAGGTACGCGGTGTCAGCCTTTTCGAAGTATAGAGTCGGCAGAGGTTGAACAAAATGTGCCAAGCCACTAGAAGCAACCCGAAGAGGAGCCCATTAGCTAGCGATATTCGAAAGGCTAAGAATTCCGTCACATGAACCCAACTCGCTGACGAATAAAGAACAAAGGTGGCGGAGATAAAGGCAGCTACCAGCGCGATGAGGTCGTAGATCTTCGCCAGATGCTTCATAATTCGCCATTTGTTCGAGATCATCTGTTGTGGACCTTCATGCCAGCGTCTTGGATTTTATAAATCGCTTGGAATTAGGCGGCTGCCGAACCGACAGCAACCCCACTGCAATCGTCGGTTGAATATTTATTTGAATCGTCTTTAGGTTGTTCTTCTTGGGGTCTCGGAATAAGCGAGGGCTCGAGTGCCAATTCTGGAATTCTGTCTTTACTGGAACTGCCTGATACTCTCTTTTTAGGGCTCTTGTCCGCTAACGCTCCGTCAAACGGGCTCAATTTCATAGCCGGTCAATCGCATCGCTATGGATCTTTGAATAAGTTCTACGGAAATGACTAAGCTGTTGTCGCCGTTAATTTTAGTGAGGGTGCCTTTAACTCCATCGAGAGCACCGCCTCGAATGCGGACAGTTTGGCCCACCATCGCGTATGGGCAGGGGTCCCAAGGGATATGTTGTTTAAGAAGTGCCTGCACGGCCTCTATTTCGTCATCGGGGATGCGAGTGCCGATTCCCCTAGCGCCCACAAAGTTGAGAACTCCATTTGTACGCAGAATCGCAACACGAACGATTTGACCCGGTTCAACACGCACAAATGTGTAGCCCGGAAAAAGGGGAAGCAAAACTGATTGTTTTCGGTCACTCCATTGATGTTTTACTGAATGCAATGGCAGAAAGCATTGAATGCCCTTCTCCTGAAGCTCCAGCGATACCTTTTTCTCAAACCGGGGCCGAGTCTGGACAGCAAACCAGTGTGGCTGGCTTGCTTCTGTATCCAGATCAACAGACACAAATGTGCTTGTAATTTGTTGAACCGCGATCAAACCAAGGCTCCGCTAATTTGAGTCACATCTAGGCTGGGAATTCTTATCGAGACTTACAGCTTTTGCCGCACCAGGCACCACAGCATCTGGTTCATTCGCTTCCAACAATCGCTGCACTCTCTTCTGTTGCGCCACATCCTATCCGAACTTCGGTTGATTCGGGCACGCAAAGATTCAATGGAAATTATCGGTAGAAGTGTTGCAACTGTTCAATATTGAACTTGCTTGTATATAAAAGATTAAAAAAAGTGATGCTTCTCCACTGAAATTAGAATGCCACATTCAAGATGATTCGCGCCGTCCGAGGAAGTGGAGGCACTGACTGGAAGCCACCGTTACATCGAACCAGAGAACGAATCTGCTCTGTGGTTTCTCGGCTTTGCGCTCATCGGGGCCGAAAAGTTCGATGAAGTGATCGCAATACTGGAGAGAATTGCTCCCGTTTCACATCGCAGGTCGGCTGTGTTGGGCTTGCTGGTTCGTGCTTACGCACACTCCGGCCGCCGCACAGAAGCACTGCGGGCTCTCGACGAACTTCACCGACGGCGACAAGCAGGGCATGTTCCGGCAGCCGCGCTTCTCAACGCCTACCCGGGCCTCGGTGGCAAGGAGGAAGCATTTCTATGGCTAGAGCGTTCCGTCGAAGAACGATCGAAAATCATACAATTACTCAAAGTTCATCCTTTCTTCGATCCACTGCGCGGCGACCCGCGTTTCGCAGCGTTTCTGCACCGAGCGAACTTCCAGTAATGTAACGCCCGGCAATGTGGGCTTGCTCGTGGCGGAGATCAATCACTGACCCCGCGTCCATGCACATGTTCGGTTGGTGGCGGCACGCAAATCAACGAAGAGAGATCGCTCGCCGGTCGAGTCCTGGTAAACGCGCTTACCGTACATCTCTAACAATGTCGGCCCTGTCATCTCTAACAATGTCGGCCCTGTCAAACTCTTTTTGGAGACACTTCTTTCTTTTTACTTGAAAGAGTTTTTCTCTTTCGTTCTCTGTCGCTTTCTTCTTTCCTGCATCGACGACCACGGCTCGTTTGTAATCTTTCGGTCGGCTTCAGTCCGACCCAAACATCTCTTCGATCCGTACTTCGACCATGATTACTCGTTCAAACTCCCTTTTCAGGGAGCGGGATGCCCCATCAAGTGCACGGCGTTCTACTTCGCACCATGTACGGTACCGAGCTGTCCCGCGTACGAACCGAACTCTAACGACTGCGAATACTCACAACCATTCCGCCACATCCAGTACAACCGAACCGCCAGCCTGCGGCCCATCGCTACCTTGGCAATGCTTCTGTGTCGACGCATCGCCAGGTGCATGTACCGACGTCTCCAGTCAGGATGGTTACGCGCTGCTGCTTGGGCCGCCTCCACCAGCAAAAAGCGCAACAAGGAATTGCCTTGCTTGCTGATGTGCCCTAGTCGCTGCTTGCGAGCACTGGACTCCTCACACGGAATCATCCCCACGTAGGTGCCGATCTGCTTGCCACGTTGAAACCGCGTCGGAGTTCCGATGATCAACACATAGGCGAGGGCCGTCCGCGGCCCCACGCCAGGATGCGTCATCAGCCGCACCGCCTCCGGTCGTTTCCTGGCTTCCTGCTCGGCGGCTGCAGTTAGTTCTGCAATCGTCGGATTCAAGCGGTCCAGCAACTCCAACAACTCTTGCCGGCGTCGGCTGGCCCAAGGAGCCAACGCGAGTTTCTCTAGCAGTGCTCGCCCTTGTTCGCTGAATAGTTTTTTCTTCCAGCGATAGCCCTCGTTCATCGCCAACGCTTGCAGTTGATTCATGATCCGCGTGCGCATCTGCACCAAGCGATGTCGATGCCACAACAGTTGCCGGAGATCTCGATTCTCCGGGCTCGGTACCCAAACTTGCGGGAAGTTCTTTTCCCGCATCAGCCTGAGCAGGAGTCGAGCATCATTGCGGTCGGTCTTCTGCTTCTTCACGCGCTTGGCCTTGATCTCCGCGGGATCGCCGATCCACAGCTCGAAACCTAATTCAGCGAGTAGCCGCTCGAACCAGCGTGAATATCCGGTAGCCTCCATGCCCACCCGCACGCAGATTCCTCGCTGCTTCAGGTCTCGATAGAATTTCTCTGCTTGTCCATCACTGTGGTTCAGTTCCTGCTCACCACACTCACCTGTCTCTTCCACAAAAAATGCAATCTGCTGAAAGCTCGGGTGGTAATCTACGCCTATCAAGTACATGTTCGGCTCCTTTCTCCCAAGCCTTGGTCGTCAACCAAAGTCTACTCGGGGTCGAGGAGCCGACATTGTTATGCAATCAAGTGAAATCTACGCAGTTCTCAATGTCCGGTAATCCGACTACACAGGCAAGTGGATTTGGTTCCGAATTCTCCACCCCCCAATCGGCAAGTTGCAGATGGAATTCACGCCTTCTCTCTGACGGACCTCTGGACAGCGACTACCAGCACCTTCCAAAGTGCCCATCTCTTTTATGGTGGCCTGAGCCTCTTCCTTGGTCAGAGGTATCCGACAGGGCTGGAGCTGGGAGTGATCGGTCTATGACCATTGGGCGTCGGGCGTTAAGGTGTTAAGCGACACTGATCACTTGCTCACCTCCCTCTGCCAAGAATGCGGCATGTGTTTCGCGGCGGCGCTCTTCGGCCCGTTTCATAAGTTCAAAGTAGAGAGGGAGGGATCGCAAAGAGGCGAACCATGGATCGCGCAAAATGGCGGAGGTGCAGAGGAATCCGCGGTCGATCGCGGCGGAGAGTGCGGAGATGGCGCGGTCGCTCTCGTTGATGCGAGCGAGGTGACGTGCCGAGTAGAACAGAATCTCCGGATCCCTGCGGATAGCGGCCTCCGCTGTCGCAATCGCGTTGAGACATTCTTGCCAGTTGCCTTCGAGGTAGGCGCGAAGAGAGCGCATGATTCCCTGTACCGCCCCGGTGGTTCCTCCGGATTGCTCTCGCTCTCGAAGCATGGAAAGGGCGGTCTGATTTTCCCCCAGAGCCACTAGCGCGGCGCAATCGAGATAATAAGCACCCTTTTTGCTATAGCAATCGAGCGTGCTGGCATACTCTCCCTGCAGGAAGTAGGTATGCGCGGCGCTTGTAACCAGGTGGGGATCCAGATGGCGGCCACGAAGGTGAGCAGCAACGGATGCCTCTAGTTCGTCGCAATAGCGGCAGGCCTGAACTAAACCGGCAAAGAGCTCGGGATCGTTTCGGCGGGAGCGCGCCCGCTGTAGAAGCCTGAGCATGGCCGCTTGCGCGCGGCCCTGATCGCACTCTACGGGCGTATAGAAATTGTGGGCGAGGGGCAGATCAGGATTGAGAGCAAAGGCACGGTTGAAGGCTTGTGCAGATCGCTCGACATCGCCGCCCGCATCGTCGCCGAATTTTCCCAGGAAATGGCAGACACGGCCGAGTCGCACCCACACCGGGGCATAGTCAGGGCTCTCTTCCACACACTGAAGGTAAAGGTCGCGGGCCAGGCTCATGCTATCCAAAGTGCGAGTAAGGGCAATCTGGTTGGCGCGAAGATAAAACTCATAGGCTCTGGCGCTGGCCGGCACATCGCGATGGGAGGAGCGGCGCTCCCGTTCGTCGAGCGGAAGTTGGAGTGATTGCAGGATGCGTTCGCACAACTCGTCCTGGATCATGAAGAGATCCTGCATTGAGGAATTCGCCGACTCCGACCAGATAACGGAACCGCCAGGCGCGTCGATGAGTTGGCAGGTGAGCCGAAAGCGATCCCCAGCGCGAAGCAACGAGCCCGTGAGGAAGGCATCCACGTCGGCCTCGACGGCGACACGTTTGGGATCGGGCTGCCCTCCGAAATTGGCAGCCAGAAGCGTGGAACGCACGATAAGGTTGTCCATGGCGGAGAGGGAATTGCTGATGGCGTCTGGGAGAGTGTAATTAAGAAAATCAGTTTGCTCATCACTTTTCAGAGCGCGAAAGGGCAGGACGATAATTCGGGAAACTGTCCGGGTTCGCGAAGCGACGGCGGTGCTGCCGGAGAGTGAAACAGATTCAAGGGCCTGGAGCATTTCGCGGGCAGAAGAGTAACGGTCGTCGACGCGTTTGGCCATGGCGCGGCGAATTATACGGTCCAAAGCTTCAATTTCGCGCGATCCGCTAAGAGGGGGCGGGTTTTGATGCAAGACGGCATAAAGGACATCCACGAGGGAATGGCCTTCGAAGGCCCGCTTGCCAGTCAACATTTCGTAAAGGATAGAGCCAACCGCGAAGATGTCCGCAGGCGGACCTGTCGGAAGGCCCTCGGCCTGTTCCGGCGCCATGTAATGGGGAGTTCCAACGATAAGTCCGGGAGCGGTCAACGACACAGTGGTTCGCGTCTGATTTGGGTCGCCGCTGCAGATTGCATCCGTCACTCGGGCCAAACCGAAATCGAGGAGCTTGGCACCGTGGCGTGTCAAAAAGACGTTTGAGGGTTTGAGGTCGCGGTGAACGATGCCCAGGTCATGAAGGGCCTGTAGCGCGCCGAGGATCTGACGTCCAGTGCTCAACGCTTCCGAGGTAGTAATCACGCCGGTGAGAAGGCGGTCCGCGAGGGACTGGCCGTCGAGCAACTCCAAGATGAGGACGAGCGACTCGCCTTCTTCGAGGACGTCGAAGACCTGGCAGACGTTGGGATGATTCACGCGGGCCAGGGATCGCGCCTCGCGCCAAAGCCTGGAGCGGGCTTCTTTGCTTTCATTTACTTCGAGGATGGTTTTTACCGCGACAGGGCGTTCGAGGTGCTCGTCCCATGCCTCAAACACAACCCCCATTGCCCCTTGGCCGATCTTGCGCCGGATCCGGTAGTGGCCAATGGTATCCAGCATGCGGTCATGATAGTCCCTCCGGGAGGAGGCTCGCAACGATTCCCGCACGGCCCATAATCGTGGTTGTAGGAATCGAAATGATAACGTTTTGAGTGAGTCGTCGACTTGACGGAAGTCCTCCTGCAACCAGTTTCTACGAAGTAATCGAAGCAAACCGTCGCGGCACCTGGACGATAAACGCATTATAAAAGGGCGCCCCTTTGGAGTAGGTTTTGATCGTTCGCATCATCGCCTACAAGGAGCACCCCATGAATGACGCTAAGTATATTGG
>Ga0210405_10001537_pt1 | contig 26029 bp, 17 predicted proteins | sample IncBWH11MmetaG_FD_155492 | JGI IMG/M metagenome (GOLD analysis project Ga0210405, IMG submission 155492) | Forest soil microbial communities from Barre Woods Harvard Forest LTER site, Petersham, Massachusetts, United States - Inc-BW-H-11-M | ecosystem: Environmental > Terrestrial > Soil >...
TTGCGGGCCGTTCGGCGAAGCTCGCCTTCGCCATGCTGGCCAACGGCAACGCCCATCTCATCGAATTCGACGCTGCAGGCGGAGCGGGAACGATCGGCTCGGGAACCGTGGAAAAAGCGGACACCACGGCTTATAGCACGGCGAAAATAACGGGTGACTATGCATTTGGCGCCGCCGGTTTGGACAACGTAAATAATCGCGCGGCGATCGAAGGCCGATTGACTTCGAATGGGGCAGGCACTTTCACCAACGCGGCGGGGGACGTCAATGCCTACGGCACCGATTATTCGATGATCTTTACGGCGGCGAATTACACGGTGTCCAATGCCGCCACGGGGCGCGGCACCATGCAACTGGCCTTCACGTTCGGCGGGACGCCCGACACCCTGAATTTCGTTTTTTACGTCGTGAATTCAGGAAAGTTGTTTGTGATGGAGAGTGACCCGGTCACGACGGCGACCCCGTTGTTAAATGGCGTGATGGTGCAGCAGCACATTCCCGCGGGAGGCTTCTCCAACGCCGCGCTGAACGGCAACATGGTGATTTCCCTCACCGGACTCTCCATGTGCAGCAGTGGATCAGGCGTGCCCAAGGCAGGCGCAGGCTTGCTCACTGCCAACGGCAGCGGGGCCTTTTCCCTGACCTACGACGAAAACTTCTGCAGGGGGCCCAATTCCTTCACCGATGCGCCGGGGACGTACAGTGTAACCAGCAATGGGCGTACATCGATTACGGTTGGAGGGTTCAACCTGGTTGCCTACCTGGTGAACGCGAATCAAATTTTCCTCTTCGTTTCCGATGTCAATGTTTTGTTCGGGACTGGCGAGCCTCAGGCGGCGGGTTCGTTCACCAATAGCACGCTGAAGGGTACGTATGCTGGCTTCGCAACCAACCCGATGGATTTCGCAGTAGTTGTCTTCTCCGGCGAGTTCTCGGCGGACGGCGCCGCTCCTACAGGCAATCTCACCGGCACGGAAGACATTGGCGCCCCGAGCGGACCAGTTTCGGGCGCTGCGTTCAAAGCTACGTACTCGATATCCCCATCGCCAACCAATGGCAGGGGAACCATGACGGTCACTTCCGGCACCGGAGGCAACGCTGTCATCTACATGGTTTCTCCTTCGAAGTTCGTGGCGGTTTCGCTGAACGATCCCAATCCAGCAGTCTTGGACTTCGAACTATCCTCAACTCCCCCGTCTGTCTCTCTTTCCTCGATTTCGCTGAACCCGACTAGTGTCACGGGCGGGAATTCCTCCACGGGCACAGTGACCTTGAGCGGAGCAGCCCCCGCGGGTGGCGTGCAAGTCGCGCTCTCCAGCAGCAACACCACGGCGGCCAGTGTTCCTTCCAGTGTGACAGTTTCGGCCGGAGCTACCGGCGCGACCTTCACCGTCAGCACCAGCGTGGTGGCGGCAGTGACGCCGGTCACAATCTCCGCGTCCTTTGGCGGTGTGACCCAGACCGCCTCACTTACCCTGACCGCCACACCGAACTACACGCTGGCAGCATCGCCAACCAGCCTAAGCTTTACACAGGGAAGCGGCGGGACGAGCGCGGTCACAGTTACTCCGCTGAACGGCTTCAGCGGCAGCGTCAGCTTGTCCGCCTCGGGTCTCCCGAGCGGCGTGGCGGCGTCGTTCAGCCCCAACCCCGCCATTACGACGAGCACGTTGACGCTCACGGCCAGCAACGCAGCCACCATCGGCACGGTCGCGGTGACCATCACCGGTACATCTGGCACTTTGACGCATACGACTACCATTATCCTCACTGTAACGCCCCCACCCCTGCCAACAGTTTCTTCGCTGACGCTGAGTCCGGCCGGCGTTATTGGGGGGGCGTCCTCCACTGGCACTGTGACGCTGAGCGGTCCAGCGCCGACAGGTGGTGCGCAAGTTGCGCTTTCCAGCAATAATGGCGCGGCTAGCGTGCCTCCCAGCGTGACCGTTCCGGCAGGAGCCACCAGTGCGACCTTCAGGGTTAACACTTCCATAGTTCTCATCTCAACTACCGCCACGATATCGGCTTCCTACAACAGCACGAGTCGGACGGCAACCCTTGCACTGTTGTTGTAGCAGCATGGAAATATCACCATAAGGATCAAACAAAAATTGTTTGAGGTCAGGACGAAGTTGGAATAAACGGGCATACGGATGCAACTTGGTCTAACGCCAGCCAGGACCATATCACTAAGATCATTTGATGATTCGTCTCAAATCGACAACGGTTGTGTGGTCGCTTGTATGTGCGCGAACGCGTTCTACTGTTCTGTTGCTGCCGCTGTTCACTGCCGCGATTGCCGTCGCGTGTAGCGGGCTCAACGCCAGTAAAACAAGCGGGAATACAGTTTTTCTCAATCACGACCTGTCGACGGGGGATCTCTCGCAATGGACCCATCGGGACTTCGGCTTGGGCACCGATGCAGGCTCGAACACCAGCGGGGCTGGATTCCTGTGGTATCACCCGAACATCGGCGGACGCAGGGCCGCTGGCATGACCGTCACTCCCACCGCGCACGCTTCGCCGGCAGCAAACAGTGACAGCGCCTTCTTGTGGGAGCCGAGACAGCCTTGGAATTACCAACCATACGAAATCTGGCTGCGCACCTCGGTCATGTTCCCATCCGCAGCGACAATCTCGTCGAGCGATCTTAGCGGGGAAGCGCCTTTTGCCCCCACCACCGGGGAGTGGAACTGGTTCCTGGTGTTCCACAACGACAGCAGTCCCTTGCCCGCTTGCGCGAAGGAATTCGGCAACATATCGCTCGACGTAAAGACAGACGATCCCGTCGTGAGCGGTGTCGTTGGAACGAACAATGTCCGCATCGCCTTGCGCATCATGGGCGGTAACGACTGCTCTCCGAACATTGTGTGGGTCAATGGCCCTCCTCTCCAATGGGATCATTGGTACGAGATCCTCCTGCGCATCAAGTGGGATCCGAAAGGTGGGATTGTCGAGTGGTATCTGGACAACTTGAGTGACCCGTACTACTCGAACCGGAAGATCCCGACGCTGTTCACGCGCCCGAAGGGGTACGTAAGCCCGAGCTATACAACATTGACGGTAGCCAACTACCGTTTGCACGCGCCATGGAACTCGACCATTTATGTGGGGCCGCTGATGGTGGGTTCGACTAGGAGTTCTGTACTGAACCGTTTCTGAGTCGCGAGATTCAGCGTTTCAGGGGCCACCGCGGTTCCGCGGAACTCAATTCTTCACCTTCTGATGTTAGCGCATATCATTTCACGGCTTGGCAAGAGTGACCTGCCCCCTAGCTCCGCGCAGGGGGCGGGTCGCTCTGGAACGCACATCCGAAATTGTTGGCCCCTCCCTACAGAGTCACGGTTGAGTGCCACCCGAGGCTAGGGCCGTGGCTGTCGGTATGGCGCCGTTAGCGGCGACACTGGGTGGTGCGCAGGATCCGGCGTTGAGGTTGCTGCTCATGCCGCTCATGGTGTTGCCAGTGCCAATGTCGCTAGCGTCTGTGACATAAATGCCTGAGCTTAATCCCGAACCAAACGTGTTGTTGTTGATGCAGGCATTTTTGCTGCTGTTCTCGATAAAAATGCCGATGGAGCCTGGTCCGTTAATCGTTGCGTTATGGATGTAAGCGTTGTTGCTGCAGCAGGGAGAACTGTCGTCAAAAGCGATCACGTACTGCCCAGCTACGCCCGTATAGGTTCCTCCGTTGATTTCTATATCGTTGTTATTGTCACTCACCCAGATGGCAAAGCCGGCGTTTCCGGTGACGGTGCAGTTGTTGAAGGTATTGTAGTGATTGCTCCCCTGGTTGTTGCCGTTGGACACGTCCCCATACAAAGCGATTCCGGAATTATTGGGGCTGCCCACATTATTGGTAACTTTGCAGGCATTCCAAACGTTGTGGTGCGAAAAATACTCCAGCGTTATTCCCTGGTAGTAGGCCGCCTCGCTGCGGTTGACGCTGATGTTGTTGAAGGTGTTGTGGGCGGATGAATTGGTTTTAAACGGCCGTCCGCTTCCCGTGCCGGTGGCGTCGACGGAGATGTTGCTGAAGGTTCCGTTGGCTTCGCGGTATGGAATGAAGCCGAACGCGCCCACGTTCATGTTGCTGATGGACACGCCGTTGACGTTGAGGTTGCCTTGCTGCTGCAAGGAGACGGCGGAGCCGCCGATGCTGCCGCCATTATTGGTGCCGGCGTGGGTAACGATGATATTCGCGTAGGAATCGTTATAGCCATTGATGCTGGCAATGGCGCTGTAGGCGACATTCTGCGCAGTGAGATTGGTGACGGTTAGATTGACGGCATCGAGGACGGCGAGCGCATAATTGGCGGCTCCCGAACCATCCAAGACCAGGTCGTGGACGCTGACCCCGCTCACTGGGTTAAGAAGCTTCTGGACCCAGGGGACGCAACAGCTGGGGTCGTAGGCGTGGTGAACCGCGGTTTCTACCGTCGCTGTATTGCCGCTCAGGCCGGTAATCTTAAGCACTTCGCCGCGACACCCCGAACCACCGCAGTTCGAATGCGTTGCGTCGGAGGTGGAGACGGCTTCTTCGAACCACCGCAGTTCGAATGCGTTGCGTCGGAGGTGGAGACGGCTTCTTCTAAGTAGACATAGTCTCCGATCCCTGCACCGATAGCGGAGAAGTTGGCCTGGAAAGTCTTGTCCAGATCAACGGTGGTAGCGGTAATAGGAGTCGGCGAGCTCAGACTCTGGCTACTGCCCACCTGTAGGATCGTTGAGCCTCCGCCTATACTACGAATGGTGACGTTGCCCGCAGCACAACCAGTCTGCCCATCGATCACGAGATTGTTCTTGGTAATGGTGGCCAGTCCTGAGGATATCTTGTAAGTTCCGCAGGGGAAGAAAAGTTCGTAGCCGGGTTGCAGAGCCGCGATTGCGGAGTTGATGGCTGCGGTGTCGTCTGTGGAACCGTTGCCGGTGGCGCCGAAGGTAGTCACGTTGATGGTCGTCAAGGTCGCGCCAATGCCGGACAGCGGGATGGTGGCGGGAGAGTTGGTGGCATTGCTCACCACCGTGACGCTACCGATCAGGCTGCCTACGGCCGTCGGCGCAAACGCCACATTCAGGCTGATCGATTGATTGGGCGTTAGGGTTGTACCGGCACTTATGCCGCTCGCGCTAAATCCTGTACCGGACACGGTCACACTTGAAATCGTGACATTCGAGTTTCCGTTGTTGGTTAGCGTTGCACCCAGCGAACTGTTCCCACCCACGCTCACAGTTCCAAAGCCAAGGCTCGTCGGGTTCGCGCCGAGCAAGGAAGTTGTGGCAAATCCACTGCCGCTCAAGGGGATCGCCAGCGGAGAATTGGGGGCGTTGCTGACCAGCGATACCCTGCCCGACGCACTGCCAATACCCGCCGGAGCGAAGGTTACGCTGAAATTTGTGCTTTGCGCTGGGCCGAGCGTCAAGGGGAGAGTTAGGCCGCTGATAGAGAAACCGTTTCCAGAGACCGGCGCCTGAGAAAGAGTCAAGCTGGCCGTGCCGGAGTTCGTCAGTTTAATGGTCTGCGTGTTGGCGCTTCCCGTTGCGACATTCCCAAAGCTGACGCTCGCTGGCGCTAGCGAAACTTGAGGCTGCGAACTACCACCGCGCGACATTCCCAAAGCTGAGGCTCGCTGGCGCTAGCGAAACTTGAGGCTGCGAACTACCACCGGCGGGGTTCACTACGAACGCGGCAAACACTTGGTTCGCTGCTCCGGTGCATGCGTTTTGCTCCAACTTTGCGCCTGCCGCGGTGGAGCCGCTGACGACATCTACGCACCCATTAGCCAAGTTTCGGGAAAGGATCTCGTAGCCGCCGGAAACTGCTTTGAGCTGGTAGTATTCGGGCATGACTGCCGTGCACGTGTACTGCTGGACGCGCGCGCCAGCGGAAGAAGAACCGTTCCAGATATCCCAGCAGAGATTGGAAGCGCCGCTCACAAGGTAGTACCAGCCACTTGCAGGTGAAGTCTTCAGCGTGAACTGTTGCGTCTTGCTGTTCGAACAAGGGGTTTGGGTAAGATAAGTGAAATTAGTGGAGCCACCCGTATCGATGCAGAGCTTGCTGTTGGCGTTTTGGAAGGTAACTGTGGAACCCGCCGTTGGTGTCGTGGCGGACACCGTGCGCGGAATTGCGGCCACCCACAACAAAAGTAGCACCCCGGAAAAGAAGAAAGACAGACTTGTAGCTTTCAACAAACACCCCCTCAAAGTTTTTGCGGGCCTCGCAAGGTCGTCGTCTCTTTGAGGCTCGGGGTCTGGGGTGACTGGTTAGCCTGGTGACGATTGGGAAGGACAGGTCTCCGGGTTCTGAAGATTACTGAGCAGTTTGAGGACGGCGTGCCCTCGCCGAGATTCCTATGCGCTTCTTAAACTTGTGCCCACAGGTGAGAGGTTAAACCAGCGGTGTTTCTGATTCTGTCGGCAGGGAAATGATTCTCTTGTAAGACCTTTTGTTTCTGGGTTGTCTCCTGTAGTCTTACAGAGGGACAGTTCTAACCTGTCCCAAGACGCAGAAGCACGAACACATTCAAGAGGGAACGTCCGCAATCGATCGGAGGAAGTAAATTCATAGCGGGCAGGGGTCTGCCCGGCTCCCCTTCCAAGCAAATCAGCTCGAGAGGGGTACTATGAGCAGTCCCAGGTTCGCCGGGCCGGGAGCCCATGACTCAAGTTCTTCAGCAGCACTGCCGAACGCAAGAATCCTCGGTTTATATCCTGAGCTTCTAAGGGGACTTCCCGTGGGGGTGGTCCTCCTACTGTTGGAAAACCCTTCCGACGTTAGCACTTTCCGGATCGTTGATGTCAACCCTGCTGCCGCGGAAATCATGGGGTCGACAATACAAATGCTTCTCGGGAAAACTCTGGTTGCTTTCCCCAAGCTGTTGGAGACGCCAATTCCTGGCCAGTGTCTTACTGCCCTCCGCTCCGGGGAGGCGCGGAATTTGGGGGAGATTCCCTACGGTGACGACGGCGTACGGCAGGGAATTTATTCTATCCAAGTTTTTCCTCTCTCCCGCAATTTCCTCGGAGTAGCCATTGAAGATGTTACAGATCGCAATCTTGCGGAACGAACCCTGCGAGATAGCGAGGAACGCTTCCGATTGCTCATCCAAGGCGTACGGGAATGCGCCATTTTCCAGTTGGATCCGGCAGGACACGTGGTCAGTTGGAACGCCGGCGCCGAACGTCTGAAAGGTTACCGCGCAGAGGAAATCATCGGAAAGCACTTCTCCGTACTTTATCTCCGAGAAGATGTGATGAGCGGCAAGCCTGGGCTGAATCTAAAGGAAGCTGCCCAGCACGGACAGACAGAGGACGAAGGGTGGAGAGTCCGCAAGGACGGTTCTCGCTTCTGGGCAAACGTCGTCATCACGGCATTGCGGGACCAACAGGGAAATTTACTTGGGTTTGCCAAGCTTACGCGGGACATGACCGAAAGGCGGGAGAAAGAGGAGGCACTCACTAAAGCCAAGGAACTACTGGAGCTTCGGGCTGAACAACGGGCAGCCGTCCTTACTCGCGTGAACCATGAGCTGCGAACAGAGATCTGGGATCGTGAACGCGCTGAGGAACAACTGAGAACGTCGCTCGATCAACTGCGCGCCCTCGCGGCCCGTCTCCAAAGCGTGCGGGAGGAGGAACGCACCTCCATCGCGCGAGAGATCCATGACGAGCTCGGCCAGGCCTGCACGGCAATCAAGATGGACCTCGCCCTGATTGGCCGGAAGACAACCAAGAGGCAAGCGCGACTCCGGGCCAAAGTCGATTCGGCCAGCCAGTTGGTCGACAATATGATTGCGACTCTGCGAAGGATTGCCTCGGAGTTGAGGCCCAGAACCCTGGATGACCTGGGCTTGACCGCGGCGCTGGAATGGCAGGCTCAGGATTTCGAAAGTCGCACCGGGATTCACTGCCAGGTTACCCTGCCGCGCGACCCGCTTGCCCTCGATTCGGAGCGATCCACCGCCATTTTTCGCATCTTTCAGGAGTCGCTCACCAACGTCGCGCGCCACGCCCAGGCGACACGCGTCGAGGCGCGTTTAGAGTTGGAAGCGCAACATCTCATCTTCCAGGTTCACGATAACGGCCGCGGCTTTGATCCATTGGAAGCCAAGTCACGCAGGTCTCTTGGCTTGGTTGGAATGCAGGAGCGCGCGCTCCTGCTCAACGGGGATCTTAAGATTGAAGGAGTTCCTGGCGCCGGAACAACCATGACACTTCGAATTCCACTGCCAACCTCGACCCCGCCCATGCACGATTCGAAATGAGAATCCTGATTGCTGATGATCACGCTGTCTTTCGTCGGGGACTCAGGGAGACTATCAGCGAAGCTTTCCCAAAAGTTATCTTCGGCGAAGCAAAGACGGCGGAGGAAACGCTTGAAAGTGTGCGTCGCCACGACTGGGAAATCCTCATTCTGGACATCAGTATGCCCGGAAAAAGCGGTCTGGACATCCTCAATGACTTGAAGCGTTTGCGGCCCAAGTTGCCGATTCTTCTTCTAAGCATGCACCCTGAGGAACAATTTGCCCGGCGAGCACTCAAATCCGGAGCGGCTGGCTATTTGACGAAAGAGAGCGTGCCGGAAGAACTGAAAGAGGCTGTAAGAAAGGTAGTAAACGGCGGCCGATATGTAAGCGCCACTTTTGCCGAGAAGTTGGCTGTCGATTTGACGGAGGGAGCTGATATACCGATCCACGAGCTCTTGTCGGACCGTGAGTTTCAGGTATTGCGAATGATCGCTTCGGGCAAGACCGTCAAGGAAATCGCCGACGAGATTGCTCTTAGCGTGAAGACAGTGAGCACGTATCGTGCTCGGATCCTGGAGAAGACCGGGATGAGAACAAATGCAGAACTGATTCGCTACGCTCTTCAAACTCAACTGGTGGACTAGCGCTGCCCCCAAACCTGGAGGCCAGAAGACGTACTTGTTTTCGACCTCCTTGAACTCGCGAACCCATTGCGTGGGACGCACACCGTCATTGGCGGTTCATTTTGTCCTACATGAGATTACTGTTTCAACCCGATATATTTCCGCTTCGTTCTGTCATTCTCTATATCTAGGAGGATAGTTCTCCAGGAGAACGCAGATGAGAGTCTTTATCGCCGATGATTCTAGTGCAGTCGTCGAACGTCTGGCGGACCTCTTGGAGGAGGTGCCCGGAGCGCAGCTTGTGGGACAAGCAGGCGACGTCCCGGAAGCGCTTCGCTGCATCCAGCAAGTAAATCCAGACGCTGTGATTCTCGACCTGCAAATGCCGGGGGGCTCCGGTCTGGACGTTCTCCGTGTGATTCGTCGGGACAATCCAGGCCTCCATGTTTTGATTTGCACAAACTATCCGTATCTCCAGTATCGCGAGGAGTGCTTAAGTGCCGGAGCGAATTTCTTCCTTGACAAGTCTGCAGAATTTGCAAAGATCCCCGCCATTCTCCGTAAATTGATCGAGAACGAAGCGAAGATTTCTCCCGCCACTCGCTGAGGGGAGAGCCCGGACATTTGCTAGGGACCGGCAAAACTACCGCGTCATTTTCCTCCTTTGCGAGTCGTGAGCTCGAGGAAGGTGCAGAGGGGGCAAAGTCGCAATCTACGGAAGGGGTGGGCCGCAGACTCCCAGCGATAGGTTGCTGCTCAGGAGATTGAGAATATTGCCCAAACCCGAGTCGCCGCTACTGTTGGCGCTAATGGCCGCGCCTAGACTCGAGCCGGCCGCAAACGTGATGTTGTTCACACAGGCATTGCTGGCTTGCGCGTCCAGGTAGATCCCCTGTGAACCTGGGCCGTTGATGGTCGCGCCCGTGATGAAGGTACCATCACCTTCGATGAGCATCACTGCTTCGGAACTGTTCGATCCCGTGAATGTTCCACCGCTGACGGTATTGTGGGTGTCCTGCGCCAAGCCGAGGGCGTCGAAGCCGCTAATGTAGAACTGCACGTTTCCGTTGCCGGACACCGTGCAGTTATTGAAGCTATTGTACTGGTTGAAGTTTCCGAAAGTATTGATTCCAGCATTGCCCGTCCCCGTCCCCGTGGTTCCGTTGTTCATCACGACGCAGCGATTGAAAGTGTTGTGAGAAGAGTAGTAATTCAAGATGATGCCGTTATCGTCCGCGGCGCCGTTCTTGGACGTGAGCGAGTTGAAGGTGTTATAGCGGGAGGCGTGTACTTTGACCGGGCGCCCGTAGGCCCCGCTGGCATCAACGGTGACGTTGGTGAATGTGCCGTTTGCCGCACCGGAGACCTCAAATCCGAAGGCGGCGGGGCCAGATCCCGGATTCAGGCTTGAAATGGAAGCGCCATTAACGCTTGGATTGCCTTGGACCCACAAGTTCATTGCCGTCCCATCGTGGTTGCCGGCCCCGCTCACGGTTACGTTATTCCAAGCCAGATTAAAGTCGCTGTTTCCATATAAAGCGGTGAACGCAACGTTTTTGGAGGTAACTCCGGTGACCGTAGAGTCCGCAACTCCCAACATCAGCAAGCCGTAGCTCTCTATGCCCGATCCGTCCAGGGTGATGTCTTTGACGGTAATTCCGGCGACGGGGTTCAATAGCTTCTGGGCCACGGCGCCGTTCAGGAATGGGTTATAGGTGTCGTGCAGGGCCGTGCTGACAGTGATGATGTTTCCGGAAACGGAAGCCACCTTCAACAGTTCTCTTCGGCAGCCCGACACGTCACACCCCGTGTCATGCCCAGGAGCGGTATCGGTCGAATAGTCTTTGCCGCCTTGGCTGATGTAAATGTAGTCCCCTGCAGCCACGCCGAGGTTTGAAACCGTCGTAAAGCTCGTGTCTAGTTCATTCGCGGTCGCACTTAACGCGACTGCCGGGCCGTAAGAGCCCATGAACGAGCTATTTCCTACGACCATGATATTACCGCCCGAATCGAAGCCATGTATTACCGCGCAACTGCTTCCGTCGATGGTCACGTTGGCGGTACTAATGGATAGCTGCGAAGAAATCAGGTAGTGACCGCAAGGGAATAACAAGGTATCGCCGGGGATGAGCGCCGCGATGGCGCTGTTGATGGCCGCGGTATCGTCGGTTGACCCGTTGCCGGTCGCGCCGTAGTTCAGGACGTTGATAGTCGCTGTAGTGCCCGGCCCCATGCTAGTCAGCGTAAGCGTGGCCGCGTTGCTGGTTACACTCCCGGCGCGGTTGCTGACCATCACGGTGAATAGCGCCCCGTTGTCGGAACTTGTCGTTGTGGGGGTGGTGTAGCTAGAGGTAGTCGCTCCAGAAATAGCCGTACCGTTCTTGTTCCACTGATAGCTGAGCGGGGCAGTGCCCGTGGCAGCCACACCGAAGGAAGCCGTCTGGCCTGCTGTCACCGTCTTGCTAGCCGGTTGCGTTGTTATTGAGGGCGCCACCGGGGCCGCATTCACGGTAGGTGTTGCCGCGACACCTCCGGAACATCCGAAATTCACCATTGCAAGTAGTAAAACCAACAAAACAAGGCCCAAACGAACGATCATGGCCCCCCTAGCTTTCCTTTCCCGGTGCCTGGTTTGTACGTAGGGAAGGAGGCGAACTCGACTGAGACCAACTCGAAAGAGGAGGCGAACTCGACTGAGACCAACTCGAAAGTCCAGTAAGTCTTATTACCTTTTGCTATGAACAGAGTCTGAGTCGATTGCTCGCGAGGAGACAACTGGCCAGGTGGTCAGAACTTAGACACTGGCCTGGCCCTGCCCCAATGGGTAGTCGGTCTTGATTTCGTAAGGCCGTGAAATGAGGCACGCCAACAGCTGTAAGGGCGTGGAATTCGATCTGACGCGGTTTAAGGGGCGTCTGAATGTGTTCTCTCACTGAAAGGTTGCATACATAGACTGCCGATTGCTAGCGCTCCCTCCGATTGGTGCGAAGGGCGTGGGCCAAGTTCCAAACGCTGTCGAGCCCGTCCATGTCGTTGAGGCGCCGCTTGTGTCGTAGCGCAGGTTGTTGACGTTTCCGGCCAGGCCGTTGGTGTTGTAAGCGAGCCAATAGTATGTGTTGGCTGAAACCGGGACGGTGATGGAGACGGCATTCCATGCGTCGGGCACAATGGTCTGAGATATGCTTGAAGCAAGAAGCGCTCCCGGGGCGCCGTTGCTATCCGCGTAGATCGCAACCTGGAATTGATTATTGGGAGCTGCGGAAAGCGGCGAGGCGATGAAGACGGACATGGAAGTTACCGTGGCGTTTTGGCCGGCCATTTGATAGCGCGTGGCCGAGATGTTGTTGGACATGGTCGCGCCGATCAATGTGCCCTGCACGGCATAGCCGAAGGTGTTGGGCGGAGGCGGAGCCGTGACGGTAACCGGGGCCGAAGCGCTCTGGGCCGGATTAGCTTGGCTGGTGGCGGTGACGGTGACGGTCGTATTGGCGCCCACGATCGGAGCGGTAAACAATCCCGAGCTTGAGACTGATCCCGCAGTGGCCGTCCAAGTGACGGCCGTATTCGTGGAGCCCGTCACGGTAGCGGTGAACTGTTGAGTGCCTCCGGAAGCAACGGTCGCCGCCGTCGGTGAGATGCTAACGGGGACGCTAGGTCCGCATGTTCCGGCGAGGAGGTTGGTGCTCAAGCCGTTCAGTATGTTGCCGGTGCCCACGTCGCTGGCGTCCGTGACGTTAATGCCTGTGGTTAATCCAAGCACAAAAGTGTTGTTGTTGATGCAGGCATTCTTGCTGCCGTTCTCGATAAAAATGCCAATGGAACCGGGTCCGCCGATCGTGGCGTTATGGATGTAGGCATTGTTTGTGCAACAAGGAGCACTGTCGTCAAAAGCCAGGACGTACTGCCCGGGAACGCCGCTATAGGTACCTCCATTTATTTCTAGATAGTTGTTATTATCATTTACCCAGAGCGCGAAACCGGAATTTCCGGTGACGGTGCAGTTGTTGAAGGTATTGTAATGATTGCCCCCTTGATGATTGCCGTTAGCTAAATCCCCATACAAAGTTATGCCGGAATTATTGGGGCTGCCAACATTATTGGTTACTTTGCAGTTGTTCCAAACGTTGTGGTGAGAAAAATATTCTATTGTTATTCCTTGGTAGTACGCCCCCTCATCGCGGTTGGTGCTGATGTTATTGAAGACGTTGTGAGCCGCGGAGTTTGTCTTGAACAAGCGCCCCGATCCCGTCCCCGTCCCGTCGACTGAAATGTTGCTGAAGGTTCCATTGGCCTCCCTGAAGGGGATGAAGCCAAAGGCTCCTACATTCAGGTTGCTTAGGGACACGCCGTTGACGTTAAGGTTGCCCTGCTGCTGCAGCGATACAGCGGAACCCCCGATGCTGCACCCGTTATTCGTGCCGGCATGGGTGATGGTAATAGTCGAGTATGCATCGTTGTACCCGTTCACCGCCGCGATGGCGCTGCAGGAGATATTCTGCAAGGTGAGATTGTTGACATTCAAGTTGACCGCATTGAGAACGGCCAGAGCATACATCGCGGCTCCGGAACCATCCAAAACCAGGTCGTGGACACTGACCCCGCTCACCGGGTTAAGAAGCTTCTGGACCCAGGGGACGCAACAGCTGGGGTCGTATGCGTGGTGAACCGCTGTCTCTACCGTCGCTGTATTGCCGCTCAGGCCGGTGATCCTAAGCACCTCGCCGCGGCACCCCGAACCGCCACAATTGGTGTGAGTCGTGTCGGCGGTTGAAACGGTTTCCGACAAGAAGACATAGTCCCCGACCCCGGCGCCGATGGCGGAGAAGTTGGCCTGGAAAGTCTGGTCCAGATCAGCGGTGGTAGCGGTGATCGGAGTCGGCGAGGTAAGATTCTGGCCGCTGCCGATCTGCAGGATCGTTGAACCGCCGCCTGAACTGCGAATGGTGACCGCACCACAACCGGTCTGCCCCGCAATCGCTACGTTGTTCTTCGCGATTGCGGCAAGTCCTGCCGATATCTGATAAGTTCCGCACGGGAAGAACAGCTCGTAGCCGGGTTGTAGTGCAGCGATGGCATTGTTAATGGCCGCGGTGTCGTTGGTCGACCCGTTGCCGGTGGCGCCGTAGTTCAAGACATTGATGATCGTACCGCCGGCATTGACCGTCAGTGTGGCGGCGTTGCTCGTCACACTCCCGGCAGTATTGCTGACCGTGACCGTGAACAGCGCGCCGTTGTCAGAGCTGGTCGTGACTGGAGTCGTGTAGCTGGACGAAGTCGCGCCGCTAATAGCCACATTGTTTTTCTGCCACTGATAACTCAGCGGCGTGGTGCCTGTGGCGGCCACACTGAAAGAGGCAGTCTGCCCCGCTGTCACCGTCTGGCTCGCCGGTTGCGTGGTGATCGAAGGTGCAACGGGGGCCGGATTAACCGTGAGGGTGGCCGCGCTGCTCGTTACACTTCCGGCAGTATTGCTGACCACCACCGTGAACGGCGCCCCGTTGTCAGAGCCGGTCGTGGCTGGAGTCGTGTAGCTGGACGACGTGGCTCCAGAAATAACTGCAGCGTTTTTGCTCCACTGATAGCCAAGCGGTGCCGTGCCCGTTGCGGCCACGCTGAAGGAAGCTGTCTGGCCTGCCGTCACTGTCTGGCTCGTTGGCTGGTTCGTGATCGAAGGTGCGACCGGGGCCGGATTGACCGTGAGCGCAGCGGCGCTGCTCGTTACACTTCCGGCAGTATTGCTGACCACCACGGTGAACTGTGCCCCGTTGTCAGAGCTGGTCGTGACTGGAGTCGTGTAGCTGGATGAAGTTGCCCCGCTAATGGCCACGTTGTTTTTCTGCCACTGATAGCTGATTGGAGCGGTGCCTGTTGCGGCCACGCTGAAGGAGGCAGTCTGCCCCGCGGTAACTGTCTGACCGCGGTAACTGTCTGACCTGCAGGCTGCGTGGTGATCGAAGGTGCGACGGGGGCCGGATTGACCGTGAGCGTGGCGGCGTTGCTCGTCACACTCCCGGCAGTATTGCTGACCAGCACGGTGAACAGCGCGCCGTTGTCAGAGCCGGTCGTGGGTGGAGTCGTGTAGCTGGACGAAGTCGCCCCCGATATAGCCGTACCGTTCTTGTTCCATTGATATCTCAGTGGAGCGGTGCCCGTGGCGGCCACGCTGAAGGAGGCCGTCTGGCCAGCCGTCACCGTCTGGCTCGCCGGCTGCGCGGTGATCGAAGGTGCGACCGGAGCCGGATTGACCGTGAGCCCAGCGGCGTTACTGGTCGCGCTTCCAGCCGTATTGCTGACGACCACAGTGAACTGTGCTCCGTTGTCAGAGCCGGTCGTGGCTGGAGTCGTGTAGCTGGACGACGTGGCTCCAGAAATAACTGCAGCGTTTTTGCTCCACTGATAGCCAAGCGGTGCCGTGCCCGTTGCGGCCACACTGAAGGAGGCAGTTTGCCCTGCGGTAACCGTCTGACTTGCCGGCTGCGTCGTGATCGAAGGTGCCACCGGGGCCGCGCTGACCGTGAGCGTGGCGGGGTTGCTCGTAACACTTCCGGCCGTGTTGCTGACCACCACCGTGAACAGCGCCCCGTTGTCAGAAACGCTCGTGGCGGGCGTGGTGTAACTTGAGGAAGTCGCTCCAGAAATCGCTGTTGTGTTCTTGCTCCACTGATAGCTGAGCGGAGCGGTGCCTGTGACGGCCACACTGAAAGAGGCAGTCTGCCCCGCTGTAACCGTCTGACTTGCCGGCTGCGTCGTGATCGAAGGTGCCACCGGAGCCGGATTGACCGTGAGCCCGGCGGCGTTACTGGTCACACTTCCAGCCGTGTTGTTGACGACCACAGTGAACTGTGCTCCGTTGTCAGAGCTGGTCGTGGCTGGGGTCGTGTAGCTGGATAACGTCGCACCGCTGATAGCCGCGCTGTTTTTCCGCCACTGATAGCTGATTGGGGCGGTGCCCGTGGTGGCTACGCTGAAGGAAGCAGTCTGGCCTGCCGTCACCGTCTGGCTCGCCGGTTGCGTGGTGATCGAAGGCGCGACCGGGGCCGCATTGACCGTGAGGGTGGCCGCGCTACTGGTCACACTTCCAGCCGTGTTGCTGGCGACCACCGTGAACAGCGCGCCGTTGTCTGAACTGGTCGTGACTGGAGTCGTGTAGCTGGACGACGTCGCTCCAGAAATAAGTGTAGCGTTCTTGCTCCACTGATAGCTAAGCGGTGCCGTGCCCGTGGCGGCCACGCTGAAAGAGGCTGTCTGGCCCGCGATAACAGTCTGGCTCGCCGGTTGCGCGGTGATCGAAGGTGCAACGGGGGCCGGATTAACCGTGAGGGCAGCGGCGTTGCTCGTCACACTTCCAGCCGTATTGTTGACGACCACAGTGAACTGTGCCCCGTTGTCTGAGCCGGTCGTGGCTGGAGTCGTGTAGCTGGATGACGTGGCTCCAGAAATAACTGCAGCGTTTTTGCTCCACTGATAGCCAAGCGGTGCCGTGCCCGTTGCGGCCACACTGAAGGAGGCAGTTTGCCCCGCGGTAACCGTCTGACTTGCTGGCTGCGTCGTGATCGAAGGTGCCACCGGGGCCGCGCTGACCGTGAGCGTGGCGGGGTTGCTCGTAACACTTCCAGCCGTGTTGCTGACCAGGACGGTGAACAGCGCCCCATTGTCAGAACTGGTCGTGGCTGGCGTGGCGTAGCTGGATGAAGTCGCTCCAGAAATGACTGTAGCGTTCCTGCTCCACTGATATGTGAGCGGGGCCGTGCCCGTGGCGGCTACGCTGAAGGAGGCAGTTTGCCCCGCTGTCACCGTCTGACTTGCTGGTTCCGTCGTGATCGAAGGAGCCACCGGAGTTGGATTCGCTGTGAAGTTTACTCCTGTGACGTTCGCTCCGTTCACCGTCGCGCTTTGATTTCCGGGCGTGAATGCATAACCGGCGTGCTTCGGTGTAACCATGTAAGAACCATTCGCCAATCCCACAAATGTGTAATTGCCGGAACTGTCCGCTGTGGCAGAGGAGTTCGCCCCTCCGCTCAGAGCTACTGTCGCTCCGTTGCCGGCCGCCGTTGGATTGATCGTTCCGGAAAGATTGAAACCAGTTGTATTGAACTTGTTGCTTCCGTGGCCGTGGTTACCCTTGGAGTCGGTCGAATTCACTTGGTAATAATAGGTCGTGCCAGCGGCCAGAGCGGAAAGCGTCATTTGGTGGCTCGTAACCATCCCCGAATCCACGGGCGTACTATTTCCGTATGCAGTGGTGGGTCCGTAATCGACCGAGGAGTTGGCAGGGACATCCGTAGTCCAAACGACCTGAGAGCTGGAGGTTGTGATCGATGCGGCTTGTACGTTCGTTATGTTCAGCGCCGGCGGCGGTGGCGGATTCCCATTGTTCCCTGAAACGAGACCAGAGCAACCGACAAAACCGAAACTGGCAATTACCAAGGTGAGTAGAACAATGGCTGAACGATGACGCAAGATCCCCTCCACATGATTTCCGTTTCTTGCCCCAGGCGCCTGGCGTGTTCGAGCGGGAGGGTGAGTAGAACAATGGCTGAACGATGACGCAAGATCCCCTCCACATGATTTCTGTTTCTTGCCCCAGGCGCTTGGCGTGTTCGAGCGGGAGGGAGGAAGTCGGCCCGAGAGCAGAACCATACGTACTAAGGTAGAACCACCATAAGTACTATACGTACTAGAACTTATGTGGCGTGATATAGCAACTGGTCGCGCGACCAGAATTCGGGCATGGGCTTGGTTGCCCAGGGAACAGAAATTGGGCATTGCTATGACTGGTCCATCGGGTAGGCGGTCGTAATTCCCGTTGGGCGCGAAATGAGGCGTGACAAAGGCTGGGGCGAAAGGGTGCTCCTTGGATCCGCAAGCCTTTCGGAGGAACTTCCTTGTCCTTCCGCCAGCCTCGCTAAGGTATTTCCCTTCTCTGCATTAAGTAATTCTTCCCCTTTTGGCTACGATGTTCGCCGGATTGTGGGGGCGTTCTCGCGATGCTATTAGAGGGTCAAGGTCGGATTTCCCTGAGTTGTGGGGGAGTGCGACTGATCGTCTGGGTGCGGTCGAAGGAGGTACGGATGCACGAGGATAGAAAGTGGTTTTCGGGCTCCTGGGTCCGAAGTCGAGACAACATTTTGATTCCACGTTGGCTGCTTTGGTGTGTGGCTCTTCCCTTGGTTGCCGCGCTGGTGTGTAGTCCGGTGGCGGCCCAGTGCGACGCCTACGTTGCGCAGAACGCGTCAAATTCTACTTGGGTGATTAACACCATGACAGACGCGATGGTCGCTGTAATTCCGGTGCAGTTTTCGCCTCTTGGCGTGGCTATCACGCCGAACGGACAGTTCGCCTATGTAACCAATACGGGAGCGGTATGCGACCTTTGCCCCATCAATCAGCCTTCCTCCGTTTCGGTCATCGACACCACCACCTACAGTGTGGTCGCCACGGTCCCAGTGGGGCAGTATCCCGCCGGTGTTGCGGTCACGCCGAATGGAGCCTTTGTCTATGTTGCAAATTTTAACTCCAACAGCGTCTCGGTAATCGACACGGCTACCAATACTGTCACGGCCACCGTCACGGTGGGAACTGGTCCATGGGATATAGCTATCACGCCGAACGGAGCCTTTGCCTATGTGACGAATTACACCTCCGGCAGCGTTTCTGTGATCAATACCACCACGAATGCGGTGGTGGCCACGGTAGCGCTGGGAGGACCCGCCTGGGGCGTGGCCATCACTCCGAACGGAGCCTTTGCCTATGTGACGACTCCGGGGTCAAACAACATCTCGGTGATAAACACGGCCACCAACACGGTGGTCGCAACGGTGACAGGGGGCTGCGGCCCCACGTCCGTGGCCATTGCACCAAACGGGGCCTTTGCCTATGTGACGAACAGCTGTGACAGCACCGTCTCTGTGATAAACACGGCCACCAACGCTGTCTCGGCCATCGTGGCCGTGGGAAGCCAGCCTCAGAACATAGCTATTACTCCGGACGGGCTGTTCGCCTATACGAGTAATGTTCTGTCGAACAACCTATCGGTAATTAACACCACGACGAACACCGTGGTGGACACCATACAGGCGGCCGGAACTCAGCCTCTGGGTATCGCCATTAAGCTGCGACCTGACGCGCTCACGAAAAGCTGCAGATAGGGGGGAGTACCTTGATTCCCCCTACGCTGCGTTAAGTAATCCCTCCCCCTTTGGCTACGATGTTCGCCGGATTGCGAGCGTGTTCTGCCAATGCTATTAAGGTTTCACGGGTGAATTCCCGGGGTTGCAGCGAAGCACGAATGCCCATCCGGGCGCCGTCGACGGAGGTACTGATGCAGGACGATAGAAAGTGGTTTTGGGGCTCCATGATCCGAAATCGTGACAACAGCCTGATTCGCTGCTGGCTGTTTCGGTGTCTCGCGCTGCCTCTGTTGGCGGCGCTGGTGTCTAGTCCGGCGGCGGCCCAGTGCACCGCCTATGTGCCAACCCACAAGTCAAATAGCGTTGCGGCCATTGACACGATGCTGGATCGCGTGATCGCGATGATTCCCGTCCAGGTTCAGCCCCTTGCCGTAGCAATTACACCCAACGGGGCCTTCGCTTATGTGACCAATTCCGGGTGGATATTTGGTTCCAACTCCGTCTCTGTGATCAATACCGCCAACAACGCCGTCGTGGCCACGATCGGGGTCGGGAGTTTCCCCGTCGGTGTGGCTATCACGCCTAACGGATCCTTTGCCTATGTTGCGAATTTCAACTCCAACAGCGTTTCCGTGATCAGCACAGCCACCAACACTGTCACAGCCACGGTTGCGGTCGGAAGTGGTCCGTGGGGCCTGGCGATCACTCCGAATGGGGCCCTCGCTTACGTCACGAACTTAAACTCCAACAGCGTCTCGGTGATCAACACCGCCACGAACGCTGTCGTGGGCACGGTGCCGGTAGGGACTGGTCCCGTGGCAGTGGCGATTACACCGAATGGGGCCTCCGCTTACGTGACGAATGGATCCTCGGACAACGTCTCGGTAATCAATACCACCACTAACGCCGTGGTGGCCACCGTGCCAATAGTGAACGGATCATACAGCAGTGGCCCATACGCCGTGGCCATTACCCCGAACGGAGCGTTCGCCTACGTGGCAAATGCCGCTGCGGGCACGGTCTCGGTGATTGGTACCGCCACCCACACGGTGATCGCGACGGTCCCTGTGGGAACCGTGCCCCACGGTGTAGCAATTACTAGCAATTACTCCGGACGGAGCCTTTGCTTATGTGGGGAACGAATACTCGAGCACCGTTTCCGTAATCAACATTGCTACCAACACCGTGGTGGATACGGTGAATGGGGTGGCGGTGGCACCTGAGGGTGTTGCCATCACGCCCCGGAACAACGCGGTCCGTTGCAGGTAGAGGAGGTAACATCCTCGCCGGATCAACGGCGATCGAGCCCTATGTTTAGTGACTCATGCTGAGCAGCTTGCCTTGTATCCGGAAGAGCTCATGGAAACAAAAGAAACTGGAGGTTCCCATGATCGACACTTTCCAGAATCTTGCTCGTTTGCTCTACTCCTGTGCAATGCGGGTAGTTTCATCCCGGGACAAGAACCACATGCGAGGAAAGTGTGGTGAGCACCTGGCTGGCACTTCGGTGCGCTTGAATCCGGCTTACCTCGCTGGGTTGTTTGCGTGTTTGACATTCTGCTTGATCTCCATGCCGTCCTCCGCCAGCGCTACCATTAGGGACGTCCAGACGTACGGGGCCAAGGGCGACGGAACCACCGACGACACCGCAGCCATCAACAGCGCCATCTCGGCTTTGCAGCCGGGTGATACGCTGCTGTTTCCATGCACAGCTAACAGCACCTACTTGATCACGGCCCAATTGACAATCAACCAGACGTCGGGCGGAGTGCCCCTCTCGAATGTGACGCTGGACGGTTCGAGTTGCGCCATCATCCGCGATACCGCTTCGGGAACCGGATTAATTGTGATTGGTGGGTCTGGCAACGGCAATCCCAACTACGGTCCAGCAGTCCCACTTTACGCGCAGACAAACGAACTGGCTGCGAGTTTCACGACTGCATCGCCTCTAGGTGTAACAGCGGGAGACTACATACGGTTGCAGCAAGGCGGCAAAGATTATTCCACCGATACCCCTCCTGGCCACGACGCGGGCTGTGATATGACCGGATGTCGTGGGGAGGTCGTAAAGGTTGCCTCGGTTTCCGGAAATACCATCACGGTAACGACGGCCTTGCATGATACCTATGACCCAGCGGTGAATGGCGCGGTGGCTCAAAAGATATTAAACCCGCTCACCGGGATTACGGCGCAAAACATCACTTTCGACGGAAGCGGGACCAACACCTACGGATTGGAGCTGGCGGGAGTGGCCGAATCCACGGTCAGCGGCGTCACCGCGAGGAACGTGCAGGGCGCGGCAATCCTAAGTCGCGGAAACTTTAACGTCGGCTGGAGCAACATAACCGTCACCGGAGCTGGCAGCGAGGAGTGCGGATCTGCTGTCTGGTTCGACAGTCAGGGGAACTTGTGGGTGGATGGAATGTCGATTTCCAACGAAAATCAGGGAGCGCCCGGCACCGGATGCCTCGGCGACGGCGCCTTCGGATTTGAGCTTGTTGGATCGGCCAACGGGACAATTTCCAACCTTACCGTCGATGCGGCCTTGGCCTTTGGACGGCCCTTCAAGACCACAGCCGCCCGGTGGAACACGTTCAACTCTCTAGCGGTTAAGAACAGCGCTTCGCCCCACAACAACGGCATCAGCCTTCAATATTATTCCTCCCACAACACTTTCTGCCAATGCGTCGTCACCAGCAACGGAAGCGGAATTAACAACGGCAATGCCGGCATCAATACCTTCGGTAACTTCAACCAATACAACGCCTTCAATCATTGCACTGTGTCGGGCAACGGAAACCTCCAATTCTACATTAGCGGTTTTGACGCCCTCGCCCTGGCCCAGGACAGCCACAATACGGTCAGCGGCGGAACTTTCACTGGATCGAACAGTTCCACAGTAGTGGTGGGCATTGAGGGTGACGGCGCATTTATCAGTGGAACGACGATTAGCGGCCCAGGATCATTTGGAATATATCTGGACACGTCGCCGAAAGCGGCAAATAATGCCTGTGTTAACAACAACACATTTGTAGCCAACTCGGGTCTAACCTCGGCGATCAGCGCCAACGGCACCAACGACCTTGGTTCCGGAAATAACTACAACGGTCTGAGCAGCAACCTGACAGCTGGAGTCTGCAGGCCCCCACTACCGTAGATTACGATCTCGCAAGTCGGCCGTCCCCTGGCGGGTGCCTAGAGATCGGTCGGGAGCATGGCCCTCGATTCGAGAGAGTTTGCAAGGCCAGCCAAGGCGTACCTCAGTCGGCGAGAATTCAGTTTTGCGGTTACATTGGGGACATTCCGGAGCCGAAATCCTCTTTAAGGTATTCCGTATTCCCCAAGGCTGCATCATGTAACCCCTGGTCTTCAGTTGCATATGTTGGCCCGATTGTACGGGCGTCCTCACCTGACGGCGTTGCCATCACGCTTCGGAGCAACGCGGTCAGTTGCAGGTAGGGGTCACCCATAAAGATTGATGCCAACGCCGACGCGCTGGTTCGGGCTGATGGCGGCGGGGTGCGCTTCCACAAGCTTCTGGGGTGCAAAGACCAAAGGAATTCACTGCCAGCGGCCAAGCTTTTGCATGCCCCAGCGGACTGCCCGCCGCGCACGCATCTCGAGGGCTCCGCGGCGGCGATAGCGAATTCTGTCCTCAAGTAAACGAGCCAAATCCGGCCGAAGTTTCCATCCGGAAGCGCCCATGTTTTCCACGACGTGTTCGACGGACGAAGCCTTCGGAATTGCAATCACGCTCTCCTTGTTAATGCACCAATTCAGTGCAACCTGGGCTGTGCTTTTGAAAGATGCTTCAGCCACTTTAGGAAGAACTCCTTCTGGATCCGCCGCCCCGATGTTTCCGAGGCCCGTCGCCAGCGGGCTGTACGCAATAACCGTGATTCCGTTCTTCTGGCAATATTCCAGCAGCCCTCCTTCGATAGTTCTCTCAATTAGGCTGTAACGTACCTGATTGGCCGCGATTCGCTGTCTGGAAAGGGCCGCTTGAGCATTCACGAGGTCGCGCACGGAGAAATTGCTGACTCCGATGAACCGGACTTTGCCGGCATCCACGAGTTTCTCCATCCCCTGCATCGGCTCTTCGATGGGAATTGTGAGGTTGGGCCAGTGGAGTTGGTAAAGATCGATATGATCTGTGCCCAGTCGCCGGAGGCTCCTTTCCGCGGCAGCAATCAAGTCGCGCCTCCTGAAATTCCGAGGGAGCGCCTTAGTTGCGAGAAACACTTGGTGTCGCCGGCCCTTAATCGCCTCGCCAACGATCTCTTCGGTTCCATATGACTCCGCAGTGTCTATCAAGCAAGCCCCACATTCGATAGCCGAGCGAAGCGGCTGGACGCCTCCGTGGTAATTCCAGGTCCCGAAGCCGATTTCGGGCAGACGAACACCGCTGTTGGCCAGTTCTGTTAAGAGCATGGACGAGTGTTCACTTGTTTCCCGAAGATGTACTACGGAAGACGCGAAGAATTCCCGTGCCGAACGTTCAAGCCGTGGCGCCACCCAATGAGCCGCTGGACCAGTGGATGGCCTGTCCTTGGAACCGTAATCCGACTCCAAACCGTCCATCGGGCAGCCGTTGACAGTAAACCACCTCGGCGAGGGTCCGCAGATCACCGATGAGGGAGCTGATCATCAGCCGCTCATCGGAAGCTCTAAACCGCTGGCTCAGGATTCGCATGCCGAGCGAGCAGACATTTTCCGTAGTAGTCCGTTCCGTGGCGCCGGGGTCCTTGAGGCTGGAAATGTGCACCGGGACCTCCAACCGTATCCGTTTCTCAATTCGTCCAGACCGTGCAGGCATTTGTGAAATGACCTTCCAAGCTCGTATCTGTTAGCTGGCGCGGGGCTGGGCGGCGCCAAGAAATCACGAGAACCGGGATGAAGCTAAGCAGCGATAATTTCTACAGTCCATAGCGCCTATTGAGTTTGCAAACTCGGCTCCATCCTGAGAATAGTGCTCGATCGCCGCCGTTTCTGCTCGTACATGGCCTGGTCGGCCTTGGCCAGCATTTCTCCAATTGACATGCGGTTGCGCGGATCAAACCGCGCAACGCCGAAGCTGAGAGAAATGTCGTAGGGAGATTGTTCCGGCGGGATGGATTGCAAACACTCGAGTAGCCGGGCCTTGATGGTGGCCTCGCAGTGCCCGGCTGCCTCAATCGCAAGAACAGCGAACTCATCCCCTCCCAGGCGAGCGACAACATCGGAATCGCGAAATGTTTCCTCCAGGATGCCGGCGGTGCGCTTCAGCGCGCAGTCGCCTTCGAAATGGCCGAAGGAATCGTTAATCCTCTTCAATCCGTCCACGTCCATTACAAAGAGCAACATGCCGCGGCCGGAGCGGCGCCCCAGCTTGCATTGGCGTTCCGCAAGGGCCATAAAACCGCGGCGGTTATACAAGCCAGTCAGTTCGTCGGTGAGCGCGAGATTGCCCAGCTCCGCCTGCAACATGTACTGTTTGGCGGCGCAGCGGACCGCGCGCATCAGAAGCTCGCTGACTTGCCGGCTCCGGTCGTCGCCCACCACAACGCCGGTAGACTCCATGCGCACATCCCGCAATAAATCGGCGAAATCTCGATTGGCCTCCGAAAGGAGGGCACGGAAAACGTCATCCGAAGGCCTGTGTTCCCCGCTCGGCGGCAAACCTGGAGCTCTCCGCCGAAACATGGGTTGGGAATCCACCGCCATATTCAGGATTGTGACATCCGACGGAGCGCTTACAGATCTCAATCCGCCTTGTCGCTTCCGGTCGCAACTGCTGAATCTAAGTCTCGTTGGGCCCAGTGGCATCTGCCTTCCCCCTCGATTTACAGACGGACCTCCGCAGCGATTTCACCCTCTTTTGATATAGTCTCTTCCACAGGCGCTCTCCTGGCGGTCCGAACCTTCAGTTCAGCCAGCAAAATGCGCCCGTCCTCCAGAAAGGAGAGGCGGCGCGCCACACTCCCCAGATCATGGAGATCATTCAGAATCCCGCGTCTCAGCAGACTTTTCAAAACGGCACGGGAAACCGGCAGCGGAGCGCGCCCATGCTTCATGGCCATAAGCAGGACTTGATGGCGAAGCAAATCCACCAGCGTCCTTCGCCATGCGGAGGGGTCCGCATGCACATCAAGCATCGAATGCCCGCTCTCCCGTCTTGCCGGCTGCATTGCATCTCCCACTGATTCCTCCAATGCCGTGAGTTCGGCCCGCCTCCGTGTCAGTGCAGTTCGGTATTTGGGGTGATCGAGGTGGGAGCCCTGTACACGGAGGCGGCCCGCTCTCTTCTGAGCAAGATAGCTCGTTGCCAAATGGATACAATCCGGTGAATCACCCATTTCGACAGCGTGAAATGACCGAGAGCGGTCTACTGGCAAACCCTTTGCAGGCCCTGTCACGCCTGGATCAAACCGCTGCGAATGGCGTAGCGCACCAGACTTGCTGTTTCGTGGATATCGAGTTTCTTCATGAGTCTGGCCCTGTGCGATTCAGCTGTTTTTACACTTATGCCCAAGTGCACAGCGACGTCTTTCGTGGACTTTCCTTCACTCACTAATTGCAGAACCTGGCGCTCGCGCCCGGAAAGGGGATTCGCCGAGACATACGTTTTGGACAGATAAGCATCGACCACTGCGCGCGAAATGTTTGGGCTAAGATAAATGGACCCACGGCAGACTTCCCGTATCGCATGTATCAGGTCGTCACCCGCTTGGCTCTTCAGTACATATCCCCTGACCCCCGCGCGCAAAGACTCGGTGACATACTGATCTTCGTCGTGCTGCGTGAGGAGTATGACCTTGGTCTTGGGAGCGGATTTCTTCAGCTCGCGGGCAGCGTCCACGCCATTCAGGATGGGCATGCTGATGTCGACGATGGCCACGTCCGGTTGCAACTTCTCCACGGATCGCAGCGTCGCTTGTCCGTCCGAGGCTTCGCCGACAACTTGAAATCCCTGTCTCTCCAGTAGAGCTTTGAGTCCCTGGCGGATTAGGGCATGATCGTCGGCTAACAAAATGCGCGTCGGCATGGTCTC
>Ga0210405_10001541_pt1 | contig 26003 bp, 19 predicted proteins | sample IncBWH11MmetaG_FD_155492 | JGI IMG/M metagenome (GOLD analysis project Ga0210405, IMG submission 155492) | Forest soil microbial communities from Barre Woods Harvard Forest LTER site, Petersham, Massachusetts, United States - Inc-BW-H-11-M | ecosystem: Environmental > Terrestrial > Soil >...
GGACAACGCGCGGCTTGTGGAGCGCGAACGCGAGCGGCAGCGCCTGGAACAGGAAATTGGCATCGCGCGGGATATCCAGCAGGCTCTCCTTCCGAAAAATCTGCGCGAGTATCCTCACCTGGCGGTTTCCGGCGTGAATTTTCCCTGCTTGTCCGTGGGAGGAGATTATTTCGACGTCTTCCCGCTGGATGACCACCGCACGGCCTTCCTGCTCGCAGACGTGAGCGGGAAAGGATTGGGCGCGGCGCTGCTGACAACAATGTTGCAGGGCGCGCTATCCGGCATGACGCTGGGCACGGACCCCGGGCGGACGTTCAATCACGTCAATCGATTTCTGTGCGACCACGCGGAAGTCGGCCGCTACGCGACGATGTTTTTCGGCATTCTGGAAGACAGCGGAAAGCTCGAATACATCAACGCCGGGCATCCTTCGCCAATCCTGTTGCGCAAAGAGACGACGCAGGAAGCGTTCACGGAAGGTTCTTTTCCCGTCGGCCTGGTGCCCGAAGCGGAATTCACTACCGCGTGTTTGCAACTGGAGCCGGACGATACGCTGGTTCTCTTCAGCGACGGTGTGACCGAAGCAATGGACCCGGAAGAAGAACTTTACGGGGTTGCGCGATTGCGCGCAGTGCTGCAGGGGAAGACCGAGTTGCCGCTGGATGAAATCCAGAAGACAGTGCTGGAATCGGTGGAAAACTTCGCCCGCGGCGCCCGCCAGGCGGACGATTTAACGATTCTGGTGGTAAGGTACCGCGCCGTGGCGACTGGCATAACCGAAGCCGGGGTCGCCACCGGCAAATCCGCCGCGGCCAGCGACTGAGCGGCAACTTTCTCCCGTCAATCGACTACTTCACTTCGAGCAGGGTGGCGGTGCTGGCGTCGCAGACGCCACCGGTATAGCTTCCACTTTTTGATCCTTTAGAAGTTTGTTCAGGGCCGGCAAACTCTCCGCGTTCAGCTTGTTCCACGCGGCGATATTTTTTGCGATGGCGTTACAGCCGCTGTTCACGACGTTGTATGCCGATTCGGCGGGCTTCAAATCGGCGCTCTGGACCATGACGAGATCGTGGCCAAAATCGCGATTGAGAATGCCGAAGCCGGGAGCTTCCGCGTTGCCGTCTTCGAGCGCGTGGAATTGTTTCTCGACTTCGGCAATAGCATCTGCCAGTTCTTTCGGTGGATTTGCCGGAAAAACTTTCTTGCGGCCGTCGAATTCCGAGTGGAGCGCCACAACGGCCTGGAATGAGCGCGCTGTGTCTTCCATGAACGCCGAGATTTTTCGAGAGAGAGCTAGTTGTGCAGCGTAATCATCCGTACTGATGTGAACGCGCGGGTCAGGCAAAACTTGCAGCTTCTGCTTGTACGACTTCCCTTCCCGAGTGAAAACCAGATCGTACGTGCCCGGGGCCGCTAGCGGTCCGGGTGGCTGGACGCGTGGGGTTTCACCGGCAACGGCATGATCGGGCACTGTGTATTCGGTGTAACCCAGGCGCGCGCCAAAATATCCGTAAGGCAACGCCGTCGGATGCGCATAGTGAAGGTCCCAGACGAATCGGTTGATGCCCGCCTGATTGGGCAGCGCGTCGGGGGGATAGAACCAATACTCGGGCACATTCGGTGGCGCAATCATTTCCTGAACCGCGTGGCTTGAATAGTGGCGCACCAGATTTCCCTGCTGGTCGTAGATGTCGAGCGTGAGTTCGCTCTTCGACGGAGCCTTTTGGAAATATTGGAGCACGGCGCCGTCCGCGGGATTCCGGCCCGCGGGCGTTTCCGTTTGCAGCGGCGTATCCGGGTAATTGTCCCAGCGCGCGCGAATTGCGGGCTCCGGCGCGAAAAATTGCGCTGGAGAATCGGCAAGTTTCACGGACCACTGGCGGAGAGCTGAGATGTCGTCGAGGATCCAGAGGCCGCGGCCGAACGTGGAGGCGACGAGGTCCGCGCCGTGGATCGTAAGGTCGGTGACGTTGGCGGTGGGCAGATTAAGCTGCAGCGGCTGCCAGTGATCGCCGGAATCGAAGGAGACATAGAGCGCGTTGGTAGTGCCGGCGAAAAGGAGCCCCTTGCGGCCGGGATCTTCGCGGATGGTGCGGGCCATGCCGGCTTCAGGCAGGCCGGTGACAATTTTCTCCCAGCTTTTTCCCGCGTCGCGCGTGCGGTAGAAATATGGATGCACATCGCGCGGCGCGTAGAGCAGCGAAAACGTGTCATGCTTGGCGAAAACAGCGGCATAGGCGGTGTTGGCATCGTGCGGCGAAGCTTCGATGCAATTGATGTAGGCATGCTCGGGAAGATTGGCTGGCGTGATATCGGCCCATGTGGAACCATCGCGGGTTAAGTGGATCAAACCTGTTGTCGAGCCAACCCAGACCAAGTTGGCATCGAGAGGAGAAGGAGCGATGGTCTGGATTGCGCCACGTGGTGCAGCTTGAGCGTCATCATCGTCATCTGTATCTCCCCACAGCGAAAATTCATTGGCGTCTTTCGTGAGCCGGTGGCCATTCTCCATCGGCTTTGCTCCGCCGGGAGGCTCGGGCGACTTGCTGGTCAGATCTCCGCTGATTTCTTTCCACGATGTTCCGCCGTCGGTGGTCTTCAGAAGAAATTGCGTGCCGTAATAAAGCGCGTGGGGATCGCGCGGAGAAAAGACCAGCGGAGTTTCCCAGGTGACGCGATAACCGGCGGGGGGAAGATAAATCGTGGCCACCTGGCCCGTGGTGCGGTTCAGGCGCAGCACCACGCCATACCAGCCGATGGAAAAAACGGTGTTGGCGTCGAGGGGATCCGGCGCGATGAACGCGCTTTCGAACGAGCCGGTTGGAAACCAGTCGCGATAGGTGATCAGGCCGTAGTCGGTGCGACTGGGCACGGACACGGAACCGGAATCCTGCTGCGATGCGTAGAGACGATACGGAAAGAAACGATCGGTGGAGACTCTGTAAAACTGGCCCGTTGGCTGGTTGTACCAGGTGTTCCAGATTTTTCCGCCATCGAGTGTGATCACCGCTCCCTGATCCGTACCCATGATGATGCGAGTTGTGTCTTCGGGCGCGATCCACAGGACGTGATCATCTTCACCGCTGGGCGTGCCTTTCCACGCGGCAAACGTGCTGCCGCCATCGCCGGACTTGTACGTGGAAGTCTGCATCACGTACACGACTTCAGGATTTTTGGGATCAGAGTAGACTCGGCCAAAATAATTGTCGCCGAGCACGCGGGGATCCTGCGTGATCTGCTGCCAGGTGTCACCACTATCGTCGGAGCGGAACAGTCCCTGATGCATCAGAGAGAAAACGCGCTTGCCGCCAAGGCCGGGAGCGACCGCGAGGCCGATGCGTCCGCGGCGAGCGGGCGGCAATCCTTTTTCGCCAGTAGGAGTCCAGGTTTCGCCCGCATCGGACGATTTGATAATGACCGTGTCCACTTCCTGTTCTTGCTGAGTCTTTTCTTCGGCGGGTTTCTCTTTCGGAGGCTCAGGGATTCGCCGGATCACCGCATAGACCACCCTGGAGTTGTTGGGATCAAAGCAGAGTTCCGTGGGACTGTGACGGTCGTCTTTATAGTAGATCTTGCGCCAGGACTTGCCACCATCAGTGGTTTTGTAAATGCCCCGATAATCGCTCGGCGTGATGTCGCCGACAGCGGCGACGTAGACAATATTCGCGTCCTTGGGATCGACGAGGATGGAGGGAATCGTGCGCGATTCGCGAATGCCGATGTTCGTCCAGGTGGCGCCGGCGTCGGTGGATTTCCAAAGGCCGTTCCCGGGAGACTGTTCACCTGTGGCGACATAAATGGTGTTCGGATCCGAAGGTGCTACGACCAAGTCGGCGATCGAAGCAACGTGCGCATCGTCAAAAATCGGAAGCCAGGTGACGCCACCGTTGGTGGTCTTCCAGACGCCGCCGCCCGGAGTACCCATGTAATAGGTTTTGGGATCGCCCGCGATGCCAGCGACCGCGGTGACGCGCCCGCCACGATGGGGTCCGATCAATCGCCAAGAAAGCCCTTTCATCTGGTCCGCGGAGATTTCCTGAGCGGCAGCCTGCGAACCCAGCAAGATCGAAACGGTCACGCAAAGAGAAATAGAAAACGTGCGGGCGTGGCGGATAAAACGGGCGGTGGATGAGGTCAAGACGGCGTCTCCTGAGAGAAATTGAGTGTAACATGCACGGGATACGGGGGGACCCGGCCGGGGAAAAAAAATGAATCTTCAAGAAGTATTCCGGTTTATGGACAGCGAGAGATATGGCGTGCTGACCACGGCCACAAATTCGGGGCGGCCGGAAGCGGCGCTGGTGGGATTTGCGGTAACGCCGGCACTGGAGCTTGTTTTCGATACCGTGCGCAGTTCGCGGAAATATCCGAACCTGAAAGAAAATCCGCGAGTGGCGTTTGTGGCGGGCTGTACAACGGAAATCACCGTGCAATATGAAGGCGAGGCACAAGAACTGGAAGGCGAGGCGCTGGCGAAATACAAGCCGATTTATTTCCAGAAATTTACGGATGGTCCGGCACGGGAGAGTTGGGCAGGGATAACCTATTTCCTGGTGCGGCCAAAGTGGGTGAGGTATTCCGATTACAGTCCAGGGAGGCAGCGGATTGAGGAGCAGCGGTTTTAGAGACGCGCCTCGAAATGGGAATTGACTAAAACTGTTTAAGTTGAGGTTCTTCGTGCATCCCAGTCGGATGCCCTCAGAATGACAAGCTTTGGTTTTGCGCGAAGGGGCAAAGGAAAAAGGCGCCCGCCGCGGACGGCGGCCGCTACACGAGTGGTTAAAGTTCGCGCAGCGCCACCGCTACCGGACGGATAGAGGCGCGAATGGCTGGCAGCAGGCCGCCCAAGACGCCCATGATCAGCGCGAAGAGAATGCCCATCAGCAGCAGGTCAAATGTGATCTTGAAGGCGAACGCCAGGTTCGAAAAGGTCTGAAAATTCATCGTGCTGGTAGTGAAGCCGTTCAACGGGATGACGGCGATGCATCCTAAAATGCCACCGACGATTGAGATTAGGAGAGCCTCGAACAGAAACGAAAGGAGCACGTTCCAGGAGGAGAACCCAAGCGCACGCATCGTCGCGATTTCGCGGCCGCGTTCGGTCACGGCGGAGTACATGGTATTGAGCGCTCCGAAAATGGCGCCAAACGCCATAATAGTGGCGACAATTGTGCCGACTACGCTGATGAGCTTGGTCATTGTGGTCGATTGCTTGGCGTAGTAGTCAATTTCACGAACCACATCGACATTCATTTGGGGATCAGAAATCACCGCGTCTTTAAAGGTCTGAAAATCGCTCGGCGAGGCAAGATGGATCGTGGCCGATTGGAAAATATTCGGAGGCCGCTGAAGTACCTGATTGAGGGTCTTTGAATCAGACCATACTTCCGAATCGAATGCTGACCCACCCGCGTCAAAAATGCCCACAATTTGCCAGCGTCCGCCCGCAAAGTTGATTGTGTTGCCCATTTTCAGGCCGGCGTAGGTTTTGGAAGCATTTTCGCCCACCACGAGTTCAGCAAGCCCAGGCTGAAACATCCGACCCTCGGCAATTTTGACGAAGGTGCGGATCTGAAGAACATTGGGAGAGACGCCGCGGACCTGCACGTTTGCATCGGTGCCGGTGCTCACCAAAGGAAGGGCAACGACCCCAACTACATCCTGAGTGAGGAGTGCGGCACCGGCCGAATCGCGCGCTACTCCCGGCTTGTCCTGGAGGACCTTGATGGAATCCAAGGATATACCGCCCATCATTTCCGAAGAGGAACCTGCACGCATCACTAGGGCATTTCCGGATGAACCGGAGGCAACCATTGTTGCTCTGAACCCACGCGCCAGCGACAGCATCGCAACGAAAACCCCGACGGTTCCCGCGATGCCCAGGATCGCCACGACGGTCGAGGGCCAGCGCGCCCGAATGCTGCGAAAATTGTAGGAGATGGGGACATTCCCCACTAGCGGAGCGAGAAGGCCCGCTAGGATCGTCAGCCCCAGCAAGAGAACAATGACTCCTGCCACGGTAATCAGGAACCAGAAGAAGACCTGTCCGATCATGTTCAAACTCTCCTAAGCGCGTCGACAACACGCAAACGCATAGCGCCAAGCCCCGGCAGAAGTCCGCTGAGTAATCCGACTAAAACTGCCATAGCCAGACCGAGCCCTAGAATGGATGGCGAAAGAATGAGATTAGGCAACATGCTGCTCAGGCCCTTTGCGAAAAACGGAATGAGCAGCTTGGCCAATAACAGGCCAAGTAGTCCACCCAGCAAGGCCACCGTCAGCGATTCGGCAAGAACAAAGAAGAGAACGAACCGGTCCGAGTAACCGATGGCTTTGAAGACCGCCAGCTCCGATGTGCGTTCTCTGACGGAAATGGCCATGGTGTTGCCGGTGACGAGGAGCAAAGTGACGAAGACAACAGTGCCGATGGAAAGAATTAAGAACTGAATGTTACCCCATTGTTTCACCCAGTTCGCAATCCAGGTAGATTCCGATTCGGTCTTGGTCTCATTGGGAGAATTCATGAATTCCGCGTCGATGGCTTTTGCGATCCGAGGGGCGTCATCGGGATTTTCGACGCGGAGGACATACCAGCCGATTTGCCCTTTAATGGCCTCTGGAATTTTTTCCTCAAAATAATTCCATTGAAACCAAAACTGAGTCTCATCGTCCTGAGGGCGCTTGCCATGATAAATCCCTACTAGATTGAATTCCCAGGCGCCACCGCCGTACAAGGTGGTCTTGATAGGAATGCGATCACCGATCTTCCAGTGAAAGCGCTCGGCGGTCTTAGCTCCGGCGATCGCCCCTTGGCGGTCTTTCAGGAAGTCCCCCCATTGGTCCTCGGAAACGATCAATTCGGGCATCACCTGCCGCTGGTTCTCCGGATCGATGACAAATTGCGGAAAGAAGTTTTCCTCCTTTTGGTAGATGCCTCCAAACCAGTTGTAGTGCGTGACGTAGGCAACGCCGGGGATGCGCAAAATCTTGTCCCTATACGAGAGTGGGATGAGGTTGATGATCGAAGTCCGATTGATAACGATCAGACGGTTCGCGCTTGCCACGTCGTTCATGATGAACGCGCCGCGAATAACACCGAGAAATGCGAACAGCAGGATTGCCACTGCGAAAGAGCCGAGGGTGAGAATCAATCGGACCTTTTTGCGCAGGAGATTGGCCCAGATAATGCGCGTGAATTTCATGCGACACCTCCGGCCGTGGTCATCTGCGGCTGTTTGCGGCCTTCAACGAGCACGCCCTTCTCCAGGTGCAGCGTGGTATTGGCGCGCGAAGCGACGACCGGATCGTGCGTCACCATCAGCACGGTCTTGGAGTGCTTGCCGACGAGTTCTTCGATCAAAGCCATGATTTCGTCGGCGCTCTTGCGGTCGAGGTCACCGGTGGGCTCGTCGCAGAGCAGGAAGGTCGGGTCGGAAACTACCGCGCGCGCAATGGTGACGCGCTGCTCTTGACCGCCGGAAAGCTGACGCGGGAAGTGATTCATGCGATCAGAGAGGCCGACAACGGAAAGCGCGGTCTCCACGTGTTCGCGGCGCTCGGCCTTCGAGAGCTTGGTGAGCAGCAGTGGCAGCTCCACATTCTGAAACGCGGTGAGCACGGGAATCAGGTTGTACATCTGAAAGATGAAGCCGACGTGGCGTGCGCGCCATTCGGTCAGGCGGCCGGCGGACATGTGGGTGATTTCGTCGCCAGCAACGGTGATGCTGCCGCGAGTGGGCACGTCAAGCCCACCCAGCAAATTCAGCAGCGTGGTTTTGCCGGAGCCGCTCGGGCCCATGAAGGCGATGAACTCGCCCTTCTCCACATCCAGGTTCAAGCCCTGGAGCACGTGAATCTCTTCGCCGCCGCGACGATACGTTTTGTCGAGGTCGCGAACCTGAATCAAGCTGGAGTTACCGCCACTTCCATCGACTTTCACCATGGGGAGCGCTCCTATCGTTTAATCTGCACCGACTGGCCATCACGAAGCGATTCCGGGCCTTTCACAACCACAACCGCATCCGGCTGAAGCCCGGCAAGAATTTCGACGTCCGTGCCGCGAACGGAGCCCAGCGAAACCGCGCGGCGTTCGAGGGTATCGCCCTTCACGACGAAAACAAACTTGGAAGAGTTGTCCTGATGAATCGCGACTTGCGGCACCAGCGCCACTGCGGGCGCGGCAGCGGGAGATTTATCCGCAGCCGCTTTGGGCTTTTCTTCTTCCAGGAACGTCACCTTCACTCCCATGTCCGGAAGGATCCGCGGCTGCGTGGCGGGATCGATCAGCCGCACATGGCCGTCGTCCGTGAAAGAGATGCGGACTTTTACAGTAGCTTTCTGGCGGTCAGCAGTGGGGATAACGGTCCGCACCTTCGCGGGAATGCTCCAATCCGGATAGGCGTCCAAAATCGCGGTGACCGGCTGGTTGGCCTGCACCTTTGCGATATAAGACTCGCTGACGTCTACTTCGATTTCATTGGAATGGAGATCCACAATGGTAGCGATACCCGTGCGCGTGAAGCCGCCTCCCGCCGAGACGGGCGACACCATTTCGCCAACCTGCGCATCCTTCGAAACCACAATTCCGGCATACGGCGCGCGGATCGTGCAGTTGTCCACGGACTGTTGCTGTTCGCGGATGCGCGCTTCTGTGCCCGCGACCTGCTGCTTGGCCAAATTGATTTTGGCGCGAAGGCTGTCGGCGGCCATGACCGCGGTGTCCAGAGCCTGCTGCGTCTGCACGCCTTCCTTCACAAGCTGCTGCGCGCGGTGGAGCTCGATTTCGGCATTGCGAAGCTGCACTTCGTAGTCGGCAATGGCGGCTTGCGAGGAGTCGCGGTCGGCTTTGGCCGAGTCCAGCGCGCGGCGCGCGTCCGAATCATCCAGCGTGGCAAGCAGCTGCCCCTCCGATACGCGAGTTCCCTCATCAAACATGACACTGGTGACGCGGCCGGTGATTTTTGCGGCAATCGTTGCCCGGCGGCGCGGTGTGATGTAGCCGCTGGCGTTCAGCACCCCCGCGGGGCCGCTCACCGGCTTGCGGACGGAGGCGACCTCCACTTCAACCTTGCGATCGCGGAACGCCGAGGCAGCAGCGGCGAGCAGAATCAACGCCAGCGTGCCGAGAATCAGCCAGAGCCAGCGACGGCTGGACCGGGTGGCGTTGCGCTTGGTATCGCTGATGCGCAGGGAGCCCAGGTCGGGCTTCAGCGATTTCGGTGTCGTCGCCATGCGGCGGCATCTCCTTGGGTTGGACAGGGCACTGTAGAGTGAATACGCGCCTGGCAGCCCATCTATTTCAGCGAGAGGAAGTAGGAATTGTTACTCCCTTCATTTTAACGGGTAGAGGCCGGTTTGGGGAGAGGAATGAACAGGCGGGAGTCAGGGCCGGGAGCCGTGATAGAAGAACTGGCCAAGCCCGATGGTGAACAGGAAATTGCCGAAAATGACGTGGTCCAGGCAAGCGAGAAGCAACGATCCGGAGGTCTGATAGGTGAGGGAGAAGAGGAACCCGCCGATCACGCAAAGGCCCACAGCCAGCCAGTTCCGGAAGATGATGTGGACAAACGCGAACGCCAGGGCGCTGGCGAGCAGCATTCCCCGACCGCGGCCGAACAGCGGCTCGTAGCGATGAAAGAAAAATGCCCGGTAGAGAAGCTCTTGCGGGTAGACAGAAAGAAGCGGATAGAGAAGAAATACGAGCGCCCAGAGCCAGGGCGAGCGCCGGATGAGCGAAAAGAGGAGCTGCGGCGCCAGGAGGTAAACCGCGATTCCGAGGCCCACGATGCATACGGCATCGCGAATGAGGATGGCGGTGAGGAACGGCCTGAAGTTACCCCAGGAAGTAAGTTGCGAAAGGCTGAACGTCGCGTCACGCCGCAGCAGGAGAAACGCCCCGAACGCAGTGAGCAGAATATACGGAATAGGCAAATTGGGAATGCCGCGGTAATAAATGAGCACAGGAACAACTACAAAAACAGCGGTGAGCTCGAGGGTGAGAAAAAATAGACGAGTCATGGGTTACTCACCGGGCGGCAAGCTCAGGATTCTCCTCGTTCGCCCACTGGGGTTGGATGCGGGGAATCCTCTTTACGCAAGGAATTGCGCAGGCTGTTCACGGCGGCCTGGGCGCGATGCACCTGTTTCTGGATGATCTGGGCGCTCTCGCGATCGGGTGGTGAAAGCGAAGGAACGTCGGTAAGCAATTCGGAGTAACCAAGGATGGCGGTGAGGGGATTGCTGATCTCGTGGGTGGCACCGGCGGCGAGCCTCCCCAACGCCGCCAGTTTCTGCGAGTGAGCCACGCGCGCCTGCACATTTTCCAGATTCTCGAGCGAAGTCTGGAACAGCCGCACCATACGGCGGAGTTCCCTGGCAAGCAGAGTCAGCTTCCAGAAAACCAGGCCGCTGAGGAGAAACATCGCTCCAAAGACCAGGCGGAACCGAAATGCGGCGACGTCCTCGGGGACATGCTTTTCAAATGCGCCGAGCAGGGCGATAACTGGCAGGGAAAGGATGGCAACCATCGCGATGCGCGCGGTCCACAGGCTCTGGTTGATTTCGCGATTCGGGGTCTCGTCCTCCTCGGGCTGCAGGGAAGGCCCAAAAGCGGCGACGACAGTCATCAGGAGCAGCGATAGCAGGAAGGGCGTATCGTAAAAACCGCCGGAATAATAAACTCCGTGATCGATGGCCACACTGAGCATTAAATTTCCCGTGGCGAAGAGCACAAACAGGCAGATGAGGCTACCGTAAAAGGTGCACCATATGCCAGCGCTGCGTCTCCAGACAACCGTCAGCCCGATGATGATCATCAGATGCTGAATTAACGAGAGCATATAAAAGGTGGGATTGTATTTGGTGAAATCTTGGATGACGAGCTGCCAGGGCAGGGCAAAATAACCGTATAAAGCGAGCCACCAGAAAGTGAGCAGTGCGAAATCGAGGTGGCGCAGCCGCATGTCGCGGCCCGCGGCGGCTGAATGGGGCCTCAAGACAAATGCGGAGAGAAAGAAGACGTGGGCCAGCAGGAAGAGCGTGTCCCCGATGACCGGGCTGGGCGAGGAATAGCGGTGAAGCGAATCGTAGTAGAACCAGTAGGTCTGCGACAGCAGCAGCTGAAACAAACCCGCGGCCATCAGCTTCCAGAAGAGCGGCAGGACCCCGCGATGGACGCGGAAATTCTCGCGTACCGCCAGGATGGCCACAATCAGCAATCCACAGGGAAACGCATCTCCGAACATGGTCAACGGGAACGAGGGCTTGGCGAATGCCGCAACGCCTATGTGCAATAGGAAAAGCGCGCAGGCAAAACCGAGAAGGATTTTGTGGCGAGGCTGAATACTCATACCGCGCCCTCCGAAGCAATAGCCGAGGGAATGGCTGAATCCGCGGCAGGCAGTACCGCCGCGGGGACAAAAATCGTGAAGTAGGCACCACCCTCCAGGCGATTCCCGCAGGTGATGTCCCCCTCATGCTGGCGAATGATGCCGTAACACGTGCTCAGTCCGAGGCCGGTTCCCTTCCCGACGGGCTTGGTGGTGAAAAAGGGCTCGAACGCGTGCTCCGGATGCCGGAGACCCGGCCCGGTATCGGAAAACTGGATGCACACTTGCGGTTCGCAGGGACGTACGGAAATCACCAGGTCGCCACCGCCGACTTCTTCCAGCGCATCCATCGCGTTCGAAATAATCTGCAGAAAGACGTGCAGCAGTTGGCTGGTATCGGCCAATACCGGCGGACAGGCCGCCTCCGCCTGCAGCTCAACACGAACGTTCTTGAGTTTGTCGATGCGGCTCAGATGGAGCGCACTCTCGAGCAGCGGCTGTACTTCCACGGGCGCGAGTTGCAGCGGAGTTTCTTGTGCGAAATGCTGCATGTTCTCGACCAGGGCGTCGGTTCGCTCCGCATACTGGCCAATTTTTCCGGCGAGGGTGCGGCTCCGCGATTCGTCGTGCGAACGTGAAGTGATGAGTGCGGCCTGCTCCTGGATCATGGCCATCGCGTTCCGAATCTGGTCCGCGACGCTGGCCACCAGCTCGCCGAGGGAAGCCAGCTTGTCTCCTTGCACCAGGTGATCCTTGAAGCGGTCGATCCTGGAGTACGTATTCGAAAGGTGCTGAAGGGAGCCAAAATGGTTTGCGCTCAGAAAATCCTGCTTGATGGAAAGCAGCAAGGTCAACAGAAAGATAGTCAGCAGGGTGATGTCGAGCCGGAACGCAAAAAGCTTGTCGTGCGGGGCGTAGGTCGTCAGAAGCCACAAACCGATCGCTGGCGTCGAAAGTGTGACAAGCATCGCCAAATGCGAGTAAAGAAAAGTGAATCGCTGAAGATGCTTCTGTCGGCCTGCTTCGCGCTCTCCCGTAGGCGGAGTTGGTTGAAGCAGCGGGCGCCCCGCGAGACACACGCAAACAAAGCCGCCCATCGCGGCGACCAGTGGAATGTCGTAGAGGGAACCCGTATAGTATCCGCCGGTATCGATCGCCACATTGATCAGATCAGAGGCAAGAGCATAGGTCGCGGCGGAGAGAAAAAAGATGCGGTACACCGGGCGCCAGACACCGCGTTCCCGGAAAAACGCAACGCCCGTAGCAACGGCAAATAGTTGATTTCCAATATCGTCCGCTACGTTGAAATTGTGGTTGTAGATGCCCATGTCGTCCGGTAGCAGCCGGTACGCATAAACAAAAAACGCAAAGAGGTAGAGCGAATAGAGGATCAGGATCGAGAGATCAAGCAGCCCAAAAGAGCGGAATCGGGAATCGTGCGTCTTCTGAGGCTCCAAGGCGGTCGCGGCGACCAGCGGAACCAATCCCAAAAACAGGAAAATGTCGGCGAGGGGCACATCTGGGACGGCCCGATGAAACCACAACTCATGGGTGGACCAGATCAGCAGGCTGGCCAGCCACATCGTCGCCCCGAGGAAGAGCAGGAACCAGAACGCGCGCACTTGGCCCTGGCTCCGAAGCATATTCTGAAACGCGAGGAAGGTAGACGCTCCGGCGAGGCCCACCTGCAGGAGGTCGCCGAGCAGGCAAAGTTGAAAACCTTTAGGGAGAACGAGCGCGGCGAGGAATGACACGAGAACCGCGAATGCCGTCAGGACGTAGCCGAAAAGTAGGAGACGCCGGGAATGCCGTACCTGTTCGGCCGGAAGATTCGACGAGTTGGGGCCAGATTTCATGATTAACCGACGGAAATGGGTAATTCGCCCGCTCTCAACGGTGCTGCTGCTCGCGGCTCGGGCGGAACCGCAACACAATGATTGATAACGAACGGGTCCGAAACTCGCTTTCTCTATTTTTTTACACTTCTGGCTTAGGGGGGCCGGAATTCTTGGCTCATGTGTGTCGAAGGTTAAGCAGTACCCTACCAGACACAAGTCTCGGGACCCGAACCTGCGGCTGAACGTCGGCGGAAGCTTTATCGGACTTAACTGGTCCTGTTTGCAAAGATTTTTGAAACATTCTCTGGTGCTAGTACATCGAAGGCGTGTTGCTTCTTACGGCCCCCGAGGGTTAGGACTTGACAGAAGGCCCGGGAAGAAATATGAAGAGGGGGCCGCGTAACATCTCCTCACACCCTACGGAGGGTCCTAATGGACGCTTCACGCCGTGACTTCCTGAAAATTGCCACAGTCGGGGGAACAGCCGCAGCAGTTTTTGGCTTCGATTTGAAGCCGGCCTACGCGGAACTTCGCGCCCTGAAGATTGGCCGGGCCTCCGAAACGCGGTCGACGTGCCCGTATTGCGCGGTCGGCTGCGGAACCATCATCTACACCATTGGCGACCGCGCGAAAAACGTCACTGCGCAAGTGGTTCATGTCGAGGGCGACCCCGATCATCCAACAAATCGCGGCACGCTTTGCCCGAAGGGCTCTTCGCTGCAGCAAGAGATCATGAACGACCGGCGTTTGCTGAAGCCGCAGGTGCGCCGGCCCGGCGGCACCGATTGGCAGGACATTTCCTGGGACGATGCCATCAACGAAATTGCTGCCCGAATTAAGAAGACCCGCGACGATACCTTCGTCGAGAAGGATGCGGCGGGGCACACCGTCAACCGCCTGGAATCGCTCGCCTTCATCGGCGGCTGCACCGACACCAACGAGTTTAACTATTTGGTTGTGAAAGCGATGCGCGCCCTGGGGGTCGTGCATCTGGAAAACCAGGCCAGGGTTTGACACGGCCCCACGGTCTCAAGTTTGGGACCAACGTTCGGCCGGGGCGCGATGACCAATGGCTGGGTCGACATGAAGAATACCGACATGATGCTGATCATGGGCGGTAATCCTGCCGAGAATCATCCTTGCGGATTCAAATGGCCGGTGGAAGCAAAGCGCACGCGCAACGCAAAAATAATTTCCGTGGACCCGCGCTTTACACGCACATCCGCGGTCGCCGATCTCTTCTGCCAGATTCGCGCCGGGACAGACATCGCGTTCCTTGGCGGCGTGATTCACTACGCCATCGAAAACAATCGAATCGCGAAAGACTACCTGGTCAATTACACCAACGCGGGATTCATCGTAGATAAGGATTTCAAGCTCCCTGATGTCGATGGCTTGTTCTCCGGCTTCGACGATCAGAAACAGACTTACAACCGGGCCAGCTGGAATTACCAGGGCTCCGGCGGGAAAGCCCCCACCCCTGCGGCCGCGAAACCCGGACAGCCCCCGGCCCTTCCTGGGCTGCCGGGAACTGTCGACTTTGATCCCACGCTGCAGAATCCGAACTGCGTGTTCCAGCTCTTGAAGAAACACTATTCTCGCTACACGCCGGAGATGGTCGAACGCATCACCGGCATCCCCAAGGAACAATTCCTCAAGGCCGCCGACCTCTACACTTCGGTTCGCAAAGACGGCGACATGAAGAAGGTCAGCACCATCATCTATGCCGTCGGCTGGACCCATCACTCATTCGGCACGCAAATCATCCGTACCGCAGCCATCCTGCAACTGGTGATGGGCAACGTCGGCCGCGCGGGCGGGGGCGTAAATGCCTTGCGCGGGCACTCCAACATCCAGGGCGCCACGGACATGGCTGGCCTTTTTGACAGTCTGCCCGGCTATCTGAAGGTGCCAACGCCGGCGGACGCATCCTTTGACGATTGGATGAAGCGCGTCACGCCGACATCCTCGAAGCCGGCCGCGTGGGATTCGTTCAACTACTACAGCAATACGCCGAAATTCACGGTCAGCTTCCTCAAAGCCCTTTATGGCGACGCGGCCACCAAACAAAACGGCTGGGCCTTCGATTATCTGCCGAAGGTCGACCGCAATTACTCCTGGGTTCAGATGTGGGACGACATGTACAACGGGACCCTGAAAGGCATGCTTGCCTTTGGGATGAACGGCGTAGCCATCGGCCCCAACTCCAAGAAAAACATCGACGCGTTGAAAAAAGCGGACTTCCTGGTCGTCGGGGAAATTTATCCGAACGAGACCAGCGATTTTTGGCGGGCACCCGGGATCTCCACGGACGAAATGAAGCAGATCCAAACAACTGTCTACAACTTGCCTTGTGCGGGTTTTGCCGAGAAAGACGGCTCAATGACCAATTCCGCGCGCTGGGTGCTATGGAAAAACACGGCCGTGCCGACGCCGGGAGATGCCCGGCTGGACCAGGCCATCGTGGCGCAGATTTTCTTGAAGGTTCGTGAGCTCTATAAGAAAGAGGGCGGCAAGTTCCCCGATCCCATCTTGAACCTGACTTGGAATTACAGCTATCCCTCCAGCCCTCCGTTGGCCGAAGTATTGAAGGAAATCAACGGCAAGGCGCTGGCAGACCTGGAAGATCCAGCGACCAAGCAGCAAATCAAGGCCGGCCAGCAGCTTCCCGGCTTTGCCTGGTTGAAAGACGACGGCACGACGTCCTGCGGCAACTGGATTTACTCCGGCGCCTTCACCGAAGCAGGCAATCAATCCGCGCGACGCGACCCCTCGGATCCTTCAGGCATGGGAGTGCACCCGGCATGGGGTTGGTCGTGGCCTGCGAACCGGCGCGTGCTCTACAATCGCGCATCGTGCGACGTGGAGGGCAAACCCTGGGATCCATCGCGTAAACAAGTGTGGTGGAGCGAAGCCACTCAAAAATGGGTGGGCAACGACGTGCCGGACTTCAAAGCCGATTCCAAACCCAAGGATCACATGGGCCCGTTCATCATGAATCCGGAGGGCGTCGGCCGAATCTTTGGACCGCTCGCGGCCTTCGCCGACGGGCCGTTCCCGGAATTCTACGAACCGATCGAGAGCCCGATTGACAATCCGTTGCATCCGCAGCAGACGCACAATCCGGTGGTCAAACGATTCAAAACCCCCGACGACAAATACGGCACGCCCAAGGACGGTTACACGATTGTCTGCACGACTTATCGCATGACCGAGCATTACCACTACTGGACAAAGAACAATCCCATGAATGTCCAGCTCATTCCGGAACCCTTCATCGAAATCCCCGCTGAACTGGCGAACGACATCGGGGTTCACGGGGGCGAAAAAATAAAAGTCTCGAGCATCCGCGGCGAATATATCGCCAAGGCGATGGTCACCAAGCGCATCAAGCCAATGATGATCGACGGTAAGAGGGTCTACCAGATCGGCTTCCAGATCCACCAGGGCTTCCGGGGAATCACCGAGGATGAAGGCAAGGACGCGAGGACACTGGCGAACCTTCTTACGCCCACGGTTTATGATCCGAACGCTTTCACACCGGAATTCAAGGGCTTTCTGGTGAAGGTCGAGAAGGCGTAGGAGAGCCGACATGAGCCAAGCGACACTACGCATTCAGAAAATTTCCGGCCACGCCGGCACGGTTCCCGGCGAAGACACACAGCGCCAATTTACGGTATGCAAACTCGTCGACACCACCACCTGCATCGGCTGCAAGGCATGCGAAGTGGCCTGCGTGGAATGGAACGACATGCCGTTCTCCCAAACCACGTTTGACAACAGTTACCAAACGATGCCGGACACCCGGTGGAACTATTGGAACCTGATCCTCTTCAACGAACACGAGCGCGAAGACGGCACGCTGCAGTGGCTGATGCGCAAGCACCAGTGCATGCATTGCGCGGAGCCGGGCTGCCTGGAAGCGTGCCCCGCCGACGGCGCCATCGTGCAGTACACCAACGGCGTCGTGGACTTCCAGCAGGATCACTGCATCGGCTGCGGCTACTGCGTCACGGGCTGCCCGTTCAATATTCCGAAATTCAACACCGTGACCAAGCGGATGTACAAATGCTCGCTGTGCACGGATCGCGTCAGCCAGGGGCTTGAACCTGCTTGCATCAAGTCCTGCCCCACCGGCTGCCTGCATTTCGGCTCCAAGGACGACATGAAGTTCCTCGCCGAAAAACGCGCCAAACAACTGCGCGATCATTTCGGCTACGAAAACGCCGGCGTGTACGATCCCCCGGGCGTCGGCGGCACGGGCGTGATTTACGTGCTGCACGATGCGACCAAGCCGGAACTTTACGGCGGGCTGCCAAGCAATCCGACCATCCCGCTGGCCGTGAAGTTCTGGAAGCACCCGCTGAAGTGGCTGGGCAATATTGCTCTCGTCGGCGGTTTGGTCGGGCTGTTTGCTCACTATTTGAAGTTCGGGCCGAAGGCGCATGATGAGTCGGACGTGGCGTCGAAGGAAGGAGATTAGCCGTGAGCCATTCGGAACAGTTGCTTCCTCACGATCGTGTGCTCCGCTACGAATTTAATGAGCGTATGAATCACTGGGTCGCCGCCGGCTCGTTTATTTATTTGATGCTGACGGGCCTCGCGTTCTGGTCGCCTTGGCTCTTCTGGATCGCCTCGGCGCTTGGCGGCGCGGAGCTTTCGCGAATGCTGCATCCGTGGGTTGGTTTGGTCTTCTTCGTGGCGGTTTGCTACATGTTTGCCCTGTGGTCCAGACAGATGAACTTTGATTCCGTGGACGCCGCATGGTGGAAGGCTCTTCCTCACTACATTCGTAACGAAGACGACAAGATGCCGCCCGCGGGTCGGTACAACGCCGGACAGAAGCTCCTCTTCTGGAGTTTCTTCATCGGGGCGATACTGCTGGTGGCTTCTGGGGTGGTCCTGTGGTTTACGGAATCTCTGCCATGGAGCCTGCGTTGGGTGCGATACATTTCGGTTGTCGTCCACGCGGGAACGGCGCTGCTGCTGATCGGGAACTTCATGATCCACATTTACATGGGAGTTTTCGCGGAGCGCGGTGCGTTTGGCAGCGTCATTCGCGGCGACGTCTCGCTGGCATTTGCGAAACGCTACCATCCCGGATGGTATAAAGAGATCGTCGGGAATTCCAACACTCGCAAATGACCCTTCTCGCGGCCGGGAAAGTAAACTACCGCGCGCGTATCGAGCGCGCCGCTCTCCTGGCCTACCGCCATGAGTTTGCCCGGGAAATTCTTTCCTTCTACGGTTCAATCGCCAAATTTCAACGGGAATTCTACGAAGCCCTTCCAAAGCTATGGGGCAAGAAGCCTGTGGTCCCGGCAAATGGAGATTTCCGCTCGGAGTTGAACGTACCCATACTGCTGGAGCCCTTCGCCGGGTTTCTCGATGTAATCGCAGCGCACGCTCCGAGAGTCCTGGTCGCAGAAGCGGGCAGGTTGAAGGCGAAGGGCACCGCGCGGCATGAGGAAATCCTGCGAGAATTCTGGAAGACGGGTCTGCTGGAAACTCATCTGCCGGTTGCCGGGCCGTCCGAAGCTCCCCTGGCCAATCCGTTCGAGGATTTTTTTGCTCGCGCGGTGCTGCAACCCTATGCGGACTTCGTCGCGGGCGCGATGCTGCCGCCTGCCCAGTTGATGACAGTCTGCCGCTGCCCGCGCTGCAATGCCCTGCCCGTGCTTGGCGTGCTCCGCCCGGAAGGTGATAGCGGCAAGCGTTTTCTGGTTTGTTCCTTTTGCTCGCTCGAATGGGAGTTTCGGCGCATTCTCTGCGCCAATTGCGGCGAGGCAAAAGAACAGCAGCTGCCTGTTTTTGTTGCCGAGCAATTCCCCCACATCCGCGTGGAAAGCTGCGATACCTGCAAGCACTTCTTGCGCACTATCGACCTCACCAAAGACGGGCACGCCATTCCGGTGGTGGACGATCTGGCCGCCGTGCCGTTAAGCTTGTGGGCCGAGGAGCACGGCTATACCCGAATCCAGGGAAACCTGCTGGGGACGTAGCCCTCTTCGACGATCGAACCAAAGACAAACTAAAAAAAGGAATGGAGCGGGTATGAAACGTTCTGGACTGCTCTTCTTGCTCGTCGTGTTGTGCGCTGCGGATTCGCAGGCGCAGGCGCAAAAGACGGAAACTGCGCCGCTGACGGTGATTCGCGCGGGAACGCTGATTGACGGACAAAGTGAAACGCCGCGGAAGAATCAGTTGATCTTCGTGCGCGGCCAACGGATCGAAAAAGTTGCGGACGCTTCCGCGTCAATCCCGGCCGGCGCTAGCACGATTGATCTTTCGAACGCCACGGTACTTCCGGGGATGATCGACTCCCACACCCATCTTTTTCTCTGGGGCGAGGATCCCGCCAAGGGCGGCTATGACGCGAATATATTGAAAGCGGGAATTGCGTTGCGGGCGGCGCGGGCAACCTATGCGGCGAAGCGCGCGCTCGAACAGGGGTTCACTACTCTGCGCGACGTCGAGACCGAGGGAGCGGGTTACGGCGACATCGGCATCAAGCAAGCCATCGAAGAAGGAACCATTCCCGGCCCGCGCGTCTTCGGCGCCACGCGTGGAATCTCGACAACCGGCGGCTACAACCTCGAAGGCTATGCTCCCGAACTCGTGATGCCGAAAGGCGTGCAGATCGTGGATGGGCCGGTAGAGGCTCGAAAAGCAACGCGCGAGCAGTTGGAGCACGGCGCGGACTGGATCAAGGTTTACATGACGCACCGCTCTTGGGTGGATAAGCAAGGCCGCCTCGTCTCGCAGCCAACCTTAACGGTCGAAGAGTTGCGCGCCATCGTGGATGAAGCGCACGGCTGGGGAAAGAAAGTGGCGTGCCACGCGTACAACGGCGAGGGCCTGCAGCGCGGTCTTGATGGCGGCTGCGATTCGATCGAACACGGCCTGGACATTACCGACGCGCAAATCGCCCAGATGGCAAAACAAGGCACATGGTATTGCCCGACGATTGGAGTCTATTACATGGATTGGGCTGCGGAGAACACACCGGAAGGACAGCGGGATCGTGCGCGCGCCAATCTACATGAGACGACTTTCCGCAAAGCTGTGAAGGCCAACCTGAAAATTGTTTTCGGTACTGACATCGGCGGCATTCCCTGGCAGGAGCCGATCGCCGAGGAATTCAAGTGGATGGTGAAGCTTGGGATGTCGCCCGCGGCCGCGATTCAGGCCGCCACCTCGCGTCCTGCCGAGATGCTGGGGAGCAAGGGAGAACTCGGCGTGGTGGCCGAAGGCGCGTATGCCGATATCATCGCGGTCGGCGCGGATCCGCTGAAGGATATCGGGGAACTCGAAAAAGTGAGATTTGTAATGAAAGACGGTGCGGTGTTTAAGGACGAATTTCACGGAACACTATGCGTGGCGCCCGCGAAATAATTTGGTGACTTTTCAAATTGCAGAACGGCGCGAATCGCCGGAATTATTTCTTTTCGGAGAGCGCAATCCACACTTTGTGTAGAATGCTTTCGACCGTTGCACCCTGGGCTTCACGCGCAGAGGCTTGGGAATCAACATTCCGTACATTCTGAATCGTGGTTGGGGAGTTGGATACCGGCCCGAACACCGGCGAATGAACTTCCTGGCTGGTGCCATACATGATCCGTGCAAAGCTGAGGTTTGACATGACGCCTTCCCGCCGCATGCTCCGCGGCCATCTTTAGATTGTGCATTCTTTCAGAACTCGCCGGCGCAAGCGTGCGGCGGGGCGCGCTGAGTTAATAACTGGTCGAAAGGTCAGGGACCGAAACACAAATCACAGGCGGAGGAACAACAGGCATGGCGGAACAGACGTTTGCAAATCACGTGCGGTGGGTGGCGGGTTATCACTTTTTCGTGATGCCCGTGATGGCCTTAAACCTCGGATGGTCGATTTACCGCTTAAGAGTCGCAAGTTTTTCGCTGGATGCGTTTGTCGGCGTGCTTGTGGCCGCGGCGTTGGTCGCGCTGACGCTGTACGCCCGCCTGTTCGCGCTGGCGGTGCAGAACCGCGTTATTCGCCTGGAAGAACGTATGCGCCTCGAGCGGTTACTCCCGGCGGATTTGAAACCAAGGATTGCAGAGTTCACTTGCCGCCAATTGATTGCCATGCGTTTTGCAAGCGACGCGGAACTTCCTGGACTGGCGCGGAAAGTGCTTGCCGACAACATTCAGGAGGGCAAGACCATCAAGCAGATGGTGCAGACCTGGCGAGCCGATTACCAACGGGCGTAGGCCTCGAACGTCAGAGAATACTCGTCACCACGCCGCCTTCCGCGCGGATCGCCGCCCCGTTGATGACGGCCGCCTGCGCGCTGGCAATGAAGGCAATCACGCCACCGACTTCCTCGGGCGTTTCAAAACGCTTCAATAAGGAGCTCGGGCGCACATTCACGAAAAACTGTTTCTCAAACTCCGCTTCACTAATGCCCTGTTGGCGGGCAAAATCTTTTACAAACGTGCCCACGCCCTCCGAAGCAGTCGGCCCAACGAGGACGGAGTTCACGGTCACGCCCGTGCCCGCAACAGTTTGCGCGACTCCCCGCGCAATGGAAACCTGCGCGGTCTTCGTCATCCCGTAGTGGACCATTTCCGCCGGAATTTGCTGCGCGGATTCGCTGGAAATGAAAATGACGCGGCCCCAGTTCTTGCGCTGCATTCCCGGAAGATAGTGCCGTGTCAGGCGCACGCCGCTCAGCACGTTGACCTCAAAAAAACGCAGCCAGTCGGAGTCCGGAATGTCCGCGAACGGCTTCACTTCGAAAATTCCCAAATTGTTGATGAGCACGTCCGCTTCCGGCACCTGGCGCACAAATTTGGCGACGCCCTCGGCTTTGCCAAGGTCCGCCGCCACGCCGCGCACTTGCGCGTTTTTGTGCTGCTTCAAAATGGAGTTGACCGCGGCGGTGACGCGTTCTTCCGTCCGGCCATTCAGCACCACATGAGCGCCTTCCGCCGCCAATGCGGAAGCGATTGCAAGTCCAATCCCCGCGGTGGATCCGCTGACAACGGCACTTTTACCTTTAAGCCCAAGATCCATCTGACTTTCCTCTCAATCCGAATGAGGGTGTGGATTTCGCGAGACCAGCTACTTGGATGTGGGATGCAACCGAATGGTTAAAGAAGTTTATTGCGCGACGAACGCCGTGTCGAGCGAAACACTTTCGCCGTCCGGATTCGTGAGGACCAACTGCTGCGCGCCGGAAGAGAGTGCCGGCGTGGTGAATGTCAGGGTATTTTTATCCTTGAAGACAGCCGTCAACGGTTTTCCACCCAGTGTGCCCATGGTGCCCGATTGAAAGCCGCTGCCACGAATGGTGAGATTTGTGCCTCCCGCCGACGGGCCTGAAGCCGGTGCGACAGTTCCAATTCCCAGCGGGACGTTTGAAAGCTGCAAGACGGTGAGACCCGAAGTCGTCAGCGCAAAAAGGCGCTGGCCATTTTCATCCACGGTCAAAAACGTCCCGTGCAGCCCATCCACGTCGGTCGAAAGCGTCGCAAAGGGTTCCGGCAAATAGACTCGCATGCGCAGCCGTCCGCTGTGCGCATCGCGAATATCAACGCCGCCATGAATTCCCGTTGCAGGAGGAGCCGCGGGCGGCGGGCCATCCAGAAACGGATCGTAGAGCAGCGCGCCCGAAGGATGCAGTGCCGCGCCGGGCACGGCAACGCGATTCGGAATCGTTTCGATTTCCGCGGAAGTAGGCAACGAGGCAAGAATCAGATCAGCCCGGCGAATTTCCGTGGATCCGCTCGAACGAACGGCAAACATCGTGCCGTCGGAAGCAGCGGTCAGATCCGTGGAAAAATCTTTCGCGGTGGAGACTGTAAAGGAATTAGGCGCCGAAGCCGACCACGACGCGACCGGCCCGCTTGGCGCGCTGCCGAACGCGAGATACACCGCGTCACCGTTGTGGTCGGCCTGAAGCAGTGGCGCTCCGGTGATCGAAGTCACTTGAGGTTGCGGCGCAGGCTCGAACGTCGGAGGAAACGCCGTCAAGTTCATCTGCCCTAGGCAGCCGTTGCACGCGTTCGAAGTTCCCCCCTCGCCGCTGAGGCCCACAAATACGCTCTGCGCGCTGGTTGCGGCCACTCGCGAAGGACCCGAGTTCAAATATCCCGCCACTCCGCCGACGAAAACATGTGAACCGTTGTTGGCAGCGCCATCCGGATTAATGAGGTAGACATTTTGCGCGCCAAAATCCGCCACGATTAGCTGTGTATTGTCTGGCGTCAGCGCTATGCCGCGAAGACCGGCATTCGGTGGCGGCCCATTTGGCGGCGGCGCCAGCGGACTCCGAAAAACCTGCGCCTTCAGATCGAACACGTCAACGTGATCCGTGGCCGAAAGATAAAGCTGCTGGCGCCCCTGGTCGTAAATAATAAATTTGTAAAGACTTGGATTCGCGTAAGTTTGCCTGGCCGTCAGATATTGAAAGGATTTGGCGAGGGTAATGTTTCCCGCGGGCGTTGTGAGCGAGATGTCCGCCTTGCCGGCCGTGCCGGATGGAGTGGTCAAGGTAATTCGTTCGATCGGAAATGGATAGGAGGCATCGAGCGCGAGGGCCGCTGAAAAAGCGGGCAGGGCTTCGACTTTCTGCACAGTTGCAGACTGGCCGCCAATCTTCGCCGTGACGCCGCCCGCGCTGCTGCCGAACCCGAACCCAAGCAAGTAAATCGTATCGCCGCCGGCGGACACTCCCGCATTCGGCAGAATCGCTTCGACACTCGGGCCGTAGCTAAACCCATCTGGTGCCGAGGCCACCCACCCATTCGAAAAGTAGGCGGTCAAATTCGCGGGCCCGCTCGCGGCGCTTGCGGGCGAACTCACTTGCATCTGTGAACCACCCTGCACGGTCGCTGCCAGCGGAGTTTGCGTACCGAAGCGAATCTGCGCCGCCGTAGGAAAATTCGATCCACTGATGGACAGCGTCGTTCCGCCCGTGTTTGGACCCTCCGCAGGCAAAGCCGCGGGAGCATTGGCAAGGGACGGCGCCGGCAGTGGAAGCGCGGCTGGCGAAGAAACGTCGATCACGCCAAGCCCACGATTACCGCGCCCCCAGGCGAGTTGCGAATCGTCCATCTCTTCGATGGCGGTGGGAATTCCCTGCGCTGCCAAATCGGAAACCTGGCCGAGTTTTTGCAGACTGCTCGCGCTGAGCGCTGTAATCACCCGCCCGTTTCCAAACGCTTCGGACACATAGACCGTCTGGTCATCGCGCGAAAATACAATCCCCGCCGCGTTTGTCGCGGAGTAAGTGCCCAGCGAATTCAGCGATCCGTCGAACAGTGCAAGCTGCTGCACGCCTGCCGAACTGATCAGGGCAGCAACGCGGGTGCCGTTCGAATTTGCGCCGAGGCTGGTGATACCGCCGCTGCCCAGCACTTGAGGGCCGCCTACCACGTTTCCATTTCCATCGAGCACAACCGCTTCGCCGCTCGAATCATTCGCCGCGGCCAACAAGCGTGTCCTGTCGGCGGATCGCACCATCACGCCCAGGCCATTTTGAAAAACGGCGGGCGCGAGAGGCGTCAAATCCGTCGCGGCGTTTGGAACGGGATCCCAAAGAGCCAGCAGCGATTCGCTCGCCGCGGATTGTCTTAACCGCAAAGCAAGTTTGCCGCCGGCCAGCGCCAGCGCTTCTTTGGGACGATTGAAAACTGCCCCGGGAATTGGTGAGAGCCCCGCTATTGGGTAACGTGCGCTCACTTGCAAGTTGCTTGTAGAGATCGCGAGAAGTTCTTCCGTGTTCGTACCCACCCAAAGCCTCGCGCCATCGCTCGACAAATCCACGCTGGAAGCTCCCGGCGCATCTATCACCGACTGCAGGCTGGGATTCGCGTCCGCGTAAACTTCCACGCGATTCATCGCCGGGTTAGCCACAAAAAAGCGCTTCCCTGTCGCGTCGTAGATAATCTGCCGTCGCCGCGGTTCGCCGGAAGGTGTATCCACAGCGGCAACCGAATCATTTCGCAGAAAAGTGGAGCGCGGCAGATTCAAAGCGACAGCGGATTGAATGGTTAAAGAAAATGGGGCGGAGTGGGAAAGAGAGCCGCTCGTGGCCTGCGCGGATATCGCGAACTGTCCTGTTGCTGCGTTCGGCGACGCGCCAATAATCACGGAAACCGCCTGCCCCGCGCCGACGGAAAACGGACTCGCCGGATTGCTGGTCACTCCCGCCGGCACACCGGAGAGCGTGACCCCCGCGCTTCCCGAAAAACCGTTCAAGCCCGTCACGCTGACACTAACCGGGGCGCTCGAACTCCCCTGTGTAATGCTTACCGCGGTTGTCGAGAGGCCAATTGTGAAATCGGGTTGCGGAGGCGGCGGTTGAGTCCCCCCTCCGCCACCACCTCCGCAACCCCCGAGGAAAATCACAAATGCCGAAATGAGAGAAATTGAATTGTGCACGCCCCGCGGCATGTCTCAACTCCTGCGAAGCGAATAGCAGTTTGAGCGGGACCGGCAAGCACGGGCGGAAGCCCGCCGGATCATTCACCCCTCCGGAGGTGGATAACCGCCCACACCATAGCTATCAGTCAAGGACTTGTCAAGTTATTAAATAATGCAAGCGCTATAATGAAGATAAATAAAACGGCGCCCCGTTTCTCGCGGGACGCCGTCCTTGGGAAGAACTTGGGAAAGGAACAGTAAACTTAGATCGTCTTTGGCCCGACACCCGCACCCGCGGGCGCGGTGGCCGAACGCGAAAACGTACTGCTGCCGGATTCTTTCTCTCCGGACTTGTCGATTTCGATGGAGCCTTTGAAATACGCGCCGTCTTCAATCATGATGCGCGCCGTGGTCAGGTCGCCGTTCACCGAGCCGTCCTTCTTGATCTCG
>Ga0210405_10001543_pt1 | contig 25985 bp, 19 predicted proteins | sample IncBWH11MmetaG_FD_155492 | JGI IMG/M metagenome (GOLD analysis project Ga0210405, IMG submission 155492) | Forest soil microbial communities from Barre Woods Harvard Forest LTER site, Petersham, Massachusetts, United States - Inc-BW-H-11-M | ecosystem: Environmental > Terrestrial > Soil >...
CTTGCTTGAGGCGGACGGCTCGGCTGGAATCGGCGGCGAAGTGGTGGAGTTGATTGAGCTTATGGCCATGGAGTGAAACAACTACTTTACTAACGAACCGAAAATTTTTCTCGAATTCGCCACGCCCCCCGCAAATTATCCTCTTTGTCTGCTTTCGGGCAGGCACAACTCAGCGATGCCATTGACGGGGTAAGCGGCGATTCGGGACAAACCCATTCGAATTGGACGACTATACTTGACCTCAGCCGATATTGGTGTCGCCAAGTGATACACAAAAATACGCGAGAATGGTGTATAATCATTCCATGAGAACTAACATCGACATTGACGAGAGTTTGGTGCGCCAGGCACGAAAGCTCACGCGTCTCAAAACAAAACGGCAGATCGTCGATAAAGCCTTGGAATTGCTCGTTCGTTCGGAGAGCCGAAAGGGCATTCTGCGATATTACGGCAGTGGTAATTGGAAAGGGGATCCCAAAGCCCTGCGGAGAAATCGCGTTTGATCTTGGTCGATAGTTCTGTTTGGATCGATTTTCTTGGCTCGTCTCCTTCCCCTGCCGGAGCCGAGTTGCGCCGCATGATCGCTGATGCTGAGCCCTTGGCTCTCGCTGGAGTTGTGATAACGGAAGTTTTGCAGGGGCTCAAGCGTGACGTTAGTCGTCTCGAGCACTATCTGTCGCAATGGGACATGCTCGAACCTAAGGGTTTTTCAACGTATCGAGAAGCAGCGGCCATTTTTCGGGCTGCGCGAGCGAAAGGTGTTGCGGTTACGACCATCGATGCTCTGATCGCAGCGATTGCGTTAGAGCATCGCGTTACACTCTTTACTCTGGACAAGGACTTTTCGAGATTGGCCGGCATCATCCGCCTGCCGCTTTATGTGTTTTAGTGTATTTTTCTTGCATTTTTCCCCGTGTTCCCAGAACCTCACTAGCAGGCTGCGGAAAAAGAGGCGCATGCCTTCTTCTTATCAGATTGAATTGCAGAAACAAGAGAGTTTCTTGGTACAGTTCCGACTTCGCCTGAAGCCCGTGGCGACAAGAGCAATCCATGCCTTTCCTCAGAAGCGGCGGCGTCAGTGGCCACGGTGCGGCTAATAATTAATGGTGAAAACAGCATAGCTCATTCCATCCTAGACAGGAGTGATCCACTCCAACAAAGGCCATATACATTTGCGCAGACCAACCTGTGACATTCTCAGTTTTGCGCTTGCGACGAAGCGGCGGACCAGACATTCCGGGTGCGCCATCACCCGGGACGAATCGCGAGTGATGATCCATCCAATGGTGGCGGCTCTCTCCAACGCGACTTCAGGCATTGATTTTTCCGGAGGGTGTTATAGAGTCAGTGCGAAACAGTTCAAAGCAAATTGCTCCTCCGTAGGCATACATAAAAGAATGAATAAGGAAGAAAAAGAGGAGCCCAATGCTGCTCGGAGATAAGCACCCTGTCACGCGACGCGACTCACTGCTTCGCGAGGCCGGCTGATCGTGATTGATTTGGTTCATTTGGTTTGTGTTAGCGCTACCGGCGGAGAGAGTGACCGCCTGTTCCTGCATCACTGAAACGTCCAGCAACTGACGCCAAGAGAGACTGCGAATTTGCGGCTCAGCTTTCCTGACTTGCGAACGGACTCGCGGGATGAAATATGCGGATTTTGGTTCGAGGCGGTACTTCACTTCAATGTTGCGTAGGGAGGCGGGCTTGTTCCAGCGGAGAATCGTTCACGCAATCCTCAGGACCTGTGCCGTAGTTCTATTAGCACCGTATTGCGTTCGCGCACAGCAAAGTTATGCCGTGATCGTGCAGAATGGCATCCCAATGAAAACACGAGACGGCGTGACACTCTATTCGGACATTTACCGTCCGAAGGCTGACGGGAAATTTCCGGTCATCCTGATGCGCACGCCGTACGATAAAAGCGTAGGCTGGGCAGTTGCTCCAGCGTATCAGGTTGCAACGCACGGCTACGTCGTCATCGTGCAAGATGTTCGTGGGCGCTTCACATCTGAAGGCGAGTGGTACCCGTTCCGGCACGAGTCGGACGACGGCTACGATGCAGTCGAATGGGCTGCTGCGCGGCCGTACTCGAACGGCAAAGTTGGCATGACCGGGGGCTCCTACGTCGGTGCAACTCAGATGCTCGCCGCAATTGCCCATCCTCCACATCTTGCGGGAATCTGCCCTGTGGTCACGGCCAGCAACTATCACGACGGCTGGACGTATCAGGGCGGAGCGCTGGAACAGTGGTTCGACCAAAATTGGACGACCCAGCTGGCCACGAACACGCTATGGCGATTGATTGCGAAAAATACGGACGCGCTGGTGGGCGCGCCCATTCTTCCGCTCACTCACTATCCCGCGTTTAACTACACATCGCTTCCGGCCGGTGCCGATGCCGCGGCGCAACTTGCGCCGTATTATCTTGATTGGCTAGCGCATCCCGACTACGACGAGTATTGGAAGCAGTGGTCCATCGAGGAGCATTATTCGGATATTCAAGTCCCGGCCCTTCATATCGGCGGCTGGTATGACATTTTTCTAGGTGGAACTCTGAGGAATTACATGGGAATCAAGGCGCACGGGGGCACGGACGCGGCGCGCAACGGCCAGCGTCTGCTGATACAAATCGGAGGGCACGCAGGCTTCGGGCGCCGCATCGGCGATGTGGAATTCGGAGACGAAGCGGTCAAATTTCCCTCTACAGAAGTTTTAGTTGATTGGTACGACTATCTCTTCAAGGGCGTGCAGAACGAGTTTGCCATGGAAGGGGCGTCCACCGCGGCCAAACCCGTGCGCATTTTTGTCATGGGCGCGAACGCGTACCACCAGGAATCGGATTGGCCTCCGCCGGAAGCCAAAGCCACGCGCTACTTCCTGCACTCGGGCCGTACGGCCAATTCGCTGCTCGGCGACGGTGGACTTTCCCTCATGCCGCCAAAAAAAGAAACGCCTGACAAATTTACCTACGATCCGGCAAATCCTGTGCCCACCATCGGCGGCTCGCTCTGCTGCGACGCTGAGCACTACGAGCCGGGCCCTCGCGACCAGCGCGCCGCTGAAAATCGCAACGATGTACTTGTCTATTCCACGAAGCCGCTTACCGAGGATCTGGAAGTCACCGGGCCGGTCACGCTTGAGCTCTGGGCCAGATCTTCGGCAGTTGACACCGATTTCACGGCAAAGCTCGTGGACGTCTCACCCGGCGGCTTCGCCATGAATCTCACCGACGGAGTTCTCCGCATGCGCTATCGGGATTCGCAGGAGAAGCCCGAGCTGATGAATCCGGACCAGGTCTACAAAATCTCGGTGGACCTATGGGCTACGAGCAACGTCTTTAAGAAGGGACACATCCTTCGCCTGGAAGTTTCCAGCAGTAATTTCCCGCGTTTTGATCGAAACCTGAACACCGGCGCGGATCAGGCGACGAGCCGCGAGTTTGTCTCGGCCACCAACACGATCCTGCACGACGCTGAGCATCCTTCGGCGCTCTTGCTTCCTGTGATTCCCAACGGAGCCCCCGCACCATGATAAGTGGACAGACGCTGCGAATGCCGCGTTCACCAATTACATCGAAAAAGGCAAAGGTAAGACATTGTTCATGGAAGAACGCGACGGAAAATCTGTTTGGCCGTCAGCATTGAGGAGGGGCAGCCTTGCTAGGCCGATGGCACACAAGAGCGGACCTTCTTCGCGAAGCGGTCGGTTACTTCCATTTGTTCTCGCCTTCAACCAGCTTGATGTAGCGGTCGACCGGAAGCTCCGTGAACCGCTGCGTGGCTCCACTCGGCAGCGGCCACTTTACTTCCAGCCAATCAATTTTCTCGTGCTTCCCCAATCCTAAGACGATGCGGGGGTCGTGAGAGGAAAGATAGCTGCCTCCGCCAACCTTTGTGCGGCTGCGTTTCAAGTCCCCGGCTTGGTAGGAAAGCTTTGCGCCGACAGCATCCGGATTGGACTTTTTCCCAATCAGATGAATTCCTAGCCAGTGATTTTGCCTGCCCGCATTATTGCGGAGGAGAAGCGGTGCGCCATTATTAACGGAGACCAGGACGTCGACGGCGCCATCATTATCGAAATCTCCAATTGCTAGTCCGCGTGAGGACATCGGCATGGCAAAAACAGGGCCACTGCCTGCGCTGACGTCTTGGAAGGATTTCCCAGTGTTGCGAAACAACATGAGCGGCTCTTCGTAGGTGACCTCGCCGTGCAGGGAGCTGATGAGGTCATCTGGATTGCCGTTGGCGAGAAACAGATCCAGGTCCCCGTCGTTGTCATAATCAAAAAATTTCAAACCCCAGCCACTCATGAATTTTGTGGCCTTGCCGATGCCGGCAGGGAGCGCCACGTCGTCAAATGTTTCGTCATGATTGTTCTTGTATATGGCGAACAGCTCGCGGTCGAGGTTCGCCACAAACAGGTCCATCCATCCATCCTCGTTGAAATCGGCAGAGTCCACGCCCATGCCGGATCGCGCTCGGCCGGCGTCACTGTAAGCAACGCCGGCAGTGGTGGCGATTTCATCGAATTTTCCCTTGCCACGATTGACGAAGAGAAAATTGGCCACCGTGTCGTTGCTTACCCACAAGTCGATCAGGCCGTCGTTGTTGATGTCCGTCGCGACCACGCCCCATACCTTACCGAGGCGACCGGCGATGCCAGACTCCTGGCTGACGTCGGTGAACGTACCGTCACCGTTGTTGTGGAACAACCAGCTGGGCATGGGCGAATAAATCTTGGGAATGCAATAGTGATGACGGCCGTCATCGTGGATTCCGCAGGGTTTGTTGAGTTCCTTGCTGAAATTCACGAAGCGCCCTACGAATAGGTCAAGGCGGCCATCATTGTCGTAGTCAAACCAGACGGCACTGGAAGCCCAACCGGGAGCAGCGACTCCCGCTTTTTCCGTTACATCGGAAAACGTGCCATCTCCATTGTTGTGAAACAAAATACTACGCTCGTACTGAGTGACGTACAGATCGGGGAATCCGTCACCGTCGTAGTCACCGACAGCCACACCTTGTCCAAATCCACCCCCTGCCACTCCCGCTTCTAAGGTGACGTCCGTAAACGTGCCATCGCGATTGTTCTTATACAGCGCGTTGCGTAGCGGCGGGTTCGGAGTGAAAAAATCGCACTTGCCACTGTTCACCAGGTAAATATCCATCCAGCCGTCGTTGTCGTAGTCGAGAAATGCGCAGCCCGCACCTGAGGTTTCCGGAAGGTATTTTTCGGGTGACTTTCCATTCGAATGAACCCATCGGATCCCACTCTTCCCAGGGGGAATTTCCTCGAAGGGAAATTGCGGTGCCTCGGGCAAGACAAATCCCGGCCATCGCGGCAGGAGCGAGGCTCCTGCCACCATCCTGGAGACGAAATCGCGCCGTGTTAGTTGCAGTGCACGAATCCCACTTGGCATTCTCATTCAGTCCGCGCCGGGCAAACTCTCAGAGCTTCCATGTAGCAGCATCCGAAATCAAATAAGGACGAAAACTATTGTGGCTTTTCTGTGGCGGGCGCCATTGGCGTCACAGAATTGAGGCTCCGGTGAATCGCAAATTCCTTTTCTGCTTCTTCCGTGTGACCGGATCGCTGCAAGGCCATAGCAAGCGCGTGATGGACGGCGGGATTTCCAGGCGTCAGACGCTCCGCCGCGCGCAAAGGCGGAATTGCGTCTTCGTATCTTTTGACAGTGACAAGACACTCTCCCCAGCCGAGGTAGGCTTCCCCGAAATTGGGATCGAGCTTCGCGGCCATGGAAAATCGGGAGATAGCCTCATCCCAATTCTCGTCTCGCCGGGCAAGTTCTCCCAAGACGTACTGGGCGCCAGCATTGTTTGGATCAATCTGGACTTCCTTTTGGAATTCCTGCTTCGCGCGTTCCGCGGCGTCGGGGCTGGCATCAGGCCGCGAGAGCAACAACCTGCCAAGCAAGAAGTGAATGCCGGGTGCATTAGGTTCCTTTTCGATCATGCCTTCATATTCAAGCTGAGCGGGTTCCCATTTCCCTTGCATCTCGAGCGCCTCAGCGTTGAGCTTGTGTGCGGGAATGGATTGCGGGGCCGTGCGGCCAAGATCCTGGGCCGCTCGCGTCGATAAATCGGAGTAGGCATGGACAAGGATAAAAAGTACGTCAGGGTCTTGGCCAAACTGTTTGTTAAGCAAGCGGATAAAGTCGACGGTGGAGTCGCGATCGTCCAAAGTCAAAGAGCACCGCAGTCCAACTATGCCGGCCCTTTTTCTGGTTTCTTCCGGGACTTGGACAGTCATAGCACGTCTCAGGATGGAAATGTTCCCCTGGCAATGCCCTTGTTCCGCCAAGCTGAGTGCTTTGTCCGGGGATACCCCAGACCCACCGCGGGGTGTAGGAGTGACTTTCGCTTGTTGAGCCAAAATGACTGGTTCGGACCACAAAAAGCCAGTTAAGAGGACAAAAAACGCAGCAGCACCCGTGTATCTAGACATTTTGTATTAGGCTTCTCTGCTTTCGAACGTGCCCCTCTGAACGTCATGGCCAAAGAAAATGAGGCAGACGGGGGTGATCGCCTGCCTCATTATACGCGGTTTATATTTAGTAGTAGAGCTTCAGCGCTAACTGGATGTTCCTTGGCGGCTGGGCGCCCTGGGCGGCGCCAATCTGCCCCATCGTTGGTCCAAGGCCCATGTTCGGCGCGTTGAGCTGTACGTGGTTGAATGCATTGACGAAGTCAGTTCGGAACTGCAGCTTGAACCGCTCCGTGAGTGAGAAGTCCTTATGCAGACTCAAGTCTATGTCGGTGTAACGCGGCCCTCGCAGACCTCCGAGTTGTGGGGCGCAGTTTCCAAACGTCCCCACTGCCGGGTTGGTGAAGTTGCCGTTGTTGGTGAACCACTGGTAGCCACCCACTCCCGCTGTGCTGATCGGTGTCGCTCCCGCAATGCTCGGGAGAGAATTGCAATCGGCACGCGAACCGCGAGAATTCGTCCCGGAATTATCCGCTGCACCGGAAACCGGCATGGGGAAGCCTGTGCGGAAGGAGATGATCGGGCTGACCGACCAGCCTGTGACAACGGCATTGAGCACTTTGTTCATGTCATTGCCCAAGGCCTTGCCGCGGCCGACTGGCAGCTCATAAAGGGCATAGGCAGACAGGACGTGGGTGGCATCGTAATAGCACGGCGCCCATTCCGACTTCGGATCATAGATGTTCTGCCAGTATGCCGATGCGCTGAGAGCATTGCTCCATGCTCCGTAGTAACCCGTGCTATTGGACATGCACTTGGAGAAGGTGTACGAAACTTGGTATTGCAAACCGTGGCTCATCTGCTTCTGGAGGACGGCCTGCAGCGAGTTGTAGGACATGGTTCCGTTCGACTGGGTCCCGCCAGTTTGCGGCGAAATCGTGTTGTAAAATGTTGGGTTTTTGGCAAAGAATGGGCTCGGAGCAGTACATGGCACCGGCGCAGTCGGCGGATTCGTCACAGGCGGATGCATAGTCGGGCAAGTGGCATTGGGAAGTAGTACGCTTTGCGTATAAGAGAACGGCACCATGAGGTGAGTTCCGCGCTGGCCGACGTACCCAATCTGTAAGGTGGTATCGCCCCAGAATTGGTGCTGGATTGCCAGGTTCCACTGGTCATCGAGCGCCGGTTGAACGTTTGGATCCCAAAGGTTGAGAATGCCGCCCGCGAAGCAGGAATAGTTCGCGCAGCTACCGGTCGGAGGCGTGGGCGGAATCCCGTCCGTGGTGGTCGAACCAGGCAATGGTGCGCCGTTGTACAGGGTGTCGAGCTGGGCCGGCGTAAAAGGCGGGTTCTGGGCCAAGCGCAGGTTCGTACCTGTCCCTTCGAGATAAGAGGAAATGGTGAACGCGCCGCGTATCACCGTGTGAATACCAAGAATCGCAGGGGTCCATGCAAACCCAAGTCGCGGTTCAAAGTCCCTTCCCCCATAGAAGCCATTATAGAGAGATCTGCTGGCTCCGTTCTTCCCGGCGAGGTCAACATTGCCGGTGGCAATATTGTAATTAGACTGCTGGTCGTTTATTTCAACCCAGGGAGTAAAGGCCTGGTAACGCAGACCGAGATTCAAGGTTAAGCGTTCCGTGACTTTCCATGTGTCTTCAGCGTAGACACCAATAACATTATTGGTCTGTGTCCACGTTTTGCCTGTGCTGACGCCACGGCCAATATGAAAGGGGAGACCCAGGAAGAAGTCCGCGCCACCGTCTCCTGTGCCGGTGCCAGCGCTGCCGATGGTGTTGCTCGTGAACCGGCCGTCAAACTCCATGATGCCAAGTTGCCCGTTGTTACCCGCATAGAAGGTCTTGATGCTCTGGTGAATTAATTCGGCGCCGAACTTGAACGTGTGCCGGCCGTGCGACCAGGTAACCGCATCTTCGGCCTGCCAGACCTTATCGTCGAAGCTCGTCGTCTGCTCCGTAGTTCCGAGGTTAGTTAATGCGGAATTGTAAAAGTTGGTGGCCAGCAGCCCGTCGATGCCGGTAGGGTTACCATTGCCGATGCCAATTGTATTGCCGAATTGCCCGACGCCTGAGGCCCAGCTCGTACCCTGATTCAGCGTGATATGGCTCCAACCGAAGCGGGCGTCATTGACAAGACTGGTGTTGATGCTGCGAGTCCAATCGCCAACCGTGTTGTAGATCGGCGTAGTCGAGTTGCTGTCTCCCAATAACTCAAACGAATTCGCCGACGGATTGTTCTGGAAGGCCCGAGTAAAGCGACCCGAAATGTTGTCCTTACTACTGGCCCTGTAGTCGACCTTGATATCGCCCTGGTCGACATTCTGCATCGAGTTAGTGATATAAATCAGGTTATTTTGCGAGTTAGTGTTTGCGGGTGGCAGATAGAGCGAGGAAGCGAAGAGCGCTTTCGCCACAGGGCTGAGCATGGCTGTGGGAATTTTGTTGAATGGGAATGGCTGGCGTGTGGTGGCCGCCGGAGAGGAAGCAGTGCAGACAGCGGTAAACGATGCGCACGGGTTATACAACTGAACGTTCCCATTGGTCGTTGACGTACAAACGCCGGCAGTGTCGAATCCGGCGGGGCATAGCTGGCCAAAGTCGCCAGTGCGCTCGGCGGCCGAGTAGACAGTTTTCGTGGCCGACGAAGTCGGGGTGTCGAAGCGCTGACCCTGGTAATCTGCGAAGAAGAACAGCTTGTTCTTGAGGACCGGGCCGCCAAGCGTGCCGCCAAACATGTTCCAGCGGAGTTTGGCCTTGGGGAGAGGGGCCCACGCTCCAGTACTATCAGTGTTGAAATTATTCGACCAGCTATTCGCGTTCAGCTTGTCGTTCCGGAAGAACTCCCACACGTCTCCGTGGAAGTTGTTGGTACCGGACTTGATGGTAGCGTTGACAATGCCGCCCATGAAACTCCCGAATTCCGCCGGCGCATTGTTGGTAATCAGGTTGAATTCCTCGATCGCATCCGGGGCCGGGGTGTAACCCAGGAGGTTATCCGAAACCTGGTTGTTATCCATGCCGTCGAGCAGGAAATTGTTGGCCTGTTCACGGTTGCCGTTAATCAACGGCCGGCTCCCATAACCCCCTGTGTTGTTGCCGGAATTGAAGCTGCTGGGATCGGTCGATACCGACCCAGGCGCAAGCAGGGTCAATTGCACGTAATTGCGCGCGGCGAGCGGGAGATTATCGTTGGTGGCCGAGTTGATGACGGTATCGACCTGCGTTGACTCTGTCTTCAAGATGGGCGCCGCGCCGATTACCTCAACCGTTTGGCTGACCGGGCCGACTCTCAGCAGGACGTCTATGCGCGCGACTTGATTCAACGTGAGGACAAATGCCGGGTACACGACCGATCCGAATCCCGTCTTTTGCACTTTGAGTTCATAATTGCCAACCGGGAGTGGCGCGATGCGATAGATACCGGAATCGTTGGTCACGGCCGAATAAATAAGGCCGCGTTCCACCGACTTTGCGGTAACCGTGGCCCCGGCGACAGCTCCGCCGCTCGGATCGGTAACCGTTCCGGTTATCGTAGCGGTTACCTCCTGAGCCCGGACGCACTGCGCTCCAAGTGAAGTCAGAATGAGCGCTGCGCTCGCAAACACCCAACGAACCAGACGCAGTCTGTTCATAACAATAGCTCCCCCGAAAGAGGTTGCTGCGCGCAAGCCTGGCAGCCTCTTCCTTCTTCTAAATTTTAGAAAAACGACAAACCACCCGGGCAACGGCGACCAATGACGGGTAGCTATATAGCGGGAGTTTGTAATTGTCAAGAACAAAGTGGCATGCTATGAGAAGTACCGGCCTGTTTCTGCTTGGTATCACTTTTTCTCGCCGATGGACGCATCCCGCCTCGCCAGAGTTATGGAGCATGTTAAGCTGCGAGGCACGATCGCTGCCGGCGGTGTGAGGTTTCCGGAAATCTGCAAGACCAGCAGAATCAGCCAAACGCTTTTCCCGGTTTGTTCGTCTCTTTGTCTGGGAACCTTAGTAAGGCTTTCTGCGCAACTTAGGCTGGAGCAGAGGGAATTGAGATGCTAGCGAAAAGAACGGATAAGATTCCCGCATATAAGCGGATCCAGTCCGCGATTCGAAGCGTCATAGAGGCTGGCGAACTGCGTGTCGGAAGCTTGGTGCCTTCGGAGAGAGAACTCGCAAGAATTCATGACGTGAGCCTGATGACCGCTCGGCACGCTCTCGCCTCACTGGAACGCGAAGGGGTGGTTGAACGGCGTCGCGGCGTTGGCACTTTTGTTGCCGCTCCCAAAATTCATTTCAATAAGTTAATGAGTTATACCGAGCAGATGCGAAGCCGAGGCTTGGCTACGGTGTCGAAGGTTCTTTTTGTAAAGATCATCGACAACGAAGAAGAAGCAGCGGCGCAATTATCCCTGTCACCGGGGAGTCGTGTCCTTAAACTTGAGCGCTTGAGGTATGCCGGTGGCCGGCCCTTCGCCCTGGAGACCTGCTATCTTTCCGCAGAGCAGTTTTCTGGTTTGCAATCGGCCCCCCTGCAGAGAGAGTCGTTGTTCTCCACTTTGGAGCGCAACTATCGCATTGAGCTGAGCTATTCCGACGAAGAGGTCGATACCACCGCTGCGGACCCGAGAACAGCGGAACTCTTGGGCCTGCCAAAGCATGCACCCGTTCTGCGCATCCGGCAGGTCATCTATTCATCGAAAGGGGTTGTCATTCTTTATGTTCTGGGGCTGTATCGTTCCGATCGTCACAACCTCGTTATCCGAAGATATCGATAAGTTGCCTGTCGTTCAGAATAGAGTCCACGACCAACTGGCAAACGGGAGGGACTCGTCTGTACAAAGCGCATCCAAGTAGTTTCATCTTTTTCGCGCGTCGAATCAGGCGTTTGCTTATTGCGGAGCAATTCTTGATAGGGCAGCCAGACCTCAATATTCCGTCCGTTCTGAAACCGTGATATAGAGGTCAAGCAATCGTTTGTCTGCGAAAGGGAGCGGGCTCAACCGGTCAAATCCCGTGCACTCAACCACGATGCGCGAGGCTTCCCCAATTGCGCGATCGAGACGCGCGTTCCTCGATTGCGTTTTTTTTCATCTCCAGCGAAAGACTAACGATAAGGATCACCGATGCCATTCGCACATCTAGTTCGCTTGTGGTTCCCGGCTCACCGTTGTTGGTGGATGTTCGTTCTGTTGTCACTCGCCCCCATACCTGCAACCGTTGCGCAGGATTCCAAACCAAAATTCAGGGTGGTTGCATTGGCAGAGCATGGCGGGATACATCAGCCTTTTGTCGATGCGGCGAAGGTCTGGTTGCAAAAACTGGCGACGGATAACAACTTTTCCGTCGATTACATACAGGATACCGGGCAAATCGATGACGCATTCCTATCTCACTACCAGTTGTTCATCCAGCTCGATTATCCACCGTATGCCTGGGCGCCAACGGCTATGACCGCTTTTGTGAAATATATCGAGGAGGGTCGTGGCGGATGGATCGGGTTTCATCACGCTACGCTGCTGGGCGAATTTGATGGATACAAAATGTGGCCCTGGTTCTCCCAATTCATGGGGGATATCCGATTCACGGGCTATATTCCGAAATTTGCGACCGCGACGGTCATCGTCGAAGACGCGTCTCATCCCGCGATGAAGAACCTTGGCGGCTCCTTCACGGTGAAGGATGAAGAGTGGTACACCTACAATAAGTCGCCGCGCCTGAATGTGCACGTGCTTGCGCGCGTGGACGAGGGCACCTATTCGCCCGATACATCCACCAAGATGGGTGACCACCCCGTGGTCTGGGCAAACGAACATTACAAGGCTCGAAATATCTATATTTTCATGGGGCACCGTCCGGAGCATTTTCAAAACCCCGTTTTCACAACTCTTTTTTATAATTCAATTTTATGGGCAGCGCACCAATGAAAAGATATTTCCCAATACTCCTTGTGACTCTCGTCCTTTTGTTCTCTCTGAGTGCGGCTCTTGCGCAGCAGCCTCGTTTTAAGATGCTCGCCTTTTATTCAACAAGCGTGGAGCCAGACCATGTTCTGTTTGCGGAAGGCGCCCTAAAGTTTTTTTCAGAAACAGCACAAAAAAACAATTTCACGTTTGATTCGACGACGCACTGGGACGAGATGAACGATTCCAACCTTGGAAAATACCAAGTGGTTGTCTGGTTAAATGATGAGCCCTCAACAGCCGAGCAAAAGCGCGCCTTTCAAAAATATATTGAAAACGGAGGCGCCTGGCTGGGCTTTCATGTGGCCGCGTACAACGATAGAGATTCAAACTGGCCGTGGTTTGTGGATTTCCTGGGTGGCGGCATATTTCACATCAATAGCTGGCCACCTTTGCCCGCAAAGCTGACCGTTGATGACCGGTCACATCCTGTGACAAGGCACATTCCAGAGAGTTTCATATCGCCTGACAACGAATGGTACATCTGGAAGCCAAGCCCACGGCTAAATAAAGACGTGCGAGTCTTGGTCACCCTGGATCCTTCCAATTATCCAATTGGCTTTAAGGATGTCCTGACGAGCGGGGATCTACCGGTGGTGTGGACAAACACGAAATATAAAATGCTCTATATGAATATGGGACACGGCGACAAGATATTTACGAGCCCAATTCAGAACAAGCTGATCGAAGACGCGGCGCTGTGGCTTGGCACGATCTCGACGCAGGCAGAGATGCCGGCCGCGACAGGGACGCAAATCAGTCCTCAGGCAGTGGTAGTGAACCCGAAAACCAATAGGGTCTACGCGGTGAATTCCACCGACGGTACAGTCACAGTTATCGATGGCTCGGCCAATTCCACCACAACGGTAAGAGTTGGATCCGAGCCCAGGGCGATCGCTGTAGATCCAGTGACTAACAGAATTTATGTGGTGAACTCGGCCAGCGGCACGGTATCCGTTATCGACGGGGCAACCAATGCAGTGACCGCCACCGTGGACGTAGGAGCGCTTCCGTACGTAGTCGCGGCAAATCCGACAACCAACAAGATCTATGTGTCGAAAACCTTCAGCAACACTATGACGCTGATCGATGGTAAGACCAATGCCACGAGCAATCTGAGAGCAGGTCTTCAGGCCGACGCAATTGTGGTAAACCCGGTAACGAACAAGATCTATTTGACTCACTACGAAAGCCAAAACGTAACGGTAATGGATGGCGCGACGCACAACACCACTACGGCGCTGACAGGAATACATGTCTGGGCCATCGCGCCGAATCCGGCCACAAACAAGATCTATGTTGTGAACAAAGGGTCGGCCAAACTAACGGTTATCGACGGCGCGACTAACAACACGACTACAGTGAACACGGGAGATAGTCCTTGTGCGGTCGCTGTAGATTTAGTCGCGAACCGAGTCTACGCAGTGAACTATCTAAGCGACAGCGTGACGGCGATCGATGGAGCAGATAATTCGGTGATTGCGACAGTGGCGGTCGGAACGCGTCCTCAAGCAATTGGAATCAACTCAGTGACTCACACGATCTACGTGGCGAACACACACGACAACACCGTAACGGTGATCGATGGCACCAACAATTCGGTGATCGGAACCGTGGCGACCGGAAATGGTCCCTATGCTATTGCGGTGGATACGGCAGCCAATAAAGCGTACGTGTCTAATATGGGAAAGAACAACCTAACGGTGATTGATGGCCGACATGGAACTATCGGAGATCGCTCGGCAGACGGTGTGCGGCCATAGGCTTCATCATCTCCATGGCCCATACTGCGGCCGGACGCATGTACATGGAGGCGCGGAAATTTCCGTTTACGTCCCACGCCTCCGGAGTGCGGAACCAATAGCCTTTGGTTTCATAAATGACGTGATAGAGGCCCCACACAGTCCTGTAGGCTTCATCTTTCATACCTTCGCTAAGAAAAAGCGCGGCCAAGCCAAAGCTCGTACCCGCCCAAACCTCTAAGCCTTGTTCGTTGTCGCCAAGGATGGCGCCCTTTGCGGACATCCCGTTTGCAGCACCCATTTCTCCGTTGCCGAACTTCATGACGTTGAACGCAAAAATTTTCTTGAGGGCCGACAACTGCATATCGCGAGGCACCAAATCCCCTAAGCCAGTCATATTCGCGTACCACTGTCCGGCAAGTTGATCTGCCTGCACGTCGTCGCGGCCGGGGCTCTCCATGTCGTAGTTGAAATATTCGCCATTCCAAAGCTTGCTCACAAACGATTTTTGTCCCTTAAGAAATAATGCGTGATATTCCGCGGCTTTTTGGGGGTCTCCAAGAATGCGAGCAGTTTCTTCCGACGCACGCAAGGCGGCCAGCCACAATCCGCCGCAGTAGGCGCTGACGCCGCGAACGGTCCATGAATCGTAGGTTTGGTCGGGATAGCCGCTATTTTCGGGCACGCCGCTGCCGTGATCGAACTGCTGCAAGTAAACGATGGCTTCCTTCATCGCGGGCCACATTTCACGAAGAAAAGCGGTGTCCTTACGTCCTGTCAAAACATAGTCCCGATACACCATCAGAACGAATTTCGAATTCAGGTCTTTCCAGTCATTGGTGTCCTGCCAGCCCGGTTCATTGACAGAAATAAAAGGATCGCCTTCGGGTACACCCAGGTCGTGGGGTACGGCGCCCCTTTTTTTGCGCTTGTGCAGAACGGGCTCACCGGTCTGTTGAGTTTTCCAAACCCAGAGGCCTTTTTCCGGATACTCGCGCGGAACGGTATCTGCAAATTCGCGGAGTTCTTGTTTTTCGATTTTCGGCCAGAATTTCAGCAGTGGCATGGATGCATAAAATCGAACATCCAGAGTGGCGTAATATGCGTAGTCAAAACACTCGAGGAGCGCAAAAGAGGCTGGAGCTTTCTTATCGCCTCCTGCGGGACGGCCCCAGAATGTGCCCCCGTCCGTGAGAGTGTAGAGTTCATTGAAGAGCATCCCCCGATACCAAAGAGGCTTGCTTTCATCGCTGGTGTATTGTGCTTGCCAGGTCTCGAGGGCATTGCTCCAAGACGCGGCATTCAGGAGTCCGTCGCGGGCGATCGCCCAAGCATTGTTTCCAGAAGTTCCGTAGAAATCTGTGTAACGCCGATTCCATTTGCGTCCCTGGCCAAACTCGACGATGGGGAAATCCCAAGAGATAACCATTGGGACGATTTTCTTTTCACCGGGTTGCAATGTGAAACGCACAGCGATCGCACCCGCAAATTTTTCGCTGGCGCTTACCCAAGATACGTCGCTATTCGCAAGTCTTCCGTCTTTTGAAAAAGGTGTCCACACGGCCTTCCCGTCGCCGTCTGCGAGAAATGTCGTTTGATAGGTGACCTCCACGCCGGGAGAGTCGAGCGCGGCAATTGCAAACTGGCCGTCCCATTCATTTTCAACGCCTTCGGCGCGGTTGCGTTCGAACACGACGCCCTTCATCGTTCCCGATCGGCCAACGGTCTCGCTCACAAAATGATTGTAGTTTCCCTGATTGGGAGCTCCTTTGAAATCACGAGTGAAGGTGCGGAACCAACCATCCATGTTGGTCCAGGAAAGCAGGACAGAAACCGTGACCACACGTTTTGTCGGATTTTCCGCGTGCCAGCGGTAGACAGCAATTGGATAGCTTGATTCGCGATAGTTATCGGGAAGAACGGGAGAAAACTGCTCCAGAACTACGTGAGCGGGAAATTTGTCCCACCGGTAGTCAAACCAAGACTTGGGATAGAGAGCCGCATATTCTCCCGCACCGACGGGATAGTTCCATTGCCAACTGGAGAGTTGGTCGCCATGAGGGTGATCCGTCATCAAGACTTGCGCGGTACCCGCCGAGTCGCCTTCAGATTGCTGAAACATGGCGAACTGATTGGCATAGGGCGTTTCATATTTGTGAACACCGGCTTTAATGTGCCAGCGCGCAAAATCGCCGCGATATGTTCTGGCGAATGTTCCGGAGCCGAAGCCCCCCACGGGAGCACCTTGCCAGTAGCCGTCATCGATGTCGGTGGCACCGCGTTTTACACCCGGATTTTCTAAGGGAAGTCCCACGGGGCGCTTCCAAGCTGCGTTGGGGATCTCATTATCGCCGCGCACGGCAGGCGCTAGCAATAGCAGGGAAGAGAACACAATTGCTTCCAGGAATGACCGTTTCTTCACACACCCTCCAGATGGGAGCCGGTCTGAGCCAGTAACGAAAATTTCCGATAGCTAGTTGGCGGTCCAGTACTTATTAAACCCGATATACTCCGAGGGCATCACCGCCAGGATCTTCCGGCGCAGTTCCAGCAGGTCAACCGCGCCTAGGGTTTTATACAGAACTTTGCCATCGGGACCGAGCAGCACTGTATAAGGTACAGCCGACTCCCAGGTGGGATCGAACGCCGCCTGCAAAGCTGCGGTGTCGTCGGAGGAGAACAAAAGGTTTCGGCTGGTGGCATGCTTCTTCTGCAGGAAGCGCAATACGCTCGGCTCTTCATCCGGCATATTCACGGCCACCGTCACCAGGTCGAAGTCACGAACGCCGTACATGCGATAGGTGTCCTGCAGATCGGAGAACTCCGCCACACAGGAGCCACACCATGTAGCCCAGAAGCTCACCAGCGTTATGTGACCGGTGCGATTGGCGCGCATCTTCTTCAAGCCCTCTGCATCCACCCGGTCAACACGGACAGGCTGGGCTTCGAGCTTCCTCTCGGCCGCTTCCCGCAAGGCGGATTTCTCCTGCCATTTGGTGGAGCAGCCAAACACTCCTGTGTGCTTTACCGCCACTTCCTTGTTTGCCAGAAGCGCCTCGATTGCATTCCTTGCATCTTGCGTGATGACCTGCTCGATGCGGTAGCTGTTGTCGATCCGGCCCTCGTAACGAAGACGGCGGTCCTTGTCGAAGATGAAAACATGTGGAGTCGCCTGCGGTCCATAGGCTCGTGTCACTGATTGCGTGTCGCCGTCGAACAGATAGGGGTAACGCAAATGTTTGTATTGGACACGGATCTTCATATCATCCAATGTGTCGCTTACATCGGAGGAGTCCAGCTCATCGATCGTTAAGGCCTTCGGATCGTTGCCCTGAATTGCCACGACCGCAATTCCTCGATTCCGGTAGTCGTCGTAGAGCTGTTGAATACGCTGTTCATACATCTGGGCGATTGGGCAATGGTTGCAGGTGAAGATCACAACGAGGACGGGGCTGCCTGCAAAGTCGCTGAGCTTGTGAACCATTCCGTCCACGCCGGGAAGCGCGAAATCTGGAGCGGGTGAGCCCAAGGGAAGGACGGCATGAGGTGGTTGGCCCCAAGCGGATACGGATGCTAGTAGCAGCAAGAGACAGATGGCCAGGCAGCAACCGGCAGCGAGCTTAATGAAGGTTCGTCGCGTGCTCATCCAGCGAGGCTCCTATTCTCGAAAATTGTGAGGCTATTGAGACGAACCTGCCGCGACGGGAGGCTTGATTGGGGTAACGTCAGCGTCGACCAATCCCATCACCCACTTGATCGCCTCAAGGTACATCCGCTGCAGTCTGGGATCATCCCAATTGTCTTCGGGGTGCCCAAGAGTCGAGTAGTATACGCGACCCTTTCCATACGTTTTTGCCCACGCAATTGCAAAGTCGTGATCTGCACGATGCACCTTGGGATTGCTTAAATCGAGCTTGTGGGCGTCCAGGCTCATAAGAACGCGGACACTGTCGCGCGAGAAGCCTTTCATCTGGTAAATCTCGTCGTGAAAGACGAAGACTCGCGGCCATTGCCGCATGCCCGGGAAGTTTGGGTCCTCGACGATGATTGGCGCATCGAAGGTCCCCCACGGGTGCTCGTCAAACGTGCCGCCAACCATTTCTCCGAACTCGGGCCACTTGGTAAACGTGTTTGCCGCGCTGTGAACGCCGATGAATCCCTTGCCATCGTCGTGCACGAAAGACAGAAGGTCAGTCTTCTGCTGCGGATCCATCTCCAGATCACCGCCGGTAAAAAAGAACACCGCATCGAAGTCCTTCAGGTTCCTAGCGTTGAATTCGAGACTCTTCTTTGTCAGTGCCTCGGTGTCGGTGCGGATGGTCGTCTCCCACAGGCCAGTCTGCTTTCCAAGATGCTCAATGGTGGCCATGGCGTGCGAGACGCACTCGTGGCGGTAGCCCTTTTCCTCACCTATGACCAGGAGGTGCTTCTTCTGGCTGGTCTGGGCGAAGCAGGAGCCAGTGAGCGTCAAAAGCAACAGCAGGAGTCCGCGGTGAGTAGTTTTCATAAGGTGCACTGATGATTCAGCCTTCGACGCATCGCTTTGTAAAATTGTTAAACTAAGTAGCACAACCTGTCAATGGACATTGCGAAGGGGCTGTCACCGAAAGGTCTTGGAGGTGAGGCTGAGCTCTTAGCTCCGGGGCAGGGGGAGGAGCACGGAGGCAATGGCATCGAGGCCAACCGAGATTGCGCCCCAAAGTACAGCACGATCGCCAAGCGCGCCGGCGCCTATTTTTGTCACCGCGAACTCGCTTCCTTCTAGCTGCTTCTGCACTGAGGCAATCAGCACGGGGTGACTGCCAACCTCTCCGCCGAGAAGAATCAGACTGGGATTCAGAATAAGCGAAAGATTGATAATTATGTCGGCGACTATGTCTGCTCGCTGCTGCACGATCTTTTTGGCGCGCGCATTTCCAGCCAGCGCCAGATTGAGAACGCCTACGGCGTCGGTTTCCGCAGCGCGCGGCCGTGTGTCCCGGCCGGATTTCCCGCTCTCCTGACGCCAACTCTCCAAAATCCCTGAGCAGGTGAGCACCGACTCGAGCTCACCGAACTCGTGAATGGTCGGTTTTTTGCGCGAGACAAAAGGCAAACGAAGATAGGCAATCTCACCCGCTGACCATTGGGAACCGTGGTGTATTTTGCCGCCCAGGATAATGCCGGCGCCAACATTGGCACCTATCTGAATCAGGACGAAGTCGTGCTCGGATCGTGCAGCGCCGAAAAAACGTTCACCCTGCGCAGCAAGGTTCGTATCGTTTTCAACGATCACGAGACAATCGACGATTTTGCCGAGCATGGCACGCAGCGGCACCGACCGCCATCCTTCAAGTGTACTGATTGCAAGAACGCTGCCTTCTTCCACGTTTGTAATAGCGGGAACTCCAACGACCATTAGCAGAAGGTGCTCGCGTGTCTTCTTCTTTCTATGAAGCAAGCTATCCAGGTTTTTGTCTACGTAGTTACAAATGGCGTCAGGCGTCGTCTTGCGGTTTGCAAGCGGTACCTTGAGCGTGTCGAGTTCGTTTCCGTTCAGGTCCGCAAGGAGGAATGAAAGGCTTTCCGCGGAGATTTCCACCGCGAGAATGCAGCCGCGCTCCGCCTTGAAGCGGAGCATGTCTGGCGGCCGACCACCACTCGACTCCCCCTCGCCGATAGGCTCGACGAGGTTTTCATCGAGCAAATCCTTCACCACGTTGGTGACGGTAGGAGCACTGAGCCCGGAAGCGCGCACCAGATCGGCTCTGGAACACGAACCGCACTCGCGCAAAAGCGTGAGGATACTAAGTGCGTTGGCGTGGCGCAAAACGGAGGGTCGGCCGATCGGAATAGGTTTCTTCTTCACTTTAGTTCGAAACGGCGGAACAGAGCATATCGGGCCTGGCGGGCCGGCTCCAAGCGCAGCACAGGCCAATTGAGTGATCCTGAGGTCGGCGCAAGCGTATTCTCCCCCGATGAAGGAGGCAGACACATAGCTATATCATCGGTGGCCTCCAGCAGCAAATTCGCGTCGAGGGCCTCGAAGTTGTTGCTTTAGATCCGCACTTGATGATAGTAATGAATCGTTACGAAGTATATTGAGAACCCACAAACGCCGTAGGGCAGTTCGGAAAGGACGTGGGATTTGACGATGACCGGGAAGGTCCTGCTGCTTGGTTTCTTCGCATTTTCCCTCACTTCAGTCGCCGCGCAAACCAGGTCGCCGCGACACCCTCTAGATGCGCTCACTACGGACGAATACTGGCCGGTTCATGACGCGCTTGAGGAGAGCGGACGCTTCGCGGACAAGACCATCGTCTCAAGCCTTCTCTCGTATCATCTCGAGCTGGATGTCGACGCTCCGAACAACAGATTTATGATCGATCGGCTAGTTCCTCAACAGAATCGTCGATGGCGAAGACTGAGAAGGACGCGATTCTTGATATTGATCCGCGGCGGCCCAGCATGTGGCACTTCATCAATCCAACACAGCATGGAGATGTAGGCTATCCCACCGGTTACGAAATCATGCCTGGCGCCACGGCCGTCTCCAATATGCCACTCGAAGACCCCGCACAGAAGGCAGGTGGCTTCTCTGAACACCAGATGTGGGTGACGCCTAACAACCCTGACGAGCTCTATGCTGCGGGGAGTTTATGTCACCAGTAGCAGTGGACTGGAAGGGCCTGCATCATGGACTAAAGCGAATCGGTCCATCGAGAACACGGACATCGTCGGCTGGTATACGTTGGGGTTCCACCATGTTGTTCGCCTGGAGGACTGGCCGATTCATGCCCACGCCGTGGCACGACTTTTTGATTCAGCCGGTCAACTTCTTCGACAAGAACCCGGTGCTGATCCTGCCACATCAGCCCTAATGTGGCCGGCCTTTGTACACGTTTGTAGAGGAGCTTACGCGCATGTTGTAGCAAACCGAGAGATGCGAATGGAAGAAAATAAGACCCAGGAGCCGCGTTGGATCTCCGGCATCGAGCCTTCCAAAGGACTGCTCGCGGCCAGTGGGACCGAAATTCTTGAAATCGAATGCCGAGAGCAGCCCGCGCGGTTGCGTGACCTAATCCGAACCTATGGCCGAGATCCTATCGTTCGCTCTCAGCTCGAAGTGCTCCGCGATCTCGCGACCAAGAAGGCTGGGCCTGTGCTCTTTATCGGACTGGGCGCGTCGTTCTGTTCATCTATCAGCGGATCGATTCTCTTGCAGTCCAAAGGAAGACCCTCGTTTTCGGTGGACGCGGGCGAGTGGCTGCACTATGCGCCGCGTGTGTGGGATGAAGCTGCGATTTCCGTATTGCTGACCACCTCCGGGGAAAGCGCGGAGCTAGTGGAGCTCGTAAAGGCGAGTGGGAACAGGCCTCTTGGTCTTATTTGTAACAACCCTGCAAGCACTTGCTGGCGACTGGTTCAAAACAGGCTCCCCGTCTTAGCGGGGCCAGAGTATGGCAACGCAACGAAGACCTATACGAACGCCACTGCGGCCTCCATTATTCTTGCGTCCGAAATTCTTGGCCGCCCATGGCAGGAAGATGCGGAACGCGCTATGGAAGTATTTTCCACCAGTCTCGATCCCATCTTTTCACTGCGAGGCGAGGTGGAGCGATTCTGCCGGGGCGCCGCCAACATTGAGATCATTGGGCGCGGAGCGGCATACGGTGGGGCGATCATGAGTGCGCTTTGCATCCGCGAGATGAGCGGCCATCGCGCTGCCGCGCATACCGGTGCCGGCTTTCGGCATGGTCCTAGCCTGGATGTTGACGCATCGCATGTGGCGATTATCTTCGCGCTAGGTCGAGTCGCCGAACTAGGCGTGAAGCTGGCGCAGGAGTGCAACAGGCGCGGTGGTAGAGTCGTGCTCATTTCCACTGAAGACCAGGATGCTACTGAGAAGCTATTCCCGGTCAAGATCGAAGAGGTCCCGGAGCCGTGGGAGGCCATCACGTCCCTTTTAGTGCCGCAAGCGCTCACACTGGGCATGGTCGAAAGGAACGGCTGTCGGCTGCCACCGCGATTTCAGTACGGTGTAATGGAACAGTAGTGATGACTAGCTTTTGCCATCGTGCAGTCAACAAGGTTAAGAGTGTGCACCAACCAACGGATCTGTTCACATCGAAACGGCCTGTATCTTCGCCAACCGAGAGGCAACATTGTCTGATTCAATAGTCGCTACGCAGACAAAAGTGAAACGCGGTTTTATCTGGAGAGTCTCCTTCATCGCCGGACTGGGAGGCATTCTCTACGGCTACGACATGGGGATCATCGCCGCTGCGCTGATTTTTGTGCGCGATTCATTCAGGCTGTCAACGCGAATGGAAGAGGTGGTAGTGAGCGTCGTGCTCATCGGCGCGATGCTCGGTGCGCTGGTGGGGGGAAGCATCGCCGATCGCATCGGCAGGCGCGCCACGCTGGTCTGGGGAGGAGGCATCTTCATTGTCGGTTCAATTGTCGCTCCCCTGTCGCCAAATGTAGCGACGCTGATCGTCGCGCGTGCGCTGTTGGGAATGGCCATCGGCTTCACCTCTGTGACGGCGCCGGTTTATGTCTCGGAGCTTGCTCCGCCGCAGTCGCGAGGAACTCTCATCGGCCTTTACCAATTCGCCCTTACTGTGGGCATTGTGCTGGCGAACGTGGCGGGCTATTCGCTAGCCGGGCAGCAAGGGTGGAGGCTGATGTTCGGGATCGGAGCCGTTCCGGCAGCTCTTTTCCTCATCCTGATTCTTACTCTTCCGGAAAGTCCGCGCTGGTTGTTTGCGCAGAACCGCTTAGCCGAAGCACAGTCAGTATTGAAGAATTATACGGAGGAAGCTGGGGCGCATGCGCTATTGGAGGACATTCGAACTGCCCTGCTAGCGAAAGTCGACAAGCGCTGGAGCGCTCTTTGGGGCCCGGCGGTGCGCAAATCTCTCTTGATCGCCGTGGGGTTCACCGTTCTGCAGCAGGTTACCGGCATCAATACCATCATCTACTATGGGCCGCAAATATTTGCGCTTGCCGGAATTGGCTCAAGCAAGAGTGCGATTTTTGCGACGCTTATCGTGGCTGTCACAAATATGCTCGCGACGATCATCGCTCTTGTACTCGTTGACCGGGTGGGCCGCAAGCCGCTTCTATACGCTGGTGTCGGCGGAATGACGTTCTCTCTCTTCCTGCTCTCTTACGCGTTCCACAATCAGGCCGCATTCGGATCATCGCCCGGGATCGTCGCCACCGTCTGCCTGATGGTTTACATCACGTGCTTCGCATTCAGCATGGGGCCGATCGCTTGGATTTTGGCGTCCGAGGTCTTTCCCCTAAGGCTGCGCGCCCGCGGTATCGCTGCGGCGACGCTCGGTTCCGGGGCTTCAAACTTCCTGGTCTCGCTCACATTTCTGTCGCTTATCAAAGCTGCTGGCAACGCGCTTACCTTCATCATCTATGGAGTGTTCTGCATCATCACACTGCTTTTCGTGCGCTTTATTGTGCCGGAAACGAAAGGCCGTGAACTGGAAAGCATCAGCGCCGCGTCCAATGTGGTTGCGCAATGAATAAGCAGCGTATGACAGAAACTCCAACAACGCGCAGCAGTTCACCTGAGACGGCGTCAACGAGGGCGAAGCAGCAAAATCTACCGACGACAGCAGATAGCGGATACGTCGTTGGCGTGGATATTGGAGGGACCAACCTACGGTTGGCGCTTGCGAACATGCACGGCGCTGTGCTGGCCCGGTCCTCTTCTTCGACTGTGAATAGTCGAAGTGCGGAAGCGGTCACGCACATGATTCACCGGGGTGTGCAAGACCTGCTGCAAGAAGTGTCTCTCCCGTGGAGTGTACTGAGGGCAGTTGCGGCTGGTGTGCCCGGTGTAACGGATGTCGATGCGGGCATCGTAGTGGCCACGTCGTATCTCGTGGGGTGGCGGGACGTTCCGCTGCGCAGTTTGCTCGAAACCATGTTGGGTGCGCCGGCAGCTGTGGACAACGACGTGAATCTCGCGGCGCTTGGCGAGAGTTGGGCTGGTGCGGCGAAAGGAGCGACCGACTTTGTCTTCCTTGCCATCGGAACTGGAATCGGTGCAGGTATCGTATTGAACGGCCAGCTATTCCATGGAAGCAGATGGGCCGCTGGCGAGATCGGCTACATGCTTGTCCCAGGCGCGAAGGATGAGCCGGTTGAACGCGGCAAGCCGGGCACGCTCGCAGGCATTATCGGAGGCGAAGGTATCAAGGCGCAGTGGCAGCGGCTGTGGCGACAGGGCGGCACCACGTTGCCGGAGAATCTCAGGGCAACGGAAGTATTCGATGGCGCTATGAAGGGCGATCCGCAGGCGCAGATCATCCTGGAGCAGTCCGGGCGAATGCTGGCTGCCGCAATCTACAACATGACCCTGGTGCTGAATTGCCCACTCTTTGTGCTGGGTGGGCGTGTGGGAATACACCCTGCGCTATTTGATGCGACCGAACGATTCCTGGAGCGGTGGAGTGCGCGCGCACCTTTGCGGCTGATGCGGAGCGCTCTGGGGGTAGATGCCCAATTGATGGGTGCCGTCCGCCTGGCGCTCGATACGGCGAACCTGCGTTCGGCCCTGCCAATCGGCAAAACAGCGAGCTAGAAGTGAGATCGCTTACGGGAGGGAGAGCCTTTCGGCGGCCATTTCTCCCTATCTGTGCGCCAGGTTGGATTGGGCATTTGGCTAATGGGCAGCACAAGCACAAAGACCTTGGTGGCACAACCGGAACTACCGGGCATTCGCCGGACATTTCGGTTTCCACCCAGCCTCGAGAAGCTGAGGTTCGTGTGATAAATGGTCGAACTGAGAGCGTTTTTTACGGTTGGTGGATTGTTATTGCTGCGTTCTTAAACCTCTTTTTCGCTGTCGGAATTGTTTTTTATGGCTTTCCAGTTTTTTATCCATCGCTCGTCGAATCGCTCGGGTTTTCACGGGCGCAACTGACACAAGGATTTTTTCACGGATTCCTATTTGTCGGATTGCCATGCGGCTTGCTGGCGGGGGTGGTGATCGACCGCATTGGGGCGCGTTGGGTAATTTTGGTGGGAGCGGGACTCGTGGGCGCCTCACTGGTATTGATGGCGAGAATCACGAAGTTGTGGCACTACGAAGCTCGCTGCATTCTCGAGGTTCTGGGCTACGTTCTGGCAGGACCGATTGCGAATCAAGTTCTGGTGGCGCGGTGGTTCACTTCTTTAATGCACCGGCCGTGATTGCGTGGTGACACGTGGACTGAGAGTGGCATGTTAGTGCATCGTATTGTAAAATGAGGATCTAACTTGCCCTGTTCCCCGGTAGCTCAATGGTAGAGCATTCGGCTGTTAACAGAGAAATTCAAATCACATAACTCGTTTCTCTAGCGTCAGTTAATAGCTTTCCGGCATCCCCATTTTGCTTTTTTCTTGTCCCCCATATGTCCCCCAGCTGGCTGGATGGGGTTCACTCCAGTAATGCGTGCAACGCTTTGTGAAAAGGGGGCAGTGCAGTTGGCGGCGGTTTACTAAAACAAAATTCATCCTGCCCTGTTCGTACTCACACCGTTTCATTTGTATTCGATAATTTACGACGTTCTTATTTGCGCCCGATCACCTCATTTGCAGGCTGGAGTGCACCAAGGGTGCACCGAAGTTTTCCAGCGATAGTGTTCTTTTCGCATTGGGAAACCATTTCTACAGATAGCGCGTTTTTCGGCCAAGTGAATTACTTCGGAGTTGCCCGTCAACGGGAGCAATCGCGATCACTTCCTACAAGCCGACTTGAACGAAGCCGGCCGCGCGGCGGACGCTGCGCGTGAGGTGGACGGAGCAGTGGTTGCTGTTGGTTGAGATAAGTTGTCGGGTCATAGGAGGTCCCC
>Ga0210405_10001545_pt1 | contig 25945 bp, 27 predicted proteins | sample IncBWH11MmetaG_FD_155492 | JGI IMG/M metagenome (GOLD analysis project Ga0210405, IMG submission 155492) | Forest soil microbial communities from Barre Woods Harvard Forest LTER site, Petersham, Massachusetts, United States - Inc-BW-H-11-M | ecosystem: Environmental > Terrestrial > Soil >...
TCCCACCCGATAAACATCTGCAGGTAGTTGCCCGCCAGTACCAGCGTGAGCATGAAAAACATGAACAGGTTGAGATAGGAGAAGAAGCGATAGAAGCCGCCTTCTTCCCACATGTACCCGACGGAATAAATGTGGATCAGGAATCCGACTCCGGTCACGACCAGCAACATCACGAGTGTCAACTGGTCGAGATAGAACTCGAAGTTCACCATGAAGTTGCCCGACCGGATCCAATGACCGAGGTACTCGGCGTGCGGCAGTTCGAGGGACGAGAAGCGGGCGGCGACATACAAGCCCATCAGGAACGCCGCGCCGCAGAAGGTCAGCGCAACTGCAGAAACCGTCTGCCGCGAAAGCCGGCGTCCGAAGAAGCCGTTGATGGCCGCGCCGATCAGCGGCAGAATCGGAATCAGCCACAGATGAAGAGAAGGCGTCATAGTTTCAGCAGGTTCACGTGGTCTACGTTCAAGGTCTCGCGGGTGCGGAAAACCGCGATGATGATCGCCAAGCCGACCGTCGCCTCGGCCGCGGCCACCACCATCACGAAGAAGACGAATACCTGTCCGCTCAAGTGCTGCCATTGCGCCGCGAATGCCACGAACGAAAGGTTCACGCCATTCAGCATCAGCTCAATGCAGATGAAAATGGTGATGATGTTGCGCTTGATCAGGAAGCCAATCACGCCGCACGAAAACAAAATGCCGCTCAAAATCAGGTAATAGGAGACGGGGACCATCAACTCTCCTTTTCCGGGTTCTTGGGTTCGGGGCGGCTCGCCAGAACGACCGCACCCATAATCGCGATCAGCACAAGCACCGACGTGATTTCGAAGGGCAGCAGAAAATCGTGAAACAACAGATTGCCTATTGTCTTAGGGAAACCAGGCAGGGCTCCCAGGCCGACCGTTGCCGTGCCCGTGCGCTCGATGAGAACCCATGCCACGAGCAGGCCGCCGGCCAGAACTCCCGGTATGCCGAGGATGAGCGCCACCTGGCTGCCCTTGGTGCGTTCTTCCACACCCGCATTCAACAACATGATGACGAAGACGAACAGCACCATCACCGCGCCCGCATAGACGATCACCTGCACGGCCGCAACGAATTCCGCACCCAGCAGCAGGTACTCCACGGCCAGTGACGCCATCACCACCACCAGCGACAGTGCGCTGCTGATAGGATGGCTCTGCACCAGCAGGTTGATTGCCCCCGCCACGCAGATCGCTCCGAAAACCAGAAACAGCACGAGATGTAGCATCTTCTTATATGTCCGCCCGCCGCTTCAGTACCGCGGCGACATGATCAAGAACGGTACGCAACTACCAGGGCCGTCACCACAAGATTCGCGATTGCCAGCGGGAACAGGAACTTCCAGCCGAAAGCCATCAGTTGGTCATAACGGAAGCGCGGCAGAGTGCCACGCACCCAGATATACGTGAAAAGGAAGACAAATACTTTCGCGACGAAGTAGAAGGTCGGCAGGATAAGCCGCAAAACTGGCGGTCCAAACAGCGGGCCATTCCCGCCACCGAGGAACAAAATGGTTGCCAGGCAGGCGACCGTGATCATGTTGGCGTACTCCGCCATGAAGAACATCGCGAATTTCATCGCGCTGTACTCGGTATGGTAACCCGCAACCAGTTCGGTCTCTGCTTCTGGAAGGTCAAAGGGAATCCGGTTGGTCTCGGCATACGCTGCCATTAGATAAATGAAGAATGCAACGAACTGACATCCGTAAAAGATATTCCACTTGGGAATGAATCCCCAGAAGTAACCTCTTTGCGATTCGACAATCTGCTGCAGGCTGAAGCTTCCCGACACGATGAGGACGCCCACCAGCGATAGCCCGAGACAGATCTCGTAGCTCACCATCTGCGCGCTGGCCCGCAATCCGCCGAGCAGGGAATACTTGTTGTTCGACGACCATCCGGCCAGCGCCACCCCGTATACCCCGATCGACGTGACTCCCAGAATCAAAAGCAATCCAATGTTCAGGTCGGTAATCTGCAGCGGAATAATGTGACCCGCAACCGGAATCGCAGTACCGAAGGGGATCACCGAAATCGACGTGAGCGCGCAAATGACAGCGATCATCGGAGCCGCGATAAACAGCGGCCGGTACACGTGGGGAGGCGTCAAATCTTCCTTGAGAAGAAACTTGATGCCATCGGCCAGAGGTTGCAGCAATCCGAAAGGTCCCACCCGCGAAGGACCCCAGCGATTCTGCATGTGACCTACAACTTTGCGCTCCAACCAGACCGTGTAAGCGACCGCCGTGAGCAGGATGAAGATCACCAGCACGATCTTCACGACCGACGCGACCAAGAAGATGGGAAGACTCAGCAAGTTCGTTTCCTGACTTGTTCGTGAACCTTAGGTGAAACCGATACCGGGACTGCTTCGAGGCGGCTCAGTCGGCCGCGACTTCCGAAGTTTGTTGCGTACGGCTTTCCATGACGCTATTCAGGGCCTTGGAATAGCGGCCAAGAGTTCCGCTGCTGAACAGATTGTCGTTTGCCGGAACAATCAATTCCGGTTTTTGAATCGCTCCCGGACCGCTATTCGCGAGCGTCGTATGCTGATCATTGCCAGCCAGCAGGTTGATCCGCGAAACATCATAGCCGGGCACCAGCCGCTGGATCTCGTCGAGAATCGCAGTCGGCTCGAGTGGACTCATCTTGGGCTCCAGTCCGCGCGCCTCCAGCCACACCGCGTGCCGGTCGGCTTCGCCCGACTGCGCGCCGCGCGACTGTCCCATGTCGGTACGCTCGCCTGCGCCGAACGGCACTAGTTTGTGAACATCGAAACCCATTGCGTCCGCGATACGCACGATCATTTCGAAGTCACTCTTCGTGCCTGTCACCTCGCCGGCCTTCTTGAGAATTTGCAGATCACCGCAGGTGTTCGTGAACGTGCCCGATTTTTCGTAAGCGTTGGCAGCCGGCAGAACGACATCGGCCATGAAGGCGGTCTCTGTGAGGAACATCTCCTGCACGACGACGAACGTCTTCGAGAACAGGAAAGGATCCAGCCCAAGCCGGCCAATCGGATTTGCGCCCACGACGTATAGAGCTTTGAGCTTGCCGGCTTTGGCGGCGTCCACCATCTCCGGCAGTGTGAGGCCTGTGGCAGCCGGGATGCTGGTCCACTCGTCGTGGAACTTGCCCGTATCGGCCACTCGATGGTACCCGGGCAGCAGATCGGGATAGAGCCCCATGTCGGCGGCGCCGCGCGAATTCGCGTAATCAGCCAGGCACACAAACTTCGCACCGGGAACTCCAGAACCGAACTTCACCAGTACAGCCACATCGTCGCCGCGGATCTCCGATCCAAAGATGATGACCAGCTTCTGCTCGCCACGCAGTTTCTCGCGCAGAGCGTTCCATGTCTCGCGACTGTTTTTCTCGGTGATGATCGCTTCGACGGCCGCATCGTCTCCTGCAAGATAAGCGGCGACCTTGCCTTCTGTACCTGCCGGAATCTGCGTGAACCCTGCGGCCTGCCGTCCGAGTTTGATGGTTTGCGAGTTGATCAGGTAGAGCCGCGACCGATGCAGGCGAACGTTGTTGCGGATTTGCCATGCCAGTAGCGGATGCCGTTCGGTAGGATTGTTGCCGATCAACAGGATCGCGGGCGCGTCATAGACCTCACGCATGGTGGCGGTCGAGTCGGGCTTGCCGCTTAACGCCGCAGCCAAAGCAGGGAAGTCGGCCGTACGGTGATGGTCAACGTTATTTGTCTTCAGAACGACGCGCGCGAACTTCGAAAGCAGGTACGCTTCTTCATTGGTGATGCGGCTCGAACCCACCACGCCAATCATGCCATCGTGATCGCGGATCTGCGCGAAACGCTTTCCGATCAGCTCAAAAGCTTCTTCCCAGCTCGCCGGAGTGAGTTTCCCATTCTTTCGGATGAGCGGCTGCATCAGACGGTCCGGATGATGAGCAAAATCGAACGCGTACCGGCCTTTGATGCACAGAAAGTCATTATTAATGCCACTCTTATCACGATTGTCGCCGCGAACGATCTCCATGCCGCTATCGGAGCGGCGCACACCTAACGTCGTCTTGCAGCCATCGCCGCAGTGCGTGCAGATCGTGCCGACATGCTTCATCTCCCAGGGCCGGGTCTTGTAACGATAGGCTCCCGAGGTGAGCGCGCCCACCGGGCAGATGTCAATGCACATGCCGCACTCTTCGCACTCGAGGTGATCTTCCTTATTTGGCGCAATGATGGACGAGACGCCGCGGTTCTGCACGCCCAGCGCCCACACATCCATACCCTCGCCACAAACACGCACGCAGCGGTAACACAGGATGCAACGTGGCCGGTCAAAGAACACTACCGGCGACCACTGCTGCTCGTCCTTGTGATTCTTGGCCTCCATGTACTTCGACTCGGCGGCCCCGTAGGAGAACGTCATGTCCTGCAGTTCGCACTCTCCGCCCGCGTCACACACCGGGCAATCCAGTGGGTGATTACCGAGCAGCAACTCGACCATCGACTTGCGCGCCTGGCGCACTTCCTCGTTATCGCTCGTGACGATCATGCCCTCGGTGACCACGGTGGTGCAGGCAGTCTGCAGCTTGGGCATCTTTTCAATCTTCACCAGGCACATGCGGCAAGCGCCCTGCAGAGACAGATTGGGGTAATAACAGAAGGAAGGTATCTCAATGCCCGCACTCTTGCAGGCCTCAATCAGCAGCGTCCCCGCGGGAGCCGTAAGCTTTTTTCCGTCGACAGTGAGAGTTACGTCAGGCATTTAGGAATTTGTAATTTTGTAATCGGGCAATTTGTAATTTATTGCGATCAAGTACTTCGCGCCGTGTGGCGAGACGCTGTAAAGATCGCGCTGAGTTCGTGTCCTTCCTTGATAAGTGCCTGCAATTTGCCAGGGGCAACGATCTCGCAGTCCATTAGCATTTCGAGCCAAAACAGCGTTTCGTCAGCTTCCTCCACTACAACGCCGATCTTTGCAACCCATTCGGCCTTCGACCGCGCTCGGCAGGCTGCTCGGTAGTTCGCCGCCACTGCCGTGCCCGACCGAATAAGTTGTTTACCCAAGACCTGCGCATCCGTCCGATAAGGCAACGAACGGTAGAGTCGGACAATTCTCACCGCGAAAGCCTTTGTCCGATCCCGAAGTTCTTGTGGTGACGGCATCAGGTTGTCATAAATTACAAATTACCCGATTACCAAATTACAAATTCCCTGCTAGGCCAGAACCGGTAATTGTTCAACCGCGCCCGCTCTTTCAAATGGACAAGGTCTGCCTTCCAGGTGATCTTCGAATTCCTTGCGAAACTTCTTCACGAAGGCGATGGTCGGCATCGCCGCCGCGTCCCCTAAAGGACAGAACGTCCGTCCCAGCATGTTTTCCGACAGATATTGAATGTTGTCGATGTCCTTTTTCAGGCCTCCGCCTGCATGGAAGCGGGTCAGCGTCTTTTCGAGCCAATCGGTACCTTCACGGCATGGGATGCACCAGCCGCAACTTTCATGCCGGTAAAACTTCATGGTGCGCAGAGCAAATTTCACGATGCAATTAGTGTCGTCGAGCACTACCACCCCGCCAGAACCCAGCATCGATCCGGCTTTCGCAACCGAATCGAAATCCATGGGAATGTCGATCTCTTCCGGCAACAGCACCGGAGTCGATGATCCTCCGGGAACCACCGCCTTGAGTTCACGGCCGTTCGGGATGCCGCCGCCCACCTCGTAGATCATCTTCCTCAGGTTGTATCCCATGGGCAGTTCGTAGACGCCAGGCTTCTCCAGATTTCCGCTCAGGCAAAATAAGCGCGTCCCACCATTTTTCGGGGTGCCAATCTTCGCGTACCACTCGGCGCCGCCCAGAATGATGTGCGGAACGCTCGCCAGCGTCTCGGCGTTGTTGATGACGGTAGGCCCGCCCCATAGTCCAACGACAGCCGGGAAGGGAGGCCGGATGCGCGGAATGCCGCGCTTGCCTTCGAGCGATTCCATCAGCGCTGACTCTTCGCCGACCTCGTAGGCTCCGGCGCCACCGTGCCAGTAGATATCCAGATCGCGTCCGCTGCCGAAGATGTTCTTGCCCAGGAACCCGCGTGCATAGGCGTCGGCTAGAGCCTTTTGCATGATGATCGACAGGTATCGATATTCGCCCCGGATATAAATGTAGCCGGTGTGCGATCCCACCGCGAGAGCGGCAATCATCACGCCTTCAATCACCGCATGCGGGTCATGCTCGAAGATCAGGCGATCTTTGCAGGTACCGGGCTCGCTTTCGTCGCCGTTGCACAATACGTACTTCGGCTTGCTGGACTGCTTGGGTACGAACGACCACTTCATCCCCGTCGAGAAACCCGCGCCGCCGCGCCCGCGAAGGCCCGAGTTCTTGACCTCGTTGGTGATCGCGTCCGGCTCCATGGCAAGCGCCTTCTGCACGGCCTTGTAGCCGTCGAGTTCGAGGTAGCGATCAAGGTTGGTCGCGCCCTGGCCAAAGCGTCGGGAGACCACTCTTACCTCGTCGGGATGGGAAACAAGAAAAGCCATTTGCGAACTTGTAATTTTGTAACGGGTAATTTCGTGATTGAAATCAGATCCGGACAGCAGTTTTCAAATTACAAAATTACTCGATTACAAAATTACACATTCTCCTCACTTATGATATCCGTCGAGCACCTTGTCCAGTTTCTCCACGGTAAGGTTCTCATGAAAATCGTAGTTCACCTGGACAGCGGGAGCCCAACTGCAAGCCCCGATACACTCGACTTCTTCCAGCGTGAACCGGCCGTCTTGGGTCGTCTGCTTGTGGCCAATGCCGAGTTTCTTGCGGCAATGTGCGAAGAGTTCCTCTCCACCCCGCAACATGCAGGCAATGTTCGTGCACACCTGCACGTTGTATTTCCCGCGCGGCTTGGTGGTCAGCATGGAGTAATAGCTGATCACGTTGCGCACATCGAGTTCCGTCAGCTCGAGCCGCCGGGCGATTTCCTGAATAACTTCGTCGCTCAAGTATCCCATCTCATCCTGCGCGTACAGAAGCGTCGGGACGAGCACCGAGCGTTTCGTCGGATAGTGCCCAACCATCATGGTGAAGCGTGTCTCGAATTCGTCCGAAAATTTCATGCCTGCAAATCTCAAGCTTTCAGGAACCAAGTTACCCGATCACGAAGTTACATTTCTCACCGGTCGATCTCCCCCAGCACAATGTCGATGGATCCGATGGCGGCCACGACGTCCGCGATCAGCCGGCCCTCGCACATGGTGGGTAGCGTCTGCAGATTCGCCAGGCAAGCCGCGCGCATGTGCACTCGATAAGGTTTTGCCGTGCCATCGCTCAGCACGTAGTAGCCCATCTCGCCGCGCGGCGATTCCACCGCCTGATATACCTCGCCCGCCGGAACCGTGAAGCCCTCGGTGATGATCTTGAAATGGTAGATGAGCGCTTCCATCTCCGTCTTCATCTTCTCGCGATCCGGAAGCACGACCTTGGGCGCGTTCGCTTTGATCGATCCTTCGGGCATTCCATCGAGCGCCTGCCTTACGATATCGATAGACTCGCGCAGTTCGGCCACCCGGCACATGTAACGATCAAACACGTCGCCTTGTGTGCCCAGCGGCACCTTGAACTTGAAATTCTCGTAACCCGAGTAGGGCATGTCCCGACGCAGGTCGAGATCCACACCGCTTCCGCGCAACGTCGGCCCGCTCGCGCCCAGCGCAACCGCATCTTCTGCGCTGAGCTTCGCAACGCCCTTGGTGCGCATCATCCAGATCGGATTCCCGGTCAGCAAGTTCTCGTATTCGTCGACCCGGGCAGGGAAGCGGCCCGCAAAATCGCGCACCCGTTCGAAAAATCCGATCGGCGGCTCGAGCGCAATGCCTCCGATTCGGAAATAAGAGGTCATCATGCGCTGCCCGCTGACCATTTCGAATATGCGCAGGATGTCTTCGCGCTCGCGGAAGCAATACAGGAAGACTGTCATTGCTCCGATGTCCAGGGCGTGCGTACCCAGCCAGACCAAATGCGAATTGATGCGCGTCAGTTCGTTCAGGAGAACGCGCAGCCATTGTGCTTTCGGAGGAATCTCGAGGCCCAACAGCTTTTCGACCGCCAGTGCGTAGCAAAGATTGTTGGTCAGGGGACAAAGGTAATCGATGCGGTCGGTGAGCGGCACAACTTGTTGGTAAAACTTTGCCTCGCAGGTCTTCTCGATGCCAGTATGCAGGTAGCCGATATCCGGCATGATCCGCACGACGGTCTCGCCATCGATCTCAAGTATCACGCGCAACACACCGTGGGTAGAGGGGTGCTGCGGCCCCATATTCAGGATCATTGTTCTGTCCTGATTGGGCTCGATGACTGGCGTGGGGGTGAGGTGGGCCATCAGCGGTAGCCCTCAACCGGATAATCTTTGCGAAGAGGGTTGCCCTCCCAATCCTCCGGCATCAGGATGCGCCTCAGGTAGGGATGGCCGGTGAAGCGCACACCAAAAAGGTCGAAGACCTCGCGCTCGAAGTAATTAGCGGCTGGCCAAACCGCGGTGATCGACTCGACCACCGGGCTTGAGCCATCGAGCCGCACTTTCAACCGGACGCGCTCTTTCTTTGAGATCGAGAGCAAGTGATAGATGACCTCAAACCGCGGTTCAGACGGATACCAATCCACACACGTCACGTCCGACAGGAACTCGAAAGGAAACTCCGCGTGATCGCGCAACAAGGCGCAAATTTCGCGGATGTACGTCCGATCGACGATGATGGTCATCTCATCGCGATCGAATCTTACGCCCTGAATCGCGCCCGGGTTCCAATCCAGAAGAGCAGCCACCGCGGGGTGAGTCTTCAGCTGTTCGAGATCAGTGATCTTAGGAGCGATCGCCATCAGATCTATCCTCGCCTCAACAGCGATGAACGATTCCAGTCAAGCACTCCCTTCTTCCACACATAGAAGAAGCCGACCAGAACGATTGCGATATACACCATCATCTCCCAGAACCCGAACATCTTCAGGTCGCGCAGAATGACCGCCCAGGGATACAGAAAGACGGCCTCCACATCGAATAAAATGAAGAGCATCGCGACCAGGTAGAACTTCACCGAGAAGCGTTCACGGGCGTCGCCCACCGGAACCATGCCACATTCGTAAGGGGACAATTTTGCGCGTGTTGGCCGGCGTTTCCCGAGGATCCACGACAAGGTCACTATCACGCTCGCTCCAACGCTCGCCACAATGGCAACCGCAAGAATATGCAGTAGCAACGGCAGGTAGCGGGCGAAGTAATTGTCGGGCATAGGAGAGCTATATATAATTCGCGCGAAGACTGGCTTAAACGTTCTAGATTAGAGTTCGCAGGGAGTAGTGTCAAGCGACGGAGACCGCCTGCGCGCGTCTTTTGAGCAGCATTCAATCTGTTCTCGCGTTCCGAGTCGAACCAGCATGATTTTTGGCTTTAACACGGATGTAAAGCAGGGCGATACGGTCTATCACGTACAGAGCGAGGCTCGCGAAAACGAGTTGGTTCTGCAGACCCAGGTGTTCGTGCGCGGACGCTGTATCGGAAAACGAGCTACTTCCTACGCCGAACAGATCGCGCAAGGCAATTTCACCGATCAGCAGAAGGAGCAGATCCTGCGCGACCAGCATCGCCTGGTGCTCGACTCCATCCGCGAGGGCCGCGTCGAGAACGTTCTGGATCGCAAAGACACTCCGGAAATGCTGGCTGCCGTGAAGGAACTCGACCTGCAATGGGTCAATGCCGATTCCGTTCACGCCGATAGCAGCCTGGTGATGAGCCTGCGCGTGACCGAAGGGGGCGCGGCGGTCGAGGGCGCTCGTCTCACGTTCCGCTTCGCCCGTCCTGACGCCGCACCGTTCTATACCCAGGTCGCGACCAATTCCAGTGGTTATGCGGAAATGAAAGTCGAAATGCAGGAAGCGAACCTGCCGGACGCCTCCGTGCTGGTGCAGGCCAGTTTCGGCGGTCGCACAGCCACCCGAAAATTCCGCCTCCGCAAAATCGACTGAATCGCGTAGGGGCAGACGCCCTCGTCTGCCCAGCCGAAGCTTGAACCCGAGCAGCGAGCGATCAACCACTCTGAAGATCTGCGGCTTGGAGAGGGCGTGGCTTCAGCGGAGCCGCAAAGGCCGCAGATTTCATTGCGGCTTTCAACCGCCATTTCTCCATTTCGAATGACCCCCGACTTGCGCGAACCACCTTCCCCTTGCGAAGATCAGCAGGGATGAAACTCGTCATCAATGGCGAAGATCGCACTATCGACGGTCCTCTCACACTGAGCAGGCTGGTGGAGCAGTTGGGGATGAAGTCGGACCGGGTGGCGGTGGAATTGAATCTTGACATCGTGCCCCGCGAGCAATGGGTGGGAACACAGCTCGCCGAGGGTGATCGCCTGGAGATTGTGCACTTCGTTGGTGGCGGCACGCCTCATCCAGCCGGAGGTGGAGCATGAAAAGGGTCACGGCATCGGCAACAGTCGCCATCTTGATGGTCAGCCTGCTTTGGGCGCAGGGGCCAACCCAGTTCCACCCGGGTTTCAACCTGTTCACGAAGGCACAGGACGTACAGCTCGGGCAGGAGAACGCAGCCCAAGTCCGCAAACAGCTCACAGTGATCCACGACCCCTTTCTCACGGAATATGTGACTCGCGTCGGCAAGCGCCTGGTCAGCGGGCGGGAGGCACAAGAGAGCGGGTTTCCCTTCACATTTGAGGTGGTCGCCGATCCTTCGATCAACGCCTTTGCCTTGCCAGGCGGGCCGATGTTTATCAATACCGGCCTGCTCCGCGCCGTCGACAACGAAGGCCAGTTGGCGGGCGTGATGGGCCATGAGATGTCGCATGTGATCTTGCGCCACGGCACCAACCAGGCTTCCAAAAGCAAACTCATCGAGTTGCCTGCGGTCCTCGGGTCCGAGATGGCGGGCAGTTCGATGGTGGGCAAGCTTGCTGCAATGGGTATCGGTTTGGGCGCAAATAGTGTATTGCTGAAGTTCTCGCGCTCCGCCGAGAGCCAGGCCGACCTCATGGGCTCTCACCTGATGGCAGAGGCCGGCTACAACCCCATGGAGATGGCGCGCTTCTTTGAGAAGCTGAACGCACAGGGAGGTAGTCGCGGCATACAGTTCTTGTCGGATCACCCCAATCCCGACAATCGCGAAAAAGCCATCGAAGCAGAAGTCCACCGGTTGCCGCAGCAAAACTACGGTTACGAAACCGGAGAATTCCAGCGCATGAAGCAGGTGATCGCGGGCATTCACGAGCCAAAGCCAAAAGTACAGGCACAATAATTCGCAGAAGCAGCGGCCTCACGGTGCGCCGAAAAATTCTCGCGAGAGACGCCTTTCTTTGTGATCTTCCGCTTCCTTTTTCCTTTGCGATCTTTGCGGTTAGAAGCTTTTGCTTCGAACGCGCAGAAAAACTTGTAACCGCGAAGTTCGCAAAGAACGGCCGCTAAGGGAGCCAAGAAAACTCTCCAATGCAGGAAGCTTGGATCCAAACCACGACTGGCTTTGCAAGATGCCACCGTCTTCGCCCGTACATTCCTGATTACTCCCTGTGCAAGACTCTTCCTTGACATCAACCAAACTGGACCTAAAATGTTTCAAACATTTACGTTTTCGATTGTTTCGAGAGCGCGCCGCGACATTTGAAAACAGAATTCACATCCCGCGAGGTGGTGCAGCTCACCGGCATCAGTCCCCGGCAGTTGCAGTGGTGGGATGAACGCGGCATCGTGGTGCCGGCCCGGCAAGGAAGGCGGCGCCTCTATTCGCTTGAGGACCTTTCCGAGGTGGCGGTGATCTGCGAGTTGCGCGATCGCGGTTTTTCTCTCCAGCGCGTTCGCAAGGTCGTTCGCTTTCTCCAGCGTGAATTCGGCAAGCGCCTCGCCGAGACGGTCAGCGGATCGTCGGACTACCACCTGCTCACCGACGGCAACAGCCTATATCTGGAAACTTCAGCCCAGCAGATTGTGGACATCCTCAAAAACGCTCGCCAACCGATGCTGGCCATTTGCCTGAGCGACACGGTTCGCCGGGTGCGCGCCAACATCCAAGGCGGCAAGAAACACTGTCGTCCGGCGGAACGCAGCGCAGCCCGCAGGAAAAATGCTTCGTAACGTACGACCACGGGGAGGACGCATGAATGCCGAACTGGATTTCTTGAGCGAGTGGATCCCCGAGCAGATGGCGCCGGGTACGCTATTCGTGCTGGAAAACGCAGGCGAGGTCGGAGAGAAACAAGATCCCTACTGGGCGGTGCTTTCCTGCCCTTCGTGCGGGACTCTGGGGCTGGTCACGCGCAAACAGGTAGCTGGCCTCCTGGCCGTGATCTGCGGCTCCGATCAATGCTCGGCACAGTTCTTCATTCACGACAACGAAATCGTGCCCCGGAAACCGATCTGATTGTACGGAGCCGGGTGCCCCATCCTAACCTCGCGTTCTTTGCGCGGTTAGGGTGGGGACTTTCCCAAGAACAACAAGGCACGATCACACTGACCATCTCTGGCGTTGAAAGGGCAAAATCAGAGGCCTGCCTTCACCCGCTCCAGGGGAACCGGAACCTGCTCGACAATCTCGATGTCAAATCCTTCCAGCGCCGCCACCCGTCGCGGGTGATTCGTAAGCAGCCGGATCCGCCTCAAATTCAGATCCGAGAGAATCTGGGCGCCGATGCCGATCTCCCGCTGCGTTTTACGCTCGCTCTCCGGCAGGGTTGGAAGCGCTCGGTCGCGATGGAAGCTCAGGATGGTTCGGTCCCCAATCTTATCGGCCGAGAATCCCTTTGAGCTCTGGTGCAGGTAAATGATGGCGCCCTGTCCGGCTTCCGCGATGGCGCGCATGGAGCCTTCGATGGTGGCCCGGCAATCGCACGCAGTCGACCCGAAAACATCGCCCATCACGCAGTGCGAGTGCATACGGACAAGAACAGGTTCGGTGGCGTTCTCGATGTCTCCCCGAATCAGCGCGACGTGCGACTCCCCGCCTTCCACTTCGCTTTCGTAGGCGATCAGCCGGAACTCGCCCTGCCGCGTGCTCACCAGCGCTTCTCCCACGCGGTGCACATAGCGCTCATGCGCCATGCGGTAGCGGATCACCTCCGCCACCGTGAGCATTTTCATGCTGTGGGTTTTGCAGAATTCGATCAAATCTGGAACCCGCGCCATGGTGCCGTCGTCCCGCATGATTTCGCAGATAATCCCCGCCGGAATCAACCCGGCCAGCCGCGCCAGATCAACGGAGGCCTCGGTTTGCCCGGCACGCACCAGCACGCCACCCTTGCGGGCGCGAAGAGGGAACACGTGCCCCGGCCGGGCCAGATCGGAAGGCCGGGTGGCTGGATCGATCGCCACCTGAATGGTGCGCGCCCGGTCGTACGCCGAAATCCCGGTGCTCACGCCATCCCGCGCGTCGATGGCCTCGCAGAATGCCGTCCCGTAGTTCGACGTGTTCTCCGCCGTCATCGGCCCGATACGAAGGTGCTCCAGTCGCTCCTCCGTCATAGCCAGGCAGACCAGTCCCCGGCCATATTTCGCCATGAAGTTGATGGCCTCAGGGGTAACCTTCTCCGCAGCCAGCGTCAGGTCGCCTTCGTTTTCGCGGTCTTCGTCATCGACAACCACGATCATGCGCCCGGAGCGGATTTCTTCGATCGCGGTGGGAACGTCGGTAAATGGAAGTCGGGGGCTCATATCGTTGCAATTCTAGCAAACAGGCTCTCTCAACCCGCTCGTCCCTGGTGTACCAGTTCGCTCTCTGCTCCGCGGAACAGGGCCTTCACCGCCTTCACCACCCAGCGCAGCAGCAGAATAATCACAGCCAGAAAGCAGATCGCGAGCGTCGCGGCTACATAAGGATGCTGGGTCGCAAACCAGGTCAGGAAGATCGCCAACGCGTCTTCTCCCAGGCTGAGCCCGATGTTCGAAAGCGGCTCCGGCGAGGGCGTCACAGCTGCGCGTACGGCCGTTTTTCCCCCGTGGGCAGCCAGCGCAATCGCTCCCCCAAGCAGGGTTGCGATCAATTGCTTTTCCGGGGACAGCTGAGAAGTGGCCGCATAGGCAAGCAACGCGGCCACCGGAACGCGGATGAAAGTGTGCAATGCGTTCCAAAGTAGATCGAAAGCCGGAACTTTATCGGCAAAGAATTCAACCAGAAACAGCGCAAGGCTTGCCCCGATGACCCACCAGTTCGTAATCAAATGCAGAGCGGGCGGCAGCGGCAAAACTCCCGCATGCGCGAGCAGGCCCAAGGTCGCCAGCGTCGCATAGACGTTCAATCCAGCCGCGAAACTGATCGCCACCAGGGCCGCCGCAATCTCATTCGGCGGGAGTTTGACTGCCTCCAGCATGGGTAGAAACCTCGACCCTCGATTGGGCGGATTCTCCTCCGCCAGAATAGTCCTTACTCGGTGCAACAGAAAGGGCCGCTCAAGGCGGCCCCTTACTTCGATAGCTTTGCTGGTTCTTTAGAGGGTGGACTCAATCTCGAATCCCCAAGCCTCCAACAACGGTTCTGGGATGTACTTCGAGTTCTTGTTCCGGCGTGCCCACTCCCGCAAACGCGTCGACCGCAAGTACTGATCGGGGGAGAGTTTGTATTCACGAACCACTTGTTCGAATTCGGTAATCGTGGGGGTGATCGGCCCAATGGGTTCGGGCTTACCCCAGTTTGGGTTTCCGCGTCGCTTTGCCATGAAAATTACGCCTCGTACATTGGGATAAAATTTTTGACCGCCTGAAGAGCTATTTCCTAAACCTTAGATTCACTGGCTCTTAGGTAAGATGCAAAACCAACTCGATAGGGGCAGCAAAAGGTAAAGATCCTGTTTGACAGCAGCCTATGGGATATTGGAGACGTAAGAATATAAGTCAGTTTCGCCCTTAAGTCAATCAAATTCTTACCTCGTTGCGTCGCTCCGTCTCATATTAAGACCAATAAAATGAATAGCATGGATGGAAAACAACGCGTATGACCCGAAGTGTATACTCCCGTATCCGGGTATGTGATTTTTGGAAGCTTGCCGACCCTCGCAACGTTCTCGGTTACGCCCGTAACCGCAAGCAAGTCAGTCTCATTGACGATATAGGTATCGAACCTTACATTGGCCTTCAGGAGGCAGTTTCGTGAGAGATATTTACGAGGTGCTTCGCAAGAAGCAGGCCGAACAGGCCCAGTTAGGCAAGCAGATCGAGGCTTTGCAGACGGCAGCCGAACAGCTGCGTAACGTGGCCCACCTCCTGAATTCGGAGGAAGAGGAAGAAAAAGGCGCCCATCAAGGCTAAAACCTCCGGCGTTCCCCAATCCCCCGGGATTTTGAAGCGATCCTATGAGTCTGAAGTCACTGGTGCTGTGTTCCGATGAGAAGATCGTACGCGTCCTTCGACGTGTTTTGAGTGATCTCGACATCGGGATTGAGCACTGCTCGGATCCGGATGGCGCGATCCGCAAGCTCACCCGCCAGCGATTTGAAGCCATCATTATCGACTGCACTGACCTCAAGACGGCCAGTTCGGTTCTAAAGAGCGCCCGCTCCGCACCCTGCAACAAGCGCGCCATTGCCGTCGCGATCATGGACGGTCACAGCGGCCTGCGCTCGGCCTTCGATATGGGGGCCCATTTTGTCCTCTATAAACCGCTGATAACCGAGCGGGCCAAGTCCAGCTTCCGTGCCGCCCGCGCCCTGATGAAGCGCGAGCGTCGCCGCAACACCCGCGTCGCCATTCAAGTCCCGGTCACGCTCAACAATGCCGCAACCGGCTTCCGCCAGACCATGGTCACCACCGACTTGAGCGAGGGGGGTATTGCCGTCCAGTTGCCGAAAAAGCAAAAGGATCCAGGCCCCTGGCAGGTCAGCTTCACGCTCCCGGGTTCGGAAAAGGTCATCGAGGTTACCGGAGAGGCAGCTTGGCAAAATCCTGGCGGCCAGGTGGGCATCCGCTTCACCAATCTCGAGGTCGACGTTGCCCACGACCTCCGTCTATGGCTGAACCAGAACTCGCCCGAGAGCGAAAAGGACGATCCGCCGGTCCGCTGCAAATTGACAGACCTGAGCCTGGGTGGCTGCTACCTGGAAATTGCCTCGCCCTTCCCGCCACGGACCAATATCGTGCTATCCATGCGGGCGGGCCATCACGAGTTGCGTGTGGGAGGCGTCGTTCGCGTGATGCATCCGGATGCCGGGATGGGGGTAGAGTTCACGAAAGCCACCGTCGAGCAGCGTAATCACGTGGAAAAATTCATTCATACCTTGATGAATGCCGGCGATCTTCTTCCGGAACTGCTGGTCGAGCCCGAAGGGCTCGAAGCCTCCAAATCAGAAACGCGCGCCTCTTCAACCGCAGCCAGCGAAATTGAAGACCCACTGCTTGAACTGTTCCACCACAAATCCTCCCTGCCCACTGACCAATTCCTCAACGAGTTGCGCAAGCAGCGGACCACCCATCACCCGGACGCAGCCGAAGAAACCATCCTGCCCGTCTAGCCCGTATCCTATCGTTTTGTCATTCCGAAGCCGAACGCGGGGGAGGAATCTGCTAGCCACCCACGATGCCGACAGGCGATATCACGTCAACATCATGGCGGACGCGCCCTCGTTAGCGTGCTTCAGGCGTCATCCGGTGGACCGGCCGCCCCGGCGAGATCCGTGGGCTTGATCTTCTCGACGTTGAACTTCGTGGCTCGCTCCCGCATTGTCTTGAACACCTCTTCAAACGACGGAGCCTCGCCCTTGATCCACCGCAGCGGGTTGATCCGTGCCACCACGAAGGAACGCAAATATGGGCTTACCAGCCCACGCTCTTTGAGTTTGCTGACCACCGCCGCCACTTTTTCTTCCAACTCGAGCACCATCGCAGCCCGCTTCTCGTGAACTTTCAGCGCTGCACGCAGAGGCTCGTCAGAGAATTCTTCCAGCCGCCGCAATATCGAGTGATAGGCCCCTCCGCCAAAACGCGGCGCGCGTTCGTAACACACTCCTAGAGTGACCAGAGCACTTTCTTCGAGATAGTAGGCGAACCCAGACTCAGGGCGGGAAGCATCCTCTTCCACCAGCCCGCGATAAATGCGAATCACCTCGAGAGCCCGTTCCTTGAGGTTGTGCGCCTTTTCGGTGTTCAATGCCAGAATCTGCCAGGCCACCTCCCGATCAACAACAATCAATGCCGTAATAGATTTCGCGCCCAGACGCCGCAAGGCTGCCAGCCGATGTCGTCCGTTCGGAGTCCAGAATCCTTGCGTCGGCGCTATTACCGCAATCACCGGGTCGAGATAACGCCCGGTCTTGGAGATCACATCGGCCAGGCGCTTGTGATGGGTGTCGGAGAGATCGCGCTGAAACGGTGTCGGTTCCACCGCCTCGATCGGCAGAATGGCAAGCAACACCGGATGCCCGCCGAAAGGCTCCTTGTACGCCGCTATCAGTCGACCGCCGGATTTCTCAACCGCCGCCGCGGCCTCAGCGGCAGGACCATCGAGCCGCTCAAGAATGGATTCGGCGGGAGCCAGGCCCCTGGTACCGGCCTTTGCTTTCCGAGGGCGCCTCTTCGCGGGAGCACGTTTGACCATGGCAGCATATTCTAGTCGGTCAGCAGCATTGAAACCGGGTGTCCGGGGGAATTGAACTGGCAAGCCCGTTCGGCCCCCGGGGGTATTTTACGTCTGACCTGGTTGCTATTCTCGAAACTGCCTCTCTGCCGAACTCACGACCATCCATCATCCGACGCTTCGAAGCGCTCAACCGGCGCAGGCCTGCAGCAAGTCAGATGTTCACTTTCCCGTCCATGGCGCAACGTTTGCCGCGATAGCGACGGCGGCAGACAGGGAGACGAATCTCGGGATGATCACTACTGTCCCCGCGAGGTTGAATTGGGTGCATTCAGGCGCGTCGATTGGCGCAAAACCAGATTGGTCTTGAGCACATATTCCGTGCCATTCGGGGCAGGGTTTTCCCGTTCCACGTCCGCCATCAGCGCGTCAAATGCCAGTCGGGCCAATTCCGCCTGTGACATCTGTATGGTGGTGAGGGGTGGAATCATAAACTGAGCGAGCCGGATATCGTCAAATCCAATCACCGATAAGTCCTGCGGTATGGCGATATGGGCTTCGTGACTTTTTCGCATGACGCCGATCGCCGTCATATCATTCGAACAGATCACGGCAGTCGGACGGACCGACTGCGCCAGTAGTTTTGCAAAGGCTGCCATCCCACCTTCCATCGTGTGGTCGCCCTCGACCATAAGCGCCGGGTCGGCCTCCACTCCGATCTCCCGTACCGAACGAAGAAACGCCTGCTGCCGTGCCAGCGAGGACTTAAGCTTCAGAGGCCCGGAAATGAACGCGATCTTTTCATGCCGGAGTGCGGCCAGGTGTTGCACCCCCTGGCGAATGCCGTTGAGATAGTCAATCCTGATGTTACTCACCCACGGCCGCTGAGGACCCACATCCACGAAGACCAGGGGCACTTCCCGCATATGTAAGTGCTCGAGCAGAGGCTCTTCCATGCCAAAGGTCAACACCGCGACACCCTCGACACGGCGTTCGATCATCCTGCGCACGGAACTCTCCATTCTTTTTGGATCGTGGCTGGTGGAGCTGAGCAGGATCTCGTAGCGGTTCTGGACCGCAATTGTTTCGAATACCTGCACGATCTCAGGGAAGAATGGGTTCGTAATATCGGAGATGATTAGTCCGAAGATTCGACTTCGGCCAGACACAAGCGCCCGCGCCTGCGTGTTCGGATAGTAGCCGAGTTCTTCGATGACGTTCCACACGCGCTTGGCCATTTGCGGATTGACAGTCGTCACCCGATTTACTACCCGTGATACCGTGGCGGTGGAGACTCTGGCTCGCTTTGCGATTTCCCGGATGTCCATGCGCTGGCTCGAATTCCATGGAATTCTAGCATGGTAAACGTTCCCCCTCCCTAAACGAAGATGCGCTGTCAATCAGGTTGCAGCTTGAGTTTGGATACAACGTCCATTCGCAATTTCTCCTGAAGCGCCCAACAATAAAATCGGTAGCCGCCGCGCGAAGCGGGCTCTCCACCATTGACAAAAGCAGGTGGCTGCTCTAGTTTCACGGAACGTGGTAAACGATTACTGTAGCGGTCGACGCGTGTCGTAGGACTTTTCCCCGCATGCTGCTGCCTAGTTTGCGCGAACACGTTCTGCAGGCCAACCTGGACTTGGTTCGGCAGGGGCTCGTTCTCTTTACATTTGGAAATGTCAGCGGCATCGCGCGCGAAAATGGGCTGGTGGTCATTAAGCCAAGCGGCGTCCCCTATGATTCCATGACGCCTGCTCAACTGGTAGTTACCGATCTTGCCGGCAACATCGTTGAGGGTGAACTCCGTCCTTCTTCAGACCTCCCCACCCATCTGGCGCTGTACAAGGCATTCCCTGCGATTGGCGGGGTGGCGCACACCCATTCCGAGTATGCCACCGCATGGGCTCAGGCCCGCCGCCCTATCCCTTGCTACGGGACTACCCATGCTGACTATTTCCATGGTTCCGTGCCCGTCACGGAGGTTATGGAACAGTCGGAAATCTCTTCCGACTATGAACTCAACACAGGACATGCGATAGTCAGAGCGTTTCAGAAAATCGACTATGCTGCAGTCCCTGCGGTTCTGGTCGCGAACCATGGTCCATTTTGCTGGGGACCGGACGCGGAGGCGGCGGCCCACAATGCCGCGGTTCTTGAAGCGGTGGCGCGCATGGCTTACTTCACCGTCCGAATCAATGAGCAGGCTGAACCAGTGGAGCCCAGCCTGCATGATAAGCACTACTTGCGAAAGCATGGATCGAATGCATACTACGGGCAGGCAAAGGAAAGTAAATGATGCCAGCGTTGGCAGTGCTTGCGACGGATCGCCTCGTTCACCTATCGGGCGTCGATCTGGTGATCGTCGTTTTCTATTTCGCCCTGGTGCTGGGCATCGGTTTTTACCTGAAACGTTTCGCCAAAACAGGCGAAGATTTTTTCCTGGCAGGCCGGGAAATGACGGCTTGGGTCGCCGGACTGGCATTCGTATCAGCGAACCTGGGCTCGCTCGAATTGCTGGGCTGGGCAGGGAATGCCTATCAATACGGCATTATGGCCTCGCACTGGTACTGGATCGGCGCGATCCCGGCGATGGTGTTTCTCGGCATCGTGATGATGCCGTTCTATTACATCTCCAAAACCCACTCCGTCCCAGGATATCTGCAACTGCGCTATGGTCCGGAAGCCAGCGCGCTGAGCGCGGTCACATTCGCGGTCATGACCATCCTGATGTCTGGTGTGAACATGTACGCCATGGCGGTGGTGATGGAAGTGGTCCTGGGCTGGAACATTCACTTCAGCCTGATCACGTCGTCATTGACGGTGGGACTCTACGTGGCGGCGGGCGGACTGTTTTCCGCGATCTTTAATGAAGTTCTGCAGTTCTTCCTGATCTGGTTTGGGGCGCTTTTGATTCCGATTCTCGGGCTCATTGAAACGGGTGGCTGGAGCGGCATGGTGGCGCGCATTCACCAGAATTTTCCGGGGCAGGATTTCACCCACCTGTGGGCCCCGATGCACTCCTTCTCATCGAATCCCATGGGGATCCACTGGACCGGCATCGTATTCGGCTTGGGAGCGGTGCAGGCGATGGGCTACTGGACCACGGATTTTCTGGTGGTGCAGCGAGTGCTCTCTGCGAAGGATGTGCGGTCGGCAAAGATGGCACCGATTATCGGTTCATTCTTCAAGATGGCCGTGCCTCTGATCGTTATCGTGCCGGGATTGTTGGGTCGGGCGGTGTTGCCCATGCACTTGGTTCCGGCGAGCGAAGCCGTCGCGGGACAATTCAAATACGACGACGTGTTGCCGTTGATGCTGGCGCGCTATTGCGGCCCAGGCCTGCTGGGCCTTGGCATTACTGCGCTGGTAGCAGGATTCATGGCAGGCATGGCGGGCAATGTCAGCGCATTCGCCACGGTGTGGACCTACGATCTGTACCGGCCGTTTTTGCGCAAAGACGCGCCTGATCAGCACTACGTTTCGATGGGGCGGTGGTGCACAATCATTGGATTAATCGTCAGCATTGGGACGGCGTACCTGGTGATGCGCTTCGCCAGCATGATGGACTACGTGCAGGCACTGTTCGGATTCTTTATTGCGCCTTTGTTTGGCACGGTTCTGCTGGGCATGTTGTGGAAGCGCGTGACCCGCGCGGCGGGCTTTTGGGGATTGCTGGCTGGAGTTGTTTCTTCGGTCAGCATGTTCACGTTGATGAAGTTAGATCAGCGTTGGGTGAGTGTGTTCGCCTTGTCCCCTTATGCCAAGGGGCTGGCGCAAGCCATGTACCAGGCACTGTGGTCTTGTGTCACGTGCGTGGTGGTCACGGTGGTTGTGACCCTTGTGACTAAACCGCGGCCGGACGAAGAATTACGTGGGCTGGTCTATTCACTTACCGATGTGCCTCAGGAGCAACACACGAGTCTCCTGCAGCGGCCAGCCATTTGGGGAGCGATCGCGCTGGCGATATTTGTCGTTCTCCAAATTATCTTCTGGTGAGTTCCGATGAGCGAAAAGCACCACATCATCCCGGTTTGGTTCTTTGTGGGTGTTCTGTTTGTCGTGTACGGCTTCCTCATTTTTGTGAGCGGGTTGGCGGAGTGGTCGCATCCACCGGGGACCGTGGAGGCGGAGCTGCATGCGCCCGTGTGGTGGGGCGCCCTGCTGCTGGTTTTGGGCACCGTGTATTGCACCCTCTTCCGGCCAGGGAAGAACTAGTAAACGGCAGGCTTTGGGCGAGAAGGCCAGGACGGCATTATGGCAGATACAAAGAAGATGACGATGGGCTTGATCGTGGGGAACCGCGGCTTTTTTCCTGATCATCTGGCAAAGAGTGGCCGCGAGGAAATGCTGCGCGTGCTCCATGCGGCAGGTATGGATGTGATTGCTCTTACTCCGGAGCAGAGCAAGTACGGAGCCGTTGAAACGCGAGAAGAATCCCGGCGCTGTGCCGACCTGTTCAAGCAGAATCGTGACCGCATCGATGGCGTGATTGTGACTCTGCCGAATTTCGGAGAAGAGCGAGCCATCGCGGATACGCTGCGCCTCGCGGACTTGCACGTCCCGGTGCTGATTCAGGCGACGCCCGACGATCCGAAGAAGATGACCATCGCCTCCCGTCGCGATAGCTTTTGCGGCAAGATGTCAGCCTGCAACAATCTCCGGCAGTACGGGATTCCGTACTCCATTACGACCTTGCACACCGAGAGCCCCGACTCGCCTGAATTTGCGAGGGACCTCGAATGGTTTGCAGGGACTTGCCGCGTGGTCAATGGCTTTCGGAATCTTCGTGTGGGCGCGATCGGCGCACGTCCAACCGCCTTCAATACTGTGCGTTACAGCGAGAAGATTCTTGAATCCCAAGGCATCTCCATTGAGACCCTCGATCTTTCCGAAGTGCTGGGCCGGATCGAGCGAACCAAGGACAATGACGACGTAGCGCAGGCCAAGCTGGCTGCCATCAAGAAGTACGTGGATGCCAGCTCAGTTCCGGAAGCAGCTCTGTTGAAGATGGCGAAGCTTGGCGCGGTGGTGGATCAATGGATGGCAGCCACGGAGGTCGCCGTCAGCGCAGTGCAGTGTTGGACCTCGATCGAAGAGAACCTGGGCGTGGTGCCGTGCACGGTCATGAGCATGATGAGCGATAGCCTGCTGTCGAGCGCCTGCGAGGTTGACATTTGCGGCGTGCTCGGCATGCATGCGCTCAGGCTGGCTTCCGGCACTCCCTCGGCTTTGCTCGACTGGAACAATAATTACGGATCGGACCCTAATAAGGCTGTGTGCTTTCACTGCTCGAACTTGCCTAAGCACTTCTTCCGCTCCGTGAAGATGGACTTCCAGGAAATCATCGCTGGCACTGTGGGGAAAGAAAACACCTTTGGGACATGTGTTGGACTCATCAAGCCGGAAAAGATGAGCTTTGCGCGTTTCTCCACCGACGATACCGAGGGCAAGATGCGCGGTTACGTGGGAGAAGGAAAGTTTACCGACGATCCGTTGAACACTTTCGGCGGCGCGGGCGTAGTCGAAATCCCCAAAATGCAAAAGCTCCTGCACTTTATTTGCGCGAAGGGCTTCGAGCATCATGTGGCCGCGAATCTCTCCACTGTCGCGGCTCCGGTTCACGAGGCTACGACGCGATACCTGGGCTGGGACATGTACTGGCACGAAGGGTCCAACGGAGCCTGCTGATGGCGATCGTGGCGGGAGTCGACTTCGGCACCCTGAGCGTTCGCGTATCGATTGTCGATAGCGCGCAGGGCCTCCTCGCCTCTGCGGTTGCCGAATACCCTCTCCATCGCAAGCGCGAGGATCCGGAGTATGCCACCCAGTCCCATTCCGATCACATGCGATCCCTGGCTGCCGCCACTCGCGACGCGGTGAAGAGTGCAGGGATCAGCGGAGATCGGGTGGAAGCCATCGCGCTGGATACCACCGGGTCCTCGGTCATTCCGGTCGACAAGAACCTTGAGCCGCTCGGTGAATATTACCTGTGGTGCGATCATCGTGCGAAGGGCGAAGCCGCAGAGATCACCGAAACAGCGCACCGCGAAGGTCTGGAAGCGATACAGTGGTGCGGTGGCATCTATTCGTCGGAATGGGGTTTTTCGAAACTCCTGCATTGGTTGCGCCACAATGCTGACAAGCGATCGAAGTTTGCCTCCGCCTTCGAGCACTGCGACATGGTGGCCGCCACCCTTTGCGGAATCAGCGATCCGAAAAAGGTAAAACGCAGTATCTGCGCCATGGGCCACAAGTGGCTCTGGAACGCTTCTCTCGGCGGCCTTCCGCCCGAGCAGTTTCTTGTGAAGGTGGATCCCGTGCTCGCGGGTGTTCGTGAAAAGCTGGATGGGCAGTACGCGACTTCCGATCAGATTGCCGGAACTCTCTCAGGTTACTGGGCCGGGCGGTTGGGTCTGAAGGCGGGAATGCCTGTGCCAGTCGGCGCTTTCGATGCTCACTGGGACGCGATCGGCGCCGGTTGCCGTACCGACGACATCGTGAACGTGGTCGGAACGTCAACTTGCATTATTGGCATCACGCCGTCGGTGAATCTGGTGCCCGGCGTCTGCGGCGTAGTCGAGGGAAGCGTTCACCCGAAGCGCACTGGGATCGAAGCGGGCCTGTCGGCAGTGGGTGATATTTTCAAGGCCATCGCCACGCGAGCCGGCACCGACGTTCCAACACTGAGCAAGGGGTTAGAAAATTATCGACCGGGGCAAACCGGCCTGCTTCGGCTTACTTGGGACAATGGTGACCGAACGGTGCTGGTCAATCCGAACCTGCGTGGCGTCACTCTGGGATGGAACCTGCAGAGCACGGCACAAGATGAACTGTTTGCGGCGATCGAAGGTACGGCCTTCCATACGCAAGTGATTCTCGATCGCATGGCGGGGAACGGCGTCCACATCAAGCGGGTCATCAATGCGGGTGGAATTCCGCAGAAGAACGACGTCCTCAACCGGGTTTATGCCAACGTTCTCGGACGCCCCGTGCTCGTGCCGGCAAAGAGCGTGGTGAGTCTAGGCTCCGCCATCTTCGCCTTTCTTGCCGCGGGAACGTTCAAATCGGTGGAAGAGGCGCAGGACAACATATGCCCGTCCCACAAAGTTTACGAGCCTGATCCTGCGGCTCAGCGCGTATACGACGAACTCTATCCACTGTATCGAGACCTTTACTTTGCGCTCGGAGAGCCCGGTAAGAATCCGTTGGCCAACGTGCTGCCGAAACTGATCGGGATCGCGGAGTCGGTTCATAAGGCGTGAATCTTTGCCTTGTCACACGATCACGGTGATTGATACAGACCTACTTTGGGAGGAAACTGTGAAACTTCGTTTGTTGGTCACTGCATTTTTACTTGCCGGCATGATTACGATTGGGAGTTGGCCTGCCAAGGCAGAGGCGAAATCGACCATGAAGAAGCAGTCATTTGGAAAAACCAGCGACGGGCGACCGGTGGATCTTTATACCCTGACCAATCAGAAGGGCATGGAAGTTGCGATCACCAACTTCGGCGGAATCGTCGTTTCACTCAAGGTCCCCGATCGCACCGGCAAGTTCGACGATGTGGTGCTCGGGTATGACAGCCTCGATGGCTACCTGACGAACAAGGCTTTCTTCGGGGCCCTGATTGGACGATACGGGAACCGAATCGCGCACGGAAAATTTACGCTGAATGGACAGACGTACACGTTGCCTAAGAATGATGGCGATAATACGCTGCACGGCGGCCCGGAGGCGTTCAACAAAAAGCTATGGACGGCGAACGATGTATCCAGTTCGAAGGGCCAGGCGCTCGAGTTGACCTACTTGAGTCCGGATGGTGAGGAAGGCTTTCCGGGAAACCTGAATGCCAAAGTTGTCTACACACTCAACGATCAGAATGAACTGACGATCGCGTATTCCGCCACGACTGACAAAGATACCGTAGTGAATCTCACGAATCATTCCTACTTTAATCTGGCGGGCCAGGGGACTGGCGACATTCTCCGCCACGAGTTGATGATTAAAGGCGACCATATTACGGCGGTCGACGAGACATTGATTCCGACCGGCGAGTTGCGCCCAGTGAAAGGAACGCCCTTCGATTTCACCCACGCTACAGCCATCGGTGCGCGCATTAATCAAGACGATCCGCAATTAAAGGTTGGTAAAGGTTACGACCACAACTGGGTGTTGAGTGATCATGGGTCGCGGTCTCCAGTGTTGGTGGCCGAAGCTTACGAGCCGAAAAGCGGCCGCGTTCTTCAAGTTCTGAGCACCGAACCAGGCGTCCAGTTCTATAGCGGAAATTTCCTCGATGGCACGATTCAGGGGAAGGGGAACAAGGTATACAACCACCGCTACGCATTCTGCCTGGAGACGCAACACTTTCCCGACTCGCCCAATCATCCCAAGTTTCCTTCAACT
>Ga0210405_10001546_pt1 | contig 25919 bp, 24 predicted proteins | sample IncBWH11MmetaG_FD_155492 | JGI IMG/M metagenome (GOLD analysis project Ga0210405, IMG submission 155492) | Forest soil microbial communities from Barre Woods Harvard Forest LTER site, Petersham, Massachusetts, United States - Inc-BW-H-11-M | ecosystem: Environmental > Terrestrial > Soil >...
ATGGTCGATCTCGATCGAGAGCTCAAGCTGGTGCTGGTGCCGTTCCCGGTGCTCGGCATCCCATCGATCGCGGCGAGCCGGGTCGAGCTCGCGGTGGCAAAGCTTGGCACGCCGCAGCAATTCTACGCCTTCCACCGCAAAGTTTACGCCCAGCGCGGCGTCACCGATGGCCTGCGCGCGCTGGAAATCGCACGCGGACTCGGCATCGACATGAAGGCGCTGGCAAAACTCGGCGACAGCGACGAGATCACCGAGATGATGAAAGCCCATGTGCGGCTCGGCGATTCGCTCGGCCTTGCCGCCACGCCCGCCTTCATCATCGACGGCGTCGCCATCCTCGGTTATCCCGGCCGCTACCGGCTGCAGGCGATCGTCGATGCTTCGGACGCCTGCGGCAAAATCGTCTGCTGATCAGCGCGCCTTGCTGAAAGGCTCGACTGGCGTTTGCTTAAAATCCAAACAGCTTGGTCGGATTATCGACCAGCATGAGCTTGCGGGTGCGCGCGTCGGGCGCGATCTCGGCGATGAGATCGGTGAGCTGGCCGTCGTTGGGCACCTCGCCCGGCTTGTGGTTCGGGTGCGGCCAGTCGGTGCCCCAAACGATGCGCTCGGGCGCATGGGTGGCGAGCGCGCGCGAGAACGGCAAGGTTTCTTCGTAAGAATGCGGATGCTTGGTGATGCGGTCGCTGCCGGACAGTTTGACCCAGACATTGCCGCGGTCGAGCAAACGCAACAGCCTCCGGAACGCGCCGCCGTTCAAGCCTTCGGCGATATCGATGCGCCCCATATGGTCGATCACGACCGGCGCCTCGATCGCGGCGATGAAATCGTAGTAATCGACGAGGCCAGAGCCGCCGACGTGATTGGCAACATGCCAGCCGTAGGGCGAGACCTTCTCGATGATCTTGCGCATGTCGTCGCGCGGCCGCGGCGCGCCGCCGTGGGGAAAATACCAATGCAGCCGCACGCCGCGCACGCCGGCGTCGTCGAGCCGCTCCACCTCGTCATCCGGTGTCGTCGGCTCCAACAGCGCGACGCCGCGATAGCGATCCTTGCCAGCTTCGAGCAGGTCGACCAGCACGCGGTTGTCGCTGCGGTGCGCCGTCGATTGCACGAACACGCCGCGCTGAAAGCCCAAAAATTCGTGCAGCCGGAACAGATCCTCCTTGGAGGCGTCGGTCGGCGTGAAAGCCCGGTCCGGCGCATAGGGAAATGTGCTGTGCGGCCCGAACACGTGGAAATGCGAATCGCACGACAGCGGCGGCAGCGTAATGCTCGGCTTTTTCGGATTCGGGTCCGGCGGCGGGATGGTCGGGGTGAGATCGTCGGGGCGGATGGCCATTGGTGCTCTTTCAAGAATTCAATCGCAGCGCGCGGTCATGCCGCCATCTACCACAATTTCGGTGCCGGTGATGAAGCGGGCTTCATCGGAAGCCAAAAATAATACCGCGGCCGCCGTATCGCGGCCGTCCCCCATGAAACCGAGCGGAATGCGGGCGACGCGGGATTTGAGCAAAGCCTCGACGTCGCCGCCGGTGCGCTGCTTAGCGAGCCGCGCTTCCACCATGGGGGTGTGCATCTGGCCCGGAATCACCGTGTTCACGCGGATGCCATTGGCGGCATATTGCACGGCCGTCACCCGCGAGAACTGGATCACCGCCGCCTTGGCCGAAGCGTAGCCGATCTGCGGCGCGCCGGTATAGCGCGTGCCCGAAGCCGACGCCGTGTTGACGATGGCGCCGCCGCCTTGCGCGATCATCACCGGGATGACGTGGCGGCAGCTGAGAAAAACGCTCTTGAGATTGTAGTCGATCTGGCGGTCGAAAGTTTCTTCGGACATTTCCGCGACGCCGCCCGCGGCCGAGCCGCCGACATTGTTGACGAGAATGTCGATGCGGCCAAAAGCCTTGCGACATGATTCCGTCATATCGCGCACCTGCGCGTCATCGAGCACGTCGCAGACATGGGTCGCGATTTCGCCGTCGTTGCCGACGCGCGCGACCGTCTCGGTCATCGAATCGGCATCCTTGTCGACGGCAAAGACCTTGGCGCCCTCGCGCGCAAACAGCACCGCCGCGGCACGGCCATTGCCCCAGCCCGGCCCGATACAGCCGGCGCCGCTGATCAGCGCCACTTTTCCCGCGAGTCGTCCCGGCATTGGCTGATCGAGCAAAAAGCGCTCCCCCTCAAAGCAGTTTAGAACGCGAGCACGGCCGCGAAAAGCCCGGCCGCACGCGATTCGGCACGACGGCAAGAAAGCGTGATTTGCTCAACCGTCTTGGGATATAAGCGGTGGCTGAAATCCGGCTCCGGCAACGCCGTGATGTGAGGACGCGTCATGATTCCGGTTCGGGCTCCACTCGTCGAATATCTGCGCGACGGCCGCTGCGTTCTCTTCGTCGGCGCGGGGCTGTCGATCGCGAGCGGGATGCCGACCTGGCGTGAGCTCATGGACGAGCTCCTTGCCAAAAGCCAAAATTATCTCACTGACGCAACGCGGAACGAGCTCGATGGCCTTTTGGCCGCAGGGCGCTACATGGAGGTCGCGGAATATTGCCGGGAACGCATCGGCAGAACCGAACTGAGCACCTTCATCTCCCAGCGTTTCGGAAATTCGCTCGGCAATGTATCGGAGGCGCACGAGGTCATTGCGCGGCTGCCGTTCGCCGCGATCGTGACCACGAACTATGACAAGCTTCTCGAGCTGGCCCATGTCAAGGTGCGCGGCCGAATGCCGAAGACCCTGACCCATCGGGACCTCCGCGGTACCGTGTTGTTTGACAAAAATCTCTTCATCCTGAAAGCCCACGGCGATCTCGACCGGCCTGAGGAAATCGTCCTGGCCGCGTCGGATTATCGCGAAATCATACACAAGAATCCCGCATTCAATGCCGTCATGGCCGCGCTGCTGCTGAGCAAGGCCATCCTGTTCGTCGGCTATTCGATCTCGGACCCCAACTTCCGATTGCTCCTCGAGCAACAATTGACCGTCTTCAAGGATGTGGTGCCTCCGCGCTACGCGCTGATGTCTCAGGTCGGGGAAGCCGAAGCCTATGTGCTGAAGCAAAACACCGGGATCGAGGTGCTGTCATATCCCAAGGGCGCGCACGACCAAGTCCTTACTTTCCTGAAGGAACTCCAACACAGGACCGCTGACCGCGAACAGCCACCAGCCGCACTGAAGGATATCGGAGTGGGTGAATCACCGGTACATGCCGCTCACCTGGCTAAGGCGGAGGAGCCGTGGGCCATCATTTCATCGGCGACCGGATACGAGCGTTCGGCCGTTCTCAGACTTGTTGTCGAACGGACTGCCGGCGCGAACCTGCACGCCGACTTCGTCACGCCGGATCAGGGCGTGCGGCGTACATTCGAAGCCCCATTGGAAAATCTCCGCCACGCGGATGCGGCCGTCTTGCGGGTCGTTCGGCATCCCCGATACCCCGAGGGCGATACTGGTTTTGCCGAGGCGACAAAAGCGGTGGCCGCGGCCTTGCCTGAAGACATATGCGCGTGCTTGCGGGCGCTCGAGCCGAATGTCAGCGTCGTGCTCCGTCTGGACGATCATATGGCATCCACTCCTTGGGAATGGGCGGACATAGACGGCCTGCCGCTGTTCCTGCGCAATCCGGTGACGCGGGTCGACGCCGGCGTGCCTGCCCGGGCGCGCGGATACCGACTGATCGGCAATACTCCGACAGTGCTGGTGATCGGTGATCCCACCAGCGATTTGCCCGACGCGCGGCAGGAGGCTCAGGCGATCATAAACCTCTATTCGCAGCAGTATCCCGCGGCGCAGCTACGGACTTTGATCGGCCCCGACGCTTGCTTCGAAAACCTCTTCAACCAAATGAAAAGTCACAACTTCGACATGGTTCATTATGCGGGACACGCGTGGGTCCGCAACGGGGAACCTTATCTGGTGCTGTCGGGTGACAACGTGATTCAAATGCGCGAGTTGCGAGCACTGTTCGCCGAATCGCCGCCGGCCATAGTCTTTCTCAACTCGCATTTTACCGCCTACGCGCCGACGGGCCTCGCCTTTCCGGATGCGGAATGGAGCCGGGAACTGGAATCCATGAAATTCGCCGAACCATCGGCGGAAACCCGTAGCCGCGCGCTGTGGAAAGAGATTCTCAATGCCGGCGTCGGCGCCTTTGTTGGATGCTTCGGCGACATCCTGGATGAGCCCGCGCGACGGGTAGCCATTGAATTTCACACCCGGCTGGCAAGAGGCGTTGCCGTTGGACCGGCACTCAATGCTGCACTGGGCGCAGCGCGGACCGCCGGCGCAGCCGCGCACGACCTGAGCTGGGCGTTTTACAGCCTGTCCGGCTATCCCGAACTTTCGCTGCCTCCTGGCAAAACCAAAATGGCATAAGCGTGTGCGTTTCCCTGCCGTCAGCTCGGCAGGCCTAACCCCACAATTCTTTGGTCGCGAGCTTGGCACCTTCGGCGAGCACCTGCAATTTGGCCCAGGCGATTTGTGGATGGATGCGGCCGCCCAGCCCGCAATCGGTCCCGGCGATGACGTTGTCGCGGCCGACCACCTTGGCATAGCGCACGATGCGGTCGGCCACGACTTGGGGGTGCTCGACGATGTTGGTGGCGTGGCTGACGACGCCCGGGATGAGCAGCTTGCCGTCGGGCAGTTTTGCGTCCTGCCATACCCGCCATTCGTGCTCGTGGCGGACATTACCGGCTTCCACCGAATAGGCGCCGGCGTTGACGCTGAGCACCAGGTCGACAATGTCTTGCAGCGGAATGTCGGTGGTGTGCGGGCCGTGCCAGCTGCCCCAACAAATGTGGAAGCGAATGCGGTCGGCCGGCAATCCGCGCAGCGCGTGATTGAGCGCCTCCATGCGCACTTGCTCGAATTTCTTGAATTCCTTGAGCGGCGGCTCGGGATTGATCATGTCCCAGTTGTCGGGAAGGCTCGGATCGTCGATCTGCAGCACGATGCCGGCATCGACGATGGCCTTGTATTCGTCGCGCATGGCGTCGGCCGAGGCGAACAAAAACTCTTCCTCGGTCTTGTAGTAGAGGTCGACGCCGCGGGCAAAACTGCCCGGGCCGATCGAGCACATGAAGCCTTCTTCGGCGCCGGTCGCGGCCAGCGCCTTTTTCAGATTGTCGATATCGGCTTGCAGCGCCGCGTGGCCGGTATATTTGATCGGCCCGGTGCAGGCCGGTCGGCCGACAGGCCGCCGCGCCGCGCTCCCCATAAGACTGCCGCTCGATTCCGGGTCGAGATAAAACTCGCCGAATTTCTGCCAGTCGCGGCGATTGGCGAACGAGGTCAGCGCTACGTCGGCGACGGTCGATTTCTTGTGCTGGGTTTCGTGCGCGGCGGCGGCCGGGCTTCCCGCCGGCGAAAATCCCGACATCCGGGCAAAGGCGTAATTCCACCACGCGCCGTAATCGTAGGAGCCGCCCACCGGCTTGCCGAACTCGCCGTCGTCGGGAATGTCGACGCCGAGCTCGCGCTGCTTCTTGACCACGTCGGCAACCGATGCGGCAAGAACTTGCGCATAGGCGGCATCGCCTTTGCTTTCGCCGACGGCGATCGCCTTGCTCATGGCGATGAGGTTTGGCGGCCGCGACAGGCTGCCGGCGTGCGTGGTGAGAATGCGATCGGTGCTGCGTTTCATGATCCCGGCTCCAACGTCATCGCGAGGCTAAATGGTAGTGGAGTGCGCGCGGCTGCGCCAGCGCGTGATGGACAGTACGATTACACTGATCGGGTGGCGGCCTTGATCGCTTGGATGCTGGTTGTTCGTGTTGGCAATCTTGTCAAGGACGGCGCGTAGCGCCGCCGCCTCCGGCGGTCTTCGATCCTTGACAAGATTGCCAACACGAACAGAATGCCGTCCAAGCGATCAAGGCCGCTTTCTCGGCGTCACAAATATCTGCCACCTTACTCCGCCGCGATCACCGGCAGGATAAGGCACGACGCATGCGCGCCATCATGGTGCAACGTGTCGGTGCCCATCAGCGATGGATGATAAGGATGCGAGAAAACGCCGTCGGTCGCCGGTGAGTCGCCATTGGCGAGCTCGAGGCGGATGCGGTGGCCTTGCTTGAATACATAAGAGATCGGCAGCACCTCGATGTCGAACGCGTAGATTTCGCCCGGCGTGAGCGGCTGCGGATTGGTGTGGGTGTAGAACGGCCGCTCCGGTTTCGAGCGGACCGTATGCTTCTCGCGATGCGAGGCCTTCAGCCAGCCCTTCGACACCGGCGTAAAAGCCGGCTGTTCGCCCTCGGCGCGCGCTTCCGGATTTTGCGGATGCTGGTCGGTCAGCTTGACGATGAACTGGGTATCGATCGCGGTCGACGACGCATAAAGTTTCAGCACGATCGGCCCGGTGACTTCGAGGTCGCTGTCGAGCGGCGCGCTGGTGAACGTCAGCACGCGGCGCGCCGGATCGACCCGGCCATCCGGGCCGATCACCGCGACGCCGTTGACCCATTCCCAGTCCGGATAAGTGTAGCTGGTCGGCGTCTCGTCAGCCCCGGGTTTTTCCGTCGACAGCGCGCCGTCGTTGAGCGAGGTGACGCCCCCCGAGGGACCTTTACGCAGATAATAGGCGACACTGGTCGCGCGCGGCGGCCACGATTCCTGGCTGCGCCACACATTGGTGCCGCGCACGAACAGTTTTACGGGCTCGGCATCCATGAAGCCATTGTTGGCGCCCTTCAAATGCAGATCGTAGAACGGCAACAGCTCCTTCTCGTGGAATTCGACCTGATCGAATAAGCGGTGCGCTTCAAAGGTGTTGCGCGCGCCGGTGACCACGAGCTTCTTCGGCGCCTTGACCTCCTCAAAACCCAAAATATTGCCGCGCAGATGCAGACCCATCTTGCCCCAATGGCCGATCGACAGCACCGGACACTTGATCCTGTCGAGCCGCCAATACGGCGAACGCTGCCGCCAGAATTCGTCGTCGAGCGGGTGGTTGATGATTTCGCCGACCAGATCGAACGTCATCGGCGGCCGGCCGTGCCTGCCGGCAAGACGGTGCTGATTGTCGGCGCGCAGCGACGTGTACCAGACCGAGCGATACGAGCAGTAGATGCCGCCGTGGTAATTCGAGCCGCGATACTGATCGACCAACCCGTCATAAGGCGCGATACAGGCTAGGCCCGGCGGGTTGTAGGTCGCCATCAGCCACTGCGCCATGGCGTAGTAGGACTGGCCGATGCCGCCGACGCGGCCGCTGCACCACGGCTGCGCCACGATCCAGGCGATCAGTTCGAGATAATCTTCCTGCTCGTTGAGCCCCATGAACTCGAACTCGCCCTCGGACTGTCCGGAGCCGCGCACGTCGGCATGGACATAGGCGTAGCCCCGGCTCACGTACCATTCGACCGGACCGGTCTCGCGCCAGAGGAACAGCGGATAAGCCGGCACGTCGTCCATTTCATATTGGTATGGCGAAGCCGCAAACAGCGCCGGAAACCGGCCATCGGCGTCGGGCCGATAGACGCAGAGCGAAATGCGAATGCCGTCGCGCATCCGCACCGTGATGGGCTTCTCCACTTTCATCCGATAATCCGGCACGCTCGATCCCCCTCTTCCGCCATGCCGCGCGGCCGCCACTTCTGCGCGGTTACGCCACATGCTCATGCCGCGTTCGGCTGCGGCATTGTTCGCTTCGACAATAGAACACCCGGGAGACAATGACATGCACCGCTGGTCTGCAATTCTGGCGCTGCTCGCGCCGGCCGTGCTGACGTGGCCGGCCGCAGCGCAGGATTATCCGACACGGCCGATCCGGGCGATCGCGTCGCAGGGGCCGGGGGGCTTGAGCGATCTCTTCATGCGCGCGCTCGGCGACCAGATGGGGCCGGCGCTCGGCACCTCGATCGTGGTCGAGGACAGGGTCGGCGCCGAGGGCACGGTCGGCGCCAAATCTTGCGCCGAGGCGGCGCCGGACGGTTACACCATTTGCATTCTTCCCGGCGAGACCATCGTCATCAACCCGCTGATCCAGCCGTCGGACTTCGATCCGGCGAAGGCCTTGGTGCCGATCGCCCGGCCCTATTACCTGACCCAGGTGTTCGCGGTGAATGCATCGCTCGGCATCAAATCGTTCGCCGAGCTCGCCGCGCTGGTGAAGTCGAAGCCCAAGACCTTCAACTACATGGCGCCGTCGCTGTCCAAGGTCGCCTTCATGGAGGAGTTCAACAAGAAGAACGGCACCGACATCGTGCGCGTGCCGTTCAAGGGCGGCGGCGACGCCGTCAACAGCATGCTCAACGGCACCGCGCAGATCGCGATCTTCGGCATTGGCAATTTGGTCGGGTTCATGCGCGACGGCAAAATCATGGGAATGGCCATCGACGGCGACACCCGCTCACCGCTCGCGCCCGAAATTCCGACGTTCAAGGAGGCCGGCTATAACGACCATATCGCGGCGACCTTCTTCGGCATATTCGCGCCGGCCGGCACGCCGCAGCCGATTGTGGACAAGCTGAACGCCGCCATCGTCAAAGTGGAATCGAACCCGGAATTTCAGCAAAAATTCCTCATCAACCGCGGCCTGAGCCCGGTGTTGATCTCGGCGCAACAGTTCGCCAAGGAGCTGCCCGCCGACCGCGCCGAAGGTTTGGCGGTGGTGAAGGCCTCCGGGCTTTATCCCGACGTGAAGTGACGCTGCCGCGGGCCGACAGCCGCGCCCGCGGCATCACCGTCAAATCAGCGGCCCCGGATTGTTCCGGTATTTTTTCACGATGGCGTCGGCCGTCATGTAAGCCAGCGCCTGGATGGTCAGCGTCGGGTTGAAGCCCGCGCCCATGGTCGGGAAGGTCGATGAGCCGACCAGGAACAGATTGGGGTGATCCCAGGTCTGGCTGTATTTGTTGACGACCGAATCCTTCGGGTCGGAGCCCATGCGGGTGCCGCCCTCATGATGCGCGCCCGGCGCGCCGGCCGGGCTGACCGGCGCCGGCCAGACTTGCGGGGCGCCCATCGCCTTGCCGATCTCCATCAGCTTGTTCTGCACGAAGGCGACGCGGGCCTTCTCATTCGGCCGCCGCCAGTCGTAGGTGACGCGCGGCGCCGGCATGCCCCAGGCGTCGCGCACGTTGGGATCGAGATCGATGGTCTGATCCGGATACGGCAGGTTCTCGGTCTGCGCCACCATGGCGCCGTGCCGCGCATAGGCCTTGGCGAAGAAGTCGCGGAAGCCCGCGCCCCAGCGCGGCACGCCGGGCGGCATCGCCATGGTCGAGGCGGCGATCGGACCGCCTTCGAGGTTCGGCGTGCCGATCGACAGTTGCGCGCCGCGGATGAAGCCCAGGCCCGCATGATCGAAATTGTCGGCGTTGAAGTCATCGATGGTGTGCTTCTGGGCGCTCGGGCCCATGAAATTGTTGACGTAGCGGTCGTCGAAGGTGACGAACACATTCGCCATCATGTGCGCCATGATGTGCTTGCCGAGATGTCCGCTCGAATTGGCAAGTCCGTTCGGGAACTTGTCCGTCTTCGACAGCAGCATCAACCGCGTATTATCGTAGATGAACGGCGCCACGATGACGATGTCGGCCTCGATGGTGTTGTCGGAGCGGTCCGGCCCGTAATAGGACACACCGGTCACCTTGCCGGCATTGTCGCTGTTGACGCGATGCACCATGGCGCCGGTGATCAGCTTGAAATTGCCGGTCGCGTCGGCCTCGGGCAGCTTGGTGACGAGGATCGACGATTTCGCGCCGATATAGCAGCCGAACGACTGGCAGAAGCCGCAATAGGTGCAGGCGAGCCGGTCCTTGTAGGGTTGCGACAGGATGGCGCGCGGCGACGGGAACGGATGCAGGCCGAGCTTTTTGGCGCCGGCTTCGTAAAGCAGTCCCGACTGATCGACGAGCAGCGCCGGCATCGGATAGTCGCGGCTGCGCGGCGCCTCGAACACGTTGCCGCCGTCGACCTTCTTGCCTTGCAGGTTGCCGGCCTTGCCGGAAACGCCGAGATCGTATTCGGCCTGGTCGTAGAACGGCTCGAGCTCGGCATAGCTCACCGGCCAATCGACCAGCGAGGAATCGTCCGGGATCGCCGAGGCGCCGTAGCGCTCGACGGTCTTGCTGCGCACGCGGAAATCGTCCTCGTGCATGCGCCACGACAGGGTGCCGTAATGCACGGTGCCGCCGCCTGCCTGATTGCCGTTGTTGAGCACCGGCATCGGCGCCGCGTGCACATTGGCGTTCGGCCGCCAGGTCACCGGCTCTCGCTTGATGTTCGGCCGCAGATCCTGGCGCTCGAAATAGCGCAGCTCGTCGAGCCCCTCGAAATCAGCGGTCTGCAGGCGCGGGCCGCGTTCGAGGCCAATGACTTTCATGCCGGCTTTGGCGAGCTCGGCTGCGATGATGCCGCCCGCGGCACCGACGCCGACGATCACGACTTCGGTTTTCTCGGTTGCCATGGTTCAGCCCTCCCGCGTCGCGGCGCGCGATTGCAGCCCGGTGATGGGCTCGCGCGTAAAAGCCTGCGTGCTTTTCAGATCCTCGGGCGTGAAGATCGGCTGCGCGCCGGGGAAACCGACGAGCCGCCAGCCGGCGAAGTTCTTGTTGCCGCCATAGACCGGGTCGGCAAACATGCCTTCCATGGTGTGGGTGCGCATGGTGTTGAAGAAGGCGGCGGCGCTCGGCCAGGTGAAGGCCGGCGCCCTGCCCTGTTCCAGCGCGCCGATGGCCTCGTCCTGCTGCGCGGCGGTGAGCCGCCGGAACGGCTTGCCGTAGGTTTGCGCGCAATGATCGTCGAGCTGCGTCAGGCCGCGGCGATAGAAATATTGCAGGTCGGCATAGGCGCCGGCGAGCGCGAGATCGATGTAATTGAGCACGTCGGCGTCGGTCGCTCCCGGCTTGCCGGGCGCACCCGGCATCAGCCGTTCGGCGAACGCGGTGACGGTATGGGCGTCGTCGTCGTTGAAGAACGCGCGGTGATGCTCGCCGGCGATCGGCACCGCCACATCGGCCGGCCGCGCCGCGGCCGGCGCGTCAGCTGCGGCGTGGTGCTGGTGATTGCTTTTGGCGAGCGCGTCCGGAACCAAGGCCGTGGTGGCAGCGGCGCCGGCGCCCAGCGCGACCAGGAACGCACGGCGGCCTTCATCATGCTTTGACATGAGTCCTCCTCCCTTGTGCTCCGGTACCGATGCGCCTCTACGGCAAGATCGGCGGAGCGAGGCTGGGGCGCGTCTTGAGATGCGCGGCCGCCAGCGCCTCAAGACTGTGCCTTTTGCGCGTCTGCGACAAGCCGCGAACTGCGCATGTGTCGTGGCGCGGGAACTGCGGCGGATGCAGAGCGGGCTCGGCAGCTTTTGTGAGACGGCCGAGATGGCGGCCGATCCGTTTAAAGCCATTGCTTCCAACCGCTTGCTAGACGGACCGGCGTCCCCGGCGTAACAAGGGCAGCAACCGGGAGCCTTAACGCGATGCTTGCGGAATTATCGGTATCGCTCTGGCGCGGCGGCAAGGACGGCCGCTACGAGACCTATAGCGTGCCGCGGCGCGAAAGCCAGACCGTGCTCGACGTCGTGACCTTCGTGCAGCGCCACATCGATCCGACCTTGTCGTATCGCTTCGCTTGCCGGGTCGGCGTCTGCGGCTCCTGCGCCATGACGGTCAATGGCAAGCCGCGCTGGACCTGCCGGACGCATGTGTCGAAGGTCGCCGGCCGTGGGCAGTTGGAGATTGGCCCGTTGGAAAACATGCCGGTCATCAAGGATTTGGCGACCGACATGGAACCGTTCTTCGAGAAGTGGCAAAAGGCTCAAGGTGTTTTTGCGCCGACCAAGACAAGGCACGACGAAATCGAGCCAATCCGCCCCGACAGCCCGGCCCGGCGCTTGGTCGACGCGGCGATCGAATGCATCAATTGCGGCGTCTGTTACGCCGCCTGCGATACGGTGCGCTGGAACCGGGATTATTTCGGGCCGGCGGCGCTGACGCGGGCATGGACGCTCCTCAATGACGAACGCGATGCCGGCGGCACCGCGCGCCTGCAAGCGGTGGCTGCGGCCGGCGGCTGCCATTCCTGCCACTCGCATCAATCGTGCCAAGAACTATGTCCGCAATCGCTCAATCCGACTGCGGCCATCGCTGGCCTGAAGCGGCGCACCACCGCGGCGTATCTCAAGGGCGAGATCAAGGCATGACGATGCGGCTCTATCTGTGGCAGCGGGCGACGGCGGCGCTGATGGTGCCGCTGGTGCTCATCCACATCGCCGTCATTTTCTATGCCACACGCAACGGCATGACGGCGGCGGATATTCTGTCGCGCACTCGCGGCAGCGTGGTCTGGGCGTCGTACTACGGACTTTTCGTCGCCGCGGCGTCGATTCATGCCGCGATTGGCGTGCGCAATGTCTTGACCGAGTGGTCGCCGCTCACCGACCGGCGCGCCGGCCTGTTTGGCGTCGTGTTCGGCATGCTGTTGGCGACGCTCGGCGCGCGCGCCGTGTTTGCCGTGGTGCTGTCGTGATCGCGCGCGGCATCATGCATCGCGGCAGCGCGCTGTGGATTGCCGCCATGGTGCACCGGCTGTCGGGCCTCGCCTTGGCGATTTTCCTGCCGTTGCATTTTCTGGCGCTTGGGCTGGCTATTGACGGCGAAGCCAAGCTCGAAAGCTTCTTGCGCTGGACCGAACAGCCGCTGGTGAAATTTTCCGAAGGCGGGTTGGTTTTTCTGCTGACGGTTCATCTGCTCGGCGGCTTGCGCGTTTTGGTGATTGAGAATCTCGATTGGCGCGACGGCCAAAAGCAGCTGGCGACTCTCGCCGCGGCGATATCCGCGATCATCGCCTTCATATTCTTGGCGCGGGTGTTTTGAGGATGAACGTCGAACACCTCAAGACCGACATTCTGATCCTCGGCGCCGGCGGCGCCGGCTTGTTCGCGGCGCTGCATGCCCAAAAAGCCAATCCCGATCTCAACATCACCATCGTCAGCAAGGGGCTGCTCGGCAAATGCGGCTGCACCCGCATGGTGCAGGGCGGCTACAACGTCGCGCTCAATCCCGGCGACTCCATCGAGCGCCATTTCATGGACACCATCGAAGGCGGCAAATGGCTGCCGCACCAGGAACTGGCCTGGACCCTGGTCACCAAGGCGATCGAGCGGGTGCAGGAACTGGAAAACGAGATCGGCTGCTTCTTCGATCGCAATCCCGACGGCACGCTCCACGGCAAAGCCTTCGCGGGCCAGACCTTCGATCGCACCGTGCACAAGGGCGACCTCACCGGCATCGAGATCATCAACCGGCTGATGGAGCAGGTGTGGGCGCGGCCGATCCACCGGCTGGAAGAACATCGCGCTGTGGCGCTGATCCCGGCGAAGGACGGCGCGCTATCCGGCGTGTTGCTGATCGACGTGCGCAGCGGCGCATTTCGTTTCGTCGCCGCGCAAGCCGTGCTGCTGGCAACTGGCGGCGGGCCGACCATGTATCGCTATCACACACCGTCCGGCGACAAGAGCATGGACGGGCTTGCCATGGCGCTGCGCCTCGGGCTGCCCTTGCGCGACATGGAGATGGTGCAATTCCATCCGACCGGCCTCCTCGCCGGCCCGGATACGCGCATGACCGGCACCGTGCTGGAGGAAGGTTTGCGCGGGTCCGGCGGACATCTCCTCAACGGCGCCATGCACCGCTTCATGGCCGACTACGATCCAAAGCTCGAGCGCGCCACCCGCGACGTCGTCAGCCGCGCCATCTATGCCGAGATGCGCGCCGGACGCACCACGCCGAATGGCGGCGTCTATATCAAGATGGGCCATCTCGGGCCGGCCAAGGTGGCGAAGGAGTTCAAGGGCATGGTGGATCGCTGCCGCGACTGCGGCTTTGATCTTGCCGGCGGGCTCGTCGAAGTGGTGCCGACGGCGCATTATTTCATGGGCGGCGTCGTTTGCGCGGTTGATACCGCGACGGAGCATTTCGGGCTGTTCGTCGCCGGCGAGGATGCCAGCGGCATGCACGGCGCCAACCGGCTCGGCGGTAACGGCGTCGCCAATTCCACGGTGTTCGGCGGCATCGCCGGCGACGTGATGCCGCGCTGGATCGCCGCCAATCCCGGCCATCGCGAGCCGGACGCCGACGTGCTCGATGCCGAACTCGCTCGCGCGCAGGAACCGTTCGCGCAAAAGTCTGGCGATTTGAATGCGCTGCGGGAAGAGTTGCTCGATTCGATGTGGGACGAAGTCGGCGTGGTGCGCGACCGTGCCAGCATCGGGCGCGGCCTCGCCGCGCTCGACCGGATCGAAGCGGAACTTTTGGCCACCGGCGTCGCCGATGCCGACCGCCGCTTCAATCTGACCTGGCACGACTGGCTCAATCTGCGCTCTTTATGCGAGATCAGCCGGGTCATTGCGCTGGCGGCGCTGAAGCGCGAGAATTCCCGCGGTGCCCATTTCCGGTCCGATTTCCCGGAGCCCGGCGACTTCGCCACCTCGACATTCACGGTGGCCAGGCAGACCGCGAGCGGGATCGAGATCGGTGAACAGCCCGTGCAATTCACCCATGTGAAACCGGGCGAGACGCTCATTCGCGACGCGCTTGCGGCCGAATGATGAAGAGAAGCGAGATGATATCAGCGTGGCTGCTCCCCAACCTGTCATGCTCCGCGAAGGCGGAGCATCCAGTAATCGCGGACGCCCTGTTTCAATCCCGAACCCCTGTGTTTACTGGATCATCCGCTTTCGCGGATGATGACAGCCAGAGGCGGCGATCATGATTCCCTTGTCCTCAATCCAACGCACCGCCGAGGATTTGATGGCGAAAGCCGCCATCGAGATCCCCGACGATTATCTCGACGGCCTGCGGCGCTGCGCCGATACTGAAAAAGGCGACCTGTCGGCCTTCGTCATCAAGGCCATGCTGGAGAATTACGAAGCCGCCAAGGAAGACCGCCGCGCCATGTGCGGCGACACCGGGCTGCCGCGCTGGTACGTCAAGATCGGCAACGACGCGCGCATCGAAGGCGGCCCGGTGGCGCTGGAAGCGGCGTTGCGTCGCGCCACCGCGCGCGCCACCACCACCGTGCCGCTGCGGCCGAACCGGGTACATCCGCTGTGGCGCACCGATCACAACAACAATGTCGGCATCGGCGCGCCGGAGATCGAATATGCGTTTCATCCCGACGCCGACTGGATCGAGCTGACCACCGTCCACAAAGGCGGACTGTTCGGCTCGGACTATCGCATGCTGTTTCCCGGTGACGGCATCGAGGGCATCAAGCGCTTTTTTCTCGATACTCTGATCGGCTTCGGCAAGCGCGGGCTGGCCTGCCAGCCGGCTATCGTCGGCGTCGGGCTTGGCGGCTCCAAGGACACCTCCATGGTGCTCGGCAAGCAGGCGTCCTGCCTGCGCATCGTCGGCTCGCGCAATCCGGACCCGAAAATCGCCGCGCTGGAAGAAGAGTTCAAGGAACTCGGCAACAACATCGGCATGGGCGCCATGGGCTTTGTCGGCTCGTCCATGGTGATCGATTGCCACATCGAAGTCGGCTATTGCCACACCGGCGGCATGCCGATGTCGGTGCACATGTTTTGTCTTTCCTCTCGACGCGCGTGCGCGCGTATTTCGACCGACGGCAAGGCAACCTTCCGCACCGACCCGATGTGGTTCACCGATTATATGCGGCGCGAAACGGTGGAATGGGGCCAGCAAGCGGCGGAAGCCGCGGAGTAAACGCTGCAGGAAGGTAACGGACGATAGGCTGCGTTCCTTCTCCCACAAGCGCGTTCACGCGCGTCTGCGACGCGCTATGGGGGAGAAGGACAGGTTGAGGGGGTTCGGACGGTCGAGATGAATTCTGAATCCTCCGAACCCCCTCGCCCCACCCTCTCCCCTCCGGGGAGAGGGAGTGATGCGCCGAGGACATGAAACGATGGCCGATCTGAAAACCGTTCACATCAATTTGCCGGCGCGAACCGAGGATTTGCGCAAGCTAGAAATCGGTTCCGTCGCCTATCTCACCGGCCGCGTTTTCACGGCACGCGAGGGTGTCTACAAGCGCGCGATCGCGGACGGCGTCGGCATGCCGGCGGACAAAGCCGCGCTCGGCATCACCAATTTCCATTGCTCGCCGGCGGCATCGATCAATGCCGACGGCAGCTATACCGTCGGCGCGGTCACCGCGACGGCGTCGTTCCGTTTCGCCCAATGGCTCGACGGCTGGTTCAAAATATCCGGCTGCAACATCATCATCGGCAAAGGCGGCATGACGTCGGCGACCTATCGTGAGCATTTCGTGCCGAACAACGCGGTTTATCTGACCACCGTCGGCTACGGCACCGGCGCGCTGCTCGGCCGCGGCATCAAGCGCGTCGCCGGCGTCTATTGGCTCGAGGAGCTCGGCCTGGCGCAGGCGGTCTGGGTGCTCGACGTGGAAAAATTTGGCCCGTTCCTGGTCGAAAGCGATCTCGCCGGCAATTCGCTGTTCGAGCGCGAGAACGCCAAGATCGCGCCCGGCCTAGAGCAACTTTACGCCGGCACCAGGCCGGCGACCTTGCGGCGCTACGGCGAGACCGACGACAAGACCGAGGAAGTCATCTGACGTTCGAACCGGGGGCAGACATGAAGCGAACTGTTTTTGCGATTTTGCCGGCGATCCTGGCCGTTTCGGCGCTGCTGGCGCAACGCGCCGGCGCCGATGAGGTGCGCCACACGACTTTCCCCAGCGTGCTGATCGGAACCTGGGCGCCGAGCGCCGAGCTCTGCGCCGCGAAGGACAAGTCCAGCATCACGGTGGCGGCAGACGGCTACAACACTGCCGACGGCAAATGCAGCGTGCGCTGGATCGTGGAGACGCCGGGCTCACGCGGGCCGAACTACGCCGTCCACGCCCAATGCGAGGCCGACGGGCAAGCGGCCAGGGCCGACGTCGTCAATCTGATTCTGCGGCCCGAGGATGGCGGCAAAATCTCGATCGGCAAGTCGTTCACCGATCTGAAGCCTTATGTGCGTTGTCCGTGAGGCCGGTCGGCAAATTCACGAGCGCGGCATTTGCCGGATTCGGAGATGAACCATGAGCGCCGCCGTCCTGTCCTGCCTGATATTTGCGTTGACGCTCGGTGGCATCGTGTTCGGCGCCTTGCTGCGCACCACATTGCCGCAGCATCATCTCAGCAAGGACTCCCAGGACGTCGTGCGGCTCGGCGTCGGCCTGATCGCAACCATCGCCGCGCTGGTGCTCGGTCTGCTAATTGCGGCGGCCAAGGGCTCGTTCGACACCCAGAGCGGTCAAGTCAAACAAATCACCGCCGATATCATCCTGCTCGACGCTCTGCTGGAGCAATACGGCCCGGATGCGCAGCCCATCCGTGGCGAGATGCGAAGCGTGCTGAGCCCGCTCGTCGATCGGATCTGGCACGAAAAGCCGGCAGATGCGGCGCGACCGTTTGCCAGAAGCACCGAGGCCGAAAGCGTCTATGTCGCCATTCAAGCGCTGTCGCCGAAGAACGACCTGCAGCGCTCGCTGCAGGCTCGCGCCGCGCAGATCAGCACCGATCTGGCGCAAACCCGCCTGTTGCTGTTCGCAGAATCCGACAGCGCCATTCCGGCGCCCTTCATCGCCATCCTGGCGTTCTGGCTCATCATCATATTCGCGAGCTTCAGCTTGTTCGCCGCGCTCAACGTGACGGTGTTCGCCTTCTTGTCGCTGTTTGCGCTGTCGGCGTCAGGCGCGATCTTCTTGATCCTGGAACTGAGCCAGCCGTTCACCGGCTTGCTGGCGATTCCCAGCGAGCCGCTGCGCAACGCCCTGGCGCCGCTCGGCTAGCGGACGTTCATTTCACTTGTGCTCGCGAAGCCAGCGCTCGGCGCCCGGGTGGAGCGGCACGTCCATCGGCGTCGACTCGGTTTCGCTGACCATGTGCAGCGCCGAGCCGCCGGTGTTCTTCTCCCAAGGCACCTCCGCTTCGCGCGCGGCGAGCGCGCCGCAGATGTCGTAGGCCATCTGTTCCGGCAGCGATGCGCTGGTGTAGATCGGCCAGCCGCTGAAATCGAACGTATCGAAATCCCGCGCCAGACCTGCAAAGCGTGCCTTGGGCAGGACAACCCGCCGCCATCCCAATCCGCCGAGCGCATCGAACTCGGCCGGCGCGATCTCGAGCGGGACGAGGCCGGCGGCCAGCGCCTCGTTCAACCACACCTTGATGCCCTCATCGAACACCGCGTCGATCTCGCCGCGCTTAAGCGGCTCGAGGCGGCGCACGTCGGACGGCCCGCCGCAGGTGATGATGCGGCCGCCCCAGGCCTCGATGTCCTGAAGTTTGAAGCCGTGCAGTGCGAAGGCTTGCTCGATCAGGACCAAGGTCGAGTGCGTCGGATCCTCGCGCACCGAGACGCGTAGCGGATACTGCTTCGCCTTGATATCCTTGAGCGAACGAATGCCCGCCCGCGGATGAACCACGAAGACGAAGCGATCCCAGCTCGGATAAGAGGCGATGATCCGCACCGGCAGCGCCGTGTGGAACAAGCCGACGCCGCGATAGGCCTGGGTGAGCAGAGCCGACGGATTGACGAAGGCGGCTTCGAGCCCGCCCTTTGCCACTTCCTCGGCCAGAATGGCCGAGCCGGATGCGAGCCGCAGCCACGGCCGGAACGCTTCGCCCGAGCCGCTGCCGACCGTGATGACCATGTCGCGATTACCGCCGTAAGGCGTCGCCGGATTGCCGGCGATGTGCAGGCCGATCTCCCACAAGGTTTTGGCGCGCACGAAATTGGCGCCTTTCGGCAATGGTTCCATGTCAGGCATCTCCTATGAGGATGAATGGCACCGCGCGTCGACCGCGATGCTGGGAAGCGAGGGACGAGCGTTCAACCGGCGCGGTCGTAAAGTCATCCGATCAGCGCTCGGCATCGTGCGACGAAATCGCGATTCGGCACGGCTCATGCGAGCGATTGCTCCAGGCGTGATTGGTGCCGCGCTGGACAACGGTGTCGCCGGCTTTGAGATGAACCTCTTCGGTGTCGAGCACCAGCACGATCTCGCCTTCCAGAACAAGGCAAAAATCGAGCGTCTGCGTTTTCTGCATGTAAGGATGTGGCGCGGTTGGCGAATAGGTGGATGCGGCCGGCGAGCCCGTGGCATGAAAAAAAGCCGCGACTTCCGCAGACCCGACCTTGCCGCGAAACGTCCCATCCGGCGGGATCGTGACGACCCGGCACACCGAACCGCCCGCTGGCGGTTCGAGCGCACGGGGATAAGTCAGAGTCGCATCGCTAAACGGGCCGATTTGCGCCGGCGACGCGTCGGTGACCCAAATGCGCGCCGACGCGAAGCCCGGCCGCGCCGGATCGGTCTGCACGTCGGGCGGCGTGCCGTCCGCAATCGCGACCGACTTGCCGTCCTCGTCGTCGATCGTGACGATGCGCCGCACCGGCTTGTTGGCAATGCTCATGACCGTCAGACCTTCGGTTCGCGGTCGAAAGTCGCGCCCATCATGACGAAAGCCATCAGGCTGCCGCCGTTGAGATTGGTCCAGCCATGCCAGTTGCCGAGCTGCACCACCACGTCGCCGGCCCGCATCGTGACATTGCCGCGATCGAGCAGCAGCGTGCGCTCGCCTTCAAGCACAATGCCGTAATCGACGGTCGCCGACTTGTGCACGGGCGAGCTGAAGAAATTCTGTCCGCCGCGATCCCAGACGCCGTCGGGGCGCAGCCGCGTCGGCGTCAGCGGCTTAAAAGCCAAATCCTTGACCGGATCGTAGTCCGCGGGCTTACCGTTCGATTGCACGACACGCAGATGGCCGCCGGCTGCGGGCGGCTCGAAATGAAACGGCAGATTGCCATCGTCGCGGCTGCCCGAGATGATCGCGGGCGCCTCCTTATAAACCCAGATATCGGTCATGCAGGTGCCGCGGCTGATCGCACCGGGATTCACGTTGGGCGCGGCGCTGTCGTACAGCACGCATGAGCGCCCCTGCGCATCGTGACCGGTCACCACGCGCCGAATGGGTTTCGCTTCGTCCGTCATCTGCCCTCCACGCCGTGCGTGCAACATGAAAACTAGAATAGATCGGACCGCATTGTCATCCACCGGCGGTCCTCTATCATGGTTGCCGCACGGGCGCACAAGACGCCGCGGCCAGGGAGGAAGCTCTTGCCGGTTTTCCGCGGTGCGACGTGGTTGGTCGGTGCGACGTGGCTGGCCGGCGTGGCATCGACGGCGCTCACGGTCGATGGCGCGGCGGCGCAGGCGCGGGACTTCCCGAACCACGCCATCAAGATCATCGTCGGTCCGAGCCCGGACGTTTTTTCCCGCATCGTCGCCGAGCATCTCAAGGACACATGGGGACAGCCGGTCGTGGTCGAGCCGCGACCCGGCGCCGGCGGCAAGCTCGCCGTCAACGATGTGCTGGCCGCGCCGGCGGACGGCTACACGATGCTGTTCGCGACGCCGACCTATACGCTCAACACCGCGATGAAAGTCGCGACCTACGATCTGGCGAAGGAGTTCACGCCGGTCGCGCTTGCCGGGCTCATTTCCTATGCGCTGGTCATCAATCCGAGCGTGCCAGCGAAGTCGGTCGCGGAATTGGTGGCTTACGCCAAGCAAAATCCGGGCAAGCTCAATTGCGCTTCGGCCGGCATCGGCACCGTGCCGCATCTGGCCTGCGAATATCTCAACAAGGTCGCCGGCACCACCATTACCCATGTCCCCTACCGCGACGTGAATTCCGGCATGATGGCGACCGTCGGCAACGTCACGCAGATGTTTTTCGGCGTTGCGACCAACGCCAAGCCGCAGATCGAGACCGGCGCGTTGCGCGGGCTGGCGGTCAGCACGGCGCGGCGTTCGCTGCTGCTGCCGGAGCTACCGACCATGATCGAGGCCGGCTATCCGACATTCGAGATGCCGGGCTGGGGCGGATTTATCGCGCGCGCCGGCACGCCGCCCGACATCGTCGCCAAGCTGAACGCAGAGATACGCCGCGCGGTGGCGCAACCGGATTTGCAGCAAAAGCTCATCGCCGCCGGCATGGAACCGCCGCCGGATTATGCACCTGCCGATGTCGGTAAATTCATCGCCGACGACATCGCGCGCTGGACCACATTCGTCGACGCGGTCGGCATCGACAAGCTCAACAGTGAAGCCAAATAGGAAGCCAAATAGGAAGCCAAGTAACGCGTCGGCATCGTTCGAAGGAAAAGCCCCATGGCGACACGGCGGAATTTTCTCAAAGGCACGGGTGCCTCGGGTCTTACGTTTTGCAGTTGCGGTCTGCTCGATGCGGCGCGTGCTCAGGAGCGGCCGCGCCTGCCGGTGACGGTCAACGGCAAGCGGATCAAGACCGTCGATGTGCACGCCCATTGCCGCTTCCATGAGGCCGTCGCGCTGATGGGCGGCGAGGCGACCGTGACGCCGTCCCTGGTCAAGGGCGACCAGGAGCAATTCATCGTCATCGAGGAGCGTCTCAAGACCATGGATGCCATGGCGATCGACATGGAGGTGCTGTCGATCAATCCGTTCTGGTACCGCAAGGATCGCGACACCGCCGCCAAGATCGTCGCGATACAGAACGAGAAGCTTGCGCAATTGTGCGCCTCGCATCCGGATCGCTTCGCCGCCTACGCCTCGCTGGCACTGCAATACCCGGACCTGGCCGTGCAGCAGCTCGACACCGCCATGAAAAAACAAGGACTGCGCGGGGCCGCGATCGGCGCCAGCGTGCTGGATGAGGATTTTTCCGACCCGAAATTTCATCCGGTGTGGGCCAAGGCCGAAGAGCTTGGCGCGGTGCTGTTCATCCATCCGTTGGGGACGCCGGAACTGAGCAAGCGTCTCAAAGGCAACGGCTGGCTCGCCAACACCGTCGGCAATCCGCTGGCGACGACGATCGCGCTGCAGCACCTGATCTTCGAGGGCACGCTCGACCGCTTTCCCGGCTTGAAGATCATCGCCGCCCACGGCGGCGGCTATTTGCCGTCCTATGCGGCGCGCGACGATCACGCCTGCTTCGTCGCGCCGCCGAACTGCAACCCCGAGATAAAACTGCGGAAGCAGCCGAGCGACTATCTCAACCAGCTCTATTTCGACGCGCTGGTGTTCACGCCGGAAGCGCTCCGGCACCTGGTCGCGCAGGTCGGCGCGAGCCAGATCATGATCGGCACCGATTGTCCGATCCCGTGGGAGGAGCATCCGGTCGACCATATTTTCGCGACCGGCACCCTGAGCGACGACGACAAGATCGCGATCCTCGGCGGCAACGCGGCGCGGTTGTTTGGGATGCAGGGCTAGCGGCCGATCAGCCGGCGATCTCGTAGGGCACCTGCGTCGGGCCGTAACGTTCGACCACCGTGTTGGTCGTACGATCGTATTGATGCTGCAGCACCGTGCCTTCGCCGAGCTTTTGGCTGCGCACGATGATCGCCACCGAGCGGGTCGGACCACCCTGCTCGGCGTGAATGGCGCGTGGCGCCACCAGATCGACCTTGCCTTGCGAGCCGGTGGTCACCGAGGCAAGCTTCACCTCGGCATGGCCGGGCCGGCTGCCGTCGTCAATCCGCTCGAAGCGTTCCAGGCTCTCGGTGCCGTCGAGCACGCCGTAGAGCACCCAGGCGTCGGCATGATCGTGCACGCTGCCGGTGCGGCCGGGCATGCGCACCACGCCGTTGACGACGAAGGCGTAGTCGGGATCGACATAGAGCAGGAGATTCTTGCGGCCTTCGGTGGACGGCCAGCTGGCCGAATGGGATTTGAGCGTGTCGTCAAGCACCAGCCGCTCCAACAGCGGCTTCGCCTTCTCCATGCGACGCCGATCGTCGCTTTCCGCCGCCCAAACGGCGCGTAAGTCGCCGATGAATTTTTCGAAAACCGGCAAACGTTGCGCGGCAAGATTTGACATGGTCGTTTCCTTCACTCGAACAGCGGCTCGCCTTCGACCGTGCAGCGGCGCAGCAGCCGGCGTTCTTCCTTCGGAAAATCGGTGCGGGCATGGATGGTGCAGCGGTTGTCCCACATCAAAAAGTCGCCGAGCTGCCAGACGTGTTCGAAGATGAACTCGCGACGCTCGCCGATCTCGTAGAGCTGATTGAGAATCTCATCGCCCTCGCCCTGGCTGACGCCTTCGATGCGCGTCGTCATCAGCCGGTCGACGAACAGCGTTTTGCGTCCGGTGTCGGGATGGGTGATGAAAATCGGGTGCGCATGATGCGGAATGCCGCTGATGTCGCCGGACGAATTGGCCTGCTTGGCGCGATTGTATTCATGGATATGCAGCGCCTTCTTGCCTTTGAGCGCCTCCTTCAATGCCGGCGGCACCGCCTCATAGGCCTTGTACATGTTGGAGAACATCGTATTGCCGCCGCGCGACGGCAGTTCGAGCGCATAGAGGAATGTGTATTTGTACGGCCGCGGGGTGTAGCCGGAATCGATGTGGAACCAGAACTCGCCCTCGCCGAAGGCGCCGATCGGCTTGCCGTCCACTTTGATGTTGCTGACCAGCAGAACTTTCTCGTTGTCCTGCTGGACGCCCTCGGTACGGGCGCGCAGCGTCTCCGGCGCCTTTTTGCGGGTGCCGAGATCGCCGAAATAGGAGGCAAAGCGCAGCTGGTCGTCCTGCGAAACCTTTTGGCCGCGAAACACCAGCACCAGGTGCTTGCCCCAGGCGTCCTTGATGGCCGCCACTTCGTGCTCGGACAGCGGCTTGGACAGATCGACCCCGCTTATTTCTGCACCGCAGGCCGGCGACAACGGGGTTACCTCGATATCGATCGTGTCTTGCATGGGGCGCTTCCTCTGCGGCCTAGCGTCGGCTTCACGCCGGCCGACTTCATGTAAGATGTACCGCGGCCAGCCAGGGGTCTCAAGAAGGCTGCCGCGCCGACCGGAGGAAACAGCCATGCGCAAAGTGATTGCACTCGCCCTCGCCTTGCTTGCGGCCATGTCGCTGAGTGCCATGTCGCTGACGGCCTTCGCGCAAAACTACCCGTCGCGGAATATCACCATCATCGTGCCCTACCCGGCCGGCGGGCCGACCGACACCATCGCCCGCATCCTCGCCGAACGCCTGCAGGGCGCGCTCGGCCAAAGCGTGATCATCGAGAATGTCGGTGGCGCCGGCGGCAGCATCGGCGTCGGCCGCGTCGCGCACGCCACGCCCGACGGTTACACGCTGAGCATCGGTCATACCCAGACCCACGTGTTCAACCCCTCGATCCTCAAGCTCGACTACGACGTGGTGACCGACTTCGCTCCGATCTCGCTGATTGCCGACACGCCGATCTGGATCGTGACGCGCAAATCGCTGCCGGTCGACGACATCAAAAGCTTCATCGCCTGGCTCAAGAGTCAGAACGGCAAGGCGACCATGGGGACGGTCGGCATCGGCAGCCCGTCGGAATTTGCCGCGCGAATTTTCATGCGGCAGACCGGTACGGCGTTTCAACTGGTGCCTTATCGCGGCGCCGCACCGCTGGTGCAGGACATGCTCGGCGATCACATCGATTTCGCCTTCGGTCAGGCGGCGGGTTACATCACCAACGTCGAGAGCGGTCAGTTCAGGGCGCTTGCCGTCTTGCAGCCCAAGCGCTGGTGGGCGGCGCCCAATGTGCCGACGCTGGATGAGCTCGGTTTTAGGGATATCGACGCGACCTTCTGGCACGGCCTGTGGGCGCCCAAGGGCACGCCGCCGGACGTCATCGCCAAGCTCAATGCCGCGGTTCGCGTCGCCTTGGCCGATCCTACGGTGCAGGATCGCTTCAAGAAAGTCGGCCAGGAAATCTGGCCGGTCGAGTATCAGACGCCCGAGGCGCTGGCGGCGCAACAGAAGGCCGAGCTGGCCAAGTGGACGCCGGTCATTCTGGAATCCGGCATCAAGGCGGAGTGAGATGGGCGCGCTCGACCAGCTCGAACCGATCGAAAAGGCGAGCAAGGATGCGCTCGCCGCCCTGCAGCTCGATCGCCTGAAGGCGACGCTGCATCAGGCCTACGACAAGGTGCCGCATTACAAGAAGAAGCTCGACGCAGCCGGCGTGCGTCCTTCCGACCTGAAAGCGCTCGCCGATCTCGCCAAATTTCCGTTCACCACCAAGGACGACCTGCGGCAGAATTATCCGTTCGGCATGTTCGCGGTGCCGATGGCCGACATCGTGCGCATCCACGCCTCGAGCGGCACCACCGGCAAGCCGACCGTCGTCGGCTATACCAAAGGCGACATCGACACCTGGTCGCTGTTGATGGCGCGTTCGATCCGCGCCGCCGGCGGCCGTTCCGCCGACAAAATTCACGTGGCTTACGGCTACGGCCTGTTCACCGGCGGGCTTGGCGCCCATTACGGCGGCGAGGCTTTGGGCGCCGCCGTCATTCCGGTCGGCGGCGGTTTTACCGAGCGGCAGGTGCAGCTCATTCGCGATTTTGCCCCCGACATCATCATGGTGACGCCGTCCTATATGCTGGCGATCGCCGACGAGTTCGAGCGCCAGGGATTTTCGCCCGCCGACTGCAGCCTGCGGTTGGGCATTTTCGGCGCCGAGCCGTGGACCGAAACCATGCGCGCGGAGATCGAGCGCCGCATGGGCATCGTGGCGCTCGACCTCTATGGCCTGTCGGAGGTCATGGGGCCCGGCGTCGCCCAGGAGTGCGCTGAGACGCGTGACGGGCTGACCGTTTGGGAGGATCACTTCTTCCCCGAGATCATCGATCCGGACACCGGCCGCGTGCTGGCCGACGGCGAGACCGGCGAGCTCGTCTTCACCTCGCTGACCAAGGAGGCGATGCCGGTCATCCGCTATCGCACCCGCGATCTGACAAAACTGCTGCCGGGCACGGCGCGCACCATGCGCCGCATCGAGCGAGTCAAAGGCCGCAGCGACGACATGCTGATCATCCGCGGCGTCAACGTCTTTCCCTCGCAGATCGAAGCGGTGCTCGGCCGCGAGCCGCAGCTGGCGCCGCATTACGTGTTGGAGGTGCGCCGGCC
>Ga0210405_10001549_pt1 | contig 25916 bp, 24 predicted proteins | sample IncBWH11MmetaG_FD_155492 | JGI IMG/M metagenome (GOLD analysis project Ga0210405, IMG submission 155492) | Forest soil microbial communities from Barre Woods Harvard Forest LTER site, Petersham, Massachusetts, United States - Inc-BW-H-11-M | ecosystem: Environmental > Terrestrial > Soil >...
TTCCGGCTTGACGCGGCTTCGCCGCTACGTCCTGCGTGCGGCTGAGTTCCTGGTATCAGAAGAGGGTGCGGTCATGGCTCGCGTCTTTACTGGTGTCCACGAGGATAAGCGACTGCGGCAGGCGTTCTTGGAGAGATATGTCACGCACAGACGTCAGATCCAACGCAGAATCATCGAAGACGCTATTGCGTCCGGCGAACTGAAGTCGACGACGGATCCAGAGCTGCTGATCGACGCGCTTACTGGACCCCTGTTCTTCCGATGGCTGCAGGGACACGCTCCGCTTGATAAAGGCTTTGCTAAAAGCATCCTTGACAGTGTGATTCCCGCCTTCCAGCCACACTGATTAAGCTCCGACACATTCGGAGCCCAATCAGTACCGAGCAACTCCGCGATCTCTGCAAAACAAGCTAGTTCGCGGATTGTCGGCTAACCGGAAGCTATCCTGAAACGGGCATCTGGGAAGTCTTGGTCGCAGATCATGCGGCTGAGAAGTCTGGGACTCGGAGAATTCGGAGATTGTGCACGAGGTTGGCGATAACCTCCTTTATTCATTCGCTTACTGGATTGGCAAGAGTTCAACAGATTGGGACCGCAGGAACCGCTATTCTTCGTCCTCACCTGTTCGTTTCTCTTGAAGCATCCACTCGCGAATGTACGGTGAGCAATTCACCACCTGAATGCCCAGTGACTTGCACTCATTCAGGAAGCGAATTCCGTCGATGTCGACAACATCGACTTCATCCATGTCCAAAGTTATCGGTTGCGCAACCCTGTTCTATTTCGGCGCGCAGATCGAGCAAGTGCGAACATCGAAGTTCACCTGACAGGCAAATCCGAGTCCCGTGTTTCTCGCGAATCCGTTGGATTTTCAATGTCATCGCCGGTCGCCAAATCCGCTTTTGTGGCGAGGCTTCGCCGTTGGAGAAGTCGAAACCCTAGAATTTATACGTCGTCCATACACCGGCATAGTTCACGTCTTTGCCTGGAGGTGATGCTTGAGCCAGGAATGAGCCGACAAAAAAGTGTCCGTAAGCGGTGGATACCGAAAGATGACGGGTTGCATTCCAGTACACTCCGACCGTCGGCTGATTGCCGATGTAACGTTCAGAATTCCCTTGTCCGGCAATCAGTAGATTGATGCCGAGTCCGTATACGCCGTCTTGAAGACTGGTCCTCCAGAAAGTATGGTCGTCCATCACCACGGTGAGTGATTTAGCGAGTTGTAAGCTGATGTGAGGCCCGACCTCAATGAGGTTCGTAGGTCCATTCAGAGCGAGCGCTCCCTGACCGAAATAGATCCCTGTCGGGAACAGTGGATTGAACGTGCCCAACGCTGACTTTGAATCGCCATGATCTCCGCTGGCGACGCCTGCATCGACACCAACCTGGGGCTGCGAAGGGATGGATCGAAAGCTGTACGCGGTGTCATGGGCGGTGGCCCAGGCGCGAATCTCGTTTGCGCCGAACGTACCCCACTGAAACATCGCTTCGCTGTTATAAGTCCAACCGTTTCGGCCACCCCAATACCTTCCTCCCACCGTATGGCGTAGCTCGTTCTGGGAGCCGCTTTCAAATGGAGCATTCTTCCGAGCGAGCCCGAGATAGTAAAGATCTATGTTTCCCCAGGTTCCATTCAACGGATGAACCGCATAGATTCCCCAAAACGTCGAGCCATGATTCGGGGGTGCATCAAGGATACCGGTACCGTTGAGCACGGGCTTTGTAGCAAGCCCATCGAGAGTCCATGAGGGCGTCTTCCATTCCAGAGAGGCACCGTCGAAAGCTTGACGAACATTGGGGCCCTCTCTGACATCGACGAATCGTCCGGAACCAAACTCGAACTCCTGGCGTCCAAGGCGCAACAGCAGCGACTCCTTCCTCGCCTTAGAGAGGACTACGTCGACGAATCCCTCTTCAAGAAACAGCTTGGATTCATCGATCACCGGCCTCGGACCGCCATTCCGTCCGGCTTCGATGTCGCTCGTGAGCTGCACGAAAAACCGAATACGAGGCGCTACATGAATATCGGCATACGTAGTGAGCCGTTGTAAGAGATAGCCGTTGTCGTCTTGAGTTCCGAGACCCCAGCTCGCATTGCGGAAGCCCTCGTACCACTCACGAACTTCGCCGCCAACCGTAATAAACCGATTCTCGTTTGACCCAAGCGGCACATATTTGAAATAGTCCCAAAAATCCTGCCGGCACCTCAGGTTGCTGAGATACCGGTAGTCTTCGTCTTGCCGGAGCAGTCCATAGGTTGGCGGAGTGTCCGGGCATACCGACTGAGCAAAAAGTGCGCTCGACAGAGGCAGGACAGCGAGCAATCCTGCACAGGCAACTCGAAGCATCTGGACCTTGTCCTTTATGTGCGTGCGGAATACGGACGTTGAACCCAGGGTTCCCCTCGGTGATATCTAATCCGCACGGAGAGCCTCTGCATAAGGAAAGTGGACCGTCCCAGAAGTGAAGTCTGGTGGGGATACTACAATTTGCCTCGACCCATTCCGAAACTGCTCGACGTCATGGCCGGATATTCCCTGGAACTGAACCTGCAAGACGCGTGGCTCCGCCCACTCGCCTTTTACGCCGAAAGTGACCGGACCCATGACGGTGTCAAAGGCCGTGCTTCGTGCGTATGCCGCAAGGCGGGCGTCGTCGAGTCCGCCGGTCGCTTCGACAGCCTGAGCAACGACCTGAAGTTGTGCGTAGGCAAGCGGTGCCATGTAATGTCCGAGGAGATCGACGCCTGCATCGGCGGCGCGTGCCTGGTAGATATTCAGCAATTGCTCAACTCCGGGGAACATCATCTTCGGAACCGGCACCCAATATTCGTAGTTCACAAACCCATTGAGCAGTGGGCCTAGTGTCGCCTTTACTGATGTGTTCTGAGGGCCGATCATGCCAGCGCCAACCATGTTCGGACGGAATGAGTGTGCATGTATGGCGCGCACGAGACCGGTCGAATCGTTGAGATAGGAACAAAGAAACAGCAAGTCGCAATCGCTCTTTGCTACGGCGTCGATGACAGGGTTGAAGTCTTCGGTGGTTAGAGGATAGGTAGCCTCATGGACGACACGAAAACCATACTTCTCAGCATTGGCCTTGGCACCGAGAATGGGATTGCGCGAGAACTCTGCGTCGGCGGATAAGAGCGCCACAGTTGCAGGCCTTGGCCTTTGCTCTGCAGCGAGAGCGAAAAACCCTTCGGTGAGAGCCGCATTTGGATCTGGCCCGGTTGGAATCATGGCAAAGTAGTTCGGATAGAGAAGCGTGTTGTTAACGCCGAGCCCCATGAGTCCGACAAAGAAGCGCTTCCGTTCCATGATCAACGGCATCGCTGGCAACACAGTGTTAGTGCCGTAGCCGCCGATAACGAGATCGACCTTATCCTCGTCCATTAGCCGTTTGTAGATACCGGGAACGAGGGAGGCATCTGCATGATCGTCGTAGCAGATGAGCTCGACAGGACGTCCTAGCAACCCGCCACGGCCGTTGACGTCCTCTCGCCAAATATCATGGGCAAGTTTCGCCGACCGGCTGTTGCCTGCAACAGGGCCGGTCAGCGAAAGGCAATACCCGATACGAATTGGCGTCGTCGAGCTGGCCATGTCAATCGCCCGCTTGCTTATGAGTAGCGAGAAGTTGAAACTCCCAAGCCAAGGCGACAGCGCTGGCCCCGCCATGCTCAAGAATGACGGGCCCAAGGGCATTGGCGGATTTCTCGCGCGCCCAATCCCGTTGCCACTCGCCCAGTACGGCAAGCCAGTTGATCGGTACCACACCCGCCTGAACCATGCGGCGCACCGCCATATCGTGGGATTCCACTGACACGCCACCACATGCATCAGTGGCAACAAATACGTCGTATCCTTCGCCCAGTGCCTGAATTGCCGGCATAGCTACGCAGATTTCAGTAAACAGCCCAGCAATGATCAGCTGCTTACGACTAAGCTTCTTCACAGCGTCAGTAACATTGTGGTCTTCCCAAGCATTGATAAAAGTACGATTGATCGGCTTCTGATCAGGAAAGACATCCTGAAGACCCTTGATCAGATACCCGCCACGTTCCTCGATCACCGTGGACAGGATCGTAGGTACGTTGAATACTTTCGCTGTCTTGGCCAAGCCGACGACGTTGTTGATGATCATCGTCGGTTCGTCACTGTTCAGGTTGGCGAACTGGTAAGGTTGATGGTCGATCAGCACGAGAGTGCTGTCTTCGGGGCGAAGTAGCGCTTCGAGTCCGGTCTTTGCGGTTTTAGCCACGGGTGTCTCCTTGGTTTGGGTTGGTCTTGTAAAACGTGTGCTTAAGCGCCCGCGGGTTCGAGAAATACGTAGATCGAATGGATCCGACCCTCCTCAAAATGGGCAACATCCATTCCGGTGACCGCTACCGGGCCATCGGGCGGACCGGAGCGCCATTTTAGGCGGCCGATATTGTGGTGGCCTATGGCGGGTCCCGCAGCGCTGAAGACGAAGTTCGGAGGCAAGTGGGCAAGCAATGCCGTCACCGCTTCAGAGATTGCCGTGTGCCCCTTAGCGGCGGCGTCAGGCTCATAAAGCACGGCGTCCTCGGCATAAAGCTCGCGGATCGCCACAATACGCCGTCCGGCGTCGCGCTCGTTGAATACGCGCATGAGATTTGCCTGCATGAGGCGGTTGTAGTCAATGGCTTCCGTCGTGGGATCAGTGCTCATGTTTGCCTTTCTACTTCAGGAGTGCTGGATCGCTCGTCTATAACATCGCCGCCTATCGGCGACTTAAGGTCAAGCCAGACATAACGGTATGACCGCCGCACGAAGCGCCATGCTCCGTCACGTTTCACTAGCTGATCTTCATAGAACGCGTGGTTGTTGTACGGGCCCTTGTTGCGAGCGCGTCCAGTCTCTTGAACCGACCAACGCGCTGTCGCTTGATCTCCATCGATGGCGACAACGCCGCTATGCACCTGCTGCACAAAAAACTCGAGCGGCTCCGCGAGTTCGATCATGTGTGCGGCAATGTTCGCCGCTCCGTTCGCGATTGAATGGAGCGGGGCACCGATCTCCCAAACGCCGTTCTCGTCCCATAGGGATTCAAATGCGGCGGCGTCCCGTCGGTTTACTGCGTCCGTGAACGCGTAAGCGAGGGCCCGAATAGCCAACTCGTCGGCTATCTGTTCCGGTCGCGGACGAATCCCGATTGTGCGACTCATCCTCGCACCTGTTTTCCGCCCGCTATGTGCAGCCACTCCGGCTTTCGTCGATAGGCGATGATCCCAGCGATGACGAGAAGCACGACTGGGGCGCCTAGGGAATGTTCCAGCACTGTTAGTTGCGCGACGATCGCTCCAATCATCACCATTACCAGCGCAACGGCCCCGTAAAAAGCGTAACTGGGAATCAGCAAGCAGATAGCAGACGACGCTTCGAGGACGCCGGTGAAATATCGGAACCATTGGCCGAAGCCGACCTTGTCGAATATTCCGACCATTGCAGGGGCGCCTATCAGCTTGGGAATGCCGGCCGCAAGGAAGGTAAGTGCCGTCAGAACCGAGAGAGTCCAGAGAATGATGAGGCGGCCCTTGCCGGAGGTCACCGGTAGTTCGTTCGACATTGTCATAAGAACTCTTTTCGAAAACGCCACCGTTGCAGGTTGTAGGGGCGATGGCGGAATTCGAGTCTTAGCTACAGGTCTTGGCTCGTCGAGATGGCTCAGTTCTCAAGCTCCGCGTTCATGACAGAGTCGCGTTGATCAAGAATGGGCTGATCCCTTTGCCGCGAAGAACCCTACGGCGTTGTTTCCTGAGAACGGCAAAAAATCGGCCATGAGCTTGGTGTGCGCTTGCCCCGTCGCAGAGCGCCAGTCGACGAGGAGCTCTGCTCCGACGCCAACCCAGGTCATCGGGACGATGCCGGCTTGCACCATGCGTGCAATGGCGCCGTCCTCCACCAACTTATTCCACGTGCCCGAGGCGTCCAGCACCGCGTATACGTCGAATCCTGCGTCGCGTGCCGAAAGCGAGACAAACGCAAGGCAAACTTCGGTAGAAATCCCAGCGATGAGCAACTTCTTTCGCCCTGTCTTCTTCACCGCCGTGACGAAGTCCTTGTTGTCCCATGCGTTGATCTCGCCGGGCCGATGCACAATCGTTGCCTCTGGAAGCCCCTCTGCAACGACGGGCATGATGGGGCCGTTCGGCCCGTCGTGAGAGCTAGTGGTGATGATCGACGGCAACTTGTAAATCTGCGCGATCCTTACCAGCGCCCTGACGTTGTTGATGAATTCTGGCGGGCTCTGCGTCTGAACACCGTTCGCGAGTCCCGTCTGGTGGTCGATGAAAAGCACCGCCGCATTGTCTGAGGTGAGGCGCTCATAGGACATGTTCGTTCTCCTTATTTGTTTGACGGTCTTTTCTCGATGACCGATCAAAAGGGAGCAAACACAAGACCATTCGAAGTCCTCTGAGAATCTATAAGTTAGGATATGTCCGGGTCTCGGAGTTTCGGGATTTCCCGGTAGACCGGGAAATTGCGGAAGGAACGTCTGTGCAGGTCGCTACGTCTGCAGCCTCAGCCTACCTTGGACTTAAATCGATATTTGTCGATTCCCAAGCGCTGGATTTTTGTTTCCAGGGTCGAATCGGGGATTCCCAGCTTGGTGGCAGCGCCTGCTGGTCCCGATATCCGTCCACGACTCTGGGCGAGTGCTGCTTCGATCACTTCCTTTTCGTGTGCCAGCAGTACACCGTTAAGAGCCAGGCTTGCATGGGGGACTTCGGATGGCTCGCGCTTGAGCCACGCTTCGTCCACGGCAAACGTATCTGAGTCACTCAGGGTGACAGCGCGCTCAATCACGTTCTGCAGCTCACGGACGTTTCCCGGCCATACATACTCTTGCAGGATTTTCTGAGTCTTCTTCTCGATGGTATGGAACTTCTTCCCCATCTTCCTTCCAAATCGGGCGATGAAGTATTCGACAAGGATAGGAATATCGGCGGCTCGCTCGCGGAGCGACGGCATCGTAATCGGAACAACATTCAGCCTGTACAGGAGGTCCTGGCGGAACTTACCTTCACTCACGAGCTTATCGAGATCGCGATGGGTTGCGGCCAACACTCGTACGTCTACGGAAATGGGTTTGTCGCTGCCAATACGTTCGATCTCGCGCTCCTGTAGCACTCGCAACAATGCAATTTGAATATCCGGAGGCAGATCTCCGACTTCGTCCAAAAAAATGGTGCCACCGTTTGCAGCTTCAAAGCGCCCCAAACGGCGTTGTGTGGCACCCGTAAATGCTCCCTTTTCGTGCCCGAAGAGCTCGGAAGCAATCAGCGACGTTGGGATCGCACCGCAATTCACCGCGATAAACAACCGCCCCGCCCGCCTGGAACGTTTGTGGATGGCGCGCGCAATCAACTCCTTGCCTGTGCCAGTTTGCCCCAGAATGAGAACTGTCGAGTCTGTGGGAGCCACTTTACTGACCTGGGACAGCACCTTGCGCAGAGGCTCAGAGGAGCCAACGATCTCCTCGAACATCGACGCTTGGTTAAGCTCTTCACGCAAAGCAGCATTCTCTCGTTGTAGCCTCTCCTCGGCTTGTTTGCGATCCTCGATATCAGTACACGCAGCGTACCAACGGAGGACTTCTCCTTGGTCGTCGTGCACAGGATTGCAACGCATCAAAAACCAACGATAAACTCCATCATTCCTGCGGAGCCGCACTTCGATTTCAAATGCAGAAGCACTTGCCAAAGCGCGATCCCAGTTGGAACGGCACCGTTTCGCATCATCGGGATGGCCGATGGCGCCGGGCTGTGTGTCACGCCACTCATCAAGAGTGAGACCGAAATAATCCAGACTCATGCGGTTGGCATAAAGACGCTCAAGGTGTGGGCCGAAAACAGCGATGAGTTGTGGCGCGAGGTCCACGATGTGCCGGAGCTCCATTTCCTGCTCCCGTATCTTTTCTTCGGCAGTCTTGCGCTGTTCCTCGGCGCGCTTGAGTTCTTCAATGTCGAGGTTTATCCCGATCCAGTACAGCAACGTCCCATCGCTGGCTCGGAGAGGTTCGAGGCGACTGAGGAACCAGCGGTATTTTCCTTCAGAGTTTCGTATTCGGAAGGCCGCTTGGCCGGCTGTCCCAGTTCTGTTACAGGCTTCCCCGACTTTGAGCGTTGCTTCGTGATCGTCGGGATGTACCAGCTGAATGTGGGTGTCCCAAGGTACATCGACCCCCACACCGAGCCGAAGCGGATCATCCTTGTCGAGACCAAGGTAATCCGCGTATCGCTCATTCACGAACGTAAGGGTGCCGGACGGCACCGCGTACCATGTGTATGCCGGAATCGTATTGAGCGTCTTTCGCAACTGTGCCGCAAACGATGGTTCTTGCCCAGAAGCGCAGTCTATGTTCGATCCGTCGGTGCGGTTGGCGTCATTTTGCGAAGGCATAGCCATGCGTGCATCACCCATCAAACCATACGTACCCTTCCGCGGTGCGGGTAGACACCATCAGCGCTTGGAATGGTGCGGTCATCATTAGCCGCCGCGAACCCGGCCCAGCAAAAGCTTATAGCGCAGAGCGAGTATAGAAGCCAGCGGCAGCAGCAATCAAACCTCCAGCGCTCTCGAAATGTTCGTACGAGTGGGTCGGCAGGCGTTAAGCCTGAAGAGAAGAGTCTCGCTTAGGCTCGAAATCGCGGGAGCGACGGGACTCGAACCCGCCAAGTCTTGGACCTCGGGCCATTCTTATCGTCCAAACCCGCCTGTTTGGATCAGGTGCGCTATGCCGCCGTCAACGAACAGTTCAATACCCGTGACGAAGCTGGAGTCATCCGAGGCCAGAAACAGCGCCGCCTTTGCAACTTCATCAGGCTCCCCCATACGTCCCATCGGGATGGTGGACACAATCCGCGCAATCACGTCCGGAGATTGCCGACTCGCCAGTGGCGTATTGATCGGACCCGGACTAACCACGTTTGAGCGGATACGACGGTCCTTTAGATCTGTGGTCCAGGTTCGAACTAAAGAGCGGATCGCAGCCTTACTCGCAGCGTAGACGCCGAAGGCGGCAGTACCCTTAACACTCGCGACGAAGCCGTTGAGAATGATGGAGGCACCATCCTTGAGTAGCGGTAGGGCCTTTTGCACCGTGAACAATGTTCCCCGCACATTAACGTTGAATAGTTTGTCGAAATGCTCTTCGGTGACGGCGCCAATGGGAACAAATTCGCCAACGCCAGCGTTGGCGAAAACAATATCGATTCTCCCCTTTACCTTAGAGACGGTCTCATAGAGACGATCAAGGTCGTCCAGTTTGGAGACGTCTCCCTGAACACCAGAAACGTTGCTGCCGATTGCCTTTACGGCCGCGTCGAGTTCCTTCTGGCGACGGCCCGTAATGAAGACATACGCACCCTCCTTGACGAATAGCTTTGCCGCAGCCAGTCCGATCCCTTCGGTACCGCCCGTGATGAGAGCGATCTTGCCTTTAAGCTTTTGGGACATCTTTTCTCCGTCGAACCCCGCAATGTGCTGACCAAAACGGCTCTAACGGCTGTCGAGCCACTTCCGAATATTCGAGACAGTGTCCCCGTAGAACGTTTTATAAAGACTATGCGATACGTAGCCGATATGCGGCGTTGCCAGTACGTTGTCCAGCGTCCGGAAGGGGTGAGAGGGAGGCAGCGGCTCAATGTCGAACACGTCGATCGCCGCACCGGCGATTTGCTTGTTGTTCAACGCGCTGATCAAAGCTTGCTCTTCGACGATCGGGCCGCGCGACGCATTGATCAACCAGGCTGATGTCTTCATTCTCTTCAACTCAGATGCCCCCACCAGGCCGCGTGTACGGCCGCTCAACACCAAATGGATCGTCAGGATGTCAGCCTTCTCGAACAGCTGGTCCTTGGAGACCAAGATTGCGCCCGCCGTTTTGGCGGCCTCGGGCGTCATGTTCTGGCTCCAGGCAATCGCCTGCATTCCAAAAGCGCTCCCGATCCGCGCGACCTGTGATCCAACGTTTCCAAGTCCCAGAACGCCGAGGGTTTGTCCACGGAGATCTGTGCCCACTGTTTGCTGCCAGCCGCCGGATCGGACGGAGTTGCTCTCCGTCACGATATGTCGCGCGGAGGCCAAGATCAGCGCCCAGGTAAGTTCGCTCGTTGGGTCCGACCTATACCCCGTGTGAACCACTGCGATCCCATGATCGCCCGCGGCGGCGACATCAATCGACGCGTTTACACCTCCAGTCGAAGCAATGAGCTTGAGATTGGGAAGGCGCTCAATGACGTTGCGGGGAAGCGGAGTCCGCTCGCGCATGACACAAACGACATCAAAAGGCAGCAACCGCTCAATCACGGCGTCCGGATCGGCGAGGTGGTCCTGAAATACGGCGATGTCCGCTCGATCGCGGAGCACCGACCAATCGGCGCTCTCAAGCGCCACATTTTGGTAATCGTCCAGAACAGCGATCTTGTACTTCTTCATAGGCCTCCATCCCGCGATGATTGACTCGGCCAGCGACGAAGGCTCGGTCTACCAAATCGTCAGTTTTGTTGTCAGGGTTTAACATTAGCCTTCGCGCCCCGTTCGAGCGCCACGAGAAAGTCTGCGGATGGGAATCTTTCCTTCATGGCATTGATAAAGCCTTCCGGACCCTTGGCTTTTTTGAGCTCTTCGTCAAACGCCAGTAAATAGTTCGTCGTGAAATCTACGGCGGTCCTCGCGTCCAGGGGAGCTCCAACCTTGCTATGTCCAGGGACTACGAACGAAGGTTTTAATTCTCTGATTCTCTGTAATGAGTTCAACCACTGCCCTCTAGTCTTACTGTCCGTTTCTGCGGTGTAAACGTGCATGTTGTTGACTACAACATCGCCCGCAATAAGAATTCTCTGTCCAGGAATCCAAAGCATCGTGTTTTCATCCGTATCGCCCTGAATGTGTTTAAGGACCTCTATTTTTGACCTCTCAAATTCAATAGCGTCGCCGTCGTATTTTTCAATATCAACGACGTGAGAGGTTGCGCCTGGTCCCAAGATCGTTTTCCATTTATCTATCTTCTCTTGATAGACCTTGTTGATTCGCTCCACGACCGCAGAATTCGCAATAATCCTCACTCTCGGGTACGCCTCCCTAAAAACCTCTAGACCAAGAAAATGGTCGGCGTGCTCATGGGTGATGTAAATAATGGATAGTGGCTTTTTAGTCTCTCTGATTTCCTGCAATACTCTTTCAGCACCGGTTTTTGTTAACTGCGCATCGACCAACATCACTTCATGTGTTCCCTCGATAATGACGGAGGTAGTCCAAAACTGATCGTCGGGGGACGTGAACACCTTGATAGAAAATCCGTGCTGACCACCCCCAAATGCGGATGGACACGAAATTAGAAGACTGATCACGGCTGAACAAACAGCAAGACGCTCCATAAAATCCTCCTATCTTGATTCTTCGCCGGGCCGCGTTTTTCTCACCCGGTCATCAAAGCAGTGACTTCGCAGCCAAATCCGGCGGCAAAGCAACTGCCACCTGCAAAATCCACCAATTCCGATGGTCCCAACTTGACCTGGTCGACCTGCTCGCAGCATTACTACTTTTGAGGCGAAGGTGCGCGCTCGTCCCATCGATCGTTAAATATCACTGCCGCCCAGCTATACCCACTTCCTTCCTTGCGCAAGCGACCTAAGGCAGGAAATGGCATATGTGGACCCGCGATCAAAACATCCTCACGCGCGAGTTCAGCCAGCAATTGATTTCGCGTCGCCGCAGCCGCAGTCTGGTCGATGTCGAAGACCGCCGTAACCTCGGGATGCGGCAACTGGACGCGTTGTGCATGGACGACGTCGCCCCAAAACAGGACTTTTTGTCCCTTTGACGAGAATTCATAGCCGGTATGTCCTGGGGTATGACCATGCAACGGGACGATCTGCATGCCGTCGACGATTGGCTCGGAGCCACTGAACGTGTGCCACTTACCGGCCTCGATGTACGGCGCTGCGATGGCTCGCGCACTCTGGAAGAACGGTTGCACCTCCTTCGGCGCCTTTGCAGCTATTTCCGGAGACAACCAGAAGCTGCTTTCGGCCTTCGCGACGTAAACCTCGGCATTTGGAAAGACCCGCTTTCCGTCCTGAGTGGTCAGGCCGCCGACGTGATCGGAATGGAGGTGCGTGAGCAAGACGATATCGACTTGTTCAGGCGTATAGCCTGCGCTGCGGAGGCTGCCGACCAGGCGTCCGAGTGCTCCCCCGCCCCACCAGGTGCCGGCACCCGCATCGACGAGGACTAGTTGCTTGCCGGTGTTGACTAGGAAGCCCTCGTCAGAAACATCCAGCATGTGCCGATCTTCTTGCAGTGCCTCTGCAACACCATCCATCGTCGCCTTCGTTCCATTCAGCCAGTGCGGATCGAATACGCCGTGACCGTCGAATAGGGCCGTCACTTCAAGGTCCCCGACTTTCATTCTGTAGAAGCCCGGCACCTGATCATGATGCTGGGCTGCGGCAGCCAGACCTGCATTTGGAGCGGTGATAAAGCTGGCCAGCGCTACCAGAAGCGCGGCGGCGAAGCGCATCGGATTTCTTTTGAGCACGCTTCTCATGGTCGATGCGGAGATTTCCACTGCTTGGTTTGGGCTTTTCATTGGTGTGTCTCTCTCCTCTGGGTCTCAAGTTGGCTCTCGTTTTTCATTCGGCTCTGTGCAGGCGGATCACTCGATCGACCTGCCTTCTTCCATTCTGGTTGCATTATGCAACCACTCATAGGATGCAGCATCTGGTATAATGATGCAACTAGATTTAAGGGGTGACTAAATACGAGGAGCTATGCGACACAAGTCCTTCAAAGCCAACCTATGCCCTGTGGCACGCTCGCTCGATACCATCGGCGAATGGTGGTCTCTGCTGATCGTTCGTGACGCCCTCTCAGGCATACGACGGTTCTCCGATTTTCAGAAAAGCTTGGGATTGGCAAAGAACATCCTGAGCGCGCGCCTTAAGAAGTTAGTTGCGTGCGGAATCATGAAACAGGTGCCGGCTTCGGACGGCAGTGCCTACCAGGAATATGCCCTAACCCCAAAAGGCCGAGACTTGTTCCCGGTGATCGTTGCTTTACGACAGTGGGGAGAAGGTTATCTCTTCGCCCGCGGCGAGAAACGTCTTCAGGTTCTGGATAAACGCACCCGAAAACCCCCTAGACTGGAAGTGCAAAATGCGAAAGGGGAAATCGTTACGGCGAACGATCTCGAACTAGTTACTGTTAAGAATTGACGTCCATCGCGCTCCTCACGTCATTAGTTACAGCTTCGAGCCGCCATCGACGGGAATACTGGCACCAGTGATCCAGCGCGCCTTGTCGGAGGCCAAGAACGCGACAACATCTGCCACGTCCTCCGGCTTGCCGATTCGCTTTAGTGCCTGCATCCCAAGAGTGGCCTCCCGGCCTGCTTCGGTCTTCGTAAAATTCGACATATCCGTATCGATCACACCGGGCGCGACTGCATTGACACGAATACCCTGTGGTCCAAGAATGGCAGCCCAGTTCTTGACCAGAGTCTCTAATGCTCCTTTGGTCGAGGCATAGGCCAGGATCGAGGGGTTGTCCACGCCGGGCTTGCCAACTACGGCGTGGGCCCCGATCGATGAGCGACGTCGAGACGATCAAGTCGAAGCAGCCGTCGGTCGAGGTCTACACCTATCACGCTGATCACGGCTTCCAGTGCGACGAACGCGATAGCTTTGCCCCCGAAGCAGCTCAAATCGCTTGGGGCCGCACCCTGCGCTTCATCGACAGCCACATGTAAGATGATCGTCAGCGACTCGCGTGACGAACTAGTGGCCGAGGCAGTCAGCGTTGCGTTCGGTATTTGGCAGCGCCAAAAGGAAGCCGCTGAATCAGACGTTCCATTATTCATCGTGGCACAGATCGCGGGAGCGAAGCCATGCCTTGAAGTCAAACCCTGTCGAGCATGTGAGCAGCAAAGAGGCGACTCAACTCGGCGAATTGCGCTCTGACAACAAGCTGCTCGTGACGTGAGGCTCCGTGCCTTTTCAGGAACTTCCTGTAAGCGCGCTCCGTCAAGTCGCTCCATTTCTTTCCGTCCACCAACTCAGCACACTTTGTGCAAGTCGCCCATGTGCCAGTAGTACGTCCAAGGAATACCGGAAGACCATTATGAAGGAAATTCGAGCAGGGATAGACGGTGAACACTGGCGACGACTGGCAGAAGTCGCAGTGGTTACCGCCGAGATTGGCACAAGGAACGAGGGTCATAAGACAGGTGTCATGCGGCAGGCGTGGTGTAGGCGAAGTCGGTGAGGATAGAAGTCGTCTTACCGTGGAGCAGAACGTCTTTTCTCGCGCACTCGGGGCAACGCCATTCAAAGGGAGTTCCGCATCGTAGGCCGTGAGGCATCAGTGTTGCGTATTCTTTGGTGAGTTCAACCTGGCAGTCGTAGATGCGGTTGCATTCGGGGCAGAAATGTTGCACAGCTTTCCCTCCAACGAGACTTCCGGGGGAAGGAGACGGCGTTCGGGCGCATCCTGACCGCACAGGATGCTTACATCCCCTCGCAAACGCCGTCTCGAACTCCGACCGTCTATAGACGGTCACGGAACGCATGATACCTGCAATCATTTCCGCATGGCAAGTGGAAAAACGAAGAGTCTGTTAAATGTCCGATTTGGAAAGAGACTTGGGGCCTTACGCAAAGAAAAAGGCTGGACCTTCGTTTATCTGGCAGAACATTCCGGGCTAGACGATGCGTTCCTCCACAATCTGGAACACGGAACGAAGGAGCCATGCCTGAACACGATCGACATTCTTGCAAAGAGTTTCGAGTTGAGTATCTCTGAGTTGATGCGCGGAGTGTGAGTCAACCCTTCGGCTCGAATAGAGACAGCGTGTCGCCCTTGCTAGATGCGACGACCAAGACCCCGTTGACACCGCTGCGCCGGACTCCAAATTGAATAGAAAAACGGCAGAGCGTAAACTCGCACTCCGCCAGAAACCTAAGAGAGCCATGAAAGCCTTACAATATGGGGGCAAGCTGAGGGGGTAATGAGCCGCCCGTCGTAGCGCAGCATAGCTCCGGGCGGCTCGGTTTTGTCCTCCGAACGATCACGGGGGTGACGGTTGACGTAACCGGAGGCACAACTGCGGGATTCAATTATCGAGTGGGATCGAGTCCCGATCCAGGGTTGCCGACCATGGCTCTCGTCAGCTTGCTGCCGTGGGCGATGTATTCAGGAACTCAGGCAACGCCAGCCGATTGAAGTATTCGGAGGGAGGAGCTAACGGAAGCTCTTTGCCTGAACTTCTCCTCTGAATCCGAGTAATCGTAGGTCAGGCCGCAAGTTGGACAATCAATCATCAATGGGTACGGCATCCAGTACTCCACGCTGGGCCGAGTCTTTCCTTTTTCGCCAAGATAGGTGAGCACGTGAACCGTTCCGCAATTCGCGGTCTTGCAGTCCACAACGATGTATAGATGCATGTGGCGGGGCTGCTCGCTTTCCACTTCTTCTTCGTCGAGAGTACAACTGAACCTGTTTATTCATCGCGGCGAGGATTGAACCTCAAAACCGTACGTCCTCAAAGTGTCAGCGACCTCAGCGGTTTTGATGAATGATAAAAACTGCTTTGCCGTTTCCTTATTCTTCGACGAGCTAAGGATGACGCACGCCTGCTCGATCGGTGGGTATTCAGCAGCAGGAATTTCTGCGAAGCGTCCCTTATCTTTCATATTCGGAGACAAGGCGAGTGACAATGCCACTATGCCCACATCGGCCGCACCCGAGACAACGAACGACGCTGTCTGTGAAATGTTTTCGCCCAGCACAAACTTGTCTTTCACTTTGTCGTAGATGTTTTCGTTCTGCATCGCTGCGACAGCAGCCTGCCCGTAGGGGGCGTGCTGTGGGTTAGCGACGGCGATCTTCTTGATGGAAGGGTTCATCAGGGCTTGCAGGCCAGAACTCAGGTCGAGTTTTGACTCGTTAGGAACCCAAACCACGATCGGTGACGTAAATTCGATTGTGTAAAAAGCGAGAGGGTGTAAGTTGGCTTTGGCCTCACAAGCTAAAGCCTTTCCAAAAAAGGAGACTTACACCCATGGCGAAGATAATCCCGATCACGGAGCATTACCAACATTTTCTGGCGGAGATGAAAGAGAGTTTTTGGGGCGATGTGTACGGCGAGACGAAACGGCTGTGGAAAGAGCGTTTGGAGGCGGATTCGCAGCGCTAGCGGGACCGCTACGCCGTGCGCGAGAGCTATGAACGGCGCCGCAGCCGGCGGCAGCCCTATCGCAATGGCTACTACGAGCGGGATTTCGTGACCCGGCTGGGGACGATGCGGCTGCGCGTGGCGCGCACCCGAGGGAAGAGTTTTCTGCCGCGTGGGTTGGAACCTTTTCAGCGGCGGGCCGAAGATGTATCGCTGTTGATCCGGGAAGCGTTTCTGCGCGGCATCTCGACGCGACAAGTGGGGCGGGTGGTGGCCACGGTGACCGAAGAAGTGGTGAGCGCGCAGACGGTGTCGAAGCTGACGCGGGATCTGGACGAGGTGGTGCGCCAGTTCCATCAGGCGCGGCTGGAAGACCACTACGCGTATCTGTTTTTGGACGGAGTGAGCTTGCGGGTGCGGCGTCCGGCGGGGCGCAAGCGGGTGCAGATGCTGGTGGCCTACGGAGTGCGGCGCGACGGCAGGCGCCATCTGCTGGCGTTTTTGCGGAGTCAGGGCGAGAGTCAGGCGGACTGGGAAGGGCTGCTGGAGGATATGTATCGGCGCGGACTGGAGGGCACGGCGCTGGACCTGATCGTCACCGACGGCTGTGCCGGGCTGGCGGCTGCGATCCGCACCGTGTATCCGCGAGTGCGGCATCAGCGCTGCTGGGCTCACAAGATGCGCAACATTTTAGAGAAAGTGAAGAAGGCCGATTTCGACGCGGTGAAGCAGGACGCGCAAGCCATCTACCTGGCCGAAAGCCGCGCCCGGGCCGAGGCTGCCTATCGCGCCTTCCGCGCCCGTTGGCGGGGAAAGTACGGTCCCATGGTGCGCCAACTGGAGCGCGATCTGCCGGAGCTGCTTTCGGTGTTCGCTTTCCCCGCGCACCTGCATAAGAAACTGCGCACCACCAACGTCATCGAGCGCTGCTTCGTCGAAGTGCGTCGTCGTACCCGGCCCATGGTTTGTTTTGTGAATGTAGCCAGTGTCGACCGCATCCTCTACTCCATCTTCCAGAGATTCAACCTGGAATGGAAAACCCGCACCCTCTCCGTATTTACACAGGCAGCTTGACATCACCACCACGATCTTGCCCCTTGCGTATTGGTAGTAGCTTCCCGAAACTGTTAGCCCAGCAGATTCCAACTTCTTCGGGTAGTCGAGATTCGCAGAAAAGAACATGTCAAAGGGAGCACCGTTCTGAATCTGCTGGAAGAAGTTGCCCGACGAGCCGTAAATGAGCTTCACGGTCTCTCCCGTTTGCTTTTGGAATCGGGCGGCAACATCTTGCATAGCAAACTGAAGGTCGGCTGCGGCAGCCACCGTGACTGCTTGGGCTGCACACAATTGACAGACAAACATGATCCCCAGAAGCGTAATCAGGTTCCGTGTCCGCTTGCTCATACACGCTCTCCTATAACGTCTATAATTAGCGAATGCCAATCTCAGCCAGAAACAAGCTGCGTGGAACTATCGAAGAGGTCCAGTTGGGTGATGTCATGGCCCATGTGGTCGTCCGGGTGGGTGACAATCTCATTGAGAGCGCCATCACACGGCGCAGTGCCGACGAGTTGAAGCTCAAGAAAGGCGACACGGTGTTTGCTGTTGTTAAAGCCACAGAGGTGATGATTCAGAAGGATTGACCTCTCACTGCACATCCACGATTTTCAACGTCGTGACCTGTCGCACCCAACGAGCCATTCTCTTTTCATCCGGGATAACGATCCGGTACGGCCCGGCTTTTGCATCCAGTGGTTTTCCGTCCTGCAAGAAGGCAAGAACAATTTGTTTGTCGGTAAAGTCGGGGTCAATCTCAGGAAGGGCGATGACGGCACTATAGCCGTCGGCAGCTTCCACGAGAAGACATGAAGCTAACCGCTTGCCTCGCATGGAATGTCCGAACTCAACGCCCCCTTTTTCGAGAACTATCTTCAGTGCCACGCCCTCGAATGTGGCGTTATTCTCTGCCCCATGAGTCGCGACCTTGACGTGGGGCAAGGACTCGATGTCCGACCTCGCCAACACAGTTTGTTTTCCGCCCTCCGTTTGAATCGTGAGTTGTTGGCATTGCGCCAGTGCGGCAGTCAGCAGCAGAACAAGTAGCACGTGTGGAAAGGGTCGGTTTTTCATGAGTCAAACTCGCAAGATCATTACTTCGGTAGCCTTTATGAGGGCTGCGGCAGTCTGTCCCCGCTTTAGCTGCATTTCTCTGGCAGAGCGTGCCGTGATAATCGACGTGATTTGCTGACCACCGATTGAAACCCTGACCTCAGCCATCAAGCCGCTAATCTGCACGGACTCGATTCGTCCCACTAGCTGATTACGACCACTCACACGCCGAATTTCTTCTTTGCGTTGCTGCTCGGTCTTGCCACGGCTTCTGAAAAGCAATCTGTCCACTTCGCTCTGCGGGATACGATGATGTCCTCCCACAGTCTGATTGCTTCGAATCTTCTTCTTGTAGATCCACTGCTTAATCGTTGGAAAGCTGATCCCCAGTTGCAAAGCTGCATCTCGAAGCTTCAGCAGTTCCTCGATATTCCGTTCGGATTTGCGGTTCTTCTGCATCGGGACGCAATCGTAGCGACAACGAAGTTCTCGGTCAACTCAGTCGCATCCGCATGAGTATAGCCCATGGGCTCATTGCACAACGGACTAAATCGTACAGTTCTGGACAATCGAATCGTATGTTATGTACACTTGCGCGTTCTGTCCCAACCGATTGATTTTTCGAGGTCGAAATGCGCAAGGCTTACCTGTTTATCGCAGCGGTTAGTTTTTTGCTTTCGTCATCCTTGACCTTTGCTCAGGAGAAAACGCCCGACCCCTGCACGAGCGGCCACGAGTTCGCCACCACCGATTGCACGCTGACCTGGCACGGCATCACGGTGTACGGCGCGTATGACGTCGGCGTCGGATGGGTCAGCCACGGCTTACCGGAAAACGGCTACAACTATGAAGGTGCGTCTCTGGTGAACCGAAACGGCTTTCAACATCGATTCCTTGTTGCACCGAACAACCTGCAGCAGACGGGGATCGGCATCAGGGGCAAGGAAGAGTTTCTGCCTGGATGGTTCGTGGTGTTCAACGCTTCCACTGGCATCAATCCGCAGTCTGGCCTGCTCGCCAACGCATCAAAGACCGACATCATAAACAATGGCCTTCCCAGGAGCAGCTATTCGTACGCCATAGACGGCGCGCGCGCGGGTCAACCGTTCAATGACGAAATCTATGGCGGAATCTCGTCCGAGCATTTTGGCACATTGACCTTCGGTCGTGAGCGTTCTCTCGGTACCGATGCGATGCTCCAATACGATCCGGCTGGCGGGAGCTATGCGTTTTCCTACATCGGGTATAACGGCACGATGGCAGGCGGCGGCGATACCGAAAACAGCCGTTGGGATGACGCCGTGAAGTATCGCCTCACCGTTGGCCCGGTTCATTTCGGCGCGATGTATAAATTTGCCGACGGTTCCGGCGGTTGCTACTCGGCTACTGCAGGCTGGACTGCACCAACTTGTATGGCTGAATCGGCGCATAACAACGCCTATGGGTTTGATCTCGGCGCAACCTACCACAAGTTGTCCGTCGACATCGTCCCTCAACATTACAACCAGGCGATCAGTGTGCTGAACCCGTTATTGGGCGCTCAGAGTCTGACGCAGCCCTATCAGTCGACCGTCAATAGCATCAATACGAACCAAATCACCGGGGCCAACATGGTCGACCCGAGTGACACCGTATATGGCATCGTGACCGACAACTACGGGATAATCGTCGCTGTCAAGTATGCCTGGGACCCGATCAAGTTTTTTGCTGGGTATGAATACATCTGGCAGAACAACCCGAAGAATCCGTTGGGCATTGGCGCCTCGGACCAGGGCGGTTATCGCATGAGCGGGGTTGAAGACAACAATCTCGATCATGAAAAACTGGTGAACATCTGGTGGACGGGCGCGAAGTATACCTATCGCAGCAAAACCGACATCACTTTCTCCTGGTATCAACAGCGGCAAGACACCTTCCGTGTCCCACCGACCTGCGTACCCGGAAATTTCCGCGCCTCCTGCGCTGGCACTCTCAACGAAGGCTCGCTTTATGTAGATCATCACTTCACCAAGCGTTTCGACGGTTTTGCCGGAATTGCATATTCCTGGGTAAGCGGCGGACTAGCCATTGCGATTCCTCATGGCCCCGGCGTCCCCTATAACTCCAACAACAATTTTGCTCCGACGGTCGGTGGTCGTTTCACATTCTGATCGCTTGCGCGGCGGGCTCAATCGAGAGCCCAACATGGGTTGTGGTTCATCAAAACCTTGCGGCGGGTTCGAAATCGCCACGACTTCATTCCATCCGAACAAACAACGTTCCGATTCTGTCGATGCGTTTCCCGTTCTGAGATTGGACTGAGGCGGGAGACTGTTGGCCAGCCGGGCAGTGTCCGAGTAAAGGGTAAACCCGAAAGCAATTGATGGGAGTCCCGCTGAGGAATGGCAGGTCTTCAAACAACAAAAAGCGGAGTGCAAATTAGCACTCCGCCACAGATCAAGAAAATTGGTCGACTCAGTCTGCCGCATTGCGAGCCTTCTGCTTGATTGCTTTCTGGTCTCGTTTAGCGGCGATCTCTTTGGCAACGGCTTTCTGGAGTTTTCTGTGTCCACGCGATAGCGTTTGGCGGCGTCCATGAGAACGTCGTCGCGGCTTGAGGTGGATCGCTGATAAGCCGAATCCAGCAGGCTGACTTCCAAAAGCAGCTTGCAAAGTTCGGACTCGTCATACGTGCTTACTTGTTTGGCGAGAAGTTCCTGCGCGGACGCAGAGTCCTTCTTTGTCTCTACCTTGTGCCGCTTCGCTAAAGCCGGAACTTGGCTGTAGGAGAGATGGCCAATCAGGTAGTGCGAGACGGTCAGCAAGTCGGCCTTCTTCAGTGGAGCCGATACACGTTGGAGAACCGTAGCTAAGATACGATGGCGAGTCGTAATCGCCAGCTTCTCTTTCTCAATTCGCTTCCGTTCCTCTCTCCGCTCCCGCTCGACTTGCTGCGGAGAAGGTGTGTTGGGATGGTGGACTCGGCAAGCGGGATCGGCACAAACCTTGACGACCTGTCCGCGCTTGCCGCCGTCCATGACGATGGCCTCGGCCATCTTCTCGCACGGCTTTTGGTTAGCTGACAGCTTGGTGCTTGCTCCGTTCGCCTTCTGCTTTTTGATCTCCAATTCCACGTACTGATTCCGTCCCAAGGGAGCGCCCTCGCGCGAATTCCACGCCGCCGAAATCCGGATTAGCTGCGGTTTGGTCTCCAGAGTCTTTCTCACGCAAGCGTCGATCTTGGCCCGGAAACAGTCGGGCGAAGTGCAGGAATCTTTACGCACGTCGGGAAAAAGTAGTTTGTTGAATCCGGTTCGCTTCGGGCAGTTGGCACACGAACCGGCTTCGGGGACGAGTGTCTCATCCTGCTTGTCAAACGGCGCGGACGCCAGTTTTAGCAAGATGTTCGATTCAATCCACGCCGCCAACTCCCGCGCTGGAATCAGGACTTGGGTGTTGCCTTCGCTTGTCCACTGTCCGCGAAACGCGGCTGCGAAGGCTTCCTGCTGTTGCGAAGCCGGGAGCTTGGCGATCAGCAACGCGTGACCGATGGTGATCTGGTCTTTCAAGAATGTCTCGGCGACAGGCGGTATGAGGTCAGCGAGTCGAATGCGACCGTAGACGTACGCCTCGCTCTTGCCAGGGCGGGACGCGATGGTGGCGATGGTGTAGGCAGGCTCTCCGAGTTCCAAGAGTGATTTGAAACCCAGAGCTTCCTCAAGCGGGTGAATGTCCTCGCGTTGCAGGTTCTCAACGCATTGTGCCTCGATTGCCTCCGCATCCGTCAGCTTGACCACGCGGACGGGAAGTTTTTCGAGTTCCGCCAGTTTCGCCGCCCTTAGGCGACGTGCCCCGGCGACAACCTCGTATTTGCTTTCATCCAGTTCGCGTACCAGAAGAGGGGCCAGAATCCCTTGCGTCTTGAAGCTGGCGGCCAGTTCTTCAAGGCTTTTTGGATCGAAGCGTTTGCGGGGATTGGTGGCGGACTCCGCAAGCGCGGTGATAGGAACGCTGCGGTATTCATGGTTGTTGACTGCATTTTGCGTACTAGGCATGATCTTTCTCCTCTCATGTGTCTTTGGTTATGTGTTCGTGGACTTGGCGCACACGTCTGGCGTGAAAACCAAACGGTGCAGATGTTGGCTTGTTATGCGGCTGCCGCGAGTGCCGCTGGCTCGGGGGCAATGCCCCCGAGGATCACGGCAGCGGTTTGTTGAACGGCTTCCAAGCTCTCGCGCAGGAGACTGGCGTCTCCGTGCCAAAGCTGGATGTAGTCCTGGGATGCGGTTCCGTTCTGAAGCCCGACCGATTGGCAGACCACAAAGGCTACGGCTTCGGCCTCGGTCTCGCGGACTTGTTTGGTGGTCAGGGTGCGGCGGTCGCCACGATGCAACATTTCGTGAGCGATCTCATGCACAAGCGTGGAAAATTCCTCGGCGGGCTGCATCCCTGAAAGCAGCGTGATCTTCCCGCCATAGGAGAGACCCTTCGCGGGAGCAATTCTCTCGGAGAAACTAATCTCGACGCTTTGCGCTTCCACGAACTTGAATAAGCGTTCGCGGTATCCGCTCACGTCGCCATTGACTTCGGTCAGTGTGGGGAGTTCTTTGCCTTCGGTCTGACTGATGTCGAAAACGTAGACGGCCCGGAATCCGTACAGCGTCCGCTGACCCTCTGTGGTTGCGTCTTCACTCGGCTCGTCGGTCGCTACATCCTTCGTGCTACGTTTTCCGACCATTGGGGCGAGAATGAAAATGCCTTTCTCTCCCCGTTTAACGAAGCGGCCAAGCGAGTTCCATGTCCGAAGTCCGGCAACGTTGGTGGCATCGGGCTTCTGACGTGCGATGAGCATGATGTTGCCGAAGCTGTAGCTGTGAAACTTCCCCATTGCTCCGAGGTATGCGGTGAGGACTTCACTGTGACCGGACTCCAATGCTGCAACGAGGAAATCCACGGCCTCTTTGGTGCGTGTGTTGACTTCTTCTAATTTCATGTTTTTCCCTTTCTGCCGTTTCCGGCTTGTTTCTTTCTTCACTTGAGCGGCAGCGGGAAGAAACAAGGCGGAACGGTGAAAGGGACAGAACGGAGGCCGAAGGAGGGTGGCAGGGCGTGAGTGCGAGCGCGGTGAGTGCCAAACTGGGTTGGGGTTCGTTTGGCGCGAAACCGGCGCAGTCCGAAACGCCCGTCCGAGCCGCGGCTAAGCGGCGTCCAACCGCACGAAGGCGAAGTGGGAGAACATCGCGAAGCTACCTAACTACTCAGAGTTGCCCGTAGAACGTAGGCAGAAATTGTGATGTCCGTGGCTGAGCTGACATTCGGAAGGAATAAGCACACAGTATGCACGCAACGGTGCGAGAAGCTAAAGCAAATCAGAGCTTTCGTGGTGTCCGACAGTCAGCCGTCATCCGCGCTGCACTATAGCCGTCGTGGACGCTGAATTCCGCACACAATTGGCACACCGCTCGGGATCGCAGAAGGGGAGAAGTAGGCAACTTCCGAATGGCCCGTAATCCGCCCAGAATCAAGGCCAAGTGCGAAGATCAGTTCCTAGAAGCCGACTTTCCCGTTACCAATCTGGTAGCTAAAGTTCGCTGCTGGGATAAGACTGCAGAAACGGGGACTCAGGGAATGCAGGAAGGATCGACAAAAGACAGATTTCGATTTCCCCCGTGCGATGGGATCTTCAGTCGATATGCTCTCCCTCTGCGAACTGCCCATCAGCGACGGGAAGCACATCGTGGTCGCCAGCAATCCACACATAAAGCGTCGGCAGCAAGAAGATACTCATCACCAACGCTGCGATCAGACCACCGACAATGACAATTGCAAAAGGCCGCTGAGAATCGGATCCGATTGCGTGGGAAAGAGCCGCAGGCAACAGTCCCAGAGTCGCAACGAGCATGGTCATCATAATCGGGCGTAGCCTCAAGACGGCTCCCTCGACCGCGGCGTCTTCGATGGAATAGCGCCGCACCCGCAACTGGTTGATGTATTCGAGCATGATGACACCCGTCTGTACCGAGACTCCAAAGAGTGCCAGGAAGCCGACTCCAGAGGAAACGCTGAAGTTTGTCCCAGTCATCAGAAGGGCAATGACGCCGCCGATGGGCGCAATTGCGACGTTGGCCATGATCAGCATCGACCATTTGAACGATTTGAACATCGTGTACAGAATGACGAAGATAATGAAGATGGTAATCGGCAACACGATGAGCAGCCGCGCATTGGCCCGCTTTTGGCTGGCGTATTCTCCCTCCCATTTGAGGTGATAGCCGGTAGGCAGTTTCACCTGGCGAGTCACCTTATCGATCGCTTCTTCTACCGCACTCCCAAGATCGCGCCCGCGCACGCTGTATTTGATTGCGATATAACGCTGGTTGCCCTCTCGATAGATCTCCGAACCTCCGTCCGCCACCTGAATCCTACAAAGCTGCGCGAGCGAAACACGTTCTCCGGTGCCAGATAACAGTCGAATCTTTCCGATTGCTTCCTTGGTATCGCGGTATTGGGGGAGATAACGCAGGACGAGGTCATATCTCGCTTCGCCCTGCAGCACTTGCGTTAGCGCGTTGCCACCGACTGCGGTTTGGACTGCGTCTTGCACATCCGCGACGTTGATCTGGTATCGTGCAGCCGCGTCCCGATCTACAGTGACGTTCAAATTGGGTTGGCCTAGAACGCGAAACACGCCCAGGTCTTCGATTCCAGCAATTTGACGCATAATGGCGACGATTTCATCCGCCTTGGTTTCAAGGGTCTTCAAATCATCGCCATAAATCTTAGTCGCGAGCTCGCCTTTAACTCCGCTAACAGCCTCTTCCATGTTGTCTTCTATAGGCTGGGAGAATCCCCAAACGACACCGGGGATTTTGTCGAGTTCCCGCTGCATTGCTGCGATAAGCTGATCTTTGTCTTCGTGGAAAATCGGACGCCACTCTTCCTTCGGTTTCAGGTCGACAAAATACTCAGTGTTGAAAAAGCCCGTGGTATCTGTGCCGTCATCGGGACGGCCGACTTGACTCGTACATTGCGGGACTTCGGGGAACGAGCAAAGAAGGATCCGCGCTTCGTTGGCTACTCGGATTCCCTCGTCGGGGCCGGTGCTGGGAGCGAGAGTACCTCGGACCCAAAGAGCGCCTTCATCGAGATGGGGTAAAAATTCGGACCCGACAATGCCGCTGAAAACAACAAGGTTCCCGAGCAGTACAGCGATCCCCGCTACGCTAACCGTGATGATGCGATGACGAATCGCCCAACGAACGGCGTTTCGGTAGTGGTCGGTCAGAAACGCCATGACCGGGTTATGCCATTCCTTCGCACCCTTGGCAAATGCGAAGCTGGCGAGGACAGGGCCAATCAACATCGAGAAAATCAGCGCGCCGAGCAATGCGAAGGCGACCGTCCATGCCATGGGCTGAAATAAGCGACCCTCGACGCGCTGCAGAGTAAAGATAGGCAGGTAGGCCGTAATGATGATGCCGATGGCATAGAAGACAGGCCTTTGCACTTCGTGTGCGGCATCGCCGATTCGTTCAACCGGGGTCTCGGTGTCGTGCTGAAGGGTCATGTGGCGGACGATGTTTTCGATCATTACCACTGCACCGTCAACGACCATGCCA
>Ga0210405_10001551_pt1 | contig 25842 bp, 24 predicted proteins | sample IncBWH11MmetaG_FD_155492 | JGI IMG/M metagenome (GOLD analysis project Ga0210405, IMG submission 155492) | Forest soil microbial communities from Barre Woods Harvard Forest LTER site, Petersham, Massachusetts, United States - Inc-BW-H-11-M | ecosystem: Environmental > Terrestrial > Soil >...
CCATGGAAAGCCCGTCTTTTTTTCCCAGAATCGCCAGCGCAGCCCGATTCGCCAGCTGCGGACGTCCTTCGAATGCAACCAGCATTGCGCCGTGGCGCACCAGCTCCAACCCGTAGGTCAGGGCGACCATGACATCGCGCGGCGTCGCCGTTCCATCTTTTGTCATGTTATGGTCGCGAAACGCACTGAGGAACGCATCAGATGGCATTCTCGGATTGTCTTGTTCTTCGATTGTCCGGGATTCAGAGATGTGCTGGGCAGGCCTGCTCGTGGCATTTTCAATCGACATTGGAGCCAACTGCGTCAGCTCCCAGGACTTCGCGGTGTGTTCAGTATCAGAGGCGTGTCGAGTTGGCTTGGCCATTTCTTCGACCGGTAGACTCCATGTTTCTTCCTACAAATCGGGCGCAGCAAGTGTCCTTGAAACTTGTTGCGCCAAGATGACGCAAAGATTAAGCCGAGGTAAATTTCGTGGTGAGGGGGATTCAATTCTGTGGAAATCAAAACGGATAGGCCGGTGGAGTCGTTTAGTACGGGCGCGGAGCGCCTCTCCGGTTGCGCCGGGCTGCCCCGCCACTTAGAATGGCGGTCTACCTGAAAGATGGTTTTCGCTTGTCCTGATGAAGCTCTCTGTCGTCATGCCGGTGTACAACGAGCGTAGGACGCTACGCCAGGTCATTGAAAAGGTACTCGCAGTGCCCCTCGATATAGAGCTTCTGTGTGTGGACGACGGGTCCAATGATGGCTCTGATAAAATTCTCGCCGAACTCGCCGCCGAAAAACCCCAAATCCGCTTCCTTCAACAATCCCGCAACATGGGTAAAGGGGCTGCGCTTCGACGAGGGATTCAGGAAGCGCGCGGTGATTTCGTTGTGATTCAGGATGCGGATCTCGAATACGATCCTTCCGAATACAAATACTTGCTAGCACCATTGCTGGAAGGCAGGGCCGATGCCGTGTATGGATCGCGATTCATGGGTGGCGCGCCGCATCGCGTGCTTTATTTCTGGCACTCCGTGGGGAACCGCGCTCTTACGTTGTTTTCCAATTGCCTGACTAACATCAACTTGTCTGACATGGAGACCTGTTACAAAGTTTTTCGGCGCGAGATCATTCAGTCGATCCCAATCGAAGAAGACCGGTTCGGATTTGAGCCTGAGATTACGGTAAAACTCGCAAAACGTCGGCTAAGGATTTATGAGGTTGGCATCAGCTATAGCGGCCGAACGTACGAAGAAGGAAAGAAGATCGGATGGAAGGATGGAGTGCGGGCCGTCTGGTGCCTGCTCAAATATTCGATGAAAGTGCCAGTCTCTTCCGGCCAATACGCAGCTGCGGCTCAGGAGTCTCTGGCTCCGGTAACCGATCCTCCGTCGTCGCGAACCAGCGACTAGCGTTCATCGCGGCCTTACGTGATTGGAGGCGATTGCGCCGCGTGACCGCACAATTGGCAACCAGCGATTAAGCGCCAATGAAGCGACGAAGCTGGCTGGCACACAGGCCAAACAATCCTGTTCCCAACAAATAGATGGACGATGGCTCGGGGAGAGCTGTGGTGCCCTGTCCAAGAGTCAGGTCGGAGATACCGAGCCCAGGAGTTCCGGAAAAAGTCACTGACGCTGCGGTGTCCTTAAAACTGATGCCGATGTCGCTCCAGTTGCACCCGCTCCCTCCAGCGCAGTTCCCGTCATTGCCAGAAAGCGCGATGGTGGCGAGAACGGTGCCAGTGCCGTTAGCACCACTCCAAACGGTGACGGTTTCTTGAAAAGGAGAAGTGTAGAAGAAGTTGAGACCAGTCGTGAATCCGTTTGCGATATTGATTGAGCCGGTGGCGCTCGTTATAAACACGGCGGGATTCACATTGGCGATCCCATTGATTGTGAGCGGCGTGTAGTTCACCGATCCGCCGACACTCGCTGGCATGTAAGCGATAAAGCCAGACGAGAAAGTAACTCCAAAAGCCGACTGATAATAATTGGCTACGGCCTGGCCGTCCTTCAGTCCTCCGAAAGCCAGAAGGTCAACAGAATTCGCGTGAGCAAACGAAACGGAAAGCAAAATCCACAGTGACACAGCGAAAGCACTGCTAACTGCTCGGGACATGACAATCTCCTTGTGGCGTCTGGAGCCAATGAACTCTGGAGCGGGGAGCTGCATTGCCTCGATCAAGTATCGCCTTACGAGTGTTACGCCACAAGCATGGGAATGTTAACAGTCTGTTAAAATTGCAGGCCTAGCAGCCCCGACCCTGTGGAAACCGCAGATGCCCCCCATGACTTCGGGTCGCTTGGGGGGCCTAGGAAACCATCTCCGTAGCATTCTAATGCGGCTCTGGCCGCCCCCTCTTTTCATCGGGTCAGACATGTAAATTCTTCAGGGGTTTCTGATTGGAATGGCAGTTTCCACCTAGGGCGTTTACCTGAGTCGATATCCACCGACCCTTGCTCATTCCATCTCAAGAATCTTTTACGAGGCTTCGATCCTCCAGTCCGAGTTGAATTTTGCAGGAAAGCGCCTCAAATGAGCCCTGGTCTTCCCGTGCCCGACCCTCCGTTTTGCCTCGTGCGAAAAGGTTCGAGTCGCCATTTTTGCCCACACTAGCGCGATTCTTGATGTAGGGAATCGCATTACTGAATCCTGGCGCGGTTTTTTTTGAGAAATTTTCTTGAGTCGCCTACGGATTCTGGAAGAGTGGCACGATGTCTGCAAGTGCCTGTGGAAATGGCTGTTCTTTGGTCACAGCTAATGTCGTCTCAAAATGGCATTGTGGATGCTACCGAATTGCGGAACGTCGTAGCGATGGGGCGGAATCTAACCGGGGGTAGTCATAATGGAGCAGTCCGTTCGGCTAGGACCGCGCGAACAACAGATTGTAGAACTGCTTTTGCAGGGCTGTGACAACGCCGAGATCGCCAGCCAGCTTAAGATGGCGCGCAGGACCGTAAAGGCTCATTTCAACCGGTTGTTCCTCCGTTTCGGAATCACCGGCGGCATCAAGCGAGTGAAACTCGCAACCCTGTTATATCGGAGGCAATCATGTTTGCAAACGACCGTTATGGAAACCGCGTCCCCAGTGAACGGGAAAACCGAGTCATCGAGCTTGTCGCCCAGGGTTTGAAGAATCGCGACGTGGCCGATGCCATCGGCACGACGGAACATGTGGTCAAGAATTATCTTCGCGTGATTTATGACAAACTCGGTCTCTGGAACCGGGTGGAGCTTGCCCTCTGGTATGAGTCACGTCGGCAGGAGCCAGAACTGCAAGCGTAATTGCCGGGAAAGTGTCACTCCGCAAGCCCGGTGCAATACATCGAGCGGTCGGCAAGAATCGCAGTCGCAAAGTTCTACCCGTGTCCCGATTTCATTGACAACCGAAGCTTTGCAAATTGCGCAGACGCTCTGCGGCGGCTGCTTCGCCTTTTCGGGCTGCCGCAATCAGGAGCAAGCGCGCCTGATCGCAACTCTTCGGTACACCGTCGCCTCGAAGATATAAGTCGGAGAGTAATATCGCGGCTGCAAGGTTCTGCTTGCTTACCGCTTTCCACAACCACGTTGCGGCTTCTTTACTATCACGAGTCGTCCCCGCGCCGCCCTTGAGGAACTTCTGGGCCACAAGCAACTCAGCGTTGCCGCTCTGCGTGGCTGACGTAATCGAAGAACTTGCGGGCGACGGAGGAGCGGGTATTGCCTTCCGTGCCGCGGCGGCGTGAGCCTTTGGCGGGTTCGTGTGCGGCACCGGGTTTTGCGCAGCGGGTGTTGGAGTAGGCGTCGCACTCTGCTTGGCTTCAGATTCTGCTGGGGCTGGACTTGTGGTCCGCTCGGCCGGCATCGCGGGTAACGGCGCAGATTGCGGAGTTGATCCAGTGCCAGAGATCCCATGGCGCCACGCCAAATAGACCAGTCCAACGAGAAGAATCGACAAAACTATACCGATATAGGCGCGGTACCGGTAGGGCACAGGCTCAGGTGCTCGTGCGAATGCAGGAAGATCGCCAGGCGGATGCCAGGCAGGCTCGGGCGCTTCGTCGCCTCCGTCGCTCACATCGTAGAAGGTCGGACTAACTTCAGAGATTGTTTGCCCAAGTTCCGGCTCGCTCGCGCGTTCGACCGACTCCTCGCGAGGGGAAAGCCCATGTTCCGTCCAACTCGTTGTCGCGACCGGCAGCTCTTCCTCTGTCTCCGCTGATCGGTCCTCCGAAGTAACGGGCAGCGGCGCGCCGCACATTCCACAAAATCTTTGCCCCAGCCAATTCACCGCTTCGCATGCGCTGCAATGCAGCACCGGCAAGGATTCCGGAGGTGAGTCCATCGCTGTTGTGTTGCCGTGATCCACCGGCACTCTGACGTCGTCGTGATTGTCGTTGTGATCGACGCGATCAATCTTTTCAAAAAAACTCTGCTGACCGGAGGCATGCTGGGGCGAAGAAACTTCGGACGGGGAATTACTCTCAAGTTCTCGCAGCAGATCGGCGACGGCCTGTTCGCGTTTCTCGGGTGCGCTAGTGAAATAAACCTCTGCCCATCGTCCCATGTTTGCCGCCAGCAGCGGATTCAGCAGGGGATTCAACTCACGCTGGGGCAACGTACTCTCGTCAGACGCCTTTTTGGGCTGGGGCACTCCTACTCTCCTGATATCGCGACGTTTATGATTCCACTACCGCCGCAAAAGGTTGTCAAATCGAAATGGACTGAAGACCGTTCAAGAGCCGCGGTCAGTCACATGCTTTACGCAACGCAGGTTCAAACTGATCCAGTTGCGCATCATGCTGGCTGGCGAACCTGCCTTTCTGCGTCTTACCGTAAAGGTCGGAACCAGGGCAATAGTAGAGAGCGGTGTGCAAGTCAACCCAGACCTGAACATTGGGATTGCCCCTGTCCTGCGGAGCCTCTGGCGCTTCCGCCAAACCGAGACTGATCAGAAACTTGTCGAACATGGAAAGATCGGCATCCGGAGCCGGCTGTTTGCGCCGAGTCGAAGTGCTGGGAGCTGCTGTTGTGTGAGTGGTCGCTGCGACTTGGTGATCGCCCGACAATATTCCCCAGCCGATCACAACCAGCGTCAATACAGCGATGCCGAGATAGAAATTACCTCTGCGGGTATGCCAGAAGCGGATGAGTTCATTCGGCGTACTAGTCGCCCCTGCTGCTGGGGTCAGCTCCGGCACGGCCGCTGTCAGCAATGTGCCATCTTCCTGCTGCAGTTTTACGAGTGAAGTCTCATGGTCTTCGGCATCGTGCATCCCCAGCTGTGTAGTGAACGATGAAGACGGAGATGCAATCGAGTCCGTGTCAGGTTCCGGAGTCAGAAACTGCGCCAGCTTTGCGTCGGTCTCATGCCATTCGGGAAGAGGAGTGGTTTGTTCCTTAGCAGGGTAGTCCTCTGGCTGGAAGTCAATCGCATCCCACTGCGTCGAGGCAAGGCGTCGAGTTTCTTGGGTAACTGGACTGACGCTGCTTGGTATAGTCGGCGAAGCTTGCTCTGCCTGTTGCTTGTGCCACGCCGCCGCCAGCTTGTTCTGCATTTCCGACGGTTCGCTATCTTCCGGTTCGCCATCTGAGGTTCGTGAAGCGCCGCAGGTGCCGCAATACTGCTCCACCGGCAGCACTTCGCTGCCGCACCTCCGGCAGGACAGTGTGGCCGCACTGGTGTCGGCAGGTTCGCTCGCGCTGTTGGAAGCTTGGGCAGCTAAAGCGGCGAGATTCGGTTTCAGCTTCTCGATGGCCTCAAGCATCGTCGATCGTTCCGACGCCACGGATTTCTTCAACGATGACTCAGCTTCTCGCCCAATCGCCTCAGTCACGAGGCCGGCCATCAACTGGCACGTGTGAACGTCCTGTTCCGCGAAGCCGCGCATTCTATCGAAATAAAGTTCCAGAGCGCCGACGATATTGCCGTCGTGATAGATGGGCACGGAGATCAGCGATTGAATTCCCCGCTTCAAGCAGCCTTCGGCATCGAATAGAAATTCCAGACTTACATCTTCACTGCGGATGACCTGCCCGGTGCGCACGGTGGCCGCGCAGACCGCCGCGGTCAGCGGAACCTCGGTTCCTGAAGGCAGAGCTGGAGCGCCTGCGCCCGCGCGGTAACAGACTAATTTTTCATCCAGCAGTCCGATCCCTGCGCCGCTAGCGTTGGTGATGCGCGCGACTCTTTCCGCTACAACTGCCATCGCCGGATCGAGTGCGAGATGCCGTCTCTGAATCTGATGCTGCGCTTCGACAATCTCCGCCAGCGTGAGCGTGTAGTCTCCAGCCGGAACATTCTCTTGAGCATCCGGACTTTTTCTGGGGAACTGCGCTTGCGCGGCCGATTCCTGCTCCCGGAGCTGCTCGCTGTGCAACTCCAGGCTTTCTTCCATCTTCCGCATTTCGCGGTTGTGCTCCTGGAGCACATAAGCGGCTTCGACGAGCTTTCCAAAGGTCTGCTCGTCGAGGCCCGGAGTTTTTTCCTGGTCGGTCACGATGTTCTTCGCTGTGGTAACAGACAGTCCGTGGGTGGGGCTCCCCGGAGAACCAAAACTTATTTTAGTGCAATTCCCTCCCGAAAGAGTGTTATTCGAAGGTTGGCGTACTGCTGAGCAAGGTTCGCGAAAACACCAGCGCATGCATCGGATGCCGCGATGACGAGACCACAACCATACCGGATTCAATGGGTTGGCATAGTGATTCAATCGCTTATCCAATATCAGACTTAAGGTGCGGCTGACGGATGTTACTCTAGTAACCCTTAAGTACGACAGAGCTGACTCGTCAAGAGCGCTTCCCGTATCCACGCTAGTTCTGCGGCGAGTTTTCCGGCTAATCCGATTTATAAGATTTCGGCGGAAACAGCAGTTGAATCCCGAAATAACCGACGAAGGAAGACTGATTGCTGCGCGCGGGTTCGAGGCTGCGTCCTGCCATGAAGAGAAAAATCACCGGGCTGTGAATTTTATAGCGGCCGCCGAAGTCGATTGTGGGCTGGTTTTCGGACGGATGAAAAGTGCCCTGGTTGTAGAGTTCCACATCGCCTTCGAGCTTCGGCGTGAAATCGTGTCCCACCACGAGCCCGGTGAGCCAGCCCTCCGGTCCTTTGTGAACGGCTTGATAGCCGACCTCATAGTTCACGTCGACCGTGCCAAGCTTCTTTGAAAATTCAAGAGGAAAGAGAAAGACATCGCTGGCGGGAGTAATTCCCCGGCGAACCGCATCGTTGGGATTGTTCAGGAAGAATTGCGGGAACATCGAGATGGAAATGCCCGACTCTCCGCCTTCATGGAAACGTCATTTGACGCCGGGATTCGATTGCCCCAAGCCAAATTTAGCCGGGGAAGAGGAGTCCTTCACGCGTAGCCACGCGTTCTCGTAGGTGAGCTGAATGCGATCGCCCACACTGAAGTTGATGTCGACATCGGGTACGCAAGAAACAGACTGATCGCTATACAGGAACGGCATGTATCCAAAGTTGATTTCCCAATTGAGGTTGCCGGGAGTGCCCGGATCGGTGGTGTAGTAAGGTGGACCACCCTGAGCAATCGCGAAAGAAGCAGCGAGAAACAAAAATAGAACGATCCGTAACAAAACGATCTGCCCGCGTAGCATGACCACGTCAAACCGCCAGAAGCATGGGCTTGGCCGGGACAAGGGCGCGCGCACATCCTTCCGCGATGAATCCCGTGGTGTTCATATGCTCTTTGCTTCGGCAGATCATGGCACTCGCTTGGGCGCCTATGCAAAACGCGCAGCAGATTTCAAGAGAGTACCAAGATGGTGCTGGCCTTCGGCGGTTAATTCCCATCCTAGGACCGACGGCAGATCTCGCAGCGTGTGCGAATACTGACGATTCTCATACGTCGGTTGGTGGGCCAGTTGACGGCGTTCTAAATCTCCGTAAGATTCTGCAGGCAGGAGGGTTATCTCAGTCGACGGTTCTGTCGGACATTGTCCTCCGCAAATCGCATCCCAGCTCTGGCGAGCACGGTGAAGAGCTTTTTTCGGTTGTGGCACCGCCATCGGTTCTTGTTCCAAAGCCCAATCCGGGAGAGATCAGCCTAGCACAAAGCTTCTGAAGTCTCTCTGAAAGCCTTTGTTGTCGTCCCTAAGTGCAGGCGCACAAAGGGCTTAGCTGTATAGCGAATCTTTGGCGAATTTGGCGAATCTTTGGCGAATAATGTGCTTAACCATGTGCGACAAAGGTTGCGAACATTCCGATAAAGAACCACAGCAGACCCCAAATGCAGGACGTAAGGGCCGAGGAGAAACGCACAATGGACATCGATGGCATGAAGGTTACACCACGGGATCAGCAGGTATTGGATCTGCTGGTTCGAGGCTGCAACAACAAGGAAATCGCGGGGCAGTTAAACATCAGCCCGCGAACCGTCAAGCAACACTTACGCACCCTTTTCCTGCGGGCCGGTATTCGCGATGGCCGCAAGCGGGTGAAGCTGGCGATTGCCGCATTCGAACGGGAAGAAGGGAAGGCATCATGACGCCGCGTGAGCAATTAACCCCAAAAGAACTTCAGGTGGCTACCCTCGTGTGGGAGGGTTTGACCAATCGCGAGATTAGCAAGCTCATGGGCACGACCGAGCAGGTGATCAAGAATCATCTGCGCAGCACCTTCGACAAGCTCGGGGTTTGGAGCCGCCTTGAGCTGGCGATGTACGTAGCCGGCCACGGCGGGAAGCGCTGGCTGGAAGATGTAATTAGGCCTGGTCTTCCTTTGGGACATGCCGCAGGTCGCTAGAAATTTAGTTGAAGCACTTGCGTCGAGTTGGTGCATAGGAAAATTCCCAGCCAACGGCGGCTCAAATTTGCAGGTGCGTTAGCGCGCAAGATCTTGCGCCCGACTCGCTGGGCCCTGCCGCCTTTGGAGAACAACTTCTGCAAAACATTTGTATACCAATGCACTCAGGCGTTGAGGGATTCTACCTAAGCTATTTAAGACAAAGCGATTTATGAGCCTATATTGTCGGCCTGAAAATTGCACGAAGGAACCGGGCTCAGAGAGGGATTTCCTTGTCTAGAGTCGGTTGTGCGATCCGGGGACGGGCAAGAATGGCATACAAAGAGACCTTCTGGATGGCTTGTGATTCGACTGAGCAATTGCGGGCGGAGTATGGCCCGTTTCATCGTCGGGACGAGGCCGAAGCGGAAGCCCGCAAACTGGGTTTCAGCTACTTGCTTCGCTATGAGCACCTGCTCGACGAGAACGAGGAAATTCAGGAGGTTCGGTGCATCTTCATCGAATTAGCTGGCGCAGTTCCAACCGAGCCAGCTTCTGTCACTCTCCACACCCGTTGTGCCAGTTGTGGTGAGTCCGCCACTCATGCCAAGGGTTGGCAGGCCGAAGTCTGGGCCGACATCCACGAGTTTGAACACACCCGCCACCGGGTTCGGCTCTTCGAACACTCGCGCGGTAAAGGCCTGAAAGAAATTGGCGGCTGGCGGTCTTAGTTTAGAACAGTTAGCAGGTCTCGGCTCAGGCTGCGGCAGACAATTCACTGGATGCCGCTCGATCAACAAACCAGATCAGCTTACCGTCTGTTGGACGCACCAGTTTGCTGGGATACTTTTCTCCCGGAGCGCTGCCTTCCAGTACCTCGCGCAGAACCGCCGCTTTATCGGTTCCACCCACCAGAAAAGCCACACAGCGGGCAGCGTTTAGAACAGGCAACGTAAAAGTGATCCGGTCGGCCCCGAGTTTCTCCACCCGATTCGCCACGACTAACCGCGATTTTTCCTGTAACGCCGCGGTTTCCGGAAATAACGAGGCCGTGTGTCCGTCAGGCCCCAAGCCCAGCAGAATGAGGTCAAAACGTGGGAACTCGCCCGCCTGCAAAGCGAAAAATTTTCGCAGTGTCTGCTCATACATTTCCGCGGCGGCGGAAGCATCCGGATTCTCGGCCGGAATGCGAAAGACGTTAGCCGGAGGAATCGGAAGCTTCGATAGCAGGCTTTCCTGAGCCATGCGGAAATTGCTCTCGGCATCTTGTGGCGGAACGTGGCGTTCGTCACCCCAGAAAAAAAATACCTGCTCCCAGGGCAGCGCCGAACTCGCGTTGGCCGCGATTAGTGTGAACATGCTTCTGGGAGTCGATCCTCCAGACAGCGCGATGGCGAAGCGTCCGCGTTGCGAGATCGCAAGAGTAGCCGCATGCACCACCTCATCGGCCGCCGCCTGAAAAAGGTCTTGAGGCGTGGTCAAGCGGCGAATGTCGATCTGTGGAGAGGAATCTGGCACGCTCAGGAGCCTCCGTCACGACAGCCGTTTACCAGAGCACATCGCGCTGCACCCAGAAGCCCGGCTTTATCGTTGGTGATGACGTGAACCGGGATGGCTTCCAGCAGCGGACGCAATCTGCCTTTGTCGAGGAAAGCGCTCATGAAAATCGGTCCCGTGAGCTTGGAAAGAATCTTAGGTGAGATTCCGCCGCCCAGAAAAATTCCGCCGGTCGCCATGGTCTTGAGCGCCAGATTGCCCGCTTCTGCGCCATACACTGAAACCCATAGGTCCAGCGCCTGCTCGGCAAGCTTGTTCGCTCCGCTCAGAGCCGCACGCGAAATCGCCGCCGCGGCATCTCCCTGGCTAAGCTTCTGGGCGAATCCGGTAGGCTCATCGCCACACTTCTTCGCGCGTAGAAATTCGTAGACATTCACTAGGCCCGGACCGGAAAGGATTCGCTCGTAGCTGACGTGGCCGTAGCGGCTAGTCAGGGTCTGCAACAGTTCGATCTGCAACTCCCCTTGCGGCGCAAAATCCGTGTGTCCGCCCTCGCAAGCGAATACTCGATGATGACTGCCATCCCAATACAATCCTGCTTCTCCCAACCCGGTACCGGGGGCGATAACCGCTTGATTGCCAACGGATGGAGGCGCTTGATTAAGAGAAACCAAGTCTTGCCGGCTCAGGGCGCCGATGCCCCACGCGTTGGCCTCGAGGTCATTGATCAACAAAGTAGCGGGCAACTGCATTTCTTTCGCCAGCCGGGATTGTTCGATGATCCAGGGAAGATTGGAAGTTTCGACCCGCCCATTCCGGACCGGGCCTGCAATTCCAAAACAAGCCACCTCAGGGCGGTCCCCCGACTCGCACAGAAACTTGGAAACAATCTCACCAAATTCGCGATACTCGCGGCTGGGAAAAATACGCTCGGAAATTAAGCGGAGACTTCCGTTTTGGGGCTGAAAATAGGCCAGCCGGGCGTTGGTCCCTCCTATGTCGCCGGCCAAAATCATTTCTCGAAATTCCTCCAGCGCCGGCCGTCGCGCTCCAAGAGTTCGTCGGCCTCTTTCGGGCCCCACGTACCCGATGCATAGTTCGGAAAGTTCCGTGGCGGTAGCGCCTTCCACAGATCGAGTACCGGATTGACCACACTCCAGCCCGCCTCAACCATATCAGCGCGTTGAAACAACGTCTGATCACCGATCATGCAATCGTGCAGCAACCGTTCGTACCCGGTGCTGGGCTGCTTTCCGAAGTATTCCTGATATTCGAAGTTCATGTCCACCGTCCCGAGGCGCATAACTGGGCCGGGAACCTTCGCAGCGAATTGCAGCGAGATGCCTTCTTCTGGCTGGATGTGCAACACCAACTGGTTCGGCATCATGTGTTCGACAGAAGTGTCGCGGAACAATACGAACGGCGCCCGGCGGAACTGGATCACAATATGCGTATTCCGCGCCGGCATGCGCTTGCCCGTCCGCAGATAAAAAGGAACATCGGCCCAACGCCAGTTGTCGATGAGCAGTTTCATGGCGACGAAGGTTTCGGTGCGCGAATCGGGCGCCACATCGCTCTCGGATCGATACGCCGGAACTTGCTCGTTACCCTCCGTGCCCGCTCCATATTGACCGCGCACCGAGCGGGTGAGAACTTCCTCGTCGCTGATGGGCTGAATAGCATGCAGAATCTTGGCTTGCTCATCGCGTACCGCATTCGCATCGAACGAAATGGGCGGCTCCATCGCCGTTAGACTGATCAACTGCATGATGTGGTTGGGAACCATGTCGCGCAACGAGCCGGCATGCTCGAAATAACTGCCGCGGCCTTCCACGCCTACGGTTTCGGCCACGGAAATCTGCACATGATCGATGTAGCGGCGGTTCCAGATGGGCTCGAAGATTCCGTTGGCGAAACGAAACGCCATGATGTTCTGCACGGTCTCTTTACCCAGGTAGTGGTCGATGCGATAAATCTGCTTTTCGTCAGCGAGCTTGAGCAGTTGCTGATTGAGCGCCTTGGCCGACTCCAGGTCGTGACCAAATGGCTTCTCGATAATCACCCGCCGCCAGTGGTCGTTGCTTTGATCCATCAATCCAGTGGCGGCGAGCTTTTCAACAATGGGCCCGAAGAAACTCGGTGCCGTCGCCATGTAGTAGAAAACGTTTTGATGGGTCGAGTGATCACGATCGATTTGGGCGAGGCGTTCTTTGATTTTGGAATAAAGCGAATCGTCGTCGAAATTGCCGGCGTAGTAATAAAAGCGGCGCGAAAAGCTTTCCCAAAGTTCGTCCTGGATGCAATCGCCGCAATATTCTTTAACGTCGTCCTTCAGGCGTTTGCGGAAGTCGTCGTCCGTCATCTGCGCACGCGCCACGCCCAACACCGCAAACTCTTTCGAGAGCAGGTTTGCCCGCGCCAGGTTGTACAGTGCAGGGATCAGCAGGCGTGCCGTCAAATCGCCGGCCGCACCGAAGATCACCATGACACAAGGGTCGCCTTGTTTGCCAATGCGCGGGGTGGCTATTGTGGGCTGTTCCGCCAGTTGCGCCATCTTAGTTCCTCAGTTTCGTTGAAAGAATCGTGACTGTCGTAGGTTACGCGCTTTTCTTGGTCGGCTGGGCAGCGCCTGCCTGACCCTCACCCGCTTCAACATGCCCGCCAAATTTCTGCCGCATGGCGGAGAGCATCTTCTCCGCAAAAGTATGTTGCTGTCGCGAGCGAAAACGCACATACAAAGCCGCAGTCAGGACTTCCGCCGGTACGGCCTCTTCGATCGCGGCCTGAATCGTCCAGCGTCCCTCGCCTGAATCCTGCACATAGCCTTCGTATTCGGAGAGCGTAGGGTTTTCCGTCAGAGCCATCGCCGTCAGATCGAGCAGCCACGAACTCACAACGCTGCCGCGCCGCCAAACCTCGGCGATGTCCGGCAGATTCAGATCGTACCGAATATCTTCCGGCAAATCTTTGCTGGTTGCATTTTTAAAAATGTCGAATCCCTCGGCATACGCCTGCATGATGCCGTATTCGATGCCGTTATGCACCATCTTCACAAAGTGTCCGGAACCCGAGGGACCGCAGTGAATGTAGCCTTGTTCGGCTGTGCCGCCAAGTCTTTCGCGGCCGGGAGTGCGAGGAATGTCGCCCACCCCGGGAGCCAGCGTCTTGAAAATTGGATCCAGCCGCTGCACTGCCTCTTTTGGCCCGCCAATCATCATGCAATATCCGCGCTCGAGTCCCCAGACGCCGCCGCTGGTTCCAACATCCATGTAGTGAATGCCTTTGCCCTTGAGCTGCTCCGCCCGCCGCACGTCGTCCTTGAAATATGAATTGCCGCCGTCGACGATGGCGTCGCCGTTTTGCATATGCTGCGCTAGTTTCTGCACGGTCTGCTCCGTGGGACCGCCTGACGGCACCATCACCCATACCGCTCGTGGCGGCTTCAACTTGGATACCAAATCTTCCAATGACGACGAGCCGCCGGCTCCCTCGCCAGCAAGCTGCTTCACCGAGTCCGCACTCAAATCCGAAACCACGAGTTGATGTCCGCCGCGAATCAGCCGGCGCGTCATGTTCGCGCCCATGCGGCCCAGACCCACCATTCCCAATTGCATCTCTCACTCCTTAGTACGTCATGTCCAAATTGCCGCCAGCAGATAATCCGAGAACCTATTGCGAAGCCAAGGTTTCCAATCCCGATTTCACATCGTGGGATCCCGAGGCGGCCGCCGTAAGCATTGGACGCTGCACTTGCCGCTCGCCTGCCAATCGGCAGTCGTCGTCTCCACCGCCGCGGCGAGGGTTTCTGGTAGCGAAGATTTCAAATGGCTCAAGCAGTCTTTCCTTTGGTTTGAGTGCTCTTCTCCACCACAGCCAGCAATTTGTGGAACGCATCCGCAAACAACTTCACACCGTCGTTTGTCAGCTTTGTGGTCACTTCGCTGATTGCGATGCCCGCTTTGGCAAGATCATCCATCACCTTCTGCGCGCCCGCCACGTCCTCGGTCAGGCTGTTCCTCAGCTTCCCATGATTGCGAAACGCATCGATGGTCGCCGGCGGCATGGTATTTACGGTATCTGGCCCGATCAATTCCTCTATGTACATCACATCGCGATACGCGGGATTCTTCGTGCTGGTACTTGCCCAGAGCACGCGCTGAGTCTGCGCTCCTTTCGATGCCAAGGCCTCCCACCGCGGTCCACTGAAGATTTTCTGATACCGCTGATAAGTCAGCTTTCCGTTGGCAATCGCAACCTTGCCTTTCAGGCTCTTGAGCAACGTCTGCTGAGCGGCATCCGCCGTCTTCAGCTTGTCGTCGATCATCGAATCGACCAGCGAGTCGATGCGGCTGATGAAGAAGCTGGCAACGCCCGCCATCTTTTTGAGATTCCCACCACGCTTCGCCAGATCTTCCACGCCGAGGATGTACGCCTCCGCAACCTTCTCGTACACTTCCTGCGCAAACAACAATGTCACGTTGACGTTTATGCCCTCGCTAATCAACTGGCGAATCGCCGGAAGACCTTCGGCCGTGCCCGGAACTTTAATCATCACGTTTTCGCGATTCACCGTCTTCCACAACCGCCGCCCTTCGTCGATCGTCTCCTGCGTCTTCATCGCGAGCAGCGGAGAAACTTCCAGGCTCACGTATCCATCTTTGAATTGCGAACTCTCATATACCGGACGCAGTATGTCCGCGGCCCCTTGAATATCGCGGATCGCAATCTGTTCGTAACGGCCGGTCGTGTCGAGATCATTTCGCGAAGCCAGCGACTTCAAAATATCGTCGTAGAGCGAACTATCGGCGATCGCCTTCTCGAAGATCGAAGGATTTGAAGTCATCCCGCGAAGACCATCCTCCTCGATCATGGTTTTCAGTTGGTCGCTTGTCAGCAGATCGCGCCGGATGTAATCCAGCCACATCGACTGTCCATAGCCGAGCAATGCTTTTAGAGGATTCGTAGCTTTCGAGGTTTCCAGAACTCCAGTGGGCTGCATGATGATTTCTCCTGATAAATCGACGGCCGCCGTCGTGCTCGATCAATCGTTAATGTGATTCGTTTCCCGCATTTCGTTGCAGGGCGGAAAACGCCTACTTTTCCGCCATCGCCTTGCGCGCCTCAGCAACAACCGCATCCGCGGTAAACCCGAAATACTTCAACAAGTCTTTCAACGGAGCGGAAGCCCCGAAGCGGTGCATGCCAACTTTCCGTCCCTTGATCCCAACGTAGCGTTCCCAGCCAAACGTGGAAGCCATCTCCACTGAAACGCGAGCCTTCACTGATGAGGGAAGCACGCTCTCTTTGTAGCCTGCATCTTGCTGCTCGAAAATTTCCCACGAAGGCATGCTCACTACTCGCGCCTGTACGCCCTCGGTCTTCAGCTTTTCGTAAGCCTCGATGCAGAGCGCAACCTCGCTGCCTGTGCCGATCAGAATGACTTCAGGCTTCCCGCCAGCCGCGTCAGCAAGGATGTATGCTCCTTTCGCAGCCCCGGCAGCAGGTGCATATTTCGTGCGGTCAAAAGTAGGAAGGTTCTGCCGCGTCAGCACCAGCACCGCCGGTTCATGTTGCAAGTGCGCGATGATCTTCCATGCCTCGACTACTTCATTCGCGTCCCCCGGACGAAGCACGATCAGATTCGGCATCGCACGCAACGAAGCCAGTTGTTCGATCGGTTGATGTGTGGGCCCGTCTTCGCCAACGCCGATCGAATCGTGGGTAAAAATGAAAATCGAAGGAATTTCCGACAGTGCCGCCAGGCGGATGCTGGCGCGCATGTAATCGCTGAAATTGAAGAAGGTCGCGCCAAACGCGCGAATGTCAGAAAAAACTAGCCCGTTCACGCTGGCGCCCATTACGTGTTCGCGCACGCCGAAATGTAGATTGCGTCCGGCATAGCTGCCCGCTTCAAAATCACCCGCGCCTTCAAACTTCAATGTGGTCTTGTTCGACGTGGCCAGGTCGGCAGAGCCGCCATTCAGCCACGGGATGTTTTGCGCCAGGACGTTCAGCACCTTGCCCGAGCTCTCGCGCGTCGCAACTCCCTTTGCGTCCGCGGGAAACGTGGGAAGGTTCTTATCCCAGCCGTCAGGAAGTTCGCGTCGCTGCATGCGATGCAACTGATCAGCCAGCTCCGGATACTTCTGCGAATACGCGGAAAACACTTTCGTCCATTGCGTCCGCGCTTCGTGCCCGCGTTTTCCAACGCCATCCTGGAAGTGTTCGCGAACTCCTTCCGGCACCAAAAACTTCGCATCTTCCGGCCAACCGTAGAATTTTTTCGTCAGTCGCACTTCTTCTTCGCCCAGCGGTTCTCCGTGGGCCTCATTGCTGTCTTGTTTGTGCGGCGATCCGTAGCCGATATGGCTGTCGACGATGATCAACGTCGGACGATCGGTCGTTTTCTGGAACGTTTCAAAAGCCCGAGCCAGCATGTCGAGATCGTTCGCATCGGCGACGCGTGTCACATTCCATTCATAGCCGATGAAGCGCGTGGCCACGTCTTCGCTAAACGACCAGCTCGCAGGTCCATCCAGCGTGATGTGGTTGTGATCGTAGATCCAGCACAGATTCGAAAGCTTCAGATGTCCAGCAAGGGAAGCGGCCTCGCCGCCGATGCCCTCCATCAGGTCGCCGTCGGAACATATTGTGTACACGTTGTAATTGAAAACTTCAGAGTCTGGCCGGTTGAAAGTCGCCGCAAGCCATTTGCCGGCGATCGCCATCCCCACGCTATTTCCTACGCCCTGGCCGAGCGGTCCAGTGGTGGTCTCTACGCCGGTCGTAATGTGCGATTCAGGATGCCCCGGAGTCTTGCTTCCTAATTGCCGGAAGCGCTTGATCTCCTCCATCGGAACCGCCAGCTCCTTCAGCACCTCGCCGTTCTTATTCACCTCGCGCACGCAGGCGAGATGGAGCATGGCATAGAGCAACATCGACGCGTGGCCGTTCGAGAGCACAAAGCGGTCGCGGTTCAACCACGTTGGATCTTCCGGGTCGTACCTGAGAAACTCCTGCCACAAGCAGTAGGTCACCGGCGCCAGGCCCATGGGCGCTCCCGGGTGACCACTATTGGCTTGCTGGACCGCGTCAATCGCCAAAGTCCGGATCGTGTTAATAGAGAGCAAATCCAATTGTTTGTCGGTCACCAACGCCTGTTCCGTCGCCACCATGCGATGCCTGCTCCTCCCGGCGGACAATTTCGCGCCCACTCAGCCGTCCACCAGCCATGACTAATTAGAGTACCCGAGGCAGAAAGGGTTGCAACTACGGATTGAGTGTATCAAGTTCCTGCGGACCGATGTCACCCGCGTCGGTAAAAATCCCGAGTGGCGAAATGGTAATAGTGGCGATATGAATGGAAGAGAAATACGAAGAAAAAAGAAGAGGCTTGCGCTATTTCAACAACTGCAAGTAGCTGGACTCGCTCCGTGACGCTTTTGCGGCATCTTGGACGTATCGAAGGAACTGCCGCAGGTGCTCTTTTTCGGCGGGATCCATTCCCTCGAAGCGAATGCGCACTCCGGCATTCGGCCCACTGTGCGTTACGACCCCGTTCAAGGCCAGGCCCTTCACCCAGATTTTTCCACTTGCGACCCAAAGACCAATTTCCACCTTGGCGCCGCCGCTGATCGACGTCGCTGTCTCGACCTGACATCCACCCAGGCTGGTGTTTGAGAGATTGCCCCAGATGGGAGCCTCGCCATCATTTACCCGCAGCTCCACCGCCACGAAGCACTTGATTCGGAGATGCCGCCGGCGGTCCTGCGCCCAGTTCGGACTAAAAATGTCAGGCTCGAACGGTGGTGAGGATGCAGCGGACGTAGGCACAGGCTGCGGAGGCTCCGATGATACTGTCACTGCCGGTGTTACCCCTGAAGTGCTCGACGATGCTTGCTTAATCTCGCGCATCGCCGCAAGCAGAGCTTCTTCCCGGCGTTCCGGCGGGGCATCGCGATAGGTTTGCAGCAGTTTTCCCAGATTTTTGGCTAGGTCGGGATCAGCCAAAAGTTGCGTCCAGTCAGTCCCGGGCGCGGCGCTAGGTTTGGTTTTGTCCATGGGTAGCGTCGGGACCACATTCTCGCGAACGAATCCCCGTGATCAGCCTGAACCCTGGGTTACCTGTCCACAAGATTACCAAGGTGACCTCCGGAAATCTGCCATGGTCACCGGCTGCGGGCGCGCTGTGAAGCTGATCGTCGAGAAGACTTCACTCCACTTCTTCCCGTCCGTGAAGAAATTTCTTGAGCATTTCTTTCTGCTCATCAGTTAGAGACAAAAATTCAAAGCCGTACTGATACCCGTGGCGATAGCGCACCACCGCTCGCAGTTCCAACGGCGAGGCTAATTCTGGAAGGCAAAGGCTCAACGCGGCAACGTCTCCAATGCTGAGTTCAGCCGCCACCAGCATGCCAATGCCCGCCTCCGACAGATTTCGGGAGTGACCCTCAACCGTCTAGTAGTGATCCCCGTGGAGATAGTTCACGTTCAAACGGAAATCGGCCCGGTGTCTCGGACACCTTCTCTTCCGGCGATCGACCGCTTTTGCCGCGCGCACTTTGGAGTTGAAGATGACACGAGTCGAGTAGACGCTCCTCAGTAAGGGCCGTTAGCGGGATTCCAATGAAGTGTGAACGAATGAAGTATGAACAATTTCGGCGAGTTCTTCGAGTGCCGTGAGCAGACGGGCGTTCCATGCCATTGCGACACCAATTCGGTTGCTGGACTCTCCGGTCTGAGTCTCATTACCCAATCTATCGGCCTCCTTGAATGAAGTGGAAGGTGTCTTCGGTAATGCTCTTTCCATTACAATTTCTAAAGTCTTTGCGGATCCACCAATCCTGTATGACCGTGAGTAGTTGTGCGGAGCCGGGACTACATCAATTTCTTATCTTCGGCTTGAAAATCATCTTGCTGCTGCATCGCGAGACGCGTTAAGTGCATCAATAAGCGGACGTTATGCCATGAAGGAGAAAAGTCGTCCCAGGAACCTTTCAGGTTGGGACTTGTTTCAGAAAGCGGAGATGCCCGACTCTCTAACCAATCAAACCCGTGGAATTCGACTGGTTGCTTTCATATTTCTTCTGCTCTTCGCCGTAATGCGACTCATCGCACAGACCTCTGTGCCTACTCCTTCCATTTCGCTGCCTGGATCGCAGAGTCCCTTCACGGGCAGCGAGCCTGAGGGCAACGTAACCCCTGAAGTTTTGCAGTTAAGTTTTCAGGAGGCAATCGACCGCGGGCTCCGCAACAACCTCGGCCTCCTTCTTTCAGGCGATCAGGCCCTCACGGCGCGAGGTGAGCGGTGGAAAGAACTCAGCAATCTTCTGCCCAACCTTTCGGCGCGCGTGGGCGAAGACGTGCAAACCACGAGCCTCACTGCACTCGGATTCAAGAGCAACGTTTTTCCGTTTCCTGTTCCGCGAGTGATCGGCCCTTTTAATTATTTTGATGCGCGTGCCTCGCTGAGCCAATCCGTGTTCAACTTCCACGACCTGGAAAAGGAGCGCGCTGCGTCTGAGAGTCTGAAGTCGGCGCAATACACCTTTAAAGACGCGCGCGAACTTGTAGTGCTGGCCGTTGGCAACGCGTACCTGCAGGCTATTGCCTCGGCCGCTCGAATCGAAACCACCGAAGCGCAGGTCACGAACGCTCAGGCACTGTACAACAAAGCTGTCGACCAGCAGAAGGCCGGGCTGAGTCCCGCCATCGATACGCTGCGTTCTCAAGTCGAGTTGCAAACCCGCCAGCAGCAACTGATCGCAGCGCGCAACGATTTTGCCAAACAGAAGCTGTCTCTGGCGCGCGTGATTGGCCTGCCTGCGGGTCAGGAGTTTGCTCTCACCGAGAAAGCTCCGTATCAGGCAATGACCGCTTTACCCGTCGAGGTCTACCTGCAGCGCGCCTATGCCTCGCGATCCGACTATCAGGCAGCACAGGCTCAAGTCCGTTCGGCTGAACTGTTGAGGCGGGCGGCGACCGCCGGCCACTACCCCACACTTGACGTAAATGCGAACTTCGGCGGCATCGGAGTCACTCCCGCGCAATCGAACGGCACATGGCAAGTGAATGGAGGTGTAAACATTCCAATCTTTGCCGGCGGCAAAACCCACAGCGATGTGCTTGAGGCCGAGGCCCAGTTGAAACAAGCCCGCTCCCAGTTAGCTGATCTTCGCGGCCGGATCGACTTCGAGGTCCGTGCCTCATTACTGGACCTAAGGTCCGCCGCCGATCAGGTCGAGGTCGCCCGCAGCTCTGTCGAACTGGCGGACCAGGCTCTGGTGCAATCGCAGGATCGCTTCTCCGCTGGTGTCGCCGATAACCTGGAGGTGGTACAAGCTCAGGAGTCCGTAGCTAGCGCTCATGAGAGTTATATTCAAAGTCTGTATGCCCACAATGTTGCCAAGATCGAACTCGCGCGCGCCATCGGCGACGCTGAACAGGGCGTCAAACGATATCTGAAAGGCGGACACTAACTTAATTTTATGGAACCGACGACGACTCAGATCCCGCCTGCCCCGCCATCGGAGCAGCCTGAAACCCGTACCAAGCCTCTGCCTTCTACAGAACGGGACTTTCATACTCGGCCTGCGCGCACGTCGAGTCCTGGCTTTCGCATCGCAATCATCATCGCGGCGATTGTGCTGCTTGTCATTGGATTTTTCGTCTACCGTTACGTCACCAGCTACGAGTCCACCGACGATGCGGAAATCGATGGCCACGTCAATTCCGTAAGCACCCGCATCTCGGGAAATGTCATCAAGCTGAACGTGCTCGACAATCAAGCTGTGCAGGCAGGCACTGTATTGGTGGAAATTGACCCAGCGGATTACAAAGTCGCGTACGAGCGAGCCAAAGCCGACTTCGAGAGCGCTCAAGCGACCGCCGCCGCAGCCGGCGTGAATGTGCCCATCACGGATGTCAGTTCGACCAGCCAGGAGTCGGCGTCGGAAGCTGATGTAGCCAACGCCCGCGCCGGAATTGCCGCCGCCAGACAACAATTCGCGGCGGCCAGGGCCCAGGTCGATCAAGCCGAAGCCAACAACGTTAAAGCGCAGAACGATCTCGGCCGTTACAAGCAACTCGTCGACAAGCAGGAAATTTCGCAGCAGCAATATGATCAAGCCGTGGCATCGGCTGCAGCTGATGCCGCGGGCGTCCAAGCTGCTCACGCCAACGCGGATGCCGCGCAAGCTCAAGTGAACGTGGCTCAAGCAAAATTGGCGCAGGCCGAAGCCAACTGGCGTAGCGCCCAGACTGCTCCACAGCAGATTCAAGTCGTGCGCTCCAGAGCCGCATCTGCCCTGGCTGATGTGCAACGCAAGAAAGCGGACCTCGATCAAGCTCAGCTGAATCTGCAGTACACCAAGGTTATTGCTGCCGTCGCTGGGGTGGTCAGTGATCGCACGGTGGAGGTTGGACAGAACGTCGCTCCGGGACAGGAACTGCTGAAGATTATTCCGCTGAACGATGTCTGGATCACCGCAAACTACAAAGAAACACAGCTTCGCGAAATGAAAGTTGGGCAACGCGTCACCGTTGAAGTCGACGCCAACGGCAGAAGCTATAAAGGCAAAGTCGATAGCATCGCCGGTGCCAGCGGCGCCCGCTTCAGCCTGCTGCCTCCCGAAAACGCGACGGGCAATTATGTGAAGGTCGTCCAGCGTATTCCGGTGAAAATCGTTCTTGATCCCGGCGAAAATAACGATCAGTCGCTGCGCCCCGGCATGTCCGTGACCCCTAAGGTTTGGATCCGGCAATGAGTGCCGCTTCCACCACTTTGGTGAACGACGACGCATGGCGTCCTGCGGTAAACCCATGGATCATCGCGATCACCGTCACGCTCGCGACCTTCATGGAAGTGCTCGATACCTCCATCGCCAACGTCGCCCTGCCGCACATAGCCGGTAGCCTCTCGGCTGGGCAGGACGAGAGCACATGGGTCCTCACGTCCTATCTAGTCTCGAATGCCATTGTGCTTCCTTTAAGCGGCTGGCTTTCTTCAATCGTCGGACGCAAGAATTTTTACATGGGCTGCGTGGCTCTGTTTACCATCAGCTCTTTCCTGTGCGGATTGGCGCCGAATCTTGCAACCCTCATCATTTGCCGCGTTCTGCAAGGTGCCGGCGGAGGCGGATTGCAGCCCAGCGAGCAGGCCATCCTCGCTGACACGTTTCCACCCGCGAAACGTGGCATGGCCTTCGCCGTTTACGGCATGGCCGTCGTAAGTGCTCCGGCCATCGGACCAACTCTCGGGGGTTGGATCACGGATAATTTCACCTGGCGTTGGATTTTTTTCATCAACATCCCGGTCGGCATCATTTCGATTCTGCTCACCACCCGGCTCATTCAGGATCCGCCCTATTTCAAGCGCCGCAAGCTCAGTGAAACCAGAATCGACTACGTTGGTCTCGGCTTCGTCGCCCTTGGCCTGGGGACTCTTCAGATTATTCTCGACAAAGGGCAGCGCGAAGATTGGTTCGAATCGCATTTCATCGTCATCCTGTCGGTGATCTGCGCGATCTCTCTGATCTTCGTCGTAATCTGGGAGTGGAGACATAAAGATCCCATCATCGATCTGCATCTGTTTCGCGATCGTACCTTCGGCGTTTCCAATCTATTGATGTTCATGCTGGGGTTTGCCTTGCTGGGTAGCACGCTGCTTCTGCCTCTGTTCTCGCAGACTCTGCTCGGCTACACGGCTGAGGAAGCGGGTCTGTCGCTGATGCCCGGCGGTTTCACCATAATCCTGTTGCTGCCGCTGGTCGGATTCCTGCTCTCCCGCTATAGCCCACGCTGGCTGCTGATTTTCGGCTTGGTCGTGCTTTCGGGTTCTTTGTTCCATATGGCTGGTTTTGACTTGGACATCAACTTCAGTACCGTGGCCACGGCCCGTGTCTTTCAGGCGGCCGGCATGGCCTTCCTCTTTGTCCCGATTAATACGGCTGCCTACGCGTTCTTGCCACGCGATAAAAACAACGCTGCTTCCGGCCTGATGAACCTTGCCCGCAACATCGGCGGAAGTGTTGGAATTTCTCTGGTCACCACCATGCTCGACCGGCGCAGCCAGGTTCACCTAAACGATCTTTCCCGCAATCTCAGCGCCGCCAACCCTGCCTTCCGCACCATGTTGCAGGGCGCCACTCAAGCCATGCGTCTGCATGGCGCGAACGCAGCATTCGCCTCTCAGCAAGCCTACGCCTTGATCGAAGGCACAATTCAGCGACAGGCCGCTATGCTGGCTTATCTCGATGACTTCCGGCTCTTGGGCATCTCCATCCTGTGCATGGTTCCGCTGGTCTTCCTGATGAAAAAAGGCAGGCCCGGAGGCGGAATCGCGGTACACTAATGCCCGGCAGAAGAAATCAATCTTGCTTCTGAGAGATAATCGAAGCTGGGGATTGGTGGGCCGAGATGTTTCGACTGGTCACCATCGAGCGGGAGTACGGCAGCGGCGGCGGCGCGATTGCCGCGCAACTGGCTCAGCACTTGGGATGGAATCTCTGGGACCACCGCCTTACCGAAGAAATTGCCCGCATTGCCAACGTTGCGCCCTCCGCTGTTAAGTGCTGCGACGAGCGCATCGACAGCCGCTTCTACCGCCTCGCGAAAACCTTCTGGCGTGGCAGCTCCGAGCGTAGTTCTCCTCTCGGCGCCCAGACTTTCGACACCGATCGCATGATGTTAATCATGGAGGAAATCACCACTAGGATTGCCCGGGAAGGAAACTCAGTCGTGGTCGGGCGCGGCGCGCCTTTTTTTCTACGCCAGCAGCCGGATGCATTTCACGTCTTTCTCTATGCGCCGCGAGCCGAAAAAGTTCGCCGTCTGGTTGAAGATGGATTGAACCCGACCGACGCCGAGGAACAGGTCGACGCCGTCGACCGCGAACGCATCGCCTTCGTCAAACATTACTTCGACGCCGACTGGCCCACGCGTTCCCTTTATCACATGATGATGAACACGGCCGTAGGTAACGAACCCGTCATTCAGGCGATCCTGCATACCATGCATCTGGTTGAAGGCCATCCGAAAGCCACAGACTACGACCCGTCCAGAGTGCCAACTCCAATCTAACGGATTCGCGTCTTTCCTCTGTGAACCGCAGTGTCCTCTGTGTTTAAGCTCTTAGTTGTCCGGAGCTCTCAATTCGCGTGCGGCCGCACCGGACGTTGCGGTGCCGGACAACAGTCCCGTTCACAAGAGTCCGGCCGCGCTCCAAGCACTCCCAAGACTCGCCGTTCCGATCCCGGATTGGTTCGCTCCAAAATCAGTTCCCGAATCATGCCAATAAATTTCGGATGTCCGCCCACCGTCTTCGCCCGCACTTTGGGCAGTGACAGCGAATCGCAGAGCTGTGCCGCTTCCACATCGAGGTCATACAACACCTCCATGTGATCCGACACGAAACCGATTGGCGCCAGCACGACAGCGGACGCCAGATTCTTAGCCTTCACCTCACGCAGATGCTCGAGAACATCCGGTCCCAGCCAAGGCTGTCCCGGGGAACCACTCCGGCTCTGATAGACGAGCGCCTCGTTTTTCTGACCCAACGATTCCGAGACCAGCCGCTGCACTTCTTCAAGTTGCTTGACGTAATCACTCGTGTCGGCCATCGCAACCGGAATACTGTGCGCGGTGTATATAACTTGCACGTTTTGCCGCGCCTCGGTCGGAACCGCCTGCAGAGCATCCCGCACGCGCTCGATGGTTACCTCGACATACGACGGATGGTTAAAGAATGCCCGCAGTTTATCCGCTTCCAGCGCGCCTACACCCACTTCACTTTGCGCGCGCGCAATGTCCTCGAGATACTGCCGGCACCCCGAGTACGAACTGTAAGCTGAAGTGACAAAAGTCAAGGCCCGCCGGATCCCATCTTCCTTCATTTTCTGCAGCGTCTCAGTCAGGAATGGATGCCAGTTTCGGTTTCCCCAGTAGATCGGCAGCTTCGGCCCATTACGCTCCAGCTCAGTTTTTAACGCCGCAATCAAATCCCGCATTTGCTGGTTAATCGGGCTTTTCCCGTCAAAGTGGTAGTAGTGCTCAGCCACGGTCAACAGACGTTCTCGCGGAACGTTTCGGCCACGCAGCACGGTTTCGAGGAAGGGAATTACCTCTTCCTTCGATTCCGGTCCACCGAAAGAAACCACCAGAACAGCGTCATAGTTCATATCGAAAGAGATTGGTTTGAAATTTCGCGAGGCGGTCGCCTGAGCTCAGTCGTTACGTCATGATCCTCAATCAATTGCCGTGCGCGGCTACTGCAGAGGCCGGGATCGATGCTGTCGATTCAGCATTCTTCGTCACCGACAGTGGCCGGTCCAACGCGATATCCATTTCCGTGAATCTGGGCAGCACCACATCGCGGCCGCGGCGCGACACAATATAGATGCCCGAGACACAACTCGCTATGATCCGAGTCGTGCCGGCTGTGGAAGCGTCGGTCGCCGTTGAAACAATGGCTTCGATAATCAGCTGAGCCCCGTCATCCACTTCTTTCGCGATGCCAGCTGTTACGCCAATGTTAATCGCCATCCATGCCTTGCCAGGATGTTCGCCATGGAGTTGTCCCTCGGCATCAATCTTGGTGTGCGACCGCTGATCTAGTTCCGCTCCAGCCCACGACGCGG
>Ga0210405_10001552_pt1 | contig 25833 bp, 25 predicted proteins | sample IncBWH11MmetaG_FD_155492 | JGI IMG/M metagenome (GOLD analysis project Ga0210405, IMG submission 155492) | Forest soil microbial communities from Barre Woods Harvard Forest LTER site, Petersham, Massachusetts, United States - Inc-BW-H-11-M | ecosystem: Environmental > Terrestrial > Soil >...
GGGCGCAGGCAGCCGACCTGCGGAAATTTCTTATCCAGATTCTTCAGCGGCATATTGAGAAGAAGCTTGTTACGGCGGGGATGCTGGAGAAGGGTGGTTCTAGATCGAGGACGTGCGGAACCAGTTCCGTCAAGACCAGGAATCTATCGCTCGGTTCCGGAGACGCATTGCGGTGCGCCGCCGAGAAGTGCGCCCAGTTTTCCGGATGGACAATTAGGAGCACACAACGGCCTCGAGGGAACAGGAGCCCTTGGATTCTAGCTCGGCCTTCACTAGCACAATCTGCGAGGCCTTTTCCGGGAAAACCTTGAAAAACTCTAAATCGAAGAGATCGTGTTCCAGACCCTCCCACGAGTGATATAGCGTAGATTTGGCCTCCCGCTCTGAGACTTCTACCTTGGAGTATTGCGACCCCATCTTCGTCAGCATTATTGTCAACGCTCGTCCTCCTTCCACAATTGTATCCCAACCATAACTCCAGCGTGGAGGTTACCTGCTGGACGCGGTAGGATGAAGCCGAGGGGCGATATAATGCCCGTAGCCTAGCCTTGGCCGCCGAAGAGGGAGACATGGAGTCCGATCAAAACCAGGAACGTCAGCAGGCGCACGCGCTGCTCGATATGTTGCCGGATGAGAAGTTAGCGGCCGTGCGGAGTTTGCTGCAGGTGATGGTAGAGCCGCTGTCTCGTTCGCTGGCAGCGGCGCCGGCGGAGGAGGAGGAGATCACTTCTGAGACGGCTGCAGCGCTGGGGCGCGCCCGAGCGTCGTTGGCTCGAGGTGAAGGGATTCCACACGAAGAGATCCTTCGCGAGTTCGGGCTTAACAAATGACGGCGGAAGCAGCCCGGATTGGTGTGATCTGGGCTCCGGAGGGTCGTGCCGATCTGCGCGGCATCGATCGCGAAACCGCAATGCAGATTCTTCACTGCATAGATCGTTATCTGGCTAGCCGCGTTGGCGACGTGAAGAGCCTCAAGACACCGCTTACTGGTTTTCGACTCCGCTGCAACGACTACCGCGTGTTCTTTGATCCCAAAGGGGAAAATGCGATCGAGATAACCGGCGTGCGTCATCGACGTGAAGCTTACCGCTGAAGCTTCTGCTAGCTGACGGCTCCCGCCGCTTCCGTTACAATCAATGGTTAATCATCAAGTTTCCGAGCGAGTGTGTGAATCCTTCTAAACCGAAATCGCTCACGTTCCAGGAACTCATCCTGCGCCTGCAGGCGTTTTGGGCGGAGCGCGGGTGCGTGTTGCAGCAGCCTTATGACGTGGAAGTCGGCGCTGGCACGATGGCGCCGGAGACTTTTCTGCGCGTGCTGGGGCCGAAGCCGTACAAAGTTGCGTATGTGCAGCCATCGCGGCGTCCAGCGGACGGGCGGTATGGGGAGAATCCCAACCGGCTGTTCAAACACATGCAGTTGCAGGTGATCCTGAAGCCTCCGCCGGAAAACGTGCAGGAGTTGTATCTGGAATCGCTGACCGCGATTGGCATCGACCTGCGCCAGCACGATATCAAGTTCGAGGAAGACAACTGGGAAGCTCCGACGCTGAGCGCCTGGGGCGTGGGCTGGCAGGTGATGCTCGATGGCCTGGAAATCACACAGTTCACTTATTTCCAGCAGTGCGGAGGCATGGATCTGTTTCCAATTTCCGCCGAGCTGACCTACGGACTGGAGCGCATCGGAGCGTTCTTGCAGGATGTGGATTCGATTTATGACATCGTCTGGGCGCGCGATCCTGAAACCGGGAACGCGACGACGTATGGCGACGTCCGCTTGGCAGATGAGTTGCAGTTTTCCGTTTACAATTTCGAGTCCGCCGATGTGAGCAAGGCTTGGAAGCACTTCGATTTGTACGAGGCAGAGTGCCAGGCGCTGATCGCGGATTACTCAGCACTGGCAAAAGATAAAGTCGCAGGCGATGGTATCGCGCGCGAAAAATCGCGCGCTCCGTTGCTTGGCGCTTACGATCTTTGTTTGAAGTGTTCGCATCTGTTCAACATTCTCGATGCGCGTGGCGCTACCTCCGTGACCGAGCGCGTGGGTGTGATTGCGCGCGTGCGGGCGTTGGCTGTGGGCATTGCGAAGGCTTGGGTAGATCAGCAGAAGGGCGAGTTAGCGGAAAGGCCCGATGAGCGTGAGCCCGTAATCGCGCACAAGGCGAGGGCGAAGAAAGAGACATTGTCGTCGGCTGTCTAAGTATTTTGCATCGGATTCTGTCATCCTGAGCGGAGTGCGAAGTTCGCGCAGCGAAGTTCGCACGCAGTCGAAGGACCCCTTAGTGCTGGTACCGAGAGTGGCGTGGTAAGGAGTTTTTCATTCCGCGGCGTCACGAGAATTCTTTTGATCGCCTGAGATGTGACATACAGAAAGGGATCCTTCGACTCCGCGAGACGACTCGCTTTGCGAGCCATCTCGCTCTGCTCAGGATGACAATGCGTCAACCGTCCGAGGCAATGAAGTAGCAGCAACCTATGCCAGATTTTTTATTAGAGATCGGATGCGAAGAATTTCCGGCGCGCATGATTGACGTGGCGTCCGCGGAGTTGCGCGAACGGGTGAGCGCTTTGTTCAGCCGGGAACGGCTGAATGCGGGGAAAATTACCAGCTTCAGTACGCCGCGGCGACTGACCATGATGGCTTCCGGAATTTCAGCGGGGCAACCCGACATTACCGAACAAGTCAACGGGCCTTCCGTCAGTGCGGCGTACAAAGATGGTCAGCCGACGCAGGCAGCGCATGGTTTTGCCCGGAAGGCTGGCATCGATGCTTCGCAACTCGAAATTGTTAAAACTCCGAAAGGCGATTGCGTTTCGGCGAAAATTACCAAGAAAGGCGGCAGCGCGGCGGAGATTCTCGCGCAAAACCTGCCCAGGGAAATCTCCTCAATTTACTGGCCAAAAAATATGTACTGGCGCAAGCCGAATGAGCGCTTCGTCCGTCCGGTGCGGTGGCTGGTGGCGATGCTCGATGACGAAGCCATTCCGCTGGAGTTTGATGGGATTTGCGCAGGAAAACTTTCGCGCGGACACAGAATCTTATCGGACGGCGCAGTGACGATTCCGTGCGCTGGATCGGCCTACGTAGATGCTCTGCGCGCAGCCAAGGTTTTGGGACGTGAGGAGCGCGAACATCAAATTCGCAGGGCTCTTGATGCTGCCGCGCGAACGATTCCTGGAGTGCGTTGGCGGGAAGACAAGTCTCTGCTCGAAACCGTGGTGAACTTGACGGAGTTTCCTTCCGTGATTCTTGGCGGATTTGATCCACAGTTTCTGGCACTGCCGGAAGAAGTGCTGGTCACCGTGATGCGCGATCATCAAAAATATTTTGCGATCGAAGATGCCGTCGGCAAACTGTTGCCGCACTTTCTCGCGGTGCTGAATACCGATGGCGATCCGCAGGGACTGATCCGGCACGGCAACGAGCGCGTGCTGCGGGCGCGCTTCAACGACGCGCGATTCTTCTGGCAAACGGATCAGAAAAAATCGCTGCTGGAGCGGTTCGAGTCGCTGCGCCACGTCACTTTCCAGAAAGATTTAGGCAGCTACTATGAAAAGACGCGGCGGGTGCAACGTTTGTGCAGTTGGCTGTGCGAAATCGTCAAACAGAGCGGTATCGCGGTGCGGGCGGGCGTGGTTCACAAAGCGGCTTGCCTGGCGAAAACTGACCTGACCACCGAGTTAGTGAAAGAATTCACCGAACTGCAGGGAATTGTCGGCGGACTCTATGCGCGCGTGCAGCCACTCGATCCAAGCCTGCCTGAATCGACGCGATTTGCGATTGCGGATGCGATCTATGATCACTACAAACCGGAGTCGACCGAAGATGAGGTACCGCGGTCGATCGAAGGTGCGGTGCTTTCTGTCGGCGACAAAGCGGATACGATTGCCGGCATGTTTGCTCTCGGCCTTGTTCCCAGCGGATCGAAGGATCCTTTTGCGTTGCGGCGGCAGGCGAACGCGATCGTGAAAGTGATCGACAAGTACAAGCTCCCGTTCCGTCTTAGTGACTTGATGCGGGATGCACGCGCAGGTTACCAGGGATCGGAAGCGGAGAAGAAGTTTGTCGAAGACGAGAAGTTCAACGAGTCCGTGCGGATATTTTTCCGTGAGCGGCTGGAGTTTTATTTGAAGGATGTGTGCGGATATCCTTATGATGTCGTGAAGGCCGTTCTCGCCGCGGACGCAGAAGATGTCGTGGACGCGCTGGCGCGGGCGGAGTCGGTCAAGCGAGTCTTACACTTGCCCGAGTTTCTGGCGATTGGCGCGGCGTGCAAACGTATGCGTAATATCCTGAGGCAAGCGCACGAAAAAGGCATTTCACCCGCCGCCGGCTTCGTATATTTGCCGGATTCGGCTCAGGAAGAGAAGAATCTGGCGGCTTATGTCGAGGTGAACGGGCCACGAGTTGAAGCGCTTCGCAAGAAGAAGGCGTATGGCGAAGCACTGAGGTTGCTCTCGACTGCACGCGAGCCGGTGGATTTATTCTTCGACAAAGTAATGGTCATGGTGGAGGATCAGAAACTGCGTGCGAACCGCCTTGCGCTGCTCAGAACTTTGCTAAGGGAATTCTCGACGATCGCCGATTTCTCGGAAATCGTGTCTGAAAGCAACGGATGACTCCGAGGATTTCCTCGCGCCGTGTTTGCAGCGAGTACGAAACGACTACGCTCAACATGCATCGACTTTAGATAAACAGCCTGCCGGCCTCGCGCTGGCGCTGAAGAAACCAGTAAAGAGAATCGATTCACAAAGGACTAATCATCATGGCGACAATTACCCTCCCTGAAGCGAGTGTGCAGGAAAGCAAGAAGACCTCAACCAAGTATGTTTATTTTTTCGGCGACGGCAAAGCTGATGGCGATGGCAAGATGAAGGACACTCTGGGCGGCAAGGGTGCCGGCTTGGCCGAGATGACCAACGCTGGGCTGCCCGTGCCCCCGGGATTCACCATCCAGACCGAAGCCTGCCGTGAATATATGCGAGCGGGTGCAGCGTCGAAAGATGTTGACCGCCAAATAGACGAGGCGCTGGCGAAGCTGGAAGCCCTGCAAGGGCAGAAGTTGGGAACGGGGGATAATCCGCTGCTGGTGAGTGTTCGTTCTGGCGCAAAGTTCTCCATGCCGGGAATGATGGATACGATTCTGAATCTTGGTTTGAATGACAAGAGCGTGGAGGCGCTGGCCAAGCGCAGCGACAATCCACGCTTCGCGGCCGATTCCTATCGCCGGCTGATCCAGATGTTCGGAAACGTCGTCCTCGAGATTCCGAAGTCTGCATTTGATGAAGTTTTCGACGCGAAGAAAAAGCAGAAGAAAGCCAAGCTCGACACCGAGCTCGATGCCAAGGCACTGAAGGAAGTAATCGAAGAATACAAGAAGGTCGTAAAGAAACACGCCAAGCGCGACTTCCCGCAGGATCCGCACGAGCAGTTGGTCATGGCGCGGGATGCGGTGTTTCGTTCATGGCAGAATGATCGTGCGAAGCACTACCGCCGCATCAACAACATCGACGACATGCTCGGCACGGCGGTGAATGTGCAAGCCATGGTCTACGGCAATCTCGGCGACACCAGCGGAACGGGTGTGGGTTTTACGCGCAATCCCGCGACAGGCGCCAAGGAGTTCTACGGCGAATTTCTGATGAACGCGCAGGGCGAAGATGTCGTCTCGGGCGTTCGCACTCCGGTGCATATTTCCGAACTGCACAAGATCATGCCGCAGGTTTACGACCAGCTGCGTGACATCACAACGCGCCTCGAGAAGCACTATCGCGATATGCAGGACTTTGAGTTCACCATCCAGGATGGCAAACTCTACATGCTGCAGACGCGCAACGGCAAGCGCACTGGCTGGGCCGCAGTGCGGGTTGCGATCCAGATGGTGGAAGAAGGACTGATCACAAAAGAAGATGCGATCTTCCGAGTGGAACCGAATCAGCTTTACGATTTTCTGGTGCCGAGGCTGGATGAGAAGAGCACGAAGGTAGAAGTGCTGGCAACGGGACTGCCTGCATCGCCTGGTGCGGCCGTCGGACAGATCGTCTTCACTGCGGAAGAAGCCGTGAAAAAGGCGGGACATGGAGCGAAGAAGAATCCCGTGATTCTGGTGCGCGCGGAAACTACTCCCGAAGATATTCAGGGGATGGAAGTGGCGGCCGGCATTCTGACGTCGCGCGGTGGCATGACCAGTCACGCCGCGGTCGTCACGCGTGGAATGGGAAAGTGTTGCGTCGCCGGCGTTGGCGACATTCAAGTTGACGAGCGTGCCAAGCAAATGCGCGTCAAAGGGCAGGTGTTCAAAGAAGATGACTGGATCTCGCTCGATGGCACTAGTGGCCGCGTGATTAAGGGAAAGCTGAACACTCTTGAGCCCTCCACCGATGATGCGGATTTGCAAAAATTGTTGGGCTGGGCAGAGCCATTCCGGAAAATCGGCGTACGCGCGAACGCTGACATACCGCGAGATGCGGTTCAGGCGAAAACGTTTGGCGCTGAAGGCATTGGACTGTGCCGCACCGAGCACATGTTTTTTGCCGCCGATCGCATCCCGCACATGCGTGCCATGATTCTCGCCGACAACGAAAAAGACCGGCGCACGGCGCTCAAGAAGCTGCTGCCGATGCAGCGGGCAGACTTTATTGGTCTGCTCGAAGCTATGGACGGGCTGCCGGTGACGATTCGCCTGCTCGATCCGCCGCTGCACGAGTTCCTGCCCAAGCGCGAGAAGTTGATGGTCGACATCGCCAGCCTGGCCAGTGCACCCACCAAACAGAAAAAAGATCTGATCGAGGAATACCGCGAGTACGGAGTGAAGGGGGCCGGTGACTTGAAAAAAGCCCTTTCCGGCCTGTTGGCGCGCGTGGAGGACTTGCATGAATTCAATCCTATGCTCGGTCATCGCGGATGCCGCTTGGGCATCACCTATCCGGAGATCACGGAGATGCAGGCGCGGGCCATTATTGAAGCGGCAGTCGCCGTCGAGAAGAAAGGAATCAAGACCCACGCCGAGGTAATGATTCCCTTAATTAGCACCGTAAAGGAAATGGCGAATCAAGGAGCGATTGTCCGCCGCGTGGCGGAAGAAGTTTTCAAAGAGAAGGGAAGGCACGTGCATTACCTGGTCGGCACAATGATTGAGTTGCCGCGGGCGTGTTTGGTTGCGGATGAGATTGCAAAGGAAGCAGAGTTTTTCTCATTCGGCACGAATGACCTCACACAGACGGCGTTCGGGTTTTCCCGCGACGACGTGAACAAAATTCTGCCCACCTATCTTGCGGAAGGAATCCTGAAGCAGGATCCGTTTGCCGCGATTGACCAAGACGGTGTCGGCGAGCTGGTACGGATGGGAATCCAACGCGGGCGAAAGACACGTCCTAAGCTGGAAGTTGGAATCTGCGGCGAGCACGGCGGCGATCCATCGTCCGTGGAGTTCTGCCATCGGGTAGGAATGGATTACGTTTCTTGCTCTCCATTCCGCGTGCTGACAGCGCGCTTAGCGGCAGCGCAGGCGGGGGCTTCGGATAAGTTGAAAATCGAGGGCGGAAGAACGAAATAACATTTCAGCGGGACCAGACGTCACTGCACTCGCTGCAGCCTTGCGACTAGCTTCTGAGCGAGACTTTCCTCGGACTCCGACCACAGCAATCGCGCGCTGGTCCCGCTATTTTTTTGGACGTTCTTCGAGAACTCCACCAGCTTCGCGACATTCTCGCGAATTTTCTCGCTCGTTTGTTCGCTGAGAGAGGTCTCGGGCTGCAGGAAAAAAGAGTCTGGTCCGAAATCCACCTCGACGTGCCCGGTCTGCTGATAAGCTCTGTCGTCGAATTCTTCCCCCTGAACAATGAACTTCACGAGCGCAGGCTCCAGCACCCAACTCTCCTTCGTCAGGTCGGGCGTCCACAGGTCCCAGTAGCCTTCGAAAACATACGCGTAGTCCTCGTGAACCGTTTCAGCGGCGAGCAGTGCAGCTTGGCCGGGATCGATTCCCAGTGGAAAGCGCCGCTCCAAAACGGTAGCCTCGTTCCATGAAACAGGATGAAGAGCGAAGTGGGTGATGCCAGGACGTTGAGCCGAGAAAGGGAACTGCTGCAATATGGCAAACGCGTGCGGCAACATTTCCGGGCCGGAAAAATCCGGGAACCAAAGACTGAGATAGAGCGGATCAGGCACATTAGCCTCGATAGCCGGCGCAGCTTACCTCTGCGCCGTTGTCCGTAAATTCTAAATTGTTCCGAGATTGTGGGAAAGTGACGACGTACTCACCGAGCTCACAGCTAGGAATCGATGGTTAGTTCTTTGAGATCTTTACGAGTTGCAACTTTCGATTTGCGATTGCAGCGGATGCTATTTGCTCCTCAGTGTTTTGACAGAGCGGTAGGGGATTGTTACGATCAATGGTGCCTCAGGCGCCCTGCCTCACATCCGTCCCCGTCGTCTAGCCTGGCCTAGGACATCGCCCTTTCACGGCGGTAACACGGGTTCAAATCCCGTCGGGGACGCCAACATTCCAAAAGATTTACAGGAATCGGCCCTTTCGAATCAGGGTCCGTTTGGGTCCAATAAGCTATTGGATGGTTGGCGCGATGGGTTTCGATTCGGGACCGTCCGCCATGATCAGCTTCGCGACTCTTGCTTGAGCGCCCCGCTTCACCGGCGTAACCGCTTGTGTGTAGGTGTCTGCTGTGACTTTGAAGGTTGCGTGGCGCAGCAGCTCTTGGATGGTCTTGAGGTCTTCGCCATTGGCTTTCATCAAGGTTCCAAAACTGTGCCGTAGGGTGTGCCAGCCGACTTTTGCAGAAATGCCAGCTTTCAGGAGCGCCGGTTGTATGTGCGCCCTGAACAGCGACCCAGGCCAATAGGGTTGGATTCCCGCTTTGTGCGGGCTGGCGAAAATCCAATCTCCGGGTCGTTGATATGGAGTTTCCAGTCTCCATCTCCAAAGCATGTCCGCAATCTCCGTGTTCATGGGAATCGCCTTGCGCGAAACTTCCGTCTTGCAGGGAGTGATAACCTGCCGAGAAACGGAGCGGGTAACGTTCAATTCGAGTTTCTCGAAGTTGACATCCTCCCACTTCAATCCCAGCAGTTCTCCCACGCGCAAACCGCTTACCGCATCGAGAATTACCGCAGTCCGGCATGGTTCCTTGATCGAGGAGAAGAGCCGTTGAATCTCTTCCACCGATAGAACGGTTGGAATGTTCGAGCGTTTGGCGCTCTGGCGAACTTGCGTGATTGGATTCTTGTCCGTCCATTCCCACCGTATGGCATGGCTGTACAAGGCGCTCATGATGTTTCTCATCTTCGCCTTGCTGCCCCGTGCCAGAGGCACAGTCTTCAGCCACTGTTCCACCTGGACTGCTTTGACATCCCCGAGCCGGTAAGATCCCCATCTCGGCACAACCCACTTTTTCAGGTAGCCCTCGTAAGTCTCCTGCGTCGAATAGGACTTGCGCCCTTCTTCGTGCTCGCAAACCGTCCCGATGCTTGGACGCTTCCCGGAGAAAATGTCCGGCATCTCGTGTTCGCGATAGTGTTGAACGAGAGTTGCAATGCTGATCTCTTTCAACTGCTGACGAGGGGTTTTCTCGTTGATGGTTAAGCGAAGAGCGTCCGCCGCCGCTTGTGCTCTTGATTCGTTTGGGTACTCTTCCAAATTCCCAAGTTGCACTTTCCGGCGAACTGGTTTTCCGGCAGTGTTTTTTTGCCACCATCGGTAAACCCATACGGCAGGCCCTCTCTTTCGCTCTTCTAATGTGAGACTTCCTTCTTGATATCGTGTCCGTCCGAACAAGATTCCTCCTTTGTTCAGACGGCACCGACAGCCATGCTCAGAATAGCGCAATTCTGCAGTATTTTCGATGTTTATTCGCCTAGACACAAAAAAATATTTAGCTCGCGATTTCTTCTAACCAGCGATTGAGGGCTGACGCGCGGAAGCGCCATACACGACCGATCTGAATGCCGGTGATCTCCCCATTGCGAGCCATTTTTTGCAAGGTCTTCGGATGGATTTTCAAGAGCGCCGCGGCCTCTTCGCTATCCAAGAGAGGCTCGAATGCCTGAGCCCGCACTGCGGAGGTGGGCGGTCGCCGCTCCTCGAATTCGACATGATTCCCGTTGTGGTTGGTATTGGGTTTCTTCATTTGAATGCCTCATCCTCACGGAAATAAGTGATCGCCAGGCCGAGCGGATTCACCTGAATCAGTTCGTTCGGAACTGAATCGCGGAAGAGAAAAACGAAGTGCGCCGTATAAAGCGTGCGCTTGCTCTCGACATGATCGACCGGCGAATAAACGATCTCGTAAAAATCGACCGTGGCCTTGTATGGAGCCGCTCGCAGGTCTTCGATTGAGACCTTCTCGACCTCGATGTCGATGTCAGGCCGGCTCGTCGAGTTCTGCATGTAGTCGTCTATCGTGTGATTCTTTCGATACGCCTCAGCGACGCTGTTCCCGAGCTGGGCTTCCATGAAGAGCAACGATTTCTTGAAATTGTCCCGAATCGTGTAGCGATTTCGACTGTAGTACAGACGGCAAAACTCGCTGAGGAAGTATTTGATTTCCCCGTCTTGTGGCTTATATCCAAGCGTGTCGTATGACACCGCTTCAGCCCGGCCAATGTCGCTAATGCGGATCACCAGGGGCTTAAAGTTCTGGACCATATGAACGGTCTTGACGTTGGTGTAGATCAGGCCAGCGGTAACGAGGGCCATCGCCAGCAAAGCAATTTTCAAGTACGTGTTCGTAACAATGGCATCCCCGAACTGCTCCGCATAAAGCTGTTTCGCGGCGTTGAATGTGGCATCCTGCTTCGCTTCGGCGACCATAAATCAACCTCGACTGACGTAGGCGACCATTGCCGCCGCCAAACCGGAGTCAGCCCCCGCCGCTCCACTGAACAAGTGATTGGTTAAGGCCGGAATCTTCAGCAGCCCATAAATGGCAATCAGGAGGAAGATGAACATCGCTGGAAACGCTGTCATCCACTGATCGACGGTCATTCCGCCCGTATCAATCGCAAAGAACGCCAGCAGCAGCTTGGCGAAGATGAACACAAACGCATTGGCGACGACTTGATAGAACGAATATTGCAGGAACGCTTTGAACCAGCCCCAGAAGAGCCAGTCCATTTTGGGAACAACAAAAAATGGAATAAAGATTGGCCCTACCAGGAGAAGCACCGCCTGGGCGATCAGCCCGAAACCGATCACCATGAAGATCACGGCCTGGACGGCCGCAAGAATGACATAGAGCACGACGAACGTCAGAATCTCGTGCAGATTCACTGAGCTTGGTTGTTCGAGTCCCTGCTCGACCTCAGTGACCTTCGTCTCGACCAAGCGGCCTTGTTCGATCCCGATGCTGTTTGAAAGTGATGAGGCTTCTTGAATCACCAGGTCCGAGAAGCTGTAGCCCATACCCGGAATTGGGGTGCTGTAGTAGGTCACCATTGCAAAGCCGAAGGCGACGACCAGGAGCAGGCGGCTGAAGCGGGCGAAGCTGAATCCCTCGCCCCCTTCAGCGCTGGAGAGGGCAGCCTGTACGCCGAACCAGACAATCAGAATCGTGGCAAACCCACGAAACAGGTTGTGGCCCATCTGGACGAACAAGTCGAGTTGCGAGGTCAGCAGACCGCGAATGCCGTCTTCGAGAGAGGTGAACGGATCTGTGACTGGAACCAACATGAAATGCCCCATTTCCTCATTTCGAGCCGGGTGCTTGCAGCCGGTTCGGCATCGAGCTGGTGAAACTCATCACATCCGAGAAGTGCTGCTGGCGATAGAGTTCCGTGTTGATACTGCCTACATTCGACGTTCGGTTGCGCTCGGTAGTCAGGAGTTGCTGTTCGAGCATGGCAACCAGCAGTTTGTTCGTGTCCTGCAGGCTGCGGACTAGCAGGACATTTGCCGCATTGATTTTGTTCAACACGGCAGTCTGGGTGTTGAGATCAGGATCAGAGGAAAGCGAATCGTCTTCGAGCTGCTTAATCCGACTCTCAAGCTGCTGGGCGTTGTTTCTCAACTGCCCAATCGTGGCCATGTTGTTGATGGTGGAACCGTCTGACAACTCTTCGAGACCATAAGCCCGCTTCAGTCCGTCATACGTGTTCACGCCGGTAGGGTCACTCAGCGACAGATTGACCTGACCATAGCCTTGCTGAGCGATGCCGTAGCTTCCCGTATTGACACCGTTCACCCAACGGGAAGTGTTTCCCAGCGTGTTGAGAGCGCTCAAATTCGTCCAGAGGGAAGGAATGGCACGATACCGGGCCACCATGTTTTGGACCTGGCGAGCCTGAGACTGAATGAACATAAACTGCTGCATGTGGACGTTGTACGACTGCTGTAACTGCTGCAATTGCTTTTGCAATTGCAGGTAGCGCAGCACGGCATTCTTGTAGTTGGTCGGGTCGTAAACGACCCCTCCAAACTGCGCGAAGCTTGATTGCGCGGCAGAAAGCACGAGGACAAATGCAAGAGCGAATTTGAACTTCATACCTGGACTCCTTTAATCACAAATCAGAAGGCATCGTGTGCTGGTTGTAGTCGGGCACGAGCAAATCCTGCATCAGATACACCTTCACGCGATGCCCTTCTCGAATGGTTATGGTTGGGAGCAGGTTCAAGAACCTGTCCAGAATGTGCGTTGAAGACTGCGCAAGGCTAGCGGCCACGCCTTGCCGGTACGCGTCAGTCGTGGTTTGCGGCAGGCCCACGCTGCTCGTATTTGTGCCTGCTTCTGCCAATCCCGCAATTGCGCCGACCGCAACGGATGCGCCGAAGATTTGCAGGTAATGATGGTTGATCTGATCCTTCAGGCCAGTCTCTCCAATCTGGTTCAATCCCTTGAACTGGTCCAGATCAAGCGAATAGCCGTCCGGCATGATGAGCCGATGGAAAGCGACAGCCAAACGAGTCTGGCCGAAGCCCTCCACCCGTTTGGTTTCACCCAGCACCTTCGCGCCGGCAGGGATAAGCAGATGCTGACCGTCGTGTGAATAAATATTGTTGGTCAACATGCAAATAATCGGACCGGAGAACTCGCCGTTCAGGCGAGTGACTAGCGCAGTCTCCAGGACTGTTCCCTCGAAGACGACGTAGTCCTTCCCGATCGCCTGATTGAAATTCGGATTGATTCTTTTATGCGGCATTTCTGCCTGTGCAGGCGTTGATTGCGCCGAAGGCGCTCCTGCAGTCCCCGCAGCCGCGAAGTTCGGTATTTGCAGCCCAGACAGGTCCAGCGGCAATCGTGACGAAGCATCTGCTAGAGACGTTTCCGTTTCGCTCGTTTGTTTTGGACGGTAGCTCAGCGAAACGCTGGACGAAAATAGCGAGGTGTACTGCCGCCGCCGCATGTCCTGTTTTATGGGGTCCTGCTCAGCAGGCACGGCGGTTTGTTGGTCGCCAACCGGAGAGCCAGCTTCGACGCCTCTCGCTTGCTGACCCGGAGAACGAGACTGAAGCATCGATGCGGTTTGCTGTTCTCGCCTCTCCTGATCGAGACGGGCAGCAATATCGCCAGAGCTCAGGCCGCTCACCGTCTCAGTCTTCGCTGCGTCGGAGGTCTTTGTTGCCTTGGCACCATGAGCCGGGCCGGAGACCCAGAGCAGGAGCATGATCACCGCGGTAAGTCCGATCACTACCCATGACTGAGCATTCTTGGGCAGCACGCCGGGCGCAGGCTTCCGCTTGTCCTGCACATTGGGCGCCGTGTTTTCTGCTTCGTTGTTTTGTGGCACGACATCACCCCTTTTTTCTGAAATCCAGTCTGTGCTTGCCGATGACCAAATATCCCGAGTCGAGGATTTTGGGCACGACATAAACGCCGTCTTTCAAATCAAAATTGATGAGATTGGGCGATCCATCCTTCACCTCGTACAGCGTCGGCTTTTCCTCAGCAGACGACCTGATATAGGTGAACTTGTCATCGTGATAAATGGCCGAAACCATGAACGGCTTCTTGTCCTTGTCGAAGACGTAGTCAAACTTCAGGTTTCTAATCGGGTATTCCGCCTGAAAAGACTCTTTGCCCTTCTCAGCCAGGGAAGTTGCCAGCACGGCCTGCGCCCGCAATCCTTCTACTTCGCTCGACGAGACAAACTTCGGTGGGGCATTCATCGCCTGCAGGATGGATTGGTCCTTGGGCTCGATGAAAACCTTGAAGTCAGGCTCATTCGCCTCTCCCACCTCTCTCACCAGAAGCGAATACACATTTCCCGCCGCCGTGATCAGCGTCACGTTTGTACTGCTGCCTTGCTTGGCGGGCTTGATGTAGCAAAAGTTCTGCGTGCCTTCGACGACCCAGAAATCCTTATCCCCGGTGACGAAATCGAGGATCTTTTCGTTCTGAGGAAGGACGACCAGGGTTGTATAACGCAACTTCGCGTTGATCAAAACGATGTCCTTGGCTGAGTACTTGACGGTGCGAGCTTCGCGATTCTGGGCGGTAGCAGAGATCACCGCCAATAACGCGACGAGGACAATTGCGAATCTTCTTTTCATAGCGAACTCCTTGTCAGGACTTCCAAACCTTTGTCAAAGCCGTGCTCGCGGAATGCCTGCTCCCGCTTGAAGCTGTCGTTCGGATCGCTTGTATAGAGCCAGTAGCTCTTTTCATCAACTTCGAGATTCACGACCTTTGTAAGATCAGGCCGCTTCACCAGGGCCTGCCGCTTGGGGACGAGCGTCGAGATCATCTCGATTTCGTTGTCGTTCAGATGGAAGGTGTTCCGGTACCACTCGCGATCCATGTCAGGGTTGGCCAGGAAAATCTTGGTCGCGCAGCTTTCGATGACCACGTTCACGATGTCTGACTTGTCCAGCTCGTCGAGAGACTGCGTGGACAAGATCATGGCGGCATTCTTCTTTCGCCATGTCTTGAGAGCCTCGACGATGTAATTGCGAATCGTCGGATGGCTGAAGAAGCGCCAGGCTTCGTCAATGAAGAAAGTTTTGAACGTGGTAGTTGCTTCTGGGTCATAGATCGAAGCATTGGCCCGATGCAGGATGTAGAACAGCAGCGGCTCAATCAATTCGGGGTAGCGATCCATGCCTTCAAAGTCGAAGCACTGGAAGCGAGAGAGCGTGAGCGTGTCCTTCTCGTTGTCGAAGACTTGTCCGTATTGGCCGCCGCTGACCCACTTTTCCAGCTTATTGGCAGTCGATTTCTGCAACGTGTTTGCGAGAACGCTCAACGTGCGCAGATTCGGAGGAAGCTCATACAGGTTTTGAATCTGGGCGTACAGGTCTTTTTCTTCAGCCTGAGTCAGAGGATTGAGACCGCGACCTTCCGCCAGGACTCTGACCAGCGCAAAGAGGAAATTCAGGTTTTCCCGCGTTGGTCCCAGCGAGAAAGGATTAACCGTGAACGCCGAGCGGTCGGCACTCACCTTGAGATACGCGCCACCAAAGAGCTGAGTAATACCCCGAAAACTTCCACCCAGATCAAAGATGAACGTGTATGGCGAATATTTCTGCAGGTTCGTAATCAGGAAGTTCAGGAAGAAGGATTTTCCCGATCCTGTGCGGCCCAGCACAATCGAGTGTGCCGTGTCCTGATAGTGCAGATTGAGAAAATAGGGCGTCCCATAATTGGTTTCGAGGACGGCCAAATATTCTGAGTTCAGATGCTTGTTCCGACGCTCTCCCGTGTGCAGTGTGAACAAGAATGAATAATCGGCATAGTTGGTATTCAGCAGCCAGAGATAGCGCAGATTGAAGTGCCGGTTTCCCGGTAGGGTCGCAAAGAACGCGTTGAGCAGGTTGTACCGTTCCTCAAAGAGCAGACCGTCGTGCATCGAGAACACTTTGTAGAACTCAGAGCAGGCTTTCTCCACCGCTGCGAGGTTCCGGTCATAGATCACAACCGTTAGCGAAAACTCGCCGAAGTAGTTGCCCTTCAGTTCGATTTCCTTCAGGCATTCTCCAAGATTGCGCACCAGCGATTCCTTCGAATCGTCCACAAGCAAATCGCCGGGATTCGTTGAGTTGTCCGCCTTGAGTTGGCTGAACAACGAAGTCTTGCTGTTATGAAAGTGGCGGCGCATCGACTGAATGCGCTTGCGCGAGGCTGTATTGTCCTGAGGTTTCCACTCGGTAACGACGTGGTAGCTGGCCCCGATCTCAAACAATTGTCGGAGAATCAGAGGCCAGCTTTGGGCGGTAGGCTCTTTCAGCGTGAGGACTTTCACGTAGTAGTCGTCAATCAGAAGGTGTCCCGGATAGCATTCAAGAGCAGAATCCGCGAGGTAGTAATCGACGTGCGTGTCGTACTTCAGCCGCGCACGTTCAGTTTTTACGGGAGAGAAGTTCAGCAGTTGTTTAAGCACTGTGAACGCGGCCTGCTTCTCACACAGCGCGATCTTCACGAAATCGCTGACCTGCAGAACGAAGCTCCGGATCTGGTGGAGGAGCACGCGATGCTGCTTTTCAATGGCATCCGCGACAAGAACTGTCTGCTTCTTGCTGCTCAGATACCCTTTAAGCTCCTCGACCGCCTGTTTCGGTTCGGAAGCAAGGTTCTGGAGGGTTCTGCCCAATCTGGCCTGATACCGGAATCCTTCGCACAAAATCACGTAACAAATGCGCAGCGAATACAGCTCTGCCGACTTCTTGTCGAAGTAGGCTGCGCGATCGTCAATCGCTTGCTTTACAACTGGATTGCTGTAGCTGCCGTGAGGAATTTGTTCGTGTCTGGACTTAAACAGGAATTGATAAACGCGAAATTGCGTCCCGAGCAGCCGCAGGGCTGATTCCAAACGCTTGGCCAAACCGTCGGTCTGCTTGTGGTCCAGGCACTCGTAATCGACGCCTTCGACGTTCAGCACCACGCCGAGATCGCCGGCCTTCGTCAGAAATACATGCTCATCAAGAAACCCGTAGACGCTGACGTTCTCACTGAGAGCGCCCGTCTCTGTGTAGTTCTTGACGATCTTCGACAGCTTAAGCATGGTCGATCACCTGCACGCTCTGTTCGCTGTACTTCGCCGGATCGTACTCACGGCGAAACTTGCTGGAGTTGAGCAGAATTCGCAGAATCTGCGGGTCCCTGCGCGTAGCCCATTGCGCCATCAATAACAAACTGCCAAAGATCAACAGGCCACCAAGAAGACTGCCGAACAGGTTGAACGTTGCCGCGCCCATGATTAGCGCAACGAAGAACAGCTTCCGCTCTGCCCCCAAGATGGTCAGCGGCTTATTGAGAGCCTTGTAAACGAGATTCATTCGCCGTTCGAGTTCCATAACAGTCCCTCACCACTAAGACCCCGGAAAGAGCCAGCTCAGGAAATTCACGGCTGCGATTGCCATGCCAACGCCGAAGACAATCCCCGCGAACACCCGCTTATTGCCACCTTCGCCGAAGGCGAACATCAAACCTCCAACCACGATCGCAACCAAGCTCAGCCCTTTAGCGATTGTTCCGGTGAACGCAGTCTGGAGCTGCTGAACAGCCGACTCCCACGGACTGCTTCCGCTCTGCAACAAGATGAGTGAGAAAATTGTTTTCATATTGCACATCCACGAAACGCGCATCGTTACTGTGCGTTTCAAACACGTCAGACGCTCCAAAGCTGCTCATGGATACTTCCGCGCAGGCGAAATGCGGCTCTATGCCAAGCTGTTGAAAAGGATTGAAGGTGTTGAAAGTGCCACTCTGGGATTTAGGAACTCGCGGCCAAGGAGGCGGCCATTGAGCCAGACGGACGCATAAACTATGGCGAGATGCTTCGACTAATTTATCGACGGCTTCGTTCTGTGTTCTCGGAAGAGTTGGTGAACTTGCTGAAGCTGCTCGCGCAAGCGGACCGCCTCATACCTCGGAATTGGTCCATGCCGCTTTGCGAACTTGCGCACGGCCCGTTTTGCTAGATCCGTCCAGTTCTCGGAATCAACCAGTTCAGCACATCTCGCACAGGCTGCCCACACTCCGAAATCTTTCTGGAAGATTGGCAAATTGTTGAAAACGAAATTGGAGCACTCATAGAGCTTGAAAACAGGACCAGACGTACAGAAATCGCAATCTTTTCCGCCAGGGGTTGGCACAAAATGACCAACGCGCATCGCTAATCGTTCCTCTCACGGAATTTCAGGGTGGCGGGTTGTGCTTTCAGCTTCTTCCATTTGACGAGGTCTCCGTCCTTCAATCTGGCGATTTCAGGCGGTAGGGACAAAGCTATCTTGGCATTCAAGCGAAAACTCGCTAGTGTGTTGTCCTCGAATTCCAAATTAAGGGCGGTGCAGTTTTCGTCATTGACGAATCTTACCTGCTTGATGACTTTGCCTCTCAGGTCGGGGTATTCCGTGCCCTCACCTTTTGCTCTCACAATTCTGTATCCCACAGTTCTGCCGCTCCTTGCTTGTCACTTGTCATGCTGGTAGATCACGTCGTACTCGCGCACGATTTCGCCATTTCCAGTCTTCCAATCCAGTATTTGCGGTTCTATATCAATTCGGGGGCGAATGGAAAAATGAATTGCTGTGTGGTCGGAAAAACGGACAGTGATATCGCGAAAGTTGAATTCGTTTGTGACTGTGATTCTCTGAACTGTTTTACCTGCTACTCCCTCGACTTCGACAATCTTGTGCGGCACGGCACGCCTCCTAGTCCGCTTGAACGACTTATCGTGTCTAACTGAAATCCAAATGGAACTGCGCCAGAACGGGCGTAATCTTTGCGCACTCGCGCAAAAGCTGACGAGCATCAAGCTTCAGAGTGGTGAGAAAATCATCGATTGCGCTGTCGATATCTCCTCGATACTGTCCACGATGGCCCTTTATATATTTCGCGTGCGGGCCATCGACGCTAATGTGCACAGTATCCCAAGTGCAATGTCGGCACTTTGGACCTCCCGGACAGCCCCGATGAGCGCTCAAATACTTGCGTTTTCGCTTAAGTGCCACGGGTTCATCTTCCTTTCTCTGCGGGACGCCACGATGGAACGTCGTCAGGAATCAGCCCGACTCTCTTTATGAGTCTTTGATCGCCTGTCCTGCAATCGAAAAGCTCTAGTTTTCCGGTGAGGCGCGTATCCAACGAGATCGTCAGTTCGGTTTTGTCTTCGAACTCTAGGGAGATGTAACGGCAGTCCAGTTCATTGGAAATGCTTACGGATTGGAGCACTTTGCCCTTAATCCCGTCTGTGAAGGTGTCCTCGTTCAATTTCGGCCTATATCTTTTCTGACTTTGTCTCGCCATACCGGGTTCCACCATGCCTCCCCAGCTTCTTCGATGTATCGCTCCCACCTATCCGTGAGTTTCTCTACCGTGACATCAAGAACGCGGGCAAGCGCACAGATTTCGCGCAACCCCCATTCGTCGCCCCCGGCAGTACCAGTCTCGATCCGGCCCAAAAGAATCAGCGGTATCCCCGATAGTTCGGCCAGTTCCTCAGTGCTCAGCCGTAATTCCTTTCGCATCGTCAGCACAGCCTTGCCGAACAATCGAGCGTGCGCGTTCGCCCTCTCACGTTTGGTCATAGGTCCCGCCGACTGTAATACTCGCGAATCGTCTTGAAATCGCCAGTGCTAATGTCCGACAGATCGACGTAGTGAGTTGTTATCTCAGGAATGAAGCTCAAGGAGAATTGCGTCTTGTCCTTGAATCGCACATTGACGTACAGGGAGTTCTCCTCAACACCGTGGCTGATCCAATCGATTACTTTTCCGTGGATCTCCGGATATTTCTTTCGCAGCTTTTCGTGCCGGGCCGCGATTCTCTTTTCCAGACGTTTGTGTTCGCGGGCCGATATGGGTTTTATTTCCGTATTGCCCACTCGAACCACTTTGGCTTTTTTTCTCATCACGCGCTCCTGTTTTCCCCGCAGTCGGGTGTTTTGGTGATTCAAACCGCAGAAGCAGCACCGTTCTGCGCTAGCTGGTTGACGCGATTCGAGACACACGTCTCCACGCTTGCCGGATGGCTGCACCGTTGGCGAGTCGATTTCGGAGAAGACTATGGCGGAGGACGGGTTATGCGTAAACTACAGCAGAAGTGGTGCAAAACGGGAAAATAGCGGTCAGGTTGCGCCAAGGAGACGAACCTATTATTTTCTATTGCAGCCATCGTTGCCTCCTAGAGAGGTAATGGTGGTCAGGGACGGGTCGGTGTTGATCGCACCGACCCGTCCCCTTGGAACACGAGCCGAGTTGTTTTCAATCGGAACAGCCTCACACTTCCCGGGAGAGGATAGTGCGAAACGCCCATGCCAAAGCCTAAACGAAAGTACTTGAATAATTCAAGTACTTTCGCCAAGAAAAAGTTTGACGCAAAAGATTGGGTTTCGCAGTCCGAAGCAGCTCGTATCCGTGGCGTCTCTCCACAAGCAATTGGGCAACTCATCCAGAAGGCGCGTTTCCGCACACTGGAGATCGGCGGAAAGGTGCTTCTAAATCGTCGTGAAGTGGAAACGTACAAGCCCCAAAGGACGGGACGACCTCGCAAGTGAATTAGTCGAAATCGTACGAAGTGGGCAAAAGGTTGCAGCCAGAAGGCCTATCGCCTTCCGGATTCGGAGCTCCCATGACGACGTTGTTCGTGGCCTTGACGGAATTGCAAAGAGGGGCCGTGAGCGGGACTAGGATTTGCCTTTTCATTATCAGGAAACCTGCTTATTTCCGTCGGAGTTCCGGCGACCTCGGCAGGTTACCGTCGTAATTCCGACCTTGCTTCCCGAAGTAGAACTCGAATCGATGGTCGTTCCGGCACCCAATCTGCTGGAACGATTCTTTCGTACCTATACCAGCAAGTGCCCGAAGTTCAGACTCCCAGGTCTGTAATAGGTATCCAGCCGCGAGTGATACCGGTTGGGCACTTATATGAGCATTAACGCAACTGTTTGCAGGCTGCCGGGTTTGGATTTGTCTGCCCGCGGAACTCCGTCCTGGGCCGCTAGACCACCCACACGACTATCAATTTCAAATGGTGTCTAAATACTCGTCTTTCTATTGAGGTACGAGTGTCTTCAAAACAGAACCTTTCCATTGGAGGTGCTTTTGCAATGAGCGAACGAGCTCTTCAAAAGCTTGGCGACCATGAAACTCATCGAAATGCTGGAGAAGCGGAACGAGGCTCTGAAAGTTTCTGAGGTGGCAAGAATCTTGGGCGTAACCCCGCAGCACATCTACAAGATGGCAGCGGCTGGCCTGATTCCATGCTTCCACGTCAAGGGAGCAATCAGGTTTTGGCCATCAGAACTTGCGGAATGGATCAGGGCAGAACTGGAGCGGGCCGAGCGGGAAAGAAACTTAAATGGTAAGGGAAACGTTTTGAAGCACGGGACATAAACCTCATTCTGCTGGGGACCTACTTTGACTACGTTAAAAAACTATCTTCGGCGCTATACGAATCTCCCCGCCCTCGTGTGCCTCCTGAGTGAGCAGCGAATCACACTGCTAGATCCAGAGACCTGGGACGACAAGAATGATTCGCACTTTCTTAAGCTGTATCAAGAAAAGAATGGATTCCAATCCGTTTTGGCCCTCTGTTTCACGCGAACCAGCGAAACATACCACCACTGGCGAGTATTCGCGAATGGGTCAAGCGGCGTCTGCATCACTTTTAAGCGTGATCAACTTCTTGATGCAGTCGGAAAACAAACGGGCGTTCGAAGCGGGGTCGTCAAGTACCTGACCCTGGCCGCAATGAGGCGCACGAAACTGGGAATTCGCGACCTTCCATTTTGGAAGCGTTATCCGTTTGAGCATGAGAGGGAGTTTCGAATAATTTACGAATCACGCGAGAAGGTGAAGAGCATTGATATTCCTATTCCCCTTTCTTGTATCAACAGAATCACACTGAGCCCATGGCTAAATCAGCGATTATGCACACATGTGAAGAGGAACCTGTGGTCCATTGCGGGTTGTCGGAACTTGGAAATCGTACGATCAACACTGATAAGCAACGAGGAATGGAAGAATTTTGGAGAGTCGGCCACCCGCTTGGCACCGGCGTGCGAAGACGGTCGCTGGCGTCATCCAGCCTGATTTCAGACGGCCTACTTCTGCTTCTGACGAGCTTTCGCGAATCTCCTGCATCCAGAGTCCGCCACGGTACCGTTTGCAACGCTAGCCGTTGCTCGTCGCGCTCGGCCCCTCACACCCCGTTTGCAGGAGGCCAGAAGAATCCGGCTTCGAGCGTTGGACTCCGGGGCTCCCCGTCTGGCCTTCCATGCCACATCCGCCATTCTTCAATCTGATTGAGCAATGCGAGTGCAGAGTTTCTCCGCCGGGGATCGTTCTGAACCATATCCAGCAGTTTGCTTCGTACTGCATTGGAACTGCGAGGCACCATTGTCACTGCATTAGAAGAATCCTTATGGGGACGCTGTTCGACGAATAGCTCCTCGATGGCTTTATGCAGTTCGTAAGATCCGCCACTTGTTCCGTCGTCTCTCAGCAATTCCAGTGCACCGAGAATGGCGTCGGTGGTTCCCAGCCTTCCCAGTACTTTTCCTAGCAACTTTGCTTGCGCGGTTGAGAGATCAGAATGAACCAGCTCAAACAACCGCCGTTGGACATTAGCATCTCGCTGCGCCATTTGGGTCAGCTTGTTCACCAGCTTTCCATCGTAATGTGCAATCAACTCTGTTGGCACAGGTGGGAGTGAAGGATCAACAAAACTCAACAGCAGCTTGCGGGACTCTTGAGTGTCGAGCTGAGCAACGGCATCCACCCAGGCATCGCCCAAATACTGGGCACGCACGTTGTCCTCCGCAAGCGCTCGCAACAATCCAACGGCATCATCGCAACGGCTGTTGCTCAAGGCCCCTGCCAGTGACCGAGCTCCTTCTACCGAGAGTAGATTTTCCCGAAGGAGCTCTCGTATTCGCGCGATACTGCATCGCGCGTCGTCCGTGAAGAGCACAATTCCGGCAACGTGCGTCACTAACGCCAGCTCCTGAGTATTCCATCGTTGCGATCTGGCATGCTGGATGATCGGCTCTACAATCTCCCAGGTTTTCGCCGAAGGTAGAACAACGCCCTGCATCAGCAATGCTTCGAGCCCATTGATGCAGGGCCACGCTCCGTAAAACCATTTCCCGGTCTCCGGTATGTTTAAGATGTCCAGAACAAGGTTGGCCGAAGCTTTTCCGTCGAGTTCAGCCAATACAACCGCCAGTTGCTTCAGTCGATGATCGTACTCGGCGGGATGCTCTGAAGCCGCACGCTCACGAACGAGAGCGTCGATATGATTGTTCACCAAAATCGCAACTTCACTCCGTAGCGGCTCTACAAACTCAACTTCTGGCTGACCGTCTCTGGCCTTCCATATCAAACTGAAATCTTTCGATCTCATCGGCCAGTTTCTCGGCCAGATAACAGGTGACAGGTTCTCGATACGGGCCATCTGGAAAAGGCCCCAGGCCGCATCCAGCTCATATTCCGGCTCAGACAATAGCCGGCTGACCAAGCCTTTTGCTTCGGCTCGTGCCATCTGGAGAATGGCCTGGATGTACCACACTGTCCAGCTCATCACGGATTTGCCCTCCTCGGTCGCACACTGGCCGCCATGCGCGCAGCCCGCTCCGCACGAAAGCGTGCCAGATCCGCAGCAATCAGTTTCTCCATTTCAGGCAGGTCTGAAACATCGCCCACTTGGGCAAGCACCGTAGCCAAATATGCTTTCACCTGTCCATGTGGATCGTCCTGTGTGAGGACCGTCGCCATTGCGCCTTTGAGGTAAGCGCGAAACTGTTCGCGTAGCGTAGTCGGAAGTGCTTCGCGCAACGACAAACCGGTCCGTCCTACAGCGTGGAATATGTCGGCGATGATCTTGATCTCTACTGGATCCGTGCTGTCGCCAAGTTCATGAAGAATACTCTCGATTACCACCTCTGGCGCCATCTCTCGCAGCAAACCCTCCATTTGGCTCGCCAGCTTTGCCTCCGCCTGCTTATCGTCTCCCGGCTTGCTGCTGGCAATAATGGGAACAAGTTCACACAAGCGGCGAAATAACCGTCGTACTACCTCGCGATCGGGAAACGCGCGCAGCAACGGGATTACGCCAGGCACCCGCATCTCAGTCAGATTCTGAGTCGTTGCACGATCGAGCAGTTCGTTGCGCAGGGCCACAGAAATCCCCTTCACCATCTGCATCCAACCATCGGGACGCAATGCGCCCTCCAGTATCTTGTCAATGACCCAGTCGTTTACCCACGCGGCATCCGTCTTCCGCAGCATCTCCATCGTTGATTGAAGGTCGCGGGATTCGAGGTTGCGAATCTGCTCGACACTGATGTGAGAAAGCGGTTCCTTGAGTTGTTCAACCGCGCTAGCATCGCCAAGAAGCGCTGCCTCTCTCCAGGCAATGAAGCAATCGAGTGGATCGATGCTCTTGGTCGCCAAGGCTGCATGAATTCCAGCAGCTCGTGGACGCAACCGCATCGGTATGTACGCCGCTGGCATTTGATCGATCAGGTCCTTGAATTCACTGTCGTCGAGTGACTGCGAAAAGCGGACAATCTCTTCCGACGACATTGCCCACCACACATGCGACAAGAGACTTTTACGGACTGCCGCATCTGGATCAGCCAGAGCAAAGGCAATCACTTCAGGAAATGCTCGACCATGTTGCATCACCTCCGCAACGAAGATTGCCCGCGCCTTCTCATTCCACTGCTTCACCGTCTGTTGCCAGTTCTCCCCGAGACTGCTGAGTCGGAAGGGCTCCCCAGTGCGATAAGCATCCAAATGGGAACCTGAATCCTCCGCAGCCAGCAGCGGTACGAGAATATCTTTGTAGTCCTCCGAGCCAGTTGCCACCATACCTGCGAGGCCGATTTCTCGATGCAGGCTGTGTTGACTGCCATACAAATGCCGCAGACGAGAGCCCACCGATTCCCGTACAACCCTCCACACTTCCGCGCCGCATAGACGCGCAAGCTTTGAGGCAAAAACGGCGTCCAGCGGAAGCGCCATGTTCACGAGCGTTTGACCCATCGCAACCGAATTCGCGAGGGGCTCATCGCCAGTGTGTCGCCCAATGAATTCCGCAAGCATTTCGAGGGGCTGTGACCAGGCCGGCTCGTTCACATATTTCGAAATGAAAGCAGTCCTATCCACGCCTGTCGCAGCGAGCTTGATGAGTTCGTACCTGAGACGAAGGGCAGCGAATAGCTCTTGAAACTGTTGATGGAAAAACGTGTAGGTAACGTCGGGGTAGGTAGATCGCTCTAACACATGGTGCGAACACAAAGCGGTCAAAACGGCCACGGGGTCAGGAGTCGCACCGATCTGCCCAGAGTCCAGCAGCGTGCGCGCTGCGGAGCTAATGGTGGCGCGGGCGGTCGCTTCGGCAATCTGAACGCCGCCGCCGGCCACCAGCATACTTGCAAGCTCCTCCAGATAGTGTCGGGCCATACCAGAGAGAGGGGTGTCCGCAAGAGCTGCCTGATGTGTCTCCGAATTTTCCAGCATATGGGTCACAGCGTCGAGGACGCCCAGCTTGCTCGTCGGTATTGGTTTACCCGCTTCATGCAGAGAGACAACTTCAGCCAGAATCATCGGTGTTCTTGTCAGGTCGTCCAAAACCGTATCAGCCCGAAGCAGCTCTTCCAACTGCCCAGCGTTCTCTCCCAACCGACCGCGGAGATATTCTCCACGCTCTTGTCGCGCTAAAGGCTGAATCCTGAAACGAGAACTGCCCGGCAGCGGAGGAGCGACCGGATGTGCGCGCGTGGCCACGGCGATTCCCGCGGCAGCGAACGAGCGCTCAAGGTTGCGAATCAGTCCCGCCGCACCAGTTGATTCTGATGCCGCCAGCTCATTCCATCCATTGAGCAGAAACGTAAATTGCGTCGCACTGTTGACGCGCGCGAGGTCACTAGCGGTCAATCTCC
>Ga0210405_10001553_pt1 | contig 25817 bp, 26 predicted proteins | sample IncBWH11MmetaG_FD_155492 | JGI IMG/M metagenome (GOLD analysis project Ga0210405, IMG submission 155492) | Forest soil microbial communities from Barre Woods Harvard Forest LTER site, Petersham, Massachusetts, United States - Inc-BW-H-11-M | ecosystem: Environmental > Terrestrial > Soil >...
CTTCGATTCCAACTCCGAGGGCTCAAGACGTTTCGCCGTCTTCCACAGGCGTTCGAGATCGTAGAACTTGCGCGCCTTTTCGGAGAAAACATGGACGACGAAATCCGTGTAATCGACCAGGATCCACTCGCCTTGTTTGTAGCCCTCGACGTGGGCTGGGTGCACGCCCGCGGCTTTCAAACGCAGCTCGACCTCGTCTGCGATAGCTTGAACCTGCCGCGGGTTGGTGCCGCTGCAAAGGACGAAATAGTCGGTAAATGCCCCTGATCCCTTTTCCATTTCGAGGATGGAAAGTTCTTCCGCTTTTTTGTCGAGGCAAGCTTGAATGGCCGCCGCTACCTGGCGCTTCAGATCGTTTTTTTTCATGCAGAGAGTCGTTCAGTTTCTCAGTCGTTGGTCGATAGTCGTTGGTCGTTTGCCCTTTGGGGCTGAGTTCTCATTGTAAATGACTGGAGGCGTTGAGCAATTTTGCGAACGACTAACGACTTTTGTACAGTTCGGTTTTCTTAATGTAGTCGGCAACGGTGGGATCGACGAAGCGTGCCAGCGATTTGCCGGCGGTGGCGGCCTGGCGAATTGCGGTAGAGGAGACGGGCTGATAGACCTCGTCGAGCAGGTGGATGGTCACGCCGGTCAGCACAAGGTCCCCCGTGGCGGCTTGCTTTTGAAATGGACGGGTCGCCTCGGCGCGCGGGCGCAAGCTTTCAGGCAGGGCGTTGGCGACATCCGCGAGAGAGTAGCCGGGCCTGCTGGCGACGACGAATTCGCACTCGCGAAACAGCGCCTCAGGCTGATGCCACTTGGCGATGTCGGCGAAGGCGTCAATTCCGATCAGCAGGAAAAGGCGATCCGCCTTCTTGAATGACTGCTTTAGGCGCTTCACCGTTTCGATGGTGTAATTGGGCTTTGCGGACGCGCTCTCTTTGTTCTTGTTCTTCGCTTTGTCGATCGGCTTTACCTTCTCTACATTTTTGGGCACGCTGTCCGGAACATACTCTTCGGGAGCTTCGAGCAGCGAGGGCAGGAAATCCTTTTCCTGCGCAGTCGCCAGAGCGAGCATGGCATAGCGATGCGCGAAGGCCGAGAGCGGCTGGGTCTGCTTATGCGGCGGCACGTTCGCCGGGACGAAGAAAATACGCGAAATTTTGTAGCGCTCGCGCGCGGCCTGCGCCAGGGCCAAGTGCCCGCGATGAATGGGATCGAATGTACCGCCGAAGAGGCCGATGTTCATGAGCCGCTAGTTTCTTCGTTTCGAGGGGCGGTTGGCAAGTCCGACGATTCCTGGCTCGCCAGAGGCGAAGAGGTACAGGGGCATTGTCCGATCGGACATTGTCTGATCAGACTCGCCTCGCCGGGCAAATAAATTTTGCCCACGAGAGATTGGAATGTACTCATGTAATCTCGCGAGGTTACGCTTTTAGCAATAGTATGGTTTGCATGCGAGTAACCCTCCCCCTACTTCGCATTCCTCCCGCCCGCGCACCCATCCTGCGTTACGGCGTAGCGGTGCTCAGCACGACCCTGGCGCTGATCCCGGCTCTACTTCTTCCCAACATTACCGAAAGCCGCCTGGCGGTGTTTGCCGTCGCGGTGATGGTAAGCGCGTGGTATGGCGGCTGGAAGCCCGGATTGGTGGCCACTTCGTTCGCCCTCACGGTCAGCGCCTATTTTTCGTTTACCGGAGAACACACGCCGGCGCAATACCGGTCGACGATGATCCGGCTGGCGCTGTTCGTTTTGCTGGCGATGCTCATCTGCTGGTTCAACGCGGCACTGCGAGCGACACAGGAAGGGCTGCGACGCTCGGAAATAAATTTCCGGTCTCTGGTGACGAACGCTCCCTACGGAATTTGCCGCTGCGACGCCGCGGGTCTGGTGCTGGACGCGAATCCGGCGCTGCTGACGATGCTGGGTCATTCCTCAGTTCAGGATCTCAGGGGCAAGCATCTCGGAGGACTTTACGCCGATACGAATCAGTGGTTCGAACTGGCGGATCATCTGCTGGCTGCGGTTCCTTTCACTGGATTGATTTCCGAATGGAAGCGCAAAGACGGCACTGGAACCGTGGTTCGTGTTTCCGGGCGCGCCGTGCGCGATGGAAAAAAGGGAAAGACCTTCGAGTTGTTTGCCGAGGACGTGACCGAACGCCGTACGCTGGAGGAGCAACTGCGGCAGTCGCAAAAGATGGAGGCAGTCGGAAGACTGGCCGGTGGAATTGCGCACGATTTCAACAACCTGCTGATGGTGATTTCAGGGTATTCGGAATTTCTGCTTGATCGACTCGGTCCCGACCCGGCGCTGCGCGGACCGGCACAGGAAATCAAAAGCGCGGCAGAACGCGCTTCCTCACTCACACGGCAACTGCTCGCGTTCAGCCGCAAGCAGATGCTGGCGCCGAAGATTCTCGACTTGAACGCCGTTGTCACAGAGAACTTCAAAATGCTCACGCGAGTGATTGGTGAGGACATCGATCTGGTAATGGTCCCGGGAGCTGCGTTGGGTGCGGCGCGCGCCGATGCCGGGCAGATCGAGCAGGTCATCATGAACCTCGCGGTGAACGCGCGCGACGCAATGCCCTCAGGCGGGAAGTTGACCATTGAGACCTCAAACGTTCTGCTCGACGAAGACTATGCGCGTTTTCGTACCCCATTGAAACCAGGAGACTACGTGATGCTCGCCATCAGCGACACCGGTGCTGGAATGGATTCGGAAACTCAGTCGCACATCTTCGAGCCTTTCTTCACTACAAAAGGAATGAAGGGGACCGGGCTGGGCCTATCCACGGTGTACGGCATCATCAAGCAGAGCGGCGGGTACATTTGGGTTTACAGCGAGTTAAACAGAGGGACGACGTTCAAGATTTATTTGCCACGCGTGCCTGAACATGCGGACAGCGTTGCACAGGTGGCCTCGGCGCCCGCGGAGAATGCTCTGGTAGAGAGCGGAACTGAGACGATCCTGCTGGTGGAAGATGAAGCGAACCTGCGATATTTGGCGCGGCAGTTCCTCGAAAAACAAGGTTATCGCGTGATAGAAGCCGCCGACGGAGCGGTGGCGATCCAGGTTGCCGTGGCGCATGACGGAGTGATTCACCTCCTGCTCACCGATGTGATCATGCCCGGAATGAACGGCCGCGAGGTCGCGCGGCGCATTTCTGAAATTCGCCCCAACACGAAAGTGCTTTACATGTCCGGTTACACGGAAAATGTGATCGGGCACAATGGCACGCTGGACGCGGGAGTTCGCCTGCTCCAGAAACCTTTTACCCTTCGCGACCTGAAAAATAAAGTTCGCGAAGTGCTGGATTCCACCCCAATCCCCCGTGAGGTTGCCATGCCAGTTCAAACCGTTCATGCTTCGGCGGCGCAAGGACGCGATCCATCGACCTTGTCGCGCGCGCAACGTTTTCAGCTTCACCTGCCCTTGAAATATCGCCGCCTCGACGAAGAGAAATGGCACGCCGGCGAAACCCGAAATATCAGCCGTTCGGGTTTGTTGTTTCAGGCCGAGGATCTTTTGCAACCGAATGTCGTGCTGGAAATTAATTTGGTGCTTCCACCGGAGATCGCCGGGCTTTCGCCGACAGAAGTCGTTTGCCGTGGAGAAGTCGTGCGCACAGTACATTCGAACGGCGAGAAAATGCCTCCCGCGCTAGCAGCGAGGATTCTGCAATATCACTTTCAGCACGGCTCGCATTTGCCGCAGGCGTAGGAATTTCAGGAGGATTAGCCCTGCAGGCATCAGGCGCTGTGGCTGTCGGCAGCTTGGGCTTGCTGCAGCGCCTGCTCACGCAGAGCTTCGACTTCCTTTGCGATGGCGAATTTCAGCTCTTCGATCCCTTGGCCAGTCACGGCTGAAATCTCATAGAGCTTCAGCTTGTGCTTCTTGCAATATTTCTTCAGCGCCGGAACTTTGTCTTTATTAGCGACGTCGATTTTTGACGCGACCATGATCATCGGCTTTTCTTCCAGGTGAGCGCCAAAGCTAGCCAGTTCGCCGCGAATCACTTCCACGTCTTTCACAACGTCAGGACGTCCGCTCGCGTCCGATACATCGACTAGATGAACCAGCAGGCGCGTACGCTCGATATGGCGCAGAAACTGCGTGCCCAGGCCTGCGCCGGTGTGCGCGCCTTCAATCAGGCCGGGAATGTCGGCGACAACGAAGCTCACTTCGTCCCGCGGATCGCCGACTACGACAACTCCGAGATTCGGTTCGAGGGTGGTGAAAGGATAGTCGGCAATTTTCGGGCGCGCCGCGGAGATGCGGGAAATGAGCGTCGACTTGCCCACGTTCGGATAGCCGACCAGGCCCACATCTGCCAACAGTTTTAATTCAAGGCGATAGTTGTGCTCTTCGCCGGGACGACCGGGCTCGTGCTCGCGCGGAGCCTGATGCACCGAAGTGGCAAAGCGCGCGTTGCCACGTCCTCCGCGCCCGCCGTGGGCGATGACCATACGCTGATCGGGAGCTGAAAAATCAAAAACTTTTTCACCGGTTTCTTCGTCGTAGACAATCGTCCCGACGGGAACTTTCAGAATAACGTCCGCGCCTTCGCGGCCGGTTTTGTTCGAGCCTTCGCCGTGACGTCCGCGCTCGGCTTTGTATTCGGGATTGAAACGGAAATGCACCAGCGTGTTGTGGCGCTCGCTCGATTCCATGACGACATCGCCGCCCTTGCCTCCATCGCCGCCCGAAGGGCCGCCGCGCGGAACATATTTCTCTCGGCGGAAGGCCATGCAGCCGTTGCCGCCGTCGCCGGCTTTGACGCGAATTTTAGCTTCGTCGATGAACATAGATGGATGGGAAAAACAAAAGCCTCGTCCCGAAGGCGAGGCTGGGAGCGGCGCTCGACAGCAGGCCGCGGCTTACGAAAACGTAACGCTCGATTCGCGAACGGAGCGAACTATTCCGTGACTTCCATCGGCTCGACCATCACGAACTTGCCCATTGAGCCCTTGTTCAGGAACTTGATGCGGCCCGTGATCTTGGCAAAGAGCGTATCATCTTTGCCGCGGCCGACGTTGAGCCCAGGTTTTACGCGGGTGCCACGCTGCCGCACGATGATGGTGCCTCCGGGGACAATCTGCCCGCCGAATGCCTTAAAGCCCAGCCGCTGCGCGTTCGAGTCGCGGCCGTTTCGTGATGTACCTTGTCCTTTTTTATGTGCCATGAGTCCGTTCTCAGTTCTCGTTTCTCAGCGAAGTCGCACCGCAGGCTGAGCTTTCCGGTTTTACTTCTTCTTTTTTGCAGCCGATTTTTTGGTCGCAGATTTCTTAGGAGCGGCTTTCTTCTTCGCATGGCCCTTCGCCGCCTTGGCTTCGGACTTATGCTCGGTCTCGTGCTCTTCTACAGCGGCCACTTTCTTCGGCTTGGGCTGCTTCTTTGCCAGCTCGGGAGCTTTGAAGCTCTGGCCGTCAAAGGCGATCTCGCTGATGCGCACGGCAGTGAATGCCTGCCGGTGGCCGCGCAGCTTCTTGTACTGCTTCTTGCGTTTGTAGTGGAAGACCAGAATTTTTTCGCCGCGACCTTCTTCAACCACATGGCCGACCACGCGCGCTTCCGCTTGCGGCTTGCCAATCTGACCTTCGCCGCCCGACACAGCCAGAATTTCAGGAAACTCCACTTGGCCATCGGTGCCCGTAGCCATCTTCTCGACTCGAATCACGTCACCGGGCGCCACCCGGTACTGCTTGCCGCCGGCGCGGATCACCGCGTACATACGCCTGCCTCCGTCAAAATATCGTGAAAGTTCAGCGTTGAAACATGGTCCTTGTGCGCACACGGGCGCAACCTCGACCTGCTGAACTGTCTCTGCTTGCTGTGTTCCCCCCGCGGCGTTTCAGCAGCCAGGGCGAGCCTGCCCAGAACGGGCCGGCGAGTACAGGCAAACTCAACTATTCTAGCGTGTGTTGTGGAAATCGGTCAATGTGTCGTCGCGCAGTACAGAACTTTGCAGATCAGCGGCCCGCTGTGCGAGAATTCCGGCGGCCTCCCGGATTACATGGGACCAAACCACCTGAGGATACTAAATGATGAAGCGATTTTCTACCGTTCTGCTGTGCCTGCTCACCTTCACCCTGCTCAGCTTCGCGCAGCCGAAGGCTGCTTCGAAAAAATCCACCTCCCCTGCCGCTCCCGACAAGGCGTACTTGCAGAAAATCTGGGATGGCTGGGCAACGCTCGATCCTGCGAACGTGGCGAAGTACTATGCGAGCGGTCCGCACACCTTTTTCGATCTCGCTCCTTTGAAGTACGGGAGTTGGGAAGAATACGAAAAGGGAGTAAAGGCCCTGCTCGCCGGTTACAAGAGCGCCAAGTTCACACTCAATGATGACCTGGCCATCCATCCCCACGGAGACTTGGTATGGGTCACCTCGACCGTGAAAAGCGAGATGACTACAACTGCCGGAAAAGTCGAGATGGCAACCTTCCGCTGGACCGCGGTTCTCGAAAGTCAGGACGGAAAGTGGGTGACGGTTCACGAACACGTCTCCGAGCCATTGCAGTAAGAAAGGCTGATCACGGCCAGCGATACAGCGGCTAGTTGTTCGCGCAGTTACTTCTTTAATGTTTTCTAACCCGGCTTCGCTGGCAGAAACAACTCCGCTGCAGCCGGGTTACTATTATTCGAGGAGAACTGTGATGCGTGACCGTATCGCCATTCTGCTTTCGCTTTTCCTAGCGGCCGGCGTTATGTGGAGTCAGCAGCAGCCCGCCACGCCCAGCGCGCCTGCCAATTCCCAGCAAAGTATGCCCGGCATGGATATGTCGGGGCACGACATGTCGAACATGAAGGGCATGTCGATGGGAACGGATAAAGCGGACAGCGACAGCGACGCCGGTGCCCATGCCATGCATTCCATGGAGGGGCACATGGACATGGGTCCGCACATGAAGATGACGGCCCTTCGGCAGCCGAAGCCGGGCGATGCCGAGCGGGCGAAGCAGATTGTGGAAAGCGCGCGCAAAGCTTCTGAGAAATATCTCGACTACCACCTGGCTTTAAATGACGGTTACCAGATATTCCTTCCCAACATTCCGCAAAAGATTTATCACTTCACCAACTATCAATATGGGTTTGAGGCCGCCTTTGGCTTCAATCCCGAACATCCCACCTCGCTGCTCTACGAGAAGCACGGCGATGACTACAAGCTGATTGGCGTAATGTACACCGCGCCCAAGCGGTTCGGAGAGGATGAACTCGACCAGCGCATTCCACTCAGCATCGCCCAATGGCACGAGCACGTGAATTTCTGCACCGCGCCTGCCGGACGAAAGGGTGAATATTTTGCGCCGCATCCACAGTTTGGGTTAAAGGGATCGATTACTATGCAAGAAGCATGCGATGCCGCGGGAGGAACTTTTCATCCGGTGATCTTCAACTGGATGGTGCACGTGTATCCGTTCGAAAAAGATCAAGCCAGCATCTGGTCTGTGGACCGACAACACGGCGACGCAGACTGAAAGCGCAGAAGTAATCTGTACGCGCTAATTATGAAAGGGCCGCTTTGATCTCGCGGTCTGTTTTCCTTCTATTTTTCTTATCGCTTCCGCATGCCATTGAGCGGCACAGCCTTGCGCTCTCTGGCCCGGTAACAAAACATGACACCAAAGATTGTTCCAGAATCACTCATGGCCGGGGAATGTCCGCCGATATTGGCTTAGTCCATTGCTAACCGAGATGTCGAGGCTACGTCAAACCAGCGTAATTGGAACTTTGCAAAGTCAGTTTAGAGTCATGGAACTTTCCCAGAGGACGGCACGTAGTAATCAGTGTTCGCTATCGAACAGCGGAGTTCGGAGACGGACATCCACCAAATGATTTGTTTGTGATGTGAGTCAAACTTCGTTTATCAGTTTCAATAGGTTGCGGGCTGCGGAACCTCGGCAAGAGAATTGCAAGGACGCAGCCGGATATAGAAGCTACTGGATCGTTGCAGTAACCGCGGAACTTTGCGGGGTTAGGGATTTTCTCACTTTCGGTTTGGCGGCCCTGGTGAGAAAACCCCCATGCACAGCGCGGCAGGCCTGACGGCTTGTCTGCTGAACCCCAGCGGGTGAATTGTAGGCGATTCGCGGCAAAACACAACTGTTTTCTCGCGGAAGTCGCGAACCGGAGCCGCCCCAACCGTTCTCTGACGAAATTCGGAGAAGAAAAAGGAGCAATCATGAAGTTCGCGACAGTTTCTAAGAGTCAATTGGTGAAGATTCTGGTACTGGGGTTGGCTTTGATGTTGGCCTCGAGCGCCTTTGCGCTAAGCAAAGGCAGTCTGCAACTCAGCAACGCGGTCACGCTGAATGGAACCACGCTGAAGCCCGGAGAATACAAGGTTCAGTGGGAGGGCAGCGGTCCGAACGTAGAGGTGAGCATCCTGCAAGGCAAAAATGTTGTGGCGACGACGACGGCGCATGTGGTGGATCTGCAGTCTCCATCCTCCAGCGATGCTGCCGTGACACTTAAGAACGACAGCGGCCCCAACTCGCTCTCTGGTTTGCGCTTTCAAGGGAAGAAATTCGCTCTTGAGCTGACGGATGCCGGCCATGGCATGCACGCTGACGCCTCCAGCAAGTAAAACTGCATCTCGGAAAAACTGGGGGAGTTGAGGGGAGCACAATGTGCTCCCTTTTTTGTTTGGGTTTTAGTCGGGAGAAGCCATTATCTCCGCGAAATGATTGATCAAGACCCGGCACGGCGAATCCTTCGCTCCTCGGCGGAAACATGCGGAACTTTTCATCGACATTCGATCGCGAATTTAAACGACGAGGCCTTAGCTTTATTGTGCCGGGCTTAGCGCAACATCCTCATCAACGTAGGCGGTCAGGGGAGTGCCGGCCTTCACTTCGACGTTCTTGCCGTGTTTGATCAGACCGATCGGCCCAAAGAGTACCGTTAATGCTACAGCGGTACCAACCTTCCCTTCGCCTTCTTTGCCCTTGCTGCCACGGAGCCGAACCCGCTGGTCGCCGACCGTCAGGTGTTCGAGACGCAAGTTCAGTTCTCCAGCTTTACCCATCATCCCCGCTTTTTTGGCGTTCGTTACGATCCCGACTCCTTTGCATCCCGCTTTGGCAACCACCACATCGCCGACCTTCACGTCTTCGTCTAGTATCAGATTGACAGGGTCGTCATCGACAGCGGTCTTCGAGCTGAGATCATTGGCGAATTTCAGTTTCACATCCGTACCTTCCTTCAGAACCAATTTGCCCATCGGAGAGACGGTTGGCGGCTGTGGTGCGGCTGCCGTCACAACCGCCGAGCCTTGGGCTTCGGACGCATTTTGGCTGAACGAAATCGCAGTTGACAAACACAGCAGAATCGCAAGAGTCAGAACACGACATCCTCGTTGCTTATTCATGAGATCCTTTCATCCTTCTAGCTCTCGGAAGACTACACACCACTTTTCGAGAACCATCTGCAAAACAGGTCTGTCTTATTTCTTGTAGGGGCCCGGGTGCAGCCGTCCTCGGACGGGAGGGGAAAACTTTTCGAGGAAGCTACGCGCAGATTGTGCGGCCGGAATGCTGCATTGTCAAGTGATCCCGGTTGGAACTGAGGGTTTCCCCCTTTGCGCGACGATCATGTGCGGCCGCGATCGCCATGGCGAATTACAAAGGCTATTCACTTCGCCCGGCCCGGAAGGAAGGCCGTGAAGCCACCTTCAGTACTTGGGTACTTTGGGGTCCACGCGATCTGACCAGGCGGTGATGCCGCCGGCCAGGTTGTGAACTTTGGCGAAGCCGGCTTGCTGCAGAAACGCGACTGCTTTCGCGCTACGTCCGCCCATTTTGCAGTGCACGACGATCTCGCGGCTGGAATCGAGTTCGTTCACGCGATTAGGCAGGTCGTTGAGCGGAATCAGGTGTCCGCCGATGTTGCAGATTTGATATTCGTTGGGCTCGCGAACATCGAGGATGAAGACATCTTCTTTCGCATCGAGACGGCGCTTCAGCTCTTCGACTTGAATTTCTGGAACTCCATTGGACACCGGTTTTTCCTCCCCGCGAATTCCGCAAAACTCGTTGTAGTCTATCAGCTCGGTCACGGTGGGATGCGTGCCGCAGACGGGGCAGTCGGGATTCTTGCGCAGCTTGAGTTCGCGGAACTTCATGCCCAGGGCGTCGATCAGCAACAGTCGGCCGATGAGCGGATCGCCCACCCCGAGAATCAGCTTGATCACTTCGGTCGCCTGCATCACGCCAACCAGCCCGGGCAGAATGCCGAGCACGCCGCCTTCGGCGCAGGACGGAACCAAGCCGGGCGGTGGCGGCTCGGGATAGAGACAGCGATAGCATGGTCCATCTTCTGTAGCGAAAACGCTGGCCTGGCCTTCAAAGCGGAAAATCGAACCATAGACGTTCGGCTTGCCGGTGAGCACGCACGCGTCGTTCACAAGATAGCGGGTGGGGAAATTGTCAGTGCCGTCGGCGACAATGTCGAAGTCGCGGAAGAGTTCGAGAGCATTCTCGCTGCTGAGACGGGTGTCGAACTTCCGCAGATTGAGTAATGGATTAATGGCGGTGAGCTTTTCCGCGGCGGAATCCAATTTCTTGCGGCCCACGTCGGCGGTGGAGTGAATAATCTGCCGCTGCAGGTTGGTGTAATCGACGACATCGAAATCAACCAGGCCAAGCGTGCCTACGCCGGCGGCCACCAAGTACAGCGCCAACGGCGAACCGAGGCCCCCTGCGCCGATGCACAACACGCGCGCGGCCTTCAGCTTCTGCTGCCCCTCCATGCCGACCTCGGGCATGATGAGATGGCGCGAGTAGCGCAGGATTTCGTCCTTGTTCAGGGTGACTGGAATTTCGGTGGTGGTCGTAGCCATAAAGTCCTCGATTGAAATTGAATTGCGCTGCCTCGGGCTAGAAGCAGGAGGGGTAACAACAACAGCAGCGAATTGTGGCGGAGGGATTCAAGTTTGTGGTCCTAACCTTGCTTGCGTGCCTCAGCGGCTAAAGCCGCTTTCACTTATCTACTTTTTACTGGCGCGGCTGAAGCCGCGCCCTTTCAAAACACTGACCACGATCAGGCCGCGCCTCCGGCGATGGAAGGCACTATGGAAATGTTATCACCGTCCTTCACCTCGGTCGCTTCTTTCTGCAGGTAGCGAATGTCTTCGTCGTTCAGATAGAGGTTCACGAAGGCGCGCAACTTGCCGTCATCGTTATAAAGGTGGCGGCGGAGGTCGGGATGCTGCGCCAGCAAGGCTGTCATAGCTTCGGCCACGGTTGCAGCTTTTACTTCCACGGTTGACTGTTTGCCCGCATATTGGCGGAGAGGGGTCGGAATGTGGATCTTGCTCATAGGCTCAAGGATAAAAGATGCAGCTGGGATTGGGAAGATTCAAGAGCCCAGCCTATCGGTAGCCCATTCCAGAGCTTCCCTTCTGAGAGTAGGGCTGGAGGCTGAACGGTAATCAACGCTATTGCTCCTAAGATGACACTTACCGCCGGCTTGACTTCGCCTTAAACTTGCCACGGAGAGACTACGATGACGATCTTTGATCCGGGCCGGGGCAGAATTATTGATGGCGGTGGGCATGGCGGTGGCGGGCTTCTGCGGCTGATCGGTATCGGCATCGCCGCATTTCTGCTGGTGATTCTGCTGTTCAGTTCCGTCACCAAGGTGGGCACGGGGCACGTGGGCGTGCTCACGCTGTTTGGCAAGGTTCAATCGGGCGAGTCGCTCGGTGAAGGCATTCACGTCATCAATCCGCTGAAGACGAATAACGAACTCTCCGTCCAGACCCAGACGCTGAAGGAGTCTGCCAGCGTGCCTTCGAGCGAAGGCCTCATGATGAGTCTGGATACCTCGCTCATTTATCATTTGAATCCTGACCGAGCCGCGGAGGTTTTCCAGAAGATCGGCGCCGACTACGAGAACGTTGTGGTCGAGCCGACGCTGCGTTCCGCCATTCGCGAGGCGACGGCGTCTCACACTGCGAACGCACTTTATACGGGCGAGCGTGAGATGGTGGCGAAGCAAATTCTCGACCAGATCACCCAGGAACTCAACAAGCGCGGGATCACCGTGGAGAACGTTCTGCTGCGCGATATTCAATTGCCCGCGACGCTGAAAAGCGCGATCGAGGCGAAACAACAGGCTGAGCAGGAGTCGCTGGCCATGAACTTCCGCCTGCAAAAAGAAACACAGGAAGCGCAACGGAAGCGTATCGAAGCGGCGGGCGTGCGGGACTTCCAGCAGATTGTGGCACAAGGGATAACTCCGTCGTTGCTGGAGTGGAAGGGTATCGAGGCGACGGAAAACCTGGCGAAGAGTGCTAACTCGAAAGTCGTGGTGATTGGGAATAACAAGAATGGGCTGCCGCTGATTTTGGGGCAGTAGGGAGCGGGTCTGGGTGTCAGATCTTCGGTGTCGAGTCTCAGGTCTTAGGCAATGGGTAACTGGCCCACACCAAGATCGACAGACGAATCCTAGGACCCAACACCTAAGACGCATGGCCTGAGACCTCCAACCCGCCGACGCTGCTACCATGACATCGTGCCTCCGCTTCTCGAAGTTCGGCAGCTGAATATCGATTTCACGATCAAAGCCGGAGTTGCGACTACCAAATCCCTCAATCTCCCCGAGAAAAGCCGCAAGACTCTTCCCGCCGTTCGCGACCTGAGCTTCTCCATCGATCCCGGCGAGGTTCTGGGGCTGGTTGGCGAATCGGGCTCGGGCAAGTCGATTACTTCTCTGGCCATCATGCGGCTGCTTCCGGGGCAGGCGCGGGTTTCCGGCGATATTTTTTTCGCCGAGAACGGCACGGCGCGCAATCTCGCCGCGCTTTCTGACGACTCGATGCGCCAGCTGCGCGGCTCGCAGATTGCCATGATTTTTCAGGAGCCAATGACGGCTCTTAATCCTGTCATGCGGGTTGGGGACCAGATCGCCGAGGCCGTACGCGCGCATAGCTCGTGCTCGCGCAGCGAGGCTGCGAAGCTTGCGGTTCAGGCTATGGCCGATGTCGCAATCCCTGAGCCGGACCGGCGGGCGCGCGATTATCCTCACCAGCTTTCCGGCGGAATGCGGCAGCGTATCATGATCGCGATGGCCATCGTGAACCGTCCACAATTGCTCATCGCGGACGAGCCAACTACCGCGCTCGACGTCACCATTCAGGCTCAGATTCTGGAGCTACTGGCTGACCTGCGCGCCAAGTTTGGGTTAGCCATGCTTTTTATCTCGCATGATCTCGCGGTAGTGTCGCAGGTTGCCGATCGCGTGGCCGTGATGTACGCGGGAAATCTGGTAGAACTTGGCACCAGGCAGGAAATTTTTCAGGCTCCGGCGCATCCTTATACTCGCGGGTTGCTGAAGGCGGTACCCGACCTGAAAACGGAGCGGGATCGCCTGCTGCAAACCATCGAAGGCACGGTTCCGCCGTTGCACGCGATGCCAGCCGGATGCGCCTTCGAGCCACGCTGCGGCTTTCGCGTGCCGCCGTGCGCGACTGCGGTGCCGCCGTTGGTCGAGGTTTCTCCGGGACACCGGGCCCGCTGCCCCGTAGTCAATTCGGGATAGCGATTCCGTAATAAACTGAGGTAGGTCTCCTCATTCGGCTCCCGCTCGTTCTATAATCGCGGCTTTGTCTGGTGCTCATTGCGCATACTGCTGCTTAGCGACATTCACGCCAATCTCGAAGCTCTGGAGGCCTGCCTTGCGGCGGCCCCGCCCTATGATCTTGTAGCGAACCTCGGCGACGTTGTGGGATATGGAGCTTCGCCGAATGAAGTGGTCGATCGCGCGCGCGGCCTGGGTAAGATTTTTGTGCGCGGAAATCACGACAAGGCCGCGACCGGTTTGCTGTCACTGGATGATTTCAATCCGATGGCCGCCGCTGCCGCGGTGTGGACACGCGACCAGTTGACCCCAGAACATTACCAATGGCTGCACTCGTTGCCGCAGGGTCCGCTGCAACTGGAAGCAGAGGGCTTGCCGCATGTGCAACTGGTTCACGGCTCGCCGGTCGATGAAGACGCGTATATCGTTTCGTTGGGCGATGCGCTCGCGCCTCTCATTACGTTAGCGGTGCCAGTTATTTTTTTCGGACATACTCATTTGCAGGGTGGATTTTTTGCCAATGGTTCCAGCGCGGACGGATTCCGGCCAGAATACGCAACGGTGGGGCAGGCTGAGTCGGTGTCGTTACACTTGAAATCGGCAACGCGTTATATGATCAATCCCGGCTCGGTGGGGCAGCCGCGCGATGGAGATTGGCGCGCGGCATTTGCTTTGTTCGATACCGAAGCACAGGTCATCCACTTTCATCGCACACCTTACAACCTCAAGTCGGCTCAGGATCGTATTTTTGCCGCCAACTTACCTTCGCGTTTGGCGACGCGCCTGGCGGCCGGACGCTGATTGTGAACCACGCGGCGTTGTAAACTCGGGCATGCCTTACCCTCGCGGTTCCTCAAGCAAGTCCCTCTTCTCGGCGCGCGAAGATTCTCACAGCCAGACCGCTCCCGAACATTATCTCGTCGCACACAGCGATGGCGGCGCACGCGGCAATCCGGGCCCCGCCGGGTATGGCGTTGTCATTCAAGATCAGTCGGGTAAGAAAGTCGCCCATCTTAGCGAGTATCTGGGCCATCAGACGAATAATTTCGCGGAATATCAGGGATTGATTGCCGCCCTCGAATACGCGCTACAGCACGGACCGAAGGCGCTGAAGTTGATCAGCGATTCGGAGTTGCTCGTGCGGCAGATCAAAGGTATTTACAAGGTAAAGAATCCGACCCTGCAGGATCTTCATAGCCGCGCCAAAGAATTGATCGCGCAACTCGAGTGGTTTTCTATTGGCCATGCACTGCGTGAGCACAACACAGAAGCGGATCGATTGGCGAATGAGGCGATGGATAAAGGAATGGGACGCAGCGTGGCGTGGACGAGCGTTGCGGTCCAACAGCCAGGCAAGATCGACTCACAGCAGGAATTTGAAGGCGTGATCCGCAATGGAGTCGTCGAGTTGATCAACGGGAAACTCCCGGAAGGCACACGAGTGCAAGTGCGAGTGAAAAAATAAGGCGAGCCCAGCAGCGGTCCGGGGCCGTTTATTCCGCCGCCGAAGTATGGTCGTGGATAATTTTCCATCCTTCGGGAAACTTGCGAAACACCAGTGTGAACAATCCATGAGGCGTCTTGCCGTCAGACATCGTCAGATGCCACTCTCCGAGCACGAACGCTGCTTCCGAACCCAGCAACTCGATGCTCAAATTCGAAAACTCAAGCTTCCCCATCTCATGTCCGCCGCTCGTATAGGTTGCGCGATAACGGTCCATCGTGGCTTGCCAGCCGTCGTGCTCCTTCGCACCAGAAAAGAATGTGAGCTGAGGAGAGTTCCAGTAGCCGGTCATGAAGGCTTCGAGATCGTGACGGTTCCAGGCATCCTGTTGGGCAACGATGACATGTTGGATGGCGGCCCTAGAGTCATTTGGGGTGGCCGAGCCAGCTTGGGCATTGCTGCGACCCGCGTTCAAAAGTATCAACGTCAACCCACAAAGAAAACAATGCAGACGGACAGCCTATAGCGCATGGGAGCCTCCGAAAACTAAAGAGGGCATTAGTTTGCACGGCGGGAACGCAACTACGCAACAGTTTAGAAAAAGCAGTTGAGAAGAAGAGAGCGACGAATCGCGTGATGCAGCGCCTGAAGGCGATATTCCAATGCGGTCCACGCGATATGAATGACGGCATATCCCAAGATCGTTTCTGAACCTAAACTCTGAGGTTTAAGCGCGGCCTTTCTTAGCCGCCGCTGCAGCAGCTTTGCCGGCAACTTCCCACGGGCGCTTCGGGCGATTGACGGGCGCTTTATCGTTATCTTTAACGCGGTCGTAGTGATAGGACTCGCTTACCGTTCCGAGGGATTCGTTGTAAAGGCTGGGTAGTCCAAGACCTTCTTTCAGTTCCTCGGTGAAAGACTGCAGGGCTTTGAGGTGGTCGGCGGTCGCCGGAACTTCAGTTTTCGAGTTCTTCAGGAACTGCTGGTAGCCGCGGTTCACCAACTTCGAAATTTCGCTGCCGATCAGGTAGCCGGGATGCGCGAAAACCTTTACGCCATCCTCGGGTGTCTTTTGAATCGCGGCAGAGACATTGTATTTTCTGAGGAAGACGCGGCCGTTCGTGCCCGGCGCTTCCGTCACATCGAACGCGTGCTCGCGCAACCAGGCTAGTGCGTCGTCGTAAGTTCGTGCTTCTATTGCTTTGGACATTTTTCTCCACTTCCAAATCTCTTAACTAATCCTCTTTAGATGCAGCAACCCGCAAATCGTACGGCTCCCCGCGAGCGCTGCATCCGCTTGCAATCTTTTTCATCTAAACACACCATACTACATAGCGCTTTTCATACTTTCTTGCATATTACGATAGTCACAAGGAAATAGTTCGATCATGGTGCAAACTCCCGAAAGCATGGCAGCAACTTTTCCATCGGATGCCACGCCAGAGTCCGCCACTCCGCGGCCGGGTCAAAGTTTGCTCGAGCGCATCGGGAACACTCCGCTGCTGCGGTTTGATCAACTCACGGCGGATCTTCCTAACGTGACACTTTTGGGCAAGGCCGAATGGCACAATCCCGGCGGCTCGGTAAAAGATCGCGCCGCAGCTAACATCGTCGCCGAAGGCCGCCGCAGCGGCCGATTCAGTTCCGAAAAAATTTTGCTCGACGCGACCAGTGGCAACACCGGTATTGCCTACGCCATGCTTGGTGCGGCCGAGGGATTTTCGGTGACTCTCTGCATGCCGACCAACGTCTCCGCGGAGCGCAAGAAAATTCTCGGCGCGTACGGTGCAAACATTCTTTATACCGACCCGGGCGAGGGTTCGGACGGCGCCATCCGCATGGCGCGCGAACTTGCGGCGAAGCATCCGGAAACATATTTCTACGCCGATCAGTACTCGAACCACGCTAACTGGCAAGCTCACTATTACGGCACCGCCAACGAAATCTGGCAGCAAACCGAAGGGCGGGTGACGCACTTTGTCGCTATGCTCGGGACGAGTGGAACCTTTATGGGAACGACACGGCGATTAAAGGAACTTAATCCCGCGATCCGCTGCGTTTCGTTGCAACCCGACTCGTCGTTTCACGGCATCGAGGGCGCCAAGCACATGGCCAGCGCCATCGTTCCGAAAATATATGATCCGGAACTGGCGGATGAAAATTTGGAGATCGCGACCGAAGATGCCTACGCCATAGCTCGGCGCATTGCCCGCGAATGCGGATTGCTGCTGGGAATCTCAGCCGCGGCAGGCATCGCCGGAAGCATGAGGGTCGCAGAGAAGCTCAGGCCAAGAGACGAGCATGCTGTGATCGTCACGATTCTGTGCGACTCCGGCGACAAGTATTTGAGTGAAAGATTCTGGACGGAGAAGTGAGGTGTTTACGTTTTGGGCGTTTAGTTTTCGGGGAGAGCATTGGAATTTTTGGGAGAACCCGTGAAACAACACAATTACAAAATTCAAGTGGAATGGACCGGCAATCAGGGGCAAGGCACCAAAACTTACGGCGGCTATAAGCGGGACCACACGATAACCGCGACTGGCAAGCCAACTCTATTGGGCTCGTCCGATCCGGCGTTTCGCGGTGACCCTGCCCGTTACAACCCAGAGGAACTGTTGGTGGCGAGCCTCTCGTCCTGTCATATGCTTTCGTACCTTCATCTCTGTGCCGTCAATAAAATCGTGGTTACGGAATATCAGGATGACGCCACGGGTGTGATGAGCGAGGATGCGAAGGGTTCGGCCGCACTTGTCGAGGTGACTCTGCATCCGCAGGTGACGATTGAAGCGGATTCTGACGAAGCGAAGGCGCTGGCGCTGCACGAGGATGCTCATCATTATTGCTTCATCGCCAACTCGGTGAATTTTCCAGTAAAAAATGTTGCCCGGATCATCCGTAAAGCCGCGGCTGCGTAGTGAAGTGATGGAAGGCTCTGCCATGCGCCGTCGAATGTGAGATGGTTTTTCAATCGATGCTCAAGATCAAGCCCAAAGAATATGAAGCCCTCCGCCGTCACGGCGAGGAAACCTATCCGCACGAGTGCTGCGGCGTGCTGCTCGGGCAAGATGACTCGAACGGTGTCCGCACGGTGACCTCGACGGCGCGTTGTGGCAACACGCGCACCGATTCGCCGCAGAACCGCTACAACATCGATCCCCGCGAGCTCGTGCGTATCCAGCGTGAAGGCCGTGACCGCGGCGAGGATATTATCGGCTTTTACCACTCCCACCCCGACCACCCGGCACGTTGGTCGCAGACCGATCTCGCTGAAGCCCACTGGATCGGCTGCTCCTATGTGATCACTAGCGTGGAAAAAGGCAAGGCCGCGATCACCAACTCATTTGAACTCACCGGCTCCGACGAAGCGGACAAGGAGTTCATCGATGAACCGATCCAAGTCAGCTGAGCCGCTCCCATTGGCTCAGGAGGCTTGTTAACGTTGCGCCTCGGCCTTCGTCTATACTTCGGTGCTTCTTTCGCTGGCAGAGGGATTTCATGCAAGCCTGGCATTCTAGAACCTCCATTCTTCTTTTAGCCGTTCCTGTTGTCCTGATTCTTTGCGTTGCAGCACAACCCATTCCAGTCCTGACCAAGTCTCCTCAGAGCTTGCCGCCCGTATTCAGAGGATCGAAAACGGCATCCCGCCTATCCCCTTCAGCAATGCTGGACCGCCGCTGCAGCTCAACCTCGAGCAGTTGATGCAAACCTACAAGGTGCCGGGGCTTAGTACAGCCGTGATCGACAACTTCAAAATTGCCTGGGCCAAGGGTTACGGAGTCACCGAGGCCGACGCCCACAACCCGGTCACGATCCACACGCTTTTTCAGGCCGGCTCAATCAGCAAACCGGTGGCTGCAACCGGAACGCTGTCTTTGGTGCAACAGGGAAAACTGCCGCTCGACGGAATGTGAACGATGAACTCAAGTCGTGGCGGATTCCCGACAACGAATTCACCAAGGACCAGAAAGTCACGCTGCGGCGCATCCTGAGCCATAGTGCCGGCCTCACCGTGCACGGATTTCCCGGTTATGCGGTTGGCGCTCCGATCCCGACCCTTGTACAAATCTTTAATGGCGAACCACCCGCGAACACCAAGCCAGTACGCGTGGATACCGTGCCCGGAACGAAATTCATCTACTCCGGGGGTGGCATCACCATAGAGCAGCAGCTTCTTATCGATGTAACGGGCAAACCATTCCCACAATTCATGCGCGAAGCCGTGCTCGATAAGATCGGCATGACAGACAGCACTTGCGAGCAACCGCTGCCGCCGTCTCGCACCTCCATGGCCGCGACTGCGACCCACGCCGATGGCATGGCCGTCCCGGGCAAATGGCACATCTATCCGGAAATGGCCGCGGCCGGTCTGTGGACCACAGCGTCCGATCTGGCCAGGTTCGGCATTGCGATCGCGTTATCGAAACAGGGTAAGGCAAACCATATGCTCTCCAAGGCGATGACGCGTGAGATGTTGAAGCCTCAAATCGACCAGGTAGGGCTTGGCTTCTTTCTTGGCCAGTACAAGAATTCCGAGGAGTTCGGGCACAATGGAGACGACGACGGATTTAAGGCGATATTGATTATGTTCGCCGATTCGGGCAAGGGCGTGGCCATCATGGTCAACTCCGATAATGGCGTCAACGTCGCAAATTATCTGGTTCAAAGCGTGGCCAAGGAGTATGGATGGAACTACACGCCGGAACAGGAATCCGCAGCCGACCTGTTGATGCTGATCGCAGATCTCAAAGGACCACATGCGGCTCTAGCCCGCTACGGGGAATTGAAGAAGGCGGGCGCATCCTCGCCCTACGCCATGGACGAAAATACCCCGATCGTGATTGGCTATCACTTTCTGTCTTCAGGTGAGACCGACGTTGCCATTCAAGCGTTCCGGCTCGGCGTGCAAGACTACCCGAAGTACTGGAACGCATACGACAGCTTGGGCGAGGCTTATTTGAAAGCGGGTCAGAAAGAGTTGGCCATCCAGAATTATCAGAAATCCGTCGAACTGAATCCGCAGAACCAGAACGGCATTGACGCTCTCAAGAAAATTCGTGACCAGAAGTGAGCGCAAGCGGATTCCTTGCTCCGCACCGGTTCTGCGAGATTTTCACAAAGCGGAGACGGTCAGGAACATCCCTCGGCGCCCGGTCAGCAGCAGTTTCAGCTATCTCAAGGCCTTTATTCATCGCGGCCCTTACCGCAGTTGCTGACGGTCTGCACCAAATTCTGTCACCCCTCTGTGGACGCCCCGCACTTAGCTGAAAACATGCGAGTTACAAACTCGCAATTTTCATTGACTCGAAAAATAAAAAGAGTAGAAACGTACTCGTTCTTTGACAACTTCTAAAGTTTTTCCGGTTGGTGCGGCGTCCGGGACTCAAGCACAGTCACCCTCTTCATGCAAATGAAGAGGGAGGGCGAGCAAGGGTCTATAGCAAAGCGCTGGGCGAGGAGAACAAGAAGAAATGTCGAAGGCAGGATAGAGTTCCGAGGCGTTGGGTAGGTTTTTCCGGTTGGCGGTGAGCCCGGAGCCCGAGCGAAGATCGCACGCGGCACCCCGCAAGGAAAGCTGCGTAGCAGGTCAAGCAAGGGTCTAACGCGAGCTACTGGCCGAGATGAATGGACCCAACACCACCTCGGAACTCTTATTTGTTTCCAGCCCCCGTCAGTAGCTTCACACGCTATTCCTTAGTAGCAACCCCGTCGCAGATGCTCCAGCGAGCGCGTCTCAAGGTGCCTTAGAATCGCTACTGAGGAACTCCAATCAACTTTGACGGGGTCGCGAGAGGCAGATAAACGATGGCGCGCGTATTCATCACTGGATCTTCTGACGGGCTCGGCCGAATGGCCGCACAGCTTCTCATCGAGCAGGGGCATAGTTTAGTTTTGCACGCTCGCAACGAACAGCGTGGCCGTGACGCTCTGGCTGCAGTTCCGGGAGCGGAGAAAGTTGTCATCGGCGATCTTTCGAGCATCGCTCAAACCCGTGACGTTGCGGCACAGGTCAATGAACTCGGTGATTTCGATGCCGTCATACACAATGCAGGTGTTGGATACAGAGAGCCGCAGCGCATCGCGACCGAGGACGGGTTGCCGCATGTATTCGCCGTCAACACTCTTGCACCATACATCCTGACTGTTCTGATTCGTAAGCCGAAGCGGCTCGTCTATTTGAGTTCCGGCCTCCACCAGAGCGGGGATGCGAGCCTTAAGGATCTAGCCTGGGAGCAGCGCCCGTGGCGCGGACAGCAGGCTTACTCGGATACCAAACTACACGATGTGCTTCTGGCATTCGCGATGGCGCGCCGCTGGCCAGATGTTCTCTCCAACGCTCTCGAGCCGGGTTGGGTCGCAACGAAGATGGGAGGCCCGGGAGCGACCGATAAACTTGATGCCGGGCATCGCACGCAAGTTTGGCTCGCGGTTAGCGATGATCCAGCTGCAATGGTCACAGGCGAATACTTTTATCACATGAAGCGGCGCACTCCGAATCCCGCGACCCGCGACGTGGAGCGGCAAGAGGAATTGCTCACAGCGTGCCAACGTTTCTCCGGAGTCGGGATGCCTACAAACTGAGAGAGCGCGCGGATGGCTGCCTCGATTGGCTAACTCAGGCGCGCATGCCCATTCCAGCCAATACACCTCGCATGTAAGCAAAGCTGCTGATGACCCCTGGCATCGGGTCGTCGGGATGAATTTCATATTCCAGGTCGACAAAGCCCTTATACTTCGTCGCGACAAGCGCTCCGAACATTTTTCGCACCGGCATAATGCCGTCTCCAACCGCGACCTGGCTTTCCTTGCTCTCGAAATTCGTGAGGTCCTTCATGTGTACGTTGAAAAGTCTGGGACCGGCTTCGTGAATCACCTGCACCAGATCTGTGCCGGCCCGAACCGTATGCCCAACATCGATACAGCATCCGACGCGTGGATCCATGCCCTTTACTGCTTTCAAAACATCGAGCGGCGAAGGCCACAATTTATCTTCCGGCCCGTGATTGTGAATCGCGATTCGTATGTCGTACTCTTTTGCGAACTTTTCGACACGTGGCAAAGTTTGTGGCGCAGGATCGCCGGCAACAACGACGCCAATTCCCGCCCGCTTGCAGTATTCGAACTTCGCCCGGATGTCCGCATCTTCGTCTTTCGAGAAATAGACGGCTCCGGCAGCATGAAGCTTGATGCCCGCCGCAGTATAGTCCGCCAAAGCTGCGGACTCCTGATCCGGATCCATCGGAAGATGATCTTTGACATCCTTCGCATTCAGCGCAAAGACGTTGAGTTGCTTCATGAAGCCGATCATCTGTGCACGGCTGAAATTACGGAGCGTGTAACTGGCCAAGCCGAGACGAACCGGCGATGCTTCGTTTGCTTCGGGTCGTTTCTGAGCCAGTGCGAAGGCATCACTCGGAGCAGCAAATGCCGCAGTAACCAGCGCGGCGGAGCGAACAAAATCACGGCGCGAGACGACATTTTTCATTCCCGGATCAACTTTAGACATGCGGCGCCCAGCCCTTTTCGTACTCGCGGCTCCACATTTTCATCGCCTCCACATCGCCCTGGATGCGGCCGTCTTTCAAATCGACGTGCAACTCGCGGTTCACTTCCCACGCGATGTTTGAAAGCTGCAGCATCGTCACGGAGACGTTGCCAACAGATATGGGCGCATTTAGCTTTTCGCCTTTTTGGATTCCGGCGATGAAGTTCGCGAAATGAGCATCGGTCATGGAGTCGCGGCCGATGAGATCGCCGGACGAACTTTCACTCCCCGCCTTGAACTCACTCGTCTTGCTTCCTTTGAGATCGTAGATTTCGTAGCCTCCGCGATCGACGAGTACGGTACCGGCGGTCCCCATAATTGCGGACCCACGATCGCGGCCGTAGTACTTCATTCCCTCGCAGCTCTTCCCTTCCCAGGAAATCATTGCGTCTTCGTATTCGAAGCTGGTCACCAGCGTGTCATAAAATTGCCAGTCGTCTTTGAAGTGATATCGCCCACCCGACGACGTGACTCGCTCCGGATAGTCGACACCCAGCGCCCAACGGCAGACATCGACCTCGTGGGTACCGTTGTTAAGCGCTTCTCCCGTGCCGTAATTTTTGAACCAGTGCCAGTTATACGGATGCACGTTATCCTTATATACACGTCGAGGCGCCGGCCCCTGCCACAGGTCCCAATCGAGTTGCGGCGGGACCGCCACTTCCTTACCCGTGCCAATCGACTTCCTCACATTGACGTACCAGGCCTTCGCGAGGTAAGGCCTGCCAATTACGCCCGTCCGAATTTTTTCGACGATCTCGATTGTGTGCGGCGATGAGCGCTGCTGCGTACCCATCTGCACCAGTTTTCGATACTTCTGCTGTGCCTGCACCAGCATCTCCCCTTCAGCCGGATTGTGGCTGCATGGTTTTTCCACATAGACGTGCTTGCCGGCCTGCAACCCGGCGATGGCCATCGGTGCGTGCCAATGGTCAGGAGTGGCGATGGTGATGGCATCGACATCCTTCGAGTCAAGAATCCTGCGAAAGTCTCTCTCAGGTTTTGCGGCTTCGCCTATTTCTTTTTGAACCACGCCGACGAACTTGCTGAGAATATCGCTATCCACATCGCAGACATGCGAGATCCGGGCCGCGCTCTTGTTAGCCTCGAGTGAAGCGAGATGAGCATAGCCGCGGCCATTCAGTCCGATCACCGCAAAGTTGACGCGATCGTTGGAACCGAGAATCCGGGCATAGCTTTTCGCAGTCGTCCCTAAAGCAATCCCCGCCGCTCCCACCGCCAGCGCATCGAGAAACTCGCGTCGTGTAACCATCGCTTCTCCTTTAATAACCCAGCGCTCGTCACCGCGCTACGTGACCGACAAAATATATTCTGATCAGCAGGAGATACCAGCCTTCTTCAGCGTTCCCTTAAATCCGTCCATGCTGATACGGGTTGACGCTTCGGGTGTATCAGCTCCGCGCCAGTGAGTTTCGAGGCTCAGCCCATAGCGGAAACCATCCCGCCGGAGCGCCTGCAACTGGCCAACCCAATCCACTATTCCGCTGCCCACTGCAGCCCAATCGTATTTGCCGTCTGGCTTGCGGATTACATCCTTACAGTGGCAATGGCCGATGCGATCTTTGGGCAACGACTGATAGCCCGCTGGATACGCCGTACTTCCTATGGCAGCCGCATTGCCAGGATCCCAGTTCAGCATAAGGTTCTTGTTTGGAATCGCCTTCAAGACCTCAGCCGCTTCTTCGCCCGTTGCCGTGTTGCAGGACATTTCATTCTCGAGCAGAAGAATAATGTTGTCCTTGGCGCAGCGCTCTACAGCTTGCTGCAACTTGGCATTGATAGCAGCCCGGAACTGTTTCTGATCGTCCAGCCGCCAGTAGTCGAAACAACGAATCCGGTCAGTACTGAAAGTCTTGGCAAGAAAAATACAGCGCTCCAGCAGCTTGTCCTGCGCGCTGGCATCGAAATCCGCATGGAACTGGTCTCGGGGTTCGCTCTGCGAGGAACGCGGAGCGCCGGGCCAATCCACCTTGAACAGCGGACTCGCGATGTCCGTGACTCGCAATTTGTATTTTTCGAGAAGCTTCTTCGAGTCGTCCACTTCTTTGGCATTGAGCTCGGTTACATTCTTGTTCCACATCGAGCGCAACTCAATCCAGCGCAGTCCAAAATCGCTGGCGACAATTTGGCATGCCCCTTCGAAATCCTGAGTAATTTCATCATTGATCACCGCCAGCCTGAACGGACATTCACCTGAGCTTGACGGCGGCGATTTCCCTCGTGACGATGCTTCCGCTTTCTTCACCAGGCGCGGCATTGCCGCCTCGAATCCAACCAGGCCCAGGCCCAGCAGCACGTTGCGACGTGTGTATGCCATTTGCCTCTCCTGATTCATTGGGTGCCGACTAATCGACCTCTTACCCGCGCTCGTAGAAGCGGAAGAATAGCGACTGCTTCGCGACCGGTTGGGCCTTCTCAGTGAGCGTAGCCATCTGTTGCTGGCTGAGCGGCGTGAAGTCCCGCGCCAGGTTCACGTTTTCTTCCAGTTGGGCAATCGAGTCGCAGCCGATGATAACCGTGCTGACCGGCAGTGAGAGCGAATAGTACATGGCTTGCCGCATGTTGAGCGTCCCAGCAGTGGGCGCTGGGACCATCCCTTCCCACATGTGCTTCTGCTCTTCCAGCGACGGCGGTGTCCATGTGGAGAGAAGACGCCCGCGTGCCGGAACCTTCATCCCAATGATGCCCATTTGTTTCTCCACAGCCAGCGGCAGCAATTGCTCGGAAAAGCTGAAGTGATGCGGATCGGCAGCGTTTACCGCCATAAGAATGGTATCGAACGGATAGCGATGAATGGCTTCTATGAGCGCATCAGGGCGATAATGCCCGGTGATACCGAGGTAGCGAACGATCTTCTGATTGCGCGCTTCGAGCAGCGCCTCCATTGCTCCGCCCTTGGCGAATATTTCATTGATATCGGTCATGGTGCCGATGTCGTGCAGTTGCCAAAGGTCAATGTGATCGGTTTGCAACAGCTTCAGCGAGGTTTCGATCATGCTCATCGAGCCATCGCGGGTCCGCTCTTTCGTTTTCGTCGCGAGAAAAGCCTCGCTGCGCCGGTGTTTCATGACCTTGCCGACATATTGCTCGCTCCAACGTTCGGGCCCGCCATAGATCGAGGACGTGTCGATGTAATTCACGCCCAGGTCGAGAGCTTTTTCGATAATGGGGACGGCGGCATCTTCGTTATGAGGGTGTTCGAGCGCAGCCTGTCCGCCGAGGCTAAATACCGACCTTGT
>Ga0210405_10001554_pt1 | contig 25788 bp, 21 predicted proteins | sample IncBWH11MmetaG_FD_155492 | JGI IMG/M metagenome (GOLD analysis project Ga0210405, IMG submission 155492) | Forest soil microbial communities from Barre Woods Harvard Forest LTER site, Petersham, Massachusetts, United States - Inc-BW-H-11-M | ecosystem: Environmental > Terrestrial > Soil >...
CAAGTGCTGGTGCCGGCGGTCGGGCTCGGGCTGGCCACGCTGGTGCATCTCGGGATGCACCGGACAGGACTCGGGCTGAAGTTGCGGGCGGCGGTCGAGAATCCCGATGCCGCACGGCTCATGAGTATCGACGTGACATTGCTGATCGCGCTCACCTATGCGGCCGCAGCGCTCCTTGCCGGCATCGGTGGCATACTGATCGCGCCGGTGTATAACGTCGCCTATGACATGGGGACGTTGTTCGGCATCAAGGCGTTCGCCGTGGCCATCCTTGGTGGTCTCACCAATCCCTGGGGCGTGGTGATCGCGGGCCTCGCCTATGGTCTGGTGGAGGCCTGCGCCACGACCTGGTTGGGTTCGGGCAGCACCCAGATCGTCACATTCTCGGCCGTTATCGCCGCACTTGTGCTGGCGCCGTCCGGCTTGTTCGGTGGTCGCACCAAGGTGCGTGTATGAGAGCCATCGTCGCCGCGATATCGGCGGTGCTGGTCGGCGCCGTCGCTATCGCCATCTGTCTGCTTGCGCCCGGCTACTACGCTTACCTGCTTGGAACGCTTGCGACCACCGCGATCGTCGGGGTCGGGCTGAATGTGCTGCTCGGCCTCGCCGGTGAGGTGTCGCTCGGCCAGGGCGGATTTCTGGCGCTCGGCGCCTATGGCGTCGGCATTCTCACCACCAAGGCCGGGTTGAATTTTTGGGAGGCGCTGCCGCTCGCCGTGCTGCTGGTCGCAGCGATTTCGGCGGCTCTCTCGATTCCCGCGCTGCGGGTCACCGGTCCTTATCTCGCCATGGTGACCATCGCCTTCGGCTTCATCGTCGAATCGGTCTCTGTCGAATGGCGCGATCTCACCGGCGGCTCCAGCGGCCTCACTGGAATCCCCGCGCCGTTCGGCACCGGTGGCACGGCGCTGTTGGCCTGCGGGTTGTGCGCGCTTGCTCTCGTCATGTTTCATTATTTCGCCCGAAGTCCGCTTGGTCTGGCGATGCAGGCCATTGCCTCGGCGCCTGCGGCGGCGCGTGGCGTTGGGATAAGCGCGCTTCCCGTACGCACCGCCGCTTTCGTGTTGGCGGCCGTAACGGCCGGTCTGGCCGGTGGTTTGCAGGCGGCGCTGACCGGGTTCATTGCGCCCAGCTCGTTTCCATTTTCGCAGTCGATCCTGTTCCTGCTGGTGGTGGTGGTCGGCGGCGCCGGCCGTACGCTGGGGCCGCTGGTCGGCTCAGCGGTCGTTGTGTTCTTGCCGGAGGTGCTCGCAAGCCTTGCCGAATACCGCCTGTTGGTTTTCGGCGCCGGATTGCTGATCGTGCTTTGGGCTGCCCCCGGTGGGATCGCGGGCGCCGTCGCCCGTCTGGTGATGCCAAAGCCATCGGCTCCGAGCGGCGAGCCGGATCCGGATCTTGCGCTCGCCCACATCACCGGCTCACGTGGGAGCCTTGCGGCCGAAGGCGTGCGTGTCGCGTTCGGCGGCGTCATTGCCGTGGCCGGCGTTGACCTGACCGCGCCGTCCGGGCGCGTGACCAGTGTGATCGGCCCCAACGGCGCCGGCAAAACGACACTGCTCAATCTTGTCAGCGGATTCCAGCGCCCGGATTCCGGCATGGTGCGCGTTGGCGCCCGCGAGATCACGGGCCAACCGGCCCACGAGGTCGCGCGGGCGGGTCTTGCCCGCACCTTTCAAACGGCGCAACCCTTCGGCGGGTTGAGCGTGCTGGACAATGTCCGCCTCGGCCTGCTGCGCGGCGCTTGGCGCGGCGAGGCATCGGCGCAACTCGCGCGCGCGCTGCTTTCCCTCGTGGGCTATTCCGGATCGGAAACCAGATTAGCTGCCACATTGCCGCATGTGGATCGCCGGCTGGTCGAGATCGCGCGCGCGCTTGGCACCGCGCCCGCCGTGCTTCTTCTGGATGAGCCGGCCGCCGGGCTCAACGACGCTGATACGGTCAAGCTGGGCGGTCTTCTGCAGCGACTGGCACGCGCAGGCCTCGCGATCGTGCTCGTCGAGCACGACATGGCGCTTGTGATGTCCATTTCCGATGACATCGTCGTGCTCGATGCCGGACGTCGCATCGCGGCGGGATCGCCCGCGGTCGTGCGCAACGATCCTGCCGTCAAGGCGGCCTATCTCGGAGCCACGTTGCCGGCGGGATCGGCGGCTCCGCGGACGGCCGGCGCGCCTCTGCTCGAGGTCGGCGCGCTGAGTGCGGGCTATGGACCGCTTGCGGTGCTCGATCAGGTCAGCCTCAAGGTAGGCCGCGGCGAGGTGATAGCCCTTTTCGGTCCGAACGGCGCCGGCAAATCGACCCTGATGAAAGCCCTGAGCGGACTGATCCGTCCGGTGCAAGGAACCATCCACCTTGGCGGTATGGAGCTGGCGTCGCTTCCGGCCCATCTCGTGGCGCGCGCGGGCTTGATCCTTGTGCCCGAGGGACGGCAGGTTTTTCCGCAACTGACCGTCGCCGAAAACCTTCGGCTCGGCGCGACCCGCCGCGGCGATTTCGACCCCGCGGAAATCGAGGCGATGCTTGATCGCTTTCCGCGGCTGCGCCCGCGCCTGCACACCGCGGCGGGTTTGCTCTCGGGCGGAGAACAACAGATGCTCGCGGTCGGGCGCGGGTTGTTGGCCCGGCCCGAAGTTCTGCTGCTCGACGAACCGTCGCTGGGGCTGGCGCCGACGGTGGTCGCCGAACTGTTCGAACAGTTTACGCGGCTGCGGGATGAGGGCATGACCTTGCTGGTCGTGGACCAGATGGCCGACTACGCGCTCGCCATCGCCGACCGCGGCTATGTGCTCGGCGGCGGCCGGGTGGTGGCGCAAGGCGAGGCTGCGGAGTTGCGCGGCGCGATGCTCGACGATGCGTATCTTGGTGCGGTTCCAGCGGTGGTGGACTGATGGATCTGATTATTCGTGACGCCCGCATTCTGCGCGAGGGTGAACTCGTCAGCGCTGACATTGCCATTCAAGGCAAGAGGATCGCTGCCGTCTCGTCGGCGCTCAAGGCGGATGGGCCGGAACTGAAGGCGGCGGGCTGCCTGGTGATATCAGGTCTGATCGAGACGCATATCCATCTCGACAAGACCTGCATCCTCGACCGCTGCCGCATCGAGGAGGGCACTGTCGCCGAGGCCGTTCGCGAGACCGCAGCCGCCAAGCGCGGCTTCACCGTCGAGGACGTCTATGCGCGGGGCAGGCAGACGCTGGAACGCTGCATCGCGCAGGGCACCATGCGCATGCGCACCCATGTCGAGCTTGATCCGGCAATAGGGATGATCGGGTTTGAAGCGGTAGAACAGCTCGCCCGCGACTATGCCTGGGCGATCGATGTCGAATTATGCGTGTTCCCGCAGGAGGGGCTCACCAACTATCCCGGGACGGAAGAGCTGCTGATCGACGGTCTGCGCCGCGGTGCGCGGGCGATCGGCGCGGTGCCGTATTTCGACACCGACCCGCGTGCCCAGATCGATCGCATCTTCGCGATTGCGCGCGATTTCGACGCCGAAATCGATATGCACCTTGACCTCGCCGAGACCACTGATGGCATGCAGATCGAATATGTCTGCCGCAAGACCGAGGAGTTTGGCTGGGGCGGCCGGGTCGCCGTCGGCCATGTCACCCAGATGTCGCTGCTGCCGCCGGAGCGTTTCGGCGAGATCGCAGCGCGACTGGCCAATGCCGGCGTCGCCGTGACGATCTTGCCGTCGACCGATCTGCATCTGATGGGCCGCAGCCACGACCATGCGGTCCCGCGTGGCGTCGTCCCGGCAGAGCCTTTGCGGAAAGCGGGCGTGACCTGCTCGATCTCGACCAACAATGTCCTGAACCCGTTCACACCGTACGGCGATGGCTCGTTGATCCGGATGGCCAATCTTTACGCAAATGTCTGCCACGTGTCGCGGCCGGCCGACCTCGCAGGCTGCCTCGACATGATCACCGGCTCCGCGGCGCGGCTGATGCGTCTGGAAGATTACGGCATCACGGTCGGAGGACCGGCCGACCTCGTATGCCTGGATGCGACCAATCCAACGGACGCGATCGCGACGCTTGCGCAACCGCTGTGGGGCATCAAACGCGGTCGCGCGTCCTTTACCCGGCCTCGTCCGCAGCTTCATCCGCTAGGAAACTAAAGCGCGGACTCTTACCGACGGCGGTTCGCTGTGGCCCATCCACATCGTCATGGCCGGGCTTGTCCGGGCTCCTGAGACATGTCGCGTATCTTATTGTCTGTTGTCGTCCACGTCGTTCCGGGGTTGTTCTTGGGTTGAAATCGACCTAGCTCAAGACAGCAGGGCCGAGACAGGGCATTCCCATATCAAATGGATCGGTATCCAGGAGGTCAATTCCCGTATGCGGCGTTCTTCTGGCCGGCGCTCGTTGCTGCATCAGCAGCTGAAACTGCGTCGTCCATAGCAGCGCAATTTCTGGGATTCTCAGGCGATGCTGAGCGTGACCACACCCTGCAAGAGCCGGAAGGAGCCACGCCAAGCAGGATTGCGCTCGAGCTGCATGCAGTGCGCCTCCGTGACCTTACGGTGGCCCAAACCGGCGTCCCCACCCTGCTGTGCACACCGCTCGCGCTGCATGGAGCCGCTGTTGCCGACCTTGCCGCCGGACACAGTCTCGTTGCCGCCCTCCGTGGTGCTGGAATTGAACGACTGTTCATGGCCGATTGGCGCTCGGCCAGCGCTGAAATGCGATTTATCGGAATTGACGAATGTCTTGCTGATCTCAATGTCCTCGTCGATCATGTTGGTGGCCTGGTTGATCTCATCGGGCTTTGCCAGGGAGGCTGGTTATCACTGGTCTATGCCGGACGATTCCCGGCCAAAGTGCGCAAGCTTGTTATGGCCGGCGCTCCTGTTGATATTGCTGCGCGGCAATCCAGATTGTCGTCTATCGCCGAGGCGACTCCCCTGACTGTGTTTCAGCACATGGTTAATCTCGGCGATGGTCGCGTTCTCGGCCGCAATCTCGCAAAGTTCTGGGAAAACGACGCGGACGCAAACGGTATTCGCGAATCTCTGCAGACCCTTCAGCTGATCGGCTCGCCAGAATTCACAAGGCTCGAAGCCATCTTCCAGAACTGGAATTCCTGGACAATCGATATTCCCGGAACATACTATCTCGAAGTTGTCGAGAAACTGTACAAGCGCAACGAACTCGCCAGCGGAAGCTTCGTCGCTCTGGGGCAAAAGATCGATCTCTCGCGCCTGCGGCTTCCAATGTATCTTCTTGCCGGGAGCGCCGACGAAGTGGTTGCCCCGGAACAATTGCTTGCAGTGGAGCGGCTGGTAGGAACGCAGCCGGAGTATCTCCGCCGCGAGGTCGCCCCGTGCAATCATCTAGGTTTGTTCATGGGGAAGCGGACGCTTGAAGAATATTGGCCGAGGATTGTGCGTTGGATGAAAGAGGTTGATTGAATGAGCCTGGCCACTGCCGCTAAGGGCGGCACTTTTCGGACATCGCGAAGTATCGGCGGAACGTCGGATCCCGGGGGAGTAGCGGACATTTGAAATTGCGGGCGGTCACTTCGGCTTCTGAAGGTCTGCGCCGGGTCCCGTTTCAGAAGGTCTCCGCCGGGTCCGCAAGTCGCCCCATTTTTCCAGCAAAAGATCTGACCGACAGCGGGAACCTTTGGATCGCCGCCGCATCCCAAGGGATTCGTTTCGGTGCGACAGGGAGAATTGCAGCGCTTGGCTGTGCTGTCATTGATGACGAGTCCAAGATTGTGGCCGTTGGTATCACTTGCCGAGGAGCAGCTAATGCTCTGAATTTACGTCCGCTTTCGGCGGGGCTACCCGCTTACTCTCGCCCAGGCGGGGGCCGCCGCTGCCCTCACGCCGCCCGCTTGTCGGGGCACGGCCGGCGTGCGGCCAAGACGACGTGAATGGACCCGAAGCAGAGCGAGCCGCTTCGAAGGTATCCATGAAAGGCCGCTGTTGTGCTAACTTGGTTCAAAGTTGCTACCGAGGCTGGAGTATGGACGAACCGATGATACCTGGTCTCTAAGGCGCGTAACGCCTTCCAACAAGCCAAAAACTAACGGCGGGAAGGACATGCTTTTCTCCTTTGAAGATTATGTTTTGGATACAGATCGCCGTGAATTGCGCCGGGGACGGGCCGTAATCGCGGTGCAGCCCCAGGTCTTTGATCTTCTGGAGTACCTCATCAGCAACCGTGAGCGCGTCGTCACCAAGGACGATATCCTTGATGCCATTTGGGGCGGGCGCATTGTGTCCGAGTCGGCACTGACAACCCGGATTAATGCGGCGCGCACCGCGCTTGGCGACAACGGAGAAGATCAGCGACTGATTCGCACCCTGCCGCGCAAGGGCATCCGCTTCGTGGGAGTGGCGCGAGAAGCGCGCGAATCCCCCGATACGAATGCTGTTCCCGTTACCGAAGAGCCTGTTGTGCCTCGCCAGGAACGACCAGCGATCGACGCACGTCGTCAGCTCACGGTCGCATCATGTGAGCTGTTGCACGGGGCCGATATCGCGCGAATGGACCCCGAGGATTTGCGCGACATCATGCAAGCCTACCATAACTGTGTGGTTGAAACGAGCCGACGGCACGATGGATTCGTCGCAGCCCGCTCTCTAGCGAACCCGGTCCTGATCTGTTTTGGGTTTCCCGCCGCGCACGAGGACGACGCCGAGCGAGCAGTGCGGTGCGGGCTGGAACTAATCGCGGAAGTAAAAGCACTGGCATCATCGTTTCCCTTGCAGACCCGGGTTGGGATTGCAACGGGCGTCGTTGTGGTCAGCGGCCAGGAGGGCTCGGGAGAGGCTCGAGAGTACAATTTTGTCGGCGAGACGTCGAACCTGGCAGCACGCCTGCAAAGCGTCGCAGAACCGGACAGTGTGATCCTCGCTGACAGCACGCGAAGGCTTCTCGGCAATCTCTTTGAGTTGCAGCATGTGAAATTAAGACGCTTGAAGGGCGTCACTCAACCGGTGTTGGCCTGGCGGGTCCATCGAGCAAATCCCGTGGAGAACCGCTTCGAAGCGCTGCGTGCGACAGCTTTGACGCCCTTGGTGGGCAGGGAAGAGGAAATGGACCTATTGCAGCGCCGCTGGGCCAAGGCAAAGGCCGGCGCCGGCCAGGTTGTGCTGATCTCAGGCGAGGCGGGTATCGGCAAATCGCGGCTCACGGCTGAGCTGCTGGAGCGTATCGCTGCCGAGCCACACACGCGCCTGCGCTATTTCAGCTCGCCCCAGCACGCCGATAGTGCGCTTTATCCGATCATAAGCCAAATCGAGCGCACCGCCGCGTTGACCCACAGCGACGCAACGCAAACAAAACTCGACAAGCTTGATACCCTGCTCGCTGATACCCTGACCTCAGCCCATGATGCGGCAATTTTCGCCGAGATGTTGTCACTGCCAAATGATGGCCGCTATCCCACGTTGGAAATGGCAGCGCCACAGCGCCGCGAAGAAACGTTCAGAGCGCTCATATCGCAGTTGGAAGCCCTGGCCCGCCGAAGACCCGTGCTGGTGATCTTGGACGATGCACAATGGACCGATCCCACCAGCCTCGAAGCATTTAGTCGGACGATCGACCAAATCGGGAAGTTTCGCGTCCTGCTAGTTGTGACATTTCGACCGGGCTTTGATGCGCCTTGGATTGGACGGCCGCAAGTGACCCTTATCACGATCAATCGGTTGGCGCCGCACGACGTCGACGCCATGATAGACCGTGTTGTTGGCAACAAGTTGCTGACCGCAGGCAACCGGGAGGAAATCATTGAGCGAACCGACGGCATTCCACTCTTTGTTGAGGAGATGACGAAGGCTGTGCTCGAGGCGGACGATGAGAAAGCGCAAAAGCAAACAATTGCTGCGTTCCCTTCGCCGGGGCTGGCGGTCCCCGCAAGCTTGCATGCGTCCCTGATGGCGCGGCTCGACCGGCTAGGTCCGGCGATGCTAACAGCCCAAATTGGCGCAGCAATCGGGCGCGAGTTTTCACATGCTTTGCTGGCCGCGGTGATCCAGGAACCAGAGGCCGTGCTGAGTGGCTCGCTTGATCGCCTTATTCAAGCCGGATTGCTGTTTCGGCAGGGAGTTCCTCCGCACGCGACCTATTTTTTCAAGCATGCGCTTGTGCGGGATGTGGCCTATGGAACGCTGTTGCGCGAGCCGCGACGGGCGCTTCACGCTAGCATCGCCGAAGCGTTCGAGAGGCAATTCGCGGAAATTGCCGAAAGCCAGCCGGAGGTGCTGGCTCGTCATTACGCGGAGGCGGGGCTGATCGAGAACGCCGTGCGCCAATGGGGCAAGGCGGGGCAGCGGTCGTTGGAGCGCTCGGCTCTGATAGAAGCTGCGGTCCAGCTCAGGCGTGCGCTCGCCCAGATTGCGATCTTGCCCGCTACTCCGATGTTGCGGCGTGAGGAAATCAGACTACAGGTCGCGCTAATAAATGCCCTTGTCCACGTCAATGGATTTGCTTCGGTGGAAACCAAGGCAGCCGTGGAACGCGCTCATTTGCTAATCGAACAAGCCGAGGCGCACGGAGAACCTCCCGAAGATCCTTTGGTTCTCTTTTCGATCATCTATGCCGCTATGGTCCCGAGCTTCGTAACATTTAACGGCGACGCCCTGCGCGAAGCTGTCGCACAGGTCCTTGCGCTGGCCGAGAAGCAGGGGCAAACGGCGTCGCTCACAATCGCGCATCGCACGACGGGTGTTTGCCTGCTGTGCACTGGAGACCTGAGACAAGGCCGTGCACATCTCGATCGCGCGATTGCAGTCTATGATCCCGTTGCGCATCCTCCGCTGGCCACGCGCTTTGGTCAAGACAGTCGGGTGGCGGCTTTATGCTATCGAGCGATAGCATTGTGGCTGCTCGGCTATCCCGACGCCGCGATCGCAGACGCCAACGAGGCGCTCTGCCACGCGCGCGAGACCGGGCACGCGGCCACTTTGATTTATGCATTGAGCCTCACAAGTTTTAGTCACTTGCTCTGCGGAAACTACGCCACAGCGAACGCGCAACTCAGTGAAGCTGTCGCGCTTGCCGAAGAAAAGGGAGCATTATTCTGGAAAACGACGGCGACCGTACTCAGCGGTTGCGTATCGGCCGCGACAGGCAATGCCTTGGACGCGGTCGACATCATCAGCTCTGCGGTAACTGCATTTCGATCGACTGGTGCAACAGTTTGGATGCCTTCTTACCTGTCGTATTTGGCCAGCGCCTACGCGGAACTTGGCCGATATGAAGACGCTTGGCGCTGCGCTGACGAAGCAATGGCTATAATTGGAACGAGTAAGGAAACCTGGTTCGAGGCGGAGATCAATCGGGTGGCCGGCGAAATAGCGCTGCGATCGCCACATCGCGATCGGGAAAAAGCGGAGGCCTACTTCAAGCGGGCGCTAATGGTTGCGCGCAAGCAGCAAGCGACGTCACTGGAATTGCGTGCCGCGATCAGCATGGCGAGGCTTCTTCGCAATCGGAATAAGCGCCACGCGGCTCGCACCCTTCTCCTGCCAGTCTACAAGCGGTTCAGCGAAGGCTTCGATACAGTCGATCTGAACGACGCCAAGGCCTTGCTCGGCGAGCTTGGGGAATGACTCGAACAGCCTCTGCTGGTCGCCGGCCGGCGTCTCGCTAGAGCGAGATGACATTTCTTCGAATCGTCATCTCGCTCTATCTTTTTGTTTGAGCATGATCTTTTCGGAAAACCGGTACCCACTTTTCCGGATCATGCTCTAGAAGCGCGAATAAAGCCCATCTTAAGAAAATGATAAGGCGCCCTTAAAGCGGGCGCCGTCCCCGTGCAATATTTTAGGGTCGCCAGCATTGCGGCCTCTACCAGACCACAGCCTGGGCTCTCGCGCAAAAATGAAAGCGAGCGAAAGAAGTGGATACAAAAGGCCCCGTAAGATGTGCAGCTTCACCACCCGAGATGGCGCCGAGATTTACTACAAGGATTGGGGCACCGGTAGGGCCATAGTATTTAGTCACGGTTGGCCGCTCAGCTCAGACGCTTTCGAAGACCAGATGTTGTTCCTTGCGCAACGTGGTTGCCGCTGCATCGCGCACGATCGGCGGGGCCATGGCCGTTCCAGTCAACCCTGGGATGGCAACGATATGGATCATTATGCCGACGATCTGGCAGAACTCCTGACCCAACTCGACCTGACGGACGTCGTCCTCGTTGGGCATTCCACAGGCGGGGGCGAGGTCGCACGCTACATCGGACGCTACGGAACCAGGCGCGTTGCCAAAGCCGTGCTGGTTGCGGCAGTGCCTCCCGTACTGGTGAAGTCCGCGAAGAATGCCGGTGGCACACCAATCGAAGTGTTTGATCAGCTTCGTGCCCGCGTTCACGCTGACCGGTCCCAGCTATGGAAGGACCTCAGCATGCCATTCTATGGCTACAACCGTCCGGGTATCGACATTTCGGAAGGCGTGCGGGAGTGGTTCTGGATGCAGGGAATGATGACGGGGATGCTGGCGAGCTATTTTTGCATCAAGGCGTTTTCCGAAACTGACCTGACTGAAGATCTGAAGAAAATCGATGTGCCCACTCTGATTCTCCACGGCGACGACGATCAGATCGTGCCGGTAGCCGATTCGGCGATGCTATCGGTTAAGCTCATCAAGAACGCAACGCTCAAGTTAATCCCGGCGGCGCCGCACGGTATGTGCACGACGCACAAGGAGCAGATAAACGACTGCTTGCTTGCCTTCATCAACGCGTGACTTCGCGGAGGCGATATTTGCGGGAGGTGACCGTGCACGAACGCCCGATCTGCCAGCTTTCGATCGATCGGCCTAGCTCGGCCGCCACGAGCATTTTGGATCACCAACGTGTCCATCAATATGCTCGAGGCGAGCGGCAAGGGACGCCGGTGGGTTGCGCGGCGTCTCCGTACATTCATCACCCCTACGGTTGAGGAGACTTATCATGGTAACGGATCAACACTTGTTCCGGCCGGAGGGAATTGTGAGCGACGCGAAGGGCCAAGTGCCATTGCAGACCTCGGTGGAATTCGTGCGCACCTATAATGCGCAAGCCCACGAGATCGTCGACGCGATCACGGCGGCGGTTACCAGGGCACATGCGGGGTTGAACTGGCTGCGCGCTGAACCGCCAGATCTGGAAGAAGTCCGGCAGGCGCTCAATTTTATCGCTAGCGACGGTGAGCGGGCAGCCGAACTCGTCATTCGACTTCGAGCGCTCATCAAGAAGGTGCCCACGGCGGATGTAGCTCTTTAATCCTTGAGGCAAATTCGGATTGATGCAAGCTGGCCCGCCGAGGAGCAGCTAATGCTCTGAATTCACTTCCGCTTTCGGCGGCATAGCGGATGTGGCCGACTTGTTTGTTGGCTGGACCAGGTCGCGAATGACTCCCGAATGACCCCAAAGGGAACATGACCCTCGTCTGTCTGTCTGTATCAGGCTGCGAAGACTTTGCACCCGGATTTGAATGGCCTTCCCACAACCGACTGTCTATGGTGTGGTTGTGTCGCGCCTCGTGTCTCTATCAATCGCCATCGTCCTATCGCTGTTGTCCGTCGCCGCGCCGGCTGCACCGGCTCATAAGCGGCCGGCGCCACGCTGGCATGGCTACGGCTTTTTGCCGGGCTATCATCAGCCGCTGAACAACAGCCTTCCACTTTACGCTCAGAAAGATGGGATACGGCGTTTGGCGAGGCGCGAACGACGCCCTTGGTATATTGACCCGGTCCCTCGTTACTACGGGTATGATGGCGACTGGCACTATTTCGGCCGGCCCGGCTTCTACAACGGCCGCTACAATGGCGGCACCATCGGACCGTGCTGGACGCAGACGCCGATCGGGCCGATCTGGAATTGCGGCTGATCAGCCTATCGCTCAAGGACCACGCTTGATCGATCTGGCGGCATGCGGCGCCGCTTTAGGGCATGATCCGGAAAAGTGGAAACCGGTTTTCCGAAAAGATCATGCTCAAACAAAGAGATGAGATCATAATCCGATTCAATCTAATCGGATCATGATCTAGCCACTTCCGGTGCGTGCCATCGATTGACGAAGTTCGCCTTTGGAACATTGCGACACTTCGTAGCGTTGCGGAATTTGGTCGCTATCGGGGCAAAGCGGACATGGCCGGACTTGCAGCTGGCTCGACCCGGTCGCGAATGACCCAACCGAGACATGGAACTGGCGCGCAACGCCCTGTATCAGTCTGGGTAGCACCAAAGTATATCGCAGCTTTTAGTCTCATTAGCCGCAGGCCTGGAGAGACCGCCACCTTCATTGTAGCCGTCGCGCATTTGCGGGATTGAAAAGCCGGGCTCCCTTAACTGATTATAGGCTCGATCCCACCGGTGATGGCCTGGACCAGCGCGCATGTGATGCTCTGACGCTGTGGCCATTTGCACCGCCGACCCGGCAATCAGCAACGCGCCGAGAATAGTGAAAGCTGCTTTTCGCATCCTGGTCTCCGTTGGCGGACGCTCCGGTGTGGCAACAGCGCCTCGCGTTGTGCGTCGGGTCTCTTGCCAAATAACATCGGAGAATGCTGTCGCTAGATATGCCGAGGTGCCCGCCCTTCACGTTTTAGTATGGTCACTGCATTCCGCGACCACAGCCCCACTCGCACAACACCAGCCCGCCGCCGTCACTCATCACAGACATTTTAATGGCGGCGGCGGATCGGGTACCCACATCAGGCCTGTGCCGTTCTCCCCCCGATCGGCACGACCCCAAGACGGCCCAGCCACCCGTCCCGCTGGCTGGGCCGTTGCTTTTGTGACCACGGCGCAGCTTTGGGAAGCGTTGGAAAGAACCACCGTCTTCACCTTTGCCCGTCGTGCCAATTTGCCGCATTCGGCTTGATGCAAGTAGGCCCGCCGAGGAGCAGCTAATTGCTCTGAAATTACCTCCGCTTTCGGCGGCATAGCGGATATGGCCGACTTGTTTGTTGGCTGGACCAGGTCGCGAATGACCCTCTGCGCGCGCAAAATTGAGGGAACCCTGGGCTGAGCGTAGCCTCAAGCAAACGGACGCTTCTTCGATAAGATTACACGGATGCTGTCTACCAAGGTTCCGGATCACTTAGATCGTGGGTCTTCGAGCGCGGCCCGAAATTCCTCCGTTAATGTCCTCTATTGGCCCATCGCGTCACTTTGCGTGTGCGCAATAATCAGATCGGTTTTCAGCTCAAGGCTAACGTCAAATGGCAGGCGGGATCGGCTCGCTCTGTCGGGAATGACCCTTCTGCGGCATTCATCTGTCCGAACGTTCGAAGCCGGATGCAGGGGGACGCTTCAAGCGCTTCGAGTACCTCGTGATCGAGGATTGGACGAGGGCGGCACTTGGCCGCCCCCGTCCTCGTCAGCCGTTGATCAGGCGAGAGGGATCACGCCGTGGCCATCCGGCCCGTCGAGGCGCTCTCCCGCCTCAGCCGCAACAGAACCAGGCCATGGAGCATAAGGGCCAGCGGGACTGCGAAAGTAGGGATCATCACCAGCGGGTAGGATGAAATGAGGAGGTTCGGCGCATCGAAGGCCATGAGGTGCGCCCGTCCCGGGGACGTCATTGCCCCCATGGTCACCGCCACGACGAGGTCGGCGATTCCAAAAAGGCACCAACGGTAGGCCGCTCTCAGAGCACCTGGCGTCTTTTGCGCCAGCAGCACTGCCACGACGACGGCAAGGCAGCCGGTCATAACGTCACCAATCCCTGCAGGCAGCGCGAATTGCCAGGGCATGCGTCCGTCCGCCCAAAGGACAAGGAAGATTCCACCTCCGATGCGATAGACTTGGGCCGCAACGATCCAGTGTAGCGGTATCGCGGAGACGAGGCTGGCAATTCTTCCCGACAGCCGCAGGCCCACGGCAGCGGTTATCAGCGGGATCAGCAAACCGGACAGCACGGTCGGCACTGCGTTCTCGCTGGTCGCGAAATACGCATTTGCCGAGCCCAAGTACTGAGCGACCGCCAGCCACGCAACGAGAACTACCGACAGGACACCTGCGGTTGCGTAACGTGACTGTGTAGGTCCTTCCATGCGTGTGGCGCCGATCCAGATGAGGCCTAGTGCAATAGCCGTCACGAGGGGCCGCGTGGCCGCCTCGAACGTCACGACATATTCGGGCACTGTCATGGTGAAACTCCATTGGTTGTTGTAACTGTCAAAATATGTTGTCACTATCATTTATGAAGTCAATTGCCAAAATCGTGATTGCTTGGTAAAATGGAACCATGCCTAAGCAAAAGCCCGCAGCAGAAGGCCCGGTGGCCTACACACTCAGCGTTATTGGATCGAGCTGGACTTGCCTCATCCTGCGCGACCTCCTCCAGCATGGTGCGAGACGCTTTCAGGATTTGCAGGACTCGCTGGATGGCATTGCTCCAACGACATTGTCGGAGCGTCTCAGGACGCTCGAACAGAATGGCGTCGTGGAGCGGCGGTTCTATTCGATGAGTCCCCCGCGGGCCGAGTACGTGCTGACCGAGAAGGGTCGCGACCTCGGCCCGATTGTGGGTGCCATGCGAAATTGGGGACGCAAGTACTCGAGTTGACCGCCTCGCCTCGCCTAACAACTTGGCAGGCGATGGCGCTTATCATCGACCGATCTGGTTTTCCGAAGAGTGGCCTCGCGCTTCAGCTCTACCGCGTATTCGGCAGCTGGGCTCTCGCGGTCTGCGGCCCATCAAATGCAGGTAGGAGCAGCTAAATGCCCGCCACGGCCGTAATGGTCGTCCGGCTCATCGCATGTCCATGGCCACGCGGATCGCCAGCGCGAGTGGGTAAATACGGGCTGGAGGAATATCTCGAGGCGAAGGCGATTGCCGGCTTCAACGCTGCTTGAGCTTTACTAAAGACGCAGCTGCCAGGAACCTTGATTTGGCAAGCACCGCAGCGTCGTTTCGCCACGATGCGGAATTTGGTCGCTATCGGGGCACATCGCCTTATGAAGAAGCCCCGCGGTTTGCACGGGGCTTCTTTCCTGGATGCCCTGCTTACGATCCCGGAAGGAAGATGTGCCGCGAGTACCATGGAATCGCGGTAATGCTGACGAGTTGCTCCGAGCCGTCGAACAGAGGACTAAGTTGCCGACCGGAAGCCTTGAACGAGACTTTTTGCGCGCGATCCGTCCCTGTTACTGTGCTGCGCACCACGTCCGTAGCTTGCTCATAGCGATAGATGCGATAGAAGTCGGGTTTGGCTCCCGAATAGACAAGCGATTCGACATTTGCCCGCCCAGGCACGCCGCGGGTATATTGAACCTGAACCTGAACCGAATCTCCGCCGTCTGTCGTGAAAGACCATGACTCCTCGACACTCGTCATTCCGGCAGGATCGCTGCGGATCTTTCTGTCCAAGTCAGCCTTCGCGTAGACGAAATTGCTATAGGGGCCGGGAGCGTAACTTATTGGCGAAAACAGGCCGCCGATTACCATTGGCACAGCTTTTTCCATCCCTTGCTTCTTGGCTGGTATGACCAGCGCGGCGCCGCGAACAGCATCTACGGGCTTTCCCTCGGCATCTTGGGCCAAGATCTGGTCAACCAAGACGACTGAGAGATTGGATCCTTTGGACGGCCCGGTATTGGGCGCCTCTATTTGCCAGCCTTCCGGCAGCATTTTTTGAGCCGCCGAGTCGGCTACCTTGAAACTCAGAACTGTTCGTACGTCTAGAGTGCTGCTGTAGAGTTTGTCCTTTTCGCCAGCAAAGGCAGGCTGAGCGAGAAGTAACAAGATCGCTAAAGCGTGTCTGCGCATGGTCTCTCCTCCCTCGGTTGATCGATCCGGTCTGCCGGGTCAACGGCCCCCAGCCTACATCAAATCGTTTGGGCAGTCAGGGTCCGGCCTCCGATCGAGGCCGAGATCGCGCGCCACTGCAACTGCGGCTAACGCTGGGGCAACTCTGATCTCCACATTTGCCCGTCGTGCCAATCTGCCGCATTCGGCGTCCTTGATCCCAACCCCAAATCAGCGGCAACATCCCGAGCATCCCGTCCCGCAAGAGGGGCGCTTCGCGGTCGTCACGAACGTTGGGTGCGGGATGCGATGGACGCTTTGGCGGCGCGCTGACGAGCGGCGCATGAGGCGGACGGCGAAGTCGTGTGGTCCTGACGCCCCGACGCTGGCGTCAAGTTTCGCGGAGCAATCCGTAAACGACGGTGGCAAAAGAGCCCGGTCACCGGGGAGAGCGCGAAGGAGACCGTTAAAACCATTGCGCAGGGAAGGCCGGGCGTTTCCGGTGAACCTGTGGTGACTAACTCGTGTGCTTTCTACCTTTGCACACGAGGCCGCGGGTGCAACCGGCACCTGGCTTTCCCTGCGCCCTCTGAATTCAGAAGGCGAAACGTTCTGGCAAAACTCGCGTGAATGACGCGGCGAGAATGCGAAGGCATGGCTGTGGCATCGTCATTCCCAGGAGCGGCAGCGACGAAGCAATCCATTCTTTCTTTCCTTGCGGCAAGATGGATTGCTTCGTGGAGCCTGTCATCGGGCGCGCGTTCGCGCGACCCGTTGGCTCGCAGTGACTGTGTCCGCGTCCTGGCTCTTTGAAATTCGGATAGGAAATTGGGCCCGGTCCGGATCGGTGGTTGTCACTCCGCCGCCTTATCGGTCTTTGACCCAAACATGCGCGTCGGCGCCGCAAAGCCGCAGGACGTGCCGTCGGTGACCTTGACCTGGTCCTCCCACGGAAGGCGGAATGTGCCGGCCACCATGTCCTGCATGAAGGTGTAGGGACAATCCATCGCGCCGCCTTTTACTGCGACGTAGCCGCGGTGCCAGAGCTGATAGATGTTGTTCTCGACGCCCCAGTGAATCCGCGCCTCGCGCACCAGATCGGGGCGTACCTCCGCGGTGATGATCTCGTCGGCCCGTCCCGTTGTGCCGTGGGCGATGATGCTGCCGTCGAAATTCACGATCATGCCTTCGCCCATCGAGTCGAATGAACCATCCGAACCGCACATGCAGACATTCGCGGTCACCATCAGGTTCTGGAAGGCGTTGGCCTGGTTGGTGAAGCGCCAGCTCTCGCGGATCGGCGCGGTATAGCCGGCGGTGCGGATCATGATTTCCGCGCCCTTGTAGGCGCATTCCCGCGCCATTTCCGGGAACATGCCGTCATGGCAGATGATCAGTGCGATCCTGGCGCCCTTGGGCCCCTCGATCACGGGAATGCCGATGTCGCCGGGCTCCCACGGCTCGACCGGAATCCACGGGTGGAACTTCCGATAGTAAAGTTTGATCTCGCCATGGTCGTCGATGATCAGGCCCGAATTGTACGGATTGCCGTCGGGATTGAATTCCATGATGGAAAAGCAACCCCAGATCTTGTTGTCGATGCAGGCCTTCTTGAACGCCGCGACTTCCGGGCCATCGAGCCGGCACATGATCGCGGGATTGGTGTCCATCGACAGGCCGTGCAGCGAATATTCGGGGAACACCACAAGGTCCATGGTGCCGAGATTGCGGCGTGCCTTGCCGACCATATAGACGATGCGGTCGGTCTGGCGGGCGAGGTCGGCTTTGGTCGCGACCACGGGCAGTTGCAGTTGCACCAGCCCGATCACCACGCCTTCGGGCGATTTGTTCAGTCCGCCAAGTCCGTTCATGTGCCGCTCCTTGCAGGTGCCAGGAGGGAAACAAACCTGATTTTTGCAGGAAGCAAAAGATCATTTTTCAGGCGCTCGGGCAGCGGATCGTGCGGGGCAGGGCATAGCGACCCCGCCGATGGAGGGCTTTCGCCGGCAACCGGGCTGGTTAATATGATCGCTATCTGCGCCGTGACGGCGCGGCCAATGCAAAAAGAGAAATCAACAAATGGCAAACTTGTCGAAAAGCCCGGAAGCCGCCTTGCGGGTTGCGATTGCCGGCCTGGGGCCGATCGGGAAAAAGGTCGCGGAGGCGCTGGACCGGGGAATAGACGGACTGGCGCTTGCCGCCGTGTCGGCGCAGCAGCCCGACAAGCACCGAAACTGGCTTGGTAGCTTAAGAGTGCAACCCGCTGTCCTGCCGATCGAAAAGCTGGCCGATGTCGCCGACGTCGTAATCGAGTGCGCACCGGCAAAACTCGTGCGGTCGATCGTTGCTCCCTTCGTCACAGAAGGAAAGACCGCGATCGTGCTCAGCGTTGGTGCCCTCCTCGAAAACGACGACCTGATCGAGCTTGCGAAACAGAATGGCGGACAGATCGTGGTGCCTACCGGTGCGCTTATCGGGCTTGACGCCGTGACTGCGGCGGCTGTGGGTGAGATCCACTCGGTCCGGATGGTGACCCGGAAGCCTGTACAGGGCCTCGCAGGCGCGCCCTATCTGGTCGAAAACAACATCGACATCGCAAAAATCACCGAACCGCTCAAGATATTCGACGGCACGGCGCGGGAGGCCGCAAAGGGATTCCCGGCAAATCTGAACGTCGCCGTGGCGCTGTCGCTGGCCGGGATCGGTCCCGACCGGACCAGACTGGAAATCTGGGCCGATCCTGGATTAACGCGCAATGTACACCGCGTTGAGGTGGAATCCGACTCGGCCCGATTCTCCATGTCGATCGAGAACGTCCCGTCGGAAAATCCAAAGACGGGGCGCATCACCGCGCTTTCCGTCATCGCGTTGCTTCGAAAGCAGCGTGCACCGCTTCGCGTCGGGACCTGACAAATCGCATCAAGTGCCCAATTGCGTTGACTGTCAGCCAGTTACCAGTGCCAGATCACTTGGTGCCGTAAGCACGGTCGCCGGCATCGCCGAGGCCCGGCAGAATAAAGGCGTTTTTGTCCAGTCCGTCGTCGACCGCGGCAAGCCAGATCGGGACATCCGGGTGAATGCCGCGCATCCGCTCGATGCCTTCCGGTACGCCGATCAGGCACACCATGCGAATGTCGGTCGCGCCCCGCTCCTTCAACCGGTCGACCGCCGCGACCGCGGTGTTCGCCGTTGCCAAAACCGGCGAAATAACAATCACAGTCCGCTCGTGCAGATCGCTCGGCGCCTTGAAGAAATATTCCACGGCCACGAAGGTCTCCGGCTCGCGATAAAGGCCGATATGGGCGACCCGCGCATTGGGCACCAGATCGAGCATGCCTTCCGCAAAGGTAACACCGGCGCGCAGCACCGGCGCGAACACCAGTTTCTTGCCGGCGATCTGCGGCGACTTCATCTGGGCAAGCGGGGTTTCGATCGCGACGTCGGCCAGCGGCAGATCGCGGGTGATCTCGTAACACAACAGCATCCCGATCTCCTTGAGGAGTTCGCGAAACGACTTGGTCGAAATGCTTTTCTTCCGCAACAGCGTCAGCTTGTGCTGCACCAGCGGGTGGCTAACGATCGTGACGCCGTCCATGTTGTCATCCCATCATCTAAAACACAGTGCCGTCGCTGATGACCCTCACCGGCGGCGAAGCGTCAATGCGCCGTTCGCGCGCCAGCCGCCGGCCCGCGGCCCAGGTTCCGCCTTCAAGAATTTTTGCCAGTGGCAATGACGTGGCGTCGAGCCCGAGCCGTTGCCGTACTCCATCAGCCACTCGGTCGAGCAGCGCCACCGTCAGCGCGCGCCACTCTACGACTAGCGGGGAAGCAACCTCATGCTCGCGCGAGGCATCGTCCGCGTCGCGAAACGTGATCACGCCGATATCGACGAACAGCCCGCCGTTGCGGTATTCGGCAAGGCCCGTGAGGCCGTCGATATCGGTCACGCGGATGCCGGCCGTTTGCATTGGCTCGATCAGGGAGTAGGCCAGCCATTGCGACAGCTTGTGCAGCGGCATCAAACCGCTGGTCGCATCATTGGTCGTCAGCGCCGGATGTTTCCAGCAGTCGCCGAGCGCGACGCCGCCCAGCGTCAGCCGCGAAGGCCAGATCGGGCCGAGCTGCTGCAACAGCTCGGCGAGAATCATGGGGGCGGGAAGCTCCAGATCTTTCGCCAGCATCGCCAGCCGATCGAACAGGCCGCCGGGTCGTGGCGTGTCGAGGCGGCCGAATACGTCCGGCCTCGATGCCACCAGTGCGCCGAGGCGGCGCAGCAGGTCAACGCGGCCCTCAAGGCCGACCAGCGGATTGCTTTCCGAAACCTGGAAGCCGCGCTTCAGGTCCGCGACGGTGAGATTGGCAAGCACTTCGGCATCGGCGCACAGGGGCTCACGCGAATTGGCGGAAAAGACGCCGCTTTCGAACATGGCGAGGCTCGCCAACCCCAATCCTTCCGAGCGGCCGATAGCCAATCCAGTCTTTGGATCGTGGTAGCGCCATGCCGGGCCGGCGCCGGCGTCGAGGAAGACGCTGACAATGGCGAGATCGAATTCGGCGCGCGCCCGGCTTTCGCGATCGGGCCATTTGGCTTTCCCGGCGATATCGGCCCAGCGGTTGTCATTGTTCATGACGAAATGCCGCCAGCGCGAATGAAATGGCACCTCGAACGAAGGATAGGCCTTGCGCGTCGTTTCCAATACCAGTTCGACCGCGCTATCCATGCGGTCGAGGTGGATGCGGAAATTTGGAAGCTTGTCGTCAAGGCCGATGGCGACCATGCGATGCGCGCGCTCGCGAACCGCCTTGGCATTCAGCAATGAGAGCGCGGCCGACGTCTCGGGATTTGCCAGCGACACAGCCGCCCTTTCTCAATATTTTTCAAGCGGGCGGCCGACCGAATTGATCAAGTCCTGCGGCTCTTGCGGCTCGGGGCTGTAGTAACCGGCGGCCTTCTTTGCAGCGATCTCCACATGCGCGTCGGTCGGGACAAGATCGTCGGGAATCGGAATCCGCTCGACGATCTCGATGCCCTGGCTGGTCAGCGCATCGTGCTTCATGTCGCTCATCGAGACGAAACGGTCGATGCGCTTCAGGCCGAGCCAATGGATCACGTCCGGCATCAGTTGCTGGAATCGCGCATCCTGCACGCCGGCGACACATTCGGTGCGCTCGAAATACTGGGCGGCGGCATCGCCGCCCTCCTGGCGCTTGCGCGCGTTGTAGACGAGGAATTTTGTGACTTCGCCGAGTGCGCGGCCTTCCTTGCGGTTGTAGACGATGATTCCGAGCCCGCCGGTTTGCCCGGCGCGCGCGCATTCCTCGATCCCGTGCAAGAGATATGGACGGCAGGTGCAGATGTCGGAGCCGAACACGTCGGAGCCATTGCACTCGTCATGCACGCGGCAGGTGATCTTGGTGCGGTGGTCAGGCAGCCTGGCGACGTCGCCAAACAGATAGGCCGTCATGCCGCCGATCGGCGGCAGGAAGACCTGCAGGTCGGGCCGGGTCACCAGTTCCGGAAACATGCCTGCGGTCTGTTCGAACAATTGCCGGCGCAGATTGTTTTCGGTGGTGGCGAAGCGTTGCGCCAGGCCAGGCAGATACCAGACCGGGTCGATGGCGATCTTGACCACCGAGACGCTGCCGTTCTTGTGCACGACCTCCCCGTCATGCTTGAGCCGTCCGGCTTCGATCGCGGCCTTCAACTCGGGCAGGTCGAGGCGGGCGCGCGTGATCGCGATGCTCGGACGGATATCGATGCCTTCGGCGATCTCGGTTGCGAAGTTCTCCGCGGCGAGGTGGCCCCAGGGATCGAGCGAGACGATCCGCTGCGGATCGCTCCATTGCGGAAACGGCCCGATGGTTTCGGCGGGATGAGTGTTGGTGAGATCGGGGCGCCGGATCGGATCAAGCGCGCCGGATGAGACGGCAAGGGCGCGGTAGACCGAATAGGAGCCGCCATGGCTGCCGATGACGTTGCGATCTTGCGGGCGCGATACTGTGCCGATCACCGGCCCGCGTTCCCGTGCGCTGGCAGCGCCCCAGCGGATCGGGAAGTTGTGCTTGGCACCCGGTGCCGGGTGCGAGGTAATCCGGATATGGTCAACCCGGTTGGAACGAGTCATCGCCATCTATCCTCAAGTCGTCGTGGATCCCTAAACGGCGACGGCCCGCCTAAGCAGACGGGCCTGGTCACCACCACTGAAAATTAACTGCACGGCCGCGGCCGAGCGCTGAAGTATAGCGAAATCGCGGCCAAACACAACGGCCGTCGCGCTGGCCTATTGCTCAAGAGCTTGGCCGTTAACCGCCTTTTTTGGCGTCCGGCGCGCAGAAAATCGATGATTTGTGCGGTGCGCTCAATGCGAGCTTGACCGAAGCGAATTTCGCCTCGCAGGCGGTTTCGGGCCAAAAATGCCGTGATCCATGACAGGTCGTATGGTTCTTCGAACTTCTTCGGACCGCCGTTGGATCCTGACAAGGCGTTGCTGTCGGCTGCGGCGCGCGTCAACCGTTCAGATTCCTTGGCGTTCACTTGACGCGGGGTCTGGTTGGGCCACTGATGGTGGTTGCTGCCCATTAATATCTCCGCGTGCGCAAACATTGAGCGCGCCATTTCGAGCAGCGTTTGCCAGTATTGGCCGATGGCGCTGCAAATGCCGAAAAGATTGAAGCTGGTCGATCCGGCCGTTACGCTAGAGCGGGACGAACGGGAGGACCTTGTTGCTTCGATCGAGCCGGTCACCATGAACAGCGCAGTCGGCCACAGGAGCGAACCGAATGGCACGCCGCAGTGCCTCGCGGTGGAGGTTCGCGATGTCTCGCTGACGTTTGAGACTGCCGATGGCAAGGTCGATGCGCTGTCGAACGTCAGCCTGCAGGTCGCAGACGGCGAATTCGTTTCCTTCATCGGTCCTTCCGGTTGCGGCAAAACCACCATGCTGCGGGTAATCGCCGATCTCCAGCAACCGAGTTCCGGCACGCTTCTCGTCAATGGCATGAGCGCGGAGCAGGCGCGGCTGGAGCGCCGATATGGCTACGTGTTTCAGGCGCCCGCGCTGTTTCCGTGGCGCACGATTGAAAAGAACATCAAGCTGCCGCTCGAGATCATGGGTTTTTCCGACAGCGAGCAGCGGCAGCGGGCGGCGCACTATCTGGCGCTGGTGAATCTCACCGGCTTCGAGCGAAAGTTTCCCTGGCAATTGTCGGGCGGGATGCAGCAGCGGGTGTCGATCGCCCGGGCGCTCTCGTTCGATCCGGAGCTGTTGCTGATGGATGAGCCGTTCGGCGCGCTCGACGAGATTGTCCGCGACCACCTCAATGAGCATTGTTGCAATTGTGGGACAAGACCGGAAAGACGGTGCTGTTCGTGACCCACTCGATTCCGGAAGCCGTGTTCCTGTCCACCAGGATCGTGGTGATGTCGCCCCGGCCCGGGCGCATCATCGATATCATCGACTGCAATTTTCCGCGCACCCGCACGCTGGAAATTCGCGAGACGCCGGAATTCCTGAGGATCGCGCAGCGCGTGCGCATTGGCCTTCGGGCGGGGCATTCCTATGACGAGTAGCGCGCTCGCTGTCCCCGTTTCACGCCCCGGCGCATGGCGGCGACATCCGCTGGTGGAGCGTTATGCGCCGATCGTAACGATCGTTCTGGCGCTGATTGCGGTCTGGTACGTCGCGGCGGTTTTGATGAACCTTTCGCTGGTGCGCGACGGATTCGAGCGGGAGGAGGCGGCCTACACGGTGTCGGACCTGATCGAGGGCACAATGAGCGCCGAGCGGCCATTGCTGCCGGCGCCGCACCAGGTGGTTGCGGCCTTCGTCGATTCTGTCTTCGGCTACGCGCCGTCCGCGCCGCGCAGCCTGGTTTATCATTCCGCGGTGACGCTGTCGGCGACGCTGGTTGGTTTCGTGCTCGGCGCGCTATTGGGAATCGGTCTCGCGCTGATGATCGTGCATAGCCGCGTGCTGGAGAAAAGCCTGCTCCCGTGGATCATCTGCTCGCAGATGGTCCCGATCCTGGCGCTGGCGCCGATCTTCATCGTGGTGCTTGGGGCGATGGGTCTGCAGGGTCTGCTGCCCAAATCGATCATCTCGGCGTATCTGAGTTTCTTTCCGATCACGATCGGAATGGTGAAGGGTTTCAACTCGCCCGACCCGATGCAACTCGATTTGATGCGAACATGGTCGGCAAGTCCCCGGCAGGTGCTGTCGAAACTGCGCTGGCCGGCCGCCGTGCCCTATCTCTTCGCCAGCCTCAAGGTCGCGGTGACGATTTCGCTGATCGGTGCGATTGTCGCCGAGTTGCCGACGGGTGGCGAAGCCGGGATCGGCGCGCGGCTGCTGGCCGGTTCCTACTACGGCCAGACCATCCAGATATGGGCCGCGCTGCTGGCATCGGCGATCCTCGCCTCCGGCCTGATCGGCCTGGTGGATCTCACGGAGCGCGCCGTCGCGCGGCAAATGGGGACACGGCCGTGAATTCACGCAGGCGCCGATTGGGTTTTATCCTTGCCGCGGCGGGCGTGCTCGCGGCGCTGATCTTGCCGCTCTCAAGTGAGGCTGCGGCAGCTTTGCCGGCGCGTCCGCTACTGACCGCGTTGACCATCGCTGCGGCGCTCACTTTTGCAATTGCGGCCTCCACCAGCGGATTCCGGGCCGTACTGCCTGGTTTCGTTGGCGTTCTCTGCGGAGCCATCACGACGCTGGTGTTGTTGCGCGATCCCGGCATTGCCGGCTCGGCCGCGGCTGGTTTCTGGGCGATGGTGCTCGCGGTCTGGCTCGGCGCCGCGCTGTGCGTGATCCAGCTCGCCTCGATCCGCCCTCGCAACGAGATATCGCGCCGCGTTCTCAGTCTCGCGATTCCGCTGCTGTTCGGCGCGGTGGTTTTCTATCTCTGGGAAGTTTTGGTGCGCGGCTTCGGCGTCTCGCCGGTGATCATGCCGGCGCCGAGCGCGGCAGCGTCGCGGTTTGTCGCGTCGCTCCCGACGCTCGGTCGGGATTTCGTGCAGACCTTTATTCGCGGCGTGCTGATCGGCTATGCAATTGGTTGCGGCGCCGGTCTGTTGGTCGCCATTGTCGCGCAGCGTTTTGCCTTTCTCGGGCGCGGTCTGCTTCCACTCGGTAACTTCTTTTCGGCATTACCACTCGTTGGGGTCGCGCCTATCATGGTGATGTGGTTTGGCTTCGACTGGCCGTCGAAAGCCGCAGTCGTCGCGATCGTGACATTCTTTCCGATGCTGGTGAATGCGCTCGCGGGATTATCCGCGTCGGGGCACATGGAGCGTGACCTGATGCGATCCTACGGAGCTGACCATCGGCAAACGCTCAAGAAACTTTATCTTCCGGCAGCGCTGCCGTTTATTTTCAACGCCTTGAAGATCAATGCCACGCTGGCGCTGATCGGCGCAATCGTGGCCGAATTTTTCGGAACGCCAACCCTGGGCATCGGCTTTCGCATCTCGACGGAGGCGGGGCGAATGGCGATCGACATGGTGTGGGCGGAGATCGCTCTCGCGGCGATCGCGGGAATGGCTTTTTACGGACTTGTCGCGCTTGCCGAGCGCGCGACCACTTTTTGGCATCCATCCTATCGAACTTGACTCGGCGGGTTCTCGAAGCTTCGGAGTATCGCATGAAAAAATTATTGGCACTCACGGCGGGCTTGGCAATGAGCTTGTCGCTGGCGACCGCGCAAGCGGCGGATACGGTCACCATCCAGCTGAAATGGGTCGCGCAGGCCCAGTTCGCCGGTTACTTCGTGGCCAAGGAAAAGGGCTTCTACAAGGAAGCCGGGCTCGACGTCACGATCAAGCCAGGTGGTCCGGACGTCGCCCCGCCCCAGGTGATTGCCGGCGGCGGCGCCGATGTCGTGGTTGACTGGATGCCTTCGGCGCTGGCGTCGCGCGAAAAGGGCGTGCCGCTGGTCAACGTCTCGCAAACTTTCAAGAAGTCCGGCCTCGAGCTGACCTGCCGCGCCGAGACCGGCATCAAGAAGCCGACGGACTTCAAGGGCAAGACCATTGGCGTCTGGTATGGCGGCAACGAATATCCGTTCCTGTCCTGGATGTCGAAGCTTGGCATCAAGACGGA